>UOGL01000383.1_pt1 | contig 10657 bp, 5 predicted proteins | sample 1990131 | NCBI WGS metagenome assembly UOGL01 (sample SAMEA4728526, study PRJEB27164) | hydrothermal vent metagenome | biome: marine basaltic hydrothermal vent biome; feature: marine hydrothermal vent; material: mineral | place: Pacific Ocean | collected 2011-06-14/2011-07-23 | depth 1741 m | reverse complement strand
TTTCAAAAATCTCACCGATGGAATTGTCGGGAGCACGATCATTCATTAAATAGATTTGCCCGCTGACAGGATGCTGTTTTTTCAAATGACCGATGTACCGCCCGGTCGAGCCGATTTCCAGGTAACCATTGATGGGGGCTTTGCTATCCAGTATTTGTAATGTCTGTTTTGTGATTTCTTTTTTCTGTTTTTTCAATGCAGGTAAAGCTAAAGTCAACAAAGAGAAAAACGGTTTGATTTGCGGGAGCTTACTTTGAACCAACTTGTAAATTGATTCGTCATCTTGTTTTTCTTCACAAGACGTTTTGATGAGAGCGTGAAATTTATCTTCAGGATAGAGATGGAAAATCACTTGCAAAAACCGATAAAATCCATCACTCCATTTTGTTTTTGAAAAGACTTGAACGAACTCGGAATTTGTTTCTCTCATCTTTTGTTCCTTTGTTTTGTAGTAGGTATCCCAAATGACATTTCTAAATTTGAAGTGAGGGTCGAGCTTTTCTTTGAGTTGAAAAAGTTTTTTTGCATTCGGGTAAGCAGCGTGAAATTGCTGAGAGGTTGCATGTGCCTGGTACGGAAGATAGTACGCCCCGTTGACTGAAATGACAGCATCAATTAACTCTCTTGTCCAAACCGCAACAGCATGCTTGGCACTTTCTTTTGTGCTTTGTTTGTAATAAACAACGTAGGCAAAAACCTCTTCACGTGCCCATGCCAAATAACTTCCGGGGTCTGCCTGAGCATGTCTGATTGAAACGTTAATGACATTCACTTGATGGCGTTGAAAAATCTCTGCCATCAAGCCAGAAAACTTCTCGAATTGATTAACCGGAACAAAGTATTCTCGTAAAACGTATGTTTGGTTTGTTCTCGAGTTTGGTTCGAGCTCTGCAACATCGTAACCCGCTTCGTAATTTTTCCAATGAACTTTTTTCCCCATAAAATAAAGAGGCTCTAAAATATGCTCACGTCTCCATTTTCCAAATGGGCTTTCTGAAAATGCCCACATCAAATAACGTTCAATTGGGTAAGAATCTTTCAGCGGCATCAAACGTGTTTTGACCGTTGGTTTATCAGACGTTTCTTCCCATGTTCCCGAATTGACTTTCAGGTAATGGGGTGGGTAGATATCTGCATTGTGAAGTATTGCCCGCTGGTTCTCTCGAATGTTTTTACAGAAGTAATCATAGTATTCATTACGCGACATTTTTTTTGAGATGCGTTTGATTTTGATATTATCTGACAATTGCAGTTCCGTCTGAACGATAATACCTAGCCCGTTGTAGCCACCGATTGCCCCGTAAAAAATCTCAGAGTTTTCATCAGGAGTCGCATGTACCAAAGAGCCATCTGGCAGAACAATATCAATCGAATTAACCGATAGAATCAATGGTCCCTGACCAATATATCGACCATGAACATTCACACTTAACGAACCACCAATGGTAAAGTTCGCGTAGGTTTGCATGATTTTGATGCTTAAATCGTGTGGGTCAATATGCTTCTGGATATCACACCACCGAATTCCAGATTGTACTTTGATCGTTTTGTTTTCTTTTGAAAAATCAATAATTTTGTTCAAACTACGCATATCAATATGCAAGCTTTGATGGCTGGCAGTTTGCCCACCCATACTAAACCGACCACCTCCTACCGAGATGGCTCCGTTGGTCGATTTTACCAGTTGTTGCACCTCTTCAATTGTTTGAGGTGCAACAACTTGAGAAACAATAATAGGGTTAAGCCCTGTCACATCGTTGACAATCCGTTCCTCTGTTTTAAGGTGAGGGATTTCCTGGGCATCATCGTTGACCAAATAGTCGTCTGTCAAATTGGGAGCGCTTCCATACTTATTGTCTTTGCGAAAACTTCCCCTGAGAACTAACCGATAAAATAACCACAAGAGACCAACGACAGGAATGAAAATCGATAATAAAAACCAACTTGACCGATTTGAATCATGCAGACGTTTTGTTGCAGTGCAAAACAACGCCCAATATAAAAGCGGGTAGATAACAACCGTCATTGAATAGCCAAACAGATAATTGATGGCGTGATACAAAATATAAAACGCCAACCAAATAAAAATCTGAGCATTCAAATAGGGAATTCTGCTAATTCTTCCTCGACGTGTAAAAAGAAGAAAGCTTACGGGAAGTGTTTGCGAAAAACTTTTGATGTGAATCATAGTTTCAGAGAGTCTTTCTGTGTTGAACCAGTTTGAATTCAACCTGAGTTTGAAGAAGCAGGAAGTATCTCAAATCAATTAACGCATGTCTAGTGAGGAATCAGCAGAGACGCATACGTCACATACGTTACGATGAATACTCTTGTGATAGTTTAACAAACAGAATCATTGCTGAAACAATTGGCAAACGACTGGGGCGAACAATACGATACGATTGCAGAATTACTGGCATTGCAAATGGTCGTTACCATTGATGAGGCAGGTTGGCGTATTGGTCAAAACACTGTTATACATGGGTATTCTCGACTTCGATGCACGTTCTGTTTCGTTGTAGCATGTCGCGAAAAAAGAGTGAAGCGACCGCAGCTTTTGGCAAATCATTCGCAGTCATCGGCGTGACCGATGACTAAACTCAGTAGGTCGATGGTACGATTCTTCCTTGAACACATGGTTTCCCTCCTGGAAGGTTGATTTGATATGAACCATTCTCGTGAAAAGCCTTGTGTTCATCGATATCAATCCTCCCCAATGAAGCCAAACTTCCAACTACTGAAGTTTATTAACATCACGAAACAATTTGTTTAACAACGTTGCCGTGAATGTCGGTCAGGCGGAAATCTCTGCCGCCGTAGCGGTAGGTCAGCTTTTTGTGGTCAAGCCCTAGCAAATGTAAAATGGTTGCGTGTAAGTCGTAAAGATGAACCATATCTTTGACAGCTTTGTACCCGAATTCATCCGTCTCGCCATGTGAGTACCCCCCTTTGGCACCACCACCCGCCATCCAGAAAGTAAACCCTTCTGCGTTATGACCACGCCCTGTACCAAACTCAAGATAAGGAAGCCGTCCAAATTCGCCCCCCCAAACAATCAATGTCTCTTCTAACAAACCACGCTGTTTCAGGTCTGTTATCAGGGCAGCAATTGGTTGGTCGGTTCCTTGGCAATTCTTAGGAAGTCCTTTTCTAATGACCTGATGATGGTCCCAAGAGCCATGTCCCAATTCAATAAATCGAACACCTTGCTCTGCAAATCGTCGAGCAAGTAAACATTGCCGCCCAAAGTTATCTGTCTTCTTTTTGCCAATACCATACTGTTTTAATGTTCCTTTTGATTCTTGAGAAATATCCATCACATGAGGAGCCACATCTTGCATGCGGACACCTAATTCAAATGAATCGGTCACCCCTTGTGCTTCGGGAGTGATGAATTGACCGTTCATCGAACGTAACAGTTTCATCTGCTCTCGTTGTAATGTGCGTGGGATTTTTTTGTTGGTGACATTATGAAACTTGGCATTCTTAAGTGATTTTCCTTCCCAGCCAATGCGTGCCCCGGCATAAGAAGAAGGAAGGAATGCAGAACCAAAGTTGGCAGGACCACCAAAAACACGACTCGGGTTGATAGTAATGAACCCTGGCAAATCATCATTGGCAGAACCAAGCCCGTATAAAACCCATGAACCAATGGAAGGACGAATAAAAGCAAAACTACCTGTATGCATCAATGGCATCGCACGTGGATGGTTCCTGCTATCAGTTTTCATACTGCGAATAAGGCAGAGGTCATCTGCACATTGAGCAACATGTGGGTACAACTCTGAAATATGAAGCCCACTTTCGCCATGTTGTTTGAACTTCCAGGGAGAGCCAAACAGTTTGGTTTTTTTCTTTTTATCAATAACTTTCCCATCACTTTTGTTCAACAATGGTTTGTAATCAAAGGTATCCATCTGTGATGGACCACCTCGCATGAACAGAAAGATCACTCGTTTTGCTTTGGGCGGAAAGTGTGGTGCTTGTTCTAGCAGCAGGTTACTGCTTTGCTCTTTCTCTGCCTGTGCAGCAAGACCAGAAGTTGCTAGGTATCCTAACCCGCAACCTAACCCTTTTAGAGCCTGCCGGCGAGAAATTTCTTCGTTGCTATTTTGTTGATTTTGAATGCTCATCAATTTTTCCTCGCTGTGGTTTGTTGTGGCGTAGTTTCTTATCAACGAAATTACGTACAAAATGTGTAAGATTTTTCTGTCTACAAACCTCTTTTATTGTAGTGGCTCACCCAGATGGGGAGGCTGAATAAGGTGTCGAAACTCAGCAGAGCCAAATATCATTTGCACAAAACTTGCCAGCACTAACTGGCGTCTTTGCTGAGCATCGGGATGTGTTTTGAGAAGTTTCTTTTCTGCTCGTGTAATGTATTGCTTGACGGTATTGAGTTCTGTTGCAGTTGGTTGGCGACTTAACGTTCGAATATATGCCAAGCGAATGCGTGCACCAATACTTTGAGGTTTTTGTTTCAAAAGCAATCGAGCCATTGCTTCAGCTTGTTTTATAATGAAATCATTGTTCAGCAAAAAGAGTGCCTGCTTGGCGGTCGTTGTTTCAGAGCGTTTCCCCACAACCAAACTGGACGAAGCAAAATCGAATTCCTGCATAATATGCATTTCGTAGTTTCGAACAATTGGTACATAGACCGAGCGGTGTTTATTCGCGGGGTTGATTTTCTCGTAGGGGATATAGCGAGCAAGTTTTTGTCCCAGTTTTGTAACCGTTGAACCTTGTGGTGGTGTGAGATTCAGCTCTCCACTGGCAGCCAATATCGCATCACGCAATGGTTCCACTTCGAGTCGGCGGGATGTTGCTTTCCACAGGAAGATGTTTTTAGGATCAATTAACTCGTTTGCCTGGTTGCGATGTGTCGCAAGTTGATAAGTTCTGCTGAGCACAATAAAACGAATCATCTTTTTAACCGACCATTTTTTCTCTGCAAATGTGACTGCAAGATAGTCCAATAACTGTGGATGACTTGGTGCTTTACCAAGTGCCCCAAAATTATTGGGAGTTGTCACAAGTCCACGTCCTAACAAATGCTGCCAAATGCGGTTGACCATCACACGGGCAACAAGTGGATTGCTGGGGTCTGTTATCCATTGTGCTAATTCTAATCGTCCACACGACTTCTTACCAATTTGCGGGGTATTGCGAACTTTGACAGCAGTCAAAAATCCGCGTGGGGCTTTCTCGCCTCGTGTCCTCACAATGCCACCGATAGCAACATACAAGTCTGTCGTTTTTCCTGCATTGACTCCCATTGCGTAATTCGGTTGTGGTGGCGCACTTTTTTTGAATTCCTTCAGTTTTTTCTTTGTTTCTTTGATTTTCACTTTCAGTTGGGCAATCTCTTTTTTGTTTTTTTCGCTCTTCTTGTTATTACCTTTTTGTTTTGTCAACTTATTGTTTAAGGCAAGCATTACTTTAGTTCGTTTGTCGAGTTGTGTAAGATAAACTTGGTATTTTTTATTAAGTTCTTTTGCATTGGGACCAAAAGGAATTGCCGCAGATTTGTATCTGCTGTACTTGATAATTCTTGTGCCTGTCAGTGTTTTTGTACTACGAAAAATTGATGCCAAAGCGTAATAATCTTTGGTCGGAATCGGATCAAATTTGTGATCGTGACAGCGGGCACACCCTACGCTGAGACCTAAAAACGTTTCGGAAACCACCTTAATTTGGTCATCTGCCAAATCCATATTGTAAACAGTAGGGGAGGCATCGTGTCGTTTTGGTCCCACTGCAAGAAGCCCCGTTGCAATGAGGTTTTCTTCACGTTCTTTCAGATTCTTTGCGGGCAATAAATCTCCTGCAATTTGCTCGGTGATAAATCTGTCGTAAGGTTTATCTTTATTCAACGAGTTAATAACATAATCGCGATAGGGCCACGCATACGGGTAGGTAAAATTAAATTCCATGCCGCTTGATTCTGCATATCGTGCCAAGTCAAGCCAATGGCGTCCCCAGCGTTCACCAAATCGGGGTGACTTCAATAAAGTATCAACAACTTTCGCGTATGCAACAGGCGAAGAATTTTTCACAAACGCTTCAACTACTGCGGGAGAAGGGGGCAAACCAGTCAAATCAAAATAGACCCGACGCAGCAACGCTTCGGGAGAAGCCTCTTCGACAGGTTGCAATTTTTTACGTTCCAGTTGAGCCAAAACAAATTGATCAACAGGATGCTTCGACCAATTTTTATTTTTCACTTTTGGCAGCTTCGTCTTGACAGGTCTTTGTAACGACCATAACTGCTGTGATTTCTTTTTATCTGCTTCAAGACGCATTTTTAACGGGTTGCCATTACGCGGATCGGGAGCACCCATTTCAATCCACTTTTTGAAATCTGCAATCACCGTTTTGGGTAGCTTCTCTTTTTCGGGAGGCATTTCCAAATCTTTAATTTCGTGGTTGATCAATTTCAGTAAATAACTTCCATTGGGGTTTCCCGGAATAATTGCTCTTTTCCCAGAAGACCCCGCCAGCCGAACCCCCATACGCGTATCGACAGAGTAGTCACTATCCATCTCGTCTGCTTTGGCAGAATGGCATTCATAACAATGCTTTACCAAAATGGGGCGAATCTTCTCTTCAAAGAAATCGAGTTGCTTCCGTTTGGCATCTGCAAATGTGACAGAGACACAACAACAGAGCAACAAAAAGGTAAGGGCAGTGACACAAAACGAAATTCGTGGCAGGTGGGTCATTCGTCGCCTCGCAGGTTTGTGGATATTGGACTGATTCCCTGGCGGGTTTTGAAAGAATAAACAACTCTTCCAAACAGGGGAGATCCGGTAAGGTATCTCTATTATCGGCAGGTGACTTGGGGAATGTCAAGATGTAGAAGAAAAAAATGCAATATCTACCATCTTTTCAAGAGAATACAGCCTCTCTTTGAGACATTAACAGTATTTACCAAAAGCGTTTGATAAAATTGCTTGGCATCTCAGCAATGATGTTTTTCGATTACACTGGCAGGTAATACGCGTGTTCCAATCCGTTCTCCTGCAACAGCTTTTGCAATGTTTCCTTTTTTTTGATAATCAAAAACAACAATGGGAATGTTTGCTTCCATGCAATGATGAAATGCTTGTGCATCCATAACTTCTAATCCTTGCTGTAAGACATCCTGAAAAGAGATATCGGTATAGCGGACAGCGTGTGGATTTTTTTTGGGGTCTTCTGAATAAATGCCGTCGACTTTTGTTCCCTTCAGAACAACATCTGCTTCAATTTCACGGGCACGCAAAGCGGCTGCGGTATCTGTCGTGACAAAAGGGCTTCCCATTCCTGCTGCCAAAATAACAACGCGTCCTTTATCTAAATGTCGAATACAGCGTCTCCGAATAAAAGGTTCAGCAACCCCTTCCATGCGAATCGCCGTTTGCACCCGTGTTGCAACGCCGATGTTTTCAAGAGCATCTTGCAGCGCTAACCCATTGATGACGGTTGCTAACATTCCCATGTAATGAGCCGTTGGTTTTTTGATTGATTCGCTGAAAGCAGCAAACTGTTTGCCTCGAAGGATGTTTCCCCCTCCACACACAATCGCTAGTTGAACATCTTGCTGAGCGACTTCTTTAATTTGTTCGCTAATGAGTGAGACTTCACTCATGCTGATTCCCGATTCTCCTGGACGACAAAATATCTCACCACTAAGTTTGAGTAAAACTCGCTTGTAGGCTGCGGGAGTTTTGGAAGACATAAGAAATCGCTTTCTTTGTTATTTGACCTGATATTTAACTGGTCAGGTTAAATATATTATTTGGTGCCAATCATTAAGTCTATAAAAAGACCGTGATTGAAAGATGTTACGCTCTTCAAATCACGGTCTCGATTTTTCATTGTCTCTTGAGTTATTTACCAATCACCCATCGCTGGTAAGCAACAGCTTCAAATCCTTTTTCTGACAACGCCTGGCTGACAGGTTTTGAATCTTCTTTGGCAAATGCCTGATGAAGCAGGACACCTTTTTCAACATAAAAGTTACCCATACGACCATCAACAATTTTACCAACGATATTTTCTGGTTTACCAGTTGCCAAAGCTTCTTCTGTCAATCGGTCACGTTCTGCTTGCACTTCTGCCTGGTCAAGTTCTTCAGCAGAAACAACCACAGGTTTCATTGCAGCAACGTGCATTGCCACATCGCGTAGAACCTCTGTGTCGCTGCTATCACCTGTTGCTTGGAAAAGGACTCCCGTTTTCCCATCATGATGCACGTAGGCTCCGAGAGGTCCTGCCACTTTCACGATACGATTGACAACAATTTTCTCACGTATTTTATTGAGCATATCATCATAAATTTGTTGCAAAGTGTTTCCACTTCCATCAGGAGCATCTTGCGAAAGCAACTCTTCGGGAGTCGTTGCCCCCGGACCTTCCATGAACTGTTTGGTGAGCAATGTGCCGAAGTTTGTCATATCTTCACCACCACCAACAGGGGCAGATTCACATTGAATTTCAACCATAACTCCTTCACTTCCATCATCGGAAATGAGAGTGAAAATACGTCCTTCTGCAGTAATGTTGTCTCCTCGTTTGTCGAGAATTGTCTTTGCATCTTTTTTCAGAATGTCAATGGCTTTCTCTTCGTCGCCATTTGCTTCGACTAAAGCTTGCTTACATTTCATCATGGGTAAATCAGTACGATCTCGTAACGATTTCACTGCTGCTGCTGTAATTTCAGCCATCTTACAATATCCTCTATACTATGTTTATAATGTGAGATTGTTTTATCTGTTTATTTTGAAACTGTGCGCAAAACCACCACAAAAATGTCGCTTTGGCATAATTTTAACAATTTTTTGCTATGCGATCAGGAAATGGAAGGGACCGCTTTCGGCTCTTCTGTGGCATCCTTTGTCTTATCGACAGGAGCATCTCCTTTGCCTCCTTTAATTGCACTAGCAAGATATTCAAGAATCAAACGGATTGATCGAATGGAGTCGTCATTTCCTGGAATCGGTAAGTCAACAATATCTGGATCAGAATCGGTATCGATGAGTGAAACAACTTTTGCACCCACAATATGTGCTTCGTGAACGCAGTTCTTTTCTTTTTTGGGGTCAACCACAACAACTGCTTCAGGCAATCGATTCATATGGCGAATACCATTTAAGTTGCGGTGAATTTTTCGGTATTCACGCATCAGGGTCGATTGCATTTTCTTTGAGTAGCCATCAATTTCGCCACTGGTTTGCAATTCTTCCAACTCTTCTAAACGCTTCAAACGTGCACGGACCGTTCGGAAGTTTGTCAATGTGCCGCCAAGCCAACGTTCAGTACAGTAAGGCATGCCGCATGCTTCTGCAATTTCACGAACAGGGTCTGCTGCCTGACGTTTTGTTCCGACGAACAAAATAAGAGAACCCTGCGAAGCGACGTTTTGCAGGTATTGTTGTGCCCGCAAAACACCACGGACAGTCTCTTTAATATCGATAATGTGAATGAGGTTTCTGCGACCGTAGATATAAGGTCGCATTTTAGGGTTCCAACGGCTTGTTTTGTGTCCGTAATGAACGCCTGCATCTAGGATGTCTTTTGCTACAATTTTTGTCATCTTTTTGTTTCTCCCGACCCACCCTTTTTCTCGATATGTTTTTTCTCAACATATTTGAGCAGAGTGGGAAGACCGCTTCGGGGAGCGGCACTTTTTTCTAAAATAGGTGATAGTTGAGAGAAGGTTTTTGCAAAAAAGTTCGCGCACTTCTCCATCGATAGATGCCATCATACGATGGCAACCTGTTTCAACGATGAATCGTACTTATTATGAAAGAGAACGTCAAACCCTGTCAGGGAAGCAATTTGTTTCTTATTTTAATTAAATGACAAAGGCAAAACAGACAAAATTTCTTTGTTATATCCCCCATAGTATAGGACTACCCTATCCAGATTCACTATTTACTGGTGATTTCTCTCCTGCATGATTGCCCGCGCCATGACAGGGGGGTATAATACATGCTGCATACCAACTCTCAATCCTTCCCAAAAAGCCCTTTCTCATGAACCGTTTTACCTTGTTATTGTTGTTTGTCTCTATTTCATTTGTTTCGGGATGTCGAAAGCAAGATAAAATTCGTGAGTATGACGTTGAACAAATCCAAACGAACAACAAACTCCCTGCCAATCACCCCCCAGTGAATCGTTCTCAGGGAGTCTCAAGAGAGATTCCTGAAAGAATGCTCGTACTAATTTTGCATCAAAGTGAGAAAACATGGTTCTTCAAAATTGTCGGCTCACCCAATGGGACTTTACGGCAACTGAAAAAAATATTTAGTTTTGCCGGTTCAATAAAAATGCCCGACGAAAATTCTCCTCCCACTTGGAAACTTCCGCAAGGCTGGAAGCAAGAGAAAAGAAGCGGGATGCGGTTTGCCACCATCAAATTTGATGATGACAAGACTTTGGAAATGAGCGTTACTCTTCTTCCAAGAAATGGTGCAAGCAAGGAAGATTATTTACTTGCTAATATCAATCGTTGGCGCAAGCAGCTTGGGTTACGGAATATCTCATTAGAAAAAATGAGAAAAAAACTGAAAGGTGAGGATGCGACAGCAGAAAAATCTAGCAACGTTATCCTTTCTATTCCACTAAAAGAGAATGGTTTGAAAATTACTTTCGTTAGTTTTTTGGGCTTTAA
>UOGL01000515.1_pt1 | contig 10679 bp, 8 predicted proteins | sample 1990131 | NCBI WGS metagenome assembly UOGL01 (sample SAMEA4728526, study PRJEB27164) | hydrothermal vent metagenome | biome: marine basaltic hydrothermal vent biome; feature: marine hydrothermal vent; material: mineral | place: Pacific Ocean | collected 2011-06-14/2011-07-23 | depth 1741 m | reverse complement strand
TCATACCATCGTTCGAGGCTGCTTGATTAAAGCAGAACTGGAATCTGCGCCCATCCCCCCCGCTTTGCGTCCAGCCGCATAAAGCTGTTCAAAAAGTAGAGTTGCTCAAAGAAAAGAGTTGCCCAAAACGTTATCTCATCAGAGTGATGGTACGGGCTTTTGTATTACTCGTTCTCTCTTTTCTCATCTGGTACGAGTTTATCGAGCAAGCCGTTGACAAATTGTGCTGAGTGTTCGGTCCCAAACTTACGTGCCAGTTCAATGGCTTCATCGATCACCACTCTGTGAGGAGTGTCGAGAAACAGCAACTCGTAGGCTCCTAAACGAAGCACATTACGATCTGTGGGAGCCATGCGTGAGAGTGTCCAGTTTTCTGCAACCGCTTCTATTTTTTCGTTTAAGACTTCCAGTTGCTCTCGTGTGCCAGAAAAAAGTAGCCAGGCAAACTTTTGCAATTCTTCAGTCGGTTTATCAACCTTGCTTTGGGGTTGTTTGATAAGTTGTTCAGAAATCATGGTATGCACAGTCTGCGCATCGACATCGTGGTTGAGGTCAACCTGAAACAACATTTGCAGTGCAATAGCACGTGCTTTGGAACGGAGAGCCATTTTTAATCTATTCTATCAATCGTTGTGGTCTATGAAGTTGCAGTCTATTTTTGTGTCACATGTGGTGGATGTTTATTTTACCAAAAAACGACTCTACTGAATAAATTGTACTAAAAATAAACAGTACAGAGTCATTGGCTCGCGCTTTGATTGTTCATTGAACATCACACTGCAATCATAGGTTACCCTTGGGTAAGGAAAGGAGGAAATCTGTAAGATTTTGTTGAATGCTTCAAACTTTTTTCGTGGAGTGGAGGAGTTCAACAGTTTTTGTGGAAGGATTCAACAAGAGGAAAGAGAGACCCATTACGGTACTGTTACCAAATGTCATCCCTTGATAAGGGTAATACAAAATCGCAGCTGATGTTCAATGAAAGTTATCGCCATTTTTATCAATCAGCCTGAGAACATTCACCGTTTCAATGGCAGCTAAGGCAGCATCGCAACCTTTGTTGCCGACTTTACCACCTGCGCGATTTAATGCCTGTTCTAATGTTTGGCAGGTAAGAATACCAAACAGAACAGGGATTCCCGTCTCCTGTCCAATGTTCATCAATGAGGCTGACATAGGCATGTTAATGTACTCATGATGAGTGGTTTCTCCTTGAATGACTGCCCCTAAACAGACAACTGCTGCATAACAATTTGTTTGTGCAAGACGTTTTGCAACAACAGGAATTTCATAAGCTCCTGGCACCCAAGCAACGGTTACTCTGTTTTCAGAGACGCCATGTTGCCGAAACGCATCAATTGCTCCTTCCAGTAACTTTTTGGTGACCAAGTCATTGAAACGAGAAACGACAATCGCAAACTCCCCCTCGCTGCTGGAAAGTTGACCTTCTAAAATTGTTGTCATCGTGAGTCTCTTCTTTGTACGTTTAACCGAGATTCATACTCATTAAAAACTCAGTGTTTGATTTTGTTTTACGCATTCGGTTGACCAGCAATTCCATTGCTTCAACAGGGTTCATGTCGTTCAGTACGCGGCGAAGAATCCAGATGCGTTTGAGTTCTTCTTCATCTAACAGCAGCTCTTCGCGGCGTGTTCCCGATTTATTCACATCGATTGCGGGCCAAACACGTTTTTCAACCATACGACGGTCAAGATGCAATTCGGTATTGCCTGTCCCCTTGAACTCTTCGAAAATCACTTCATCCATTCGGCTTCCTGTATCGACTAAAGCGGTTGCCACGATTGTTAAGCTTCCTCCCTCTTCAACATTTCGGGCAGCACCAAAAAACCGTTTGGGGTGTTGCAACGCATTGGCATCGACACCCCCTGAAAGGATTTTTCCAGAATGAGGAATCTCAGCATTCCAGGCACGTGCCAAACGGGTAATTGAATCAAGGAAAATAATCACGTCGTGCCCATATTCAACCATTCGCTTTGCTTTTTCAATCACCATTTCAGAAACTTGAATATGCCGGCTGGGAGGTTCATCGAATGTACTGCTGATGACTTCAGCGTTGCTTCCTTTAACTTGCCTTTCCATCTCAGTCACTTCTTCGGGACGTTCATCAATCAGTAAAACAAAGACATAAGCCTCGGGATGGCTTTTCAATGTTGCCTGTGCAAGTTGTTGCAGCAAAATTGTTTTTCCCGCTCGAGGAGGGGAGACAATTAACCCACGTTGTCCTAACCCGATAGGAGCCATCATATCGACAATGCGCGTGCTGAGCATCGCAGAATCGGCAGAGAGTTTCAGGCGTTGGTTCGGGTGCAGTGGTGTCAGGTCATCAAAAAAGATTTTATCGGAGAGTAAATTGGGGTCTTGTCCGTTAATGGCTTCGACACGCAACAGTGCGAAGTACCGTTCATTTTCTTTGGGAGGACGAATTTGCCCTGCAACGGTTGCACCGGTTCTTAATCCAAATCGTCGAATTTGACTCGGGCTAACATAAATATCATCGGGGCAGGGTAAATAATGGTAATCGGGAGAGCGTAAAAAACCAAATCCATCGGGAAGAATTTCGAGTGTCCCCTCACCAAACATTAAGCCATTGAGCTTGGTTCGTTCTTTGAGAATCTTGAAAATCAAGTCCTGTTTTTTCAGTCCCGTATAGTCGGTTAATTGCTCTTCACGGGCAATTACAAGCAACTCTTTTATTGTGAGTCGCTGGAGTTCTGCAATATGAACATCAGATTCTTTCAACGAAGCGTAACGTTCTTCTGCAGAAAGGCGGTTCTTTTTTTGATGAGAACTTTCTGTACCAGAAGTTTTTTTGTCAACGGTTGAAGAAGATGTTTTTTTTGTGCTGTCGGTTGGAGTTGATTTTGCCATAATAGGCGACATCCTGAACTAGATAGGACTTGATAATTGACCAGAAAAAAAGACTGCTCTTCTGGCGTGTGAGTGATAAGTGCTAGGGTAATGGATTGAACTCATGGAGGGTGTATTTAGATAAAACAATTAGCAAATAATGCTCTTCGAAGTATTGTTTGTTAATCTCTTTGAATTTCCTTCAAAATGGCTTCGAATTGTTCTCCAGCATTTTCCAGAGAACCGTTGTTACGAACGACATGGTCTGCCCTTTTTTGTTTATCAGAAACAGGGATTTGACAAGCTTCCCGCTTTGCCAGTTCGGCGTCATCCCAACCTCTTTGGCTGGCAACTCGTCCAAGTCGTTCTTCGCGGGGGGTATCGACAAAAATCGTGGCATCACATAAAACATCCCATTCTGACTCTAACAAGACTGCTGCATCGAGTAAAATGATGTCACATAAACCAGACGTCTTTGCCTCTGATATTCTGACAGAGAATTCTTTACGAATTTCAGGATGGACAATCGCTTCTAAATCTGCAAGTGCTTCCCGGCTTTTGAGAGAAGCCCCAAAAACCAATTTCCCTAAAATCGTTCGATCAACTTCATTCTCTTCTGTATTGAAAACTTCTTTCCCAAACCGTTTGAGAATGGCTTGCTTCACTTCTTCTTGTTTAAGGACTTCATGCCCAATTTGGTCACCATCAATCAAACAAATTGAATGACGAGAAACAGCCCATTGAGCGACCGTCGATTTCCCTGAACCAATTCCCCCCAAGACACCCACAACAGGAGGGGTCCTTTTGTCCGTCTTTTCATCTGTAGGAGGATTTTCTTTATGGATATTATTCATTGACTCAACAGGCATGGTGCTCCTTTCCAAATATACTGTTCGCTTGGATCGCTTTTTTATTCAAAACAAAAATCACAAAAACAAAAGGGTTTCACTCTGCAACTTAATAACAAGCTCTGAAAAATAGGGCTCCTATTATTTCAAAGCTTTCATTAACGAGAATCTGATTGACAAAAAACAGCCCACCTTAGAAAATGCGCAAGTAAAAAAATAAAGAGGAATAGAGAAAAGGAAGTAATAATCTATTGAAAATATAAGAGAGTACGCTTCTCGACAACCCGATTTGGCTGCCCTGTTTCCTGAAAGGAAATCGGGGGAGTGCTTGTCAACATATATGCTGCATGCCCATCGTGATACATCAGAGAGCAAATGTCAACAAAAAAAGGACAAAAACGTTGCTTTCTAATGATTTCATGAAAACAACAATATGTAAACAATCCAGAAGAAAAAGCAGTAAGTGCAATAACCAAAAGGACTTGCGAGACTTGTAAAAGAAGTGGGATTACTAGACAATGGTTTCAGACGATGGGGAATTACAAAATACACCTCCTGTTTTTATGATCGGTTCTAAAAGAGATGCCCAAAATACTGAATACAAACCATGCCATTTATGTGGGAAGTTTTGATCCATTGACATTGGGGCATGCTGATATTATCCGCAGAGGAGCTGGTTTATTCGAGAGGCTGACAGTGGCAATTGGTTTGAACCCAGACAAGCAACCATTGTTTACTCCTGAAGAACGGCTCGCACTTATTTCAGAAGTGATTACTGATTTGGAGAACGTTGATGTCGTTTGCTTTTCTGGCTTGGCGGTGAACTTTGTTCGTCAACAAAAGGCAGCAGTCATGCTGCGAGGGTTTCGGACTTTAACCGATATCGATGCCGAATTCACAATGTCTCTTGCCAACAGAACACTTGCTCCAGAAATTGAAACTGTTTTCTTGATGGCAGGCGAAAGTTATTCGCATATCTCCAGTAGTCTTATTAAACAAATTGCTCAAATGGGGCAAGAGAATGCAGCAAGCCAACTCGAAGGGTTCGTGCCGAAAGAGGTCATCAAACCTTTGCTTGAAAAGTGTCAGTCTTGAAAAAGTATCAATCGGAAGATTGATTTTCTTCTTCTCCCTCTTCGGGAGGAATGATTCTTCCGTGAGGGTCTGTTGATGTTTGCGGGAGTGTTTCAGAAAGTTCTTTGCGGATTTCTGGTGTGAGATAATGTTCAACCGCAGAAGCCGTTTCGTGAAGATGGCTTTCCGAGAGTTCAAAATGTTCTGCCATGTAGCTTTCCCACAAACGATGTGACCGAACAATTTCTTGTGCCGTCTGTTTACCAGAAACTGTTAACATGTAACCCTCTGCTCCTGATGAAATCAAACCTAATACGCGAAGCCGAATGGTTGCCAATGTCGTCATGAAAGAACCGACACCCGTCATGCGTGAAACAACCGCAGGGACTTCTGCTGGTTGATACTGTTTGCTTTGCTCGTCAATACGGTAAAGCAAACCGATTAAATCTTCTCCGACAATTTTTAACGTCAAACGAAAACGCTCGATAACACGACTAAGAAGACCATACCTGGGAGCAAACAGCATGGCTGTTGTAAAGAGTAATCCTGCTGTCACTGCCATCATGCCCGCAGTGCTTGCGTTGAATTCAGAAGAGTTTTTCATATAGCTAAAAATAAGGGGGGGGAGCGTGAGCGCGAAACTATGTCCCAGCAACGCTGTCAGCCACGCAATGACCAAACTCCACAAAACAACCCAATGTAATCGATTACTCATTAAAGAAGCTGTCGCTGCAGGAACAACAAGCATCGCAATCACAAGAATAGACCCCACCGATTTGAATGCAGTCACCAAAGAAATAGCAGTGACTGCCATCAAAAGATTATTCATCAGCGAAGCATTGATTCCCAAACTGGTTGCAAGGTCAGGATCAAATGATGAGATTTTTAGTTCTTTGTAAAAGAGAAGCAGCAACACGATATTCAATAACAAAACAGATAAATTGGCGATTGCTGCCACAGGAATTCCGCTTCCATTATTGGAGAGACCAAGAAGCCCCTTCCCAAAAAAAGTTTGCATCACAGAGGTTTCGACAACACCATAAAGGACACACTTTTCGTCAATGTGGGCATCTCCTGCTTTCAGACGAATGAGCAACAAACTCAGTGCAAAGAGCGATGTGAAAACAACTCCCAATGCCGCAGACGATTCCACGCGCCCATATTCTCGAATCCACTCTGCTGCCCAACTGGTCAACAATCCGACAATCATTGCTCCTATCACAATTGCTAATGGTTCGAGTGCTTGCATTGCTTCGAGAGAAATCCATCCCCATCGATAGCAAGAATTGACAAACAACAAAGAGAGAACAATACCAAGTAGCGAGGTATGGCTGAGTGCATCTCCCATCATGCTTTGTCGTCGTAACACCAAAAAAACGCCGGGCAGTGCACACGCCATTGCAGCTAAACCTGCAATAATCACAATCCAGGTATCAATCACATTCCACTGGTCTAACGGAGACCATTCAGTAACGGTTTGAATAATAACACGAAGCATTGCCACTCAATCAACTAAATAAAAGATCAATAGAAAACGAACCTCGACTTGAAAGCTATCGTCAGACATTATACAACGTTAGCATCTGCCCATAAAGAATTGCAATAGTGGGCGTTTGTCATTCGCACAATTATGTTTTATTTGAAGAGACGATGTCAGAAACAACAAACCCTATAAGACGTGATGTGATTGAATCTGCTCGCACGCTGGTCATTAAAATCGGAACGAACGTTCTTTCCGAAGAGGACGACTCCGTCAATCTTTCTCGATTGCAACATATTGCAGAACAAATTGACCATGTGCGGCAAACCGGCAGAGAAGTTGTTGTCGTCACCAGTGGTGCTGTGGGGGCGGGAATGGGGTTACTGAATTTGAAAGAACGCCCAACAGACCTCCCTCATTTGCAGGCAGCAGCAGCCACAGGACAAGCCCGTTTAATGGGAATGTATGAAGAGGCTCTCAGAAAACATGGCTATCACACCGCTCAAATTTTATTAACAGCTAACGACTTTCGAACTCGCAAGCGCTACTTGAATGTTCGCAACACATTGCACACTCTTTTTGAGTACGGAGTGGTTCCCATCGTCAATGAAAACGATACCGTGAGTATTGATGAAATTAAATTTGGTGATAACGACCATTTGGCAGCAATGGTGACAAACCTGTTGAACAACCCGTTGTTGGTGATACTTTCTATTGTTGATGGATTATACGATGGTGACCCCGCCAATCCGAAGAGCCAACGTATTCCTTTTATTGAGAAGTGGTCTGATGAGTTAATGTCGCACGCTGTCGATTCGCAATCTTCACGGGGAACAGGCGGCATGGGTTCTAAGTTGAAAGCGGTTCAAATGGCAACGGCTGTTGGCGAGAACGTGATTATTGCAAATGGAACAGAAGAAAATATCATTGTAGATATTCTTGCAGGAGTCGATAAAGGAACACTCTTTCTCGCACAAGAAAACGTTGTTCCCGCATGGAAGCGTTGGATTGGGTTCACCGTTGAACCCAAAGGGACTTATCAATTGGATGCCGGCGCCAGCAAAGCCATTCTCGAGTCGGGACGGTCACTTTTGGCGATTGGTATTTCTACCGTTTCCGGTCAGTTTAAGAAAGGAGACGTGATCTCCATTACAAATAATAAAGGTGTCGAGTTTGCACGTGGCTTAACGAATTACAATTCAACCGATGCAAAAAAAATCGCAGGACACCGCACCGATAAAATCGCAGATATTTTAGGCTCTTTGTTATATGCAGAAGTTGTCCACCGCGACAATTTAGTTTTAACCGGTAACGGGTGATTTCTTACAAACACTCCAGTCAGTCAAAATCAACAGCATGAATTTATTGAACAGAACCAAACCTCATTTCGTGTTCCCATTCTGTTCAATCATCACAGCCCGACGCGTCAGCGAGACAGAGTGATATTCATTCATTCTTCCACGCAACAAATTTCTCGGCAAGTATCCACCGGCAAGTATCCACCCTGTTTGGTCACGCGTTCCATTCCTCAAAAATCAACATCACTCTGCCTCACTCACGTGTCGGGCTATTGTTTTGTGATGTGCAGCGACAAGATGCCTTGCTGAGAACAGACAGCAATCACCCAATTTCGGAGCATAGACATTCTGTCTGTGCGAATAAACGTCAACCAAACAAATCGATTTCAATGCAAACGGAATTCAAGTATTGCAGTCGATCAATGTTCCTTGTGAAGGAGAATAGTTGGAGCAGAGGTCTTCGATTTCATCTCGAATAGAGAAGTAAAGATCGATCACATGAGCGTCCCACTGCTTTCCTGCACCGTTGCGGAAAACTTCTTCAACTTTGGCAACCGGCATTCCTTTACGATAAGGGCGGTCTGACCCCATGGCATCGTAGGCATCTGCGACAGCCAGAATACGTGCCATCAACGGAATGTCGTCTCCTGCAAGAAGATCAGGATAGCCCATGCCATCAATTCTTTCGTGATGGTTGCGAACACCCGGCAGAACCATTTTGAGGTTCTTCAAATCTTTGAGAATTTCATAACCAATGGAAGGATGCTTTTTGATTTCATCAAATTCTTCTGGGGTCAGTTTTCCTGTTTTTTGGAGAACAACATCACTGATACCAATTTTTCCAATATCGTGCAATAACCCTGCAACGTAAATATCGTGCAGGTCTTCTTCAGGAAGTCCCATGGCGTTACCCAAAGAACGTGCAATGAGTGCAACCCGTTCGCTGTGCCCACGTGTGTAGGGGTCTTTGGCATCCAGAGTGGAAACCATCGACTGTACAAAACTCAATACCAGCCGATCATTTTGTACGCAAAGGTCTGTATTGTGAAAATGCGTTCCCAAAATGGCAGCAATCGAATTCAGAAGGCTTCCTTCGACAGAGGTAAAGTTGCGATTCTCTTTCAAATTACAACAAATCAACCATCCGCTTTGTCCGTTTCCAACGGGTATCGATGCCATCAAAAAGTTTTTGAGCTGAGGAAACTCTGAGCCAAGTAATGTACCATGAACATGATCTTTCACAAACGGACGGGTCCAATCGTGCCCGTCACAATGAGAAACCAGTTGCCTTGCTTTTGATTCATTAAATGGAATTCTACCTGTGGTATGGCAAGAGTACGAACCCTGTCCATCGTTAATAAGAATCATCTGTCCTTCTGTAGGAATGAGCGAAGGTAACTGTTCTTGGCAAAGTTCAATTAATACTTGTTGATCACGTGTAATATGTAAGTGACCAGAGAGTCGATGCAAAAAACGAATGCCGGCTGCTGTCTGATCAATTTCATGTTGTTGGTAATGTATGCTTGAGCGAAGAGATAATTCTTGATCAATCTGCTGATTATTTTTCAACGCAAGGTTCAATAGATTTTGCATCAATGTGGGAAGCATTTCTTGTTGTTGCTTTGCCCAGAGTTGACGTTGATCTTTGGGAAGCCCCGTCATGGCTGTTTGCTGCATCAGTTTTTCATAATTCTCCCCTTGCCCTGTATAAACGGAACCAATTGCGACTGCTTCACAATTGTCGATAGGGGGTAAAGGAGCAACTAAATAAGTAACGCCAGCTTCAAGTTGTATGATTTGACAGTCAACGATGCCTGGAAGTTGTTGTAATACTTCCCCAGGTAAAATTGTCACCATTTTGGTGTGAGATTTTGCAAAAACCACACCTGTCTCAACATCAACTGCCATCATTGGCAAGCCCGTTAATTCAACTAACTGTTTCATACAACCAATAGCAGTTGCCTCTTCCAGTTCGAATGGATGAACGGTATTCTCTTGGTGATGCGATATCTCTTCGCTGGAAAAAGGGCGTTCCACTTCCAGTATCGCAAACGAATTATTCATTGTTTTAAGCTTTCTTTTTACTTGTTCTAATGAAAATCTATGCCATAAAAGAAAAGTCGCAAATGACTTTTTCTTTATTAAGAGAGTTTTTAGTCTTATATTGAACATTAAACGGGTACTTTGATTACGCGAAGACTGTTCTACCTAGCATTGGATACTCGCGAACAGCCTGTTATCATGCAAAGATTATCCTCGGAGTATTGATGGAACCTGTTACACTGACTAACATTACGTTCCCCGTAAAGCGATCTTTTGTAAAGCCAAATATAACGAATATGAAGATTGCATGAGCGATGTTCCTTCACCATGAAAGCGTTCATTGATACGGTGGGGAATGTCCCTCTTTTGGAAATTTGTGACAGAGATTGTACAAAACGTGTAACTATTCAGCGAGGAAGTTCATCAAGTAAATCCCCCTCCCTTTGAGGGAGGGGCAAGGGGAGGGTGGAATGGTCTGGTTCAGATGAACCGTTATTTTGCTATCTGATATTCGTTTTTGAATGCCTTAACCTGGCAGCGAGCCAGAACCATAAAGGGAACTCAGACACAGAAATCCTGCGCGTTTTGCACACGATTTCATTGATAAAAAATTAAAACAAAAAAGATTCAATCACATACCACGCCCAGACCTTCCCTAAAAAGGGAGGGGAGGATAACTTCGCTGAATAGTTACCAAAAAGTTTACAAAAAACAAGAAGCGAAAGAAGAGCGAATGCACAACTGTTATCTCGCACTGGGGGGCAATGTCGGCAATGTTTCAACAACATTTGCCAAAGCGTTACACTTGCTTGATGAGAGAGCGATTGATGAGAAACCAGAGACCAATTTGCTGCAAGTCAGTTCTTATCATGGAACCGTTCCTGTGGGTAAGAATGCAGGAGCAGAAACGGTTTTCCTGAATGCTGTCTGTCAAATAGAAACGTCACTCGAACCATTACCACTTCTTGATAAACTACAATCGATCGAAAAAAAAATGGGACGAGAACGAACAATACACTGGGGACCGCGTACCATTGATCTTGATATTATTTTGTATGACGAAAGCG
>UOGL01000629.1_pt1 | contig 10681 bp, 6 predicted proteins | sample 1990131 | NCBI WGS metagenome assembly UOGL01 (sample SAMEA4728526, study PRJEB27164) | hydrothermal vent metagenome | biome: marine basaltic hydrothermal vent biome; feature: marine hydrothermal vent; material: mineral | place: Pacific Ocean | collected 2011-06-14/2011-07-23 | depth 1741 m | reverse complement strand
TCATCAATCTTTCCCAGATAAGCAACCACGCGTTGCCGCGGTCCTCGTTCGGTGCGATGCGATTCGACGAGCGACCAGTACGCATGCCGCTTTCCATTTTTTGTGACATTGATGGGTCGAATAAACATGTCCTGATTTTTATCAGAACGAAAAATCTTGGCAACCCAAAAAGTTTTCACTACAACACGATTCGGAATGTTTGCGGATGATTTCAAGAAATCGGAACGCTCATCAAACGACTTACAACAATAATCCTCTCAAATTATTTTGAAATTTTATTATTTTCTCGATAACTGGGGAAGTCGGGTTAGACAGAAAGGAGATAGATAAATGGCAAGTCTTTACAAACAAACCACGACCAAGATTGATAAACAGACTGGCAAAAAAGTTAGATCAAAATCACGAAAGTGGTACGGGCAGTATCGCAATGCAAACGGAAAAACGAAACGAGTGCCGTTGTGTCGTGATAAATCTGCTGCACAATCGTTGTTAAATGATTTGGTGCGAACCGCGAACCGCAAGCAAGCTGGTTTGATTGATCAATACGATGAGCATTTGGAAAATAGGATAGATATTCACTTGGAAGACTTCAGGCAAAGTCTTTTGGAGAAGAATAGTAGTCCCAGGCATATTACCCAAACTTGCAATCGGCTTGCTCTTATTGTCTCTGAATGTGGTTTTCGAACACTTGCTGACTTGGCTGGTTCTTCTGTCACAAATTGGTTATTGCAAAAGAGAAAATCGAAAGCATTCGGAATCAAGACGAGCAACTATTATCTCTCTGTCGTTAAACAGTTTGGTAGTTGGCTCGTACAAAACAGAAGGCTTCCTGAGAATCCTTTTCAACACTTGAAGAATTTGAACGCTCAAGTAGAAGATAACAGGTCGAGAAGAACTCTAACGAAAATAGAATTTGGTCAATTACTTGAGGTCGCATCAAAAGGAAAAACCTTTCGAGGTCTCTCTGGATATGATCGTGCTGTGCTCTATCTGGTCGCGGTGAATACTGGTTTTCGTGCCAATGAATTATCAAGTTTGAAATACAAGAATCTGAATCTTGATAGCAATACTCCTACGATCACCGTTGAAGCTGCTTATTCAAAACGTAGGCGAGAAGATATTCAGCCGATCAGAACAGACCTTGCTCATGTCCTCAAGGTTTGGATTCAATCAAACGAGAATCCAATTTCAGAAGATACTCAGCTATGGTCAGAAACATGGTCTGAACGTGCTGCCAAGATGCTGAAACAGGATTTAGAAGCCGCTGACATTTTCTATGAAGATGAGTCTGGTCGAGTTTTCGATTTCCATGCACTGAGACATCAATTCATCTCGAATCTTGCTGAGTCGGGAGTTCATCCCAAGATTGCTCAACAGTTAGCCAGGCACTCAACTATCACGTTGACGATGGATAGATATACTCACTCTCACGAAGAGAAAATCGTTGAAGCACTCAACCTGTTACCACCAGTCACAACCAATGACGAGACCGAAAAGTTTACACTCCTGTTTACACTAAAAGATGTCTTTTCGTGTCCAGAGGTGTCTTCGGCTGTCTCGGATGATGAAACAACATGCTCCAAAAAAAAACACCCAACTCCTTAAATAGTAAAGGATTGGGTGCTGTTTTTCCTGCTGTGTCTGCTGGTGACACAAGTAGCGGTGGAGGGATTCGAACCCCCGACACGCGGATTATGATTCCGCTGCTCTAACCGACTGAGCTACACCGCCTCTAATCTACTATTGTAGAGTATTCTGCTATTTTAGATCTTATTGCTTTTTCCTCAAAGGGTCAATTATAATCCCTCCGTAAAGTGCCCCCGATTGTTGGTTACAATCGAGGGGCTGAACAATTAGCATTGTACTATTGGTTTGGAAAGAGGCACCCGATGGCAGATTCTAATCACGCACCCGCAAAACGTCAAAGCACTCACTCCAAGAAAATCTCAAAACCAGCAAAACCCAGCTTGAATTTTCCATTATATTGCAATAATTTTGGAAGGTAGTGCAAAAAAACGCTGGGAAAAATCGCTACTTTGGATACTGGCGGCAACTCAAAGTCGCTACGCGACCCAAACGCGACAGTTATTTATCGAGTAATACTTATGCAATACATTGGGGTTTGCGAAGACGCGGCAGGTTGGTTTATGGTAGCCGCACAGCAGTCAACATATCTGCTGGTGTGAAGTCTTTTACAAATTCTTGTTACCTCATGCCATTTTTTGCTACAACCTGCTGTTGTTGATTTTTAAGAGAAGGGAGTTCTTCGGAAGAACAATTTGTCGATACGATTAACAAGAAAATAGCTGACAAAATAGAGAGCCTCTTCCCAAAGCAAGAACTGTTTTTCCACAGTATTAAGTGGAGCTCTTTTCTCACTATTTTGTTCTCTTCAATAGGAGATGTTACTTATCGAAAATCGTTTTGATGGTGGAGTTTTCTTGAAGTTCTTTGAGCAATTTTTTCGATGCGCTAACACGTGTCTGTTTTTCGATATTCTTTTTAATTTCGTCTTGCAAGCCCTTGAATGGTTTTTGTCCTGCTTCAATACGCTCAATAACTTTGACGATTGTGTACGAATCTTCATCAACAATTACTTGGCTATTTGTACCTACGGGTGATTCAAAAATTATTTTTTCCAATTTTTCATCAGCTAAACTTCCCTTCTGAACCCAATCCCACTTGCCGCCACGGGCTGCTTCGATGCCATCGGAATACTTTTTGGCAACTGAGGAAAAATCTTTGTTGGCACGCAATTCTTTGATCGCTTGATTGAGATGTTTGAGTGCATTCTGTTTTCCATCATGCTTTGCAAAGGAGACAGTGATTTGCTGCCAACGAGATTTTGCCGTATGCGAATACTCTTCAATATGATCTTGATAATAGTGAAGTAAATCTGGTCGTCCGATTTTTTGTTTTACTTTCGATTTTGTACGCAGGTACTCCATTGCCAATTGTTGATTGGCAAATGCTTCTCTTAATTGCTCTAAAGAGGTTCCTTGTTGTTTGAGTTTTTCTGCTAATTCCAATTTTGAACCGGCTTTTAACTCTTTTTGTAATCGGTCAATTTCTTTTTCAAAAACTTTATCGAGTTGTTCGTCAATCATTTCTAATTGTTTTTTTGTCAATGTCGATTTCAATTTCAAAACCAGCAATTTACGTTCGATATAAGGTTTTAAGTCGCGTTGAATGAGTTGTAATCGCGCTTTTTGAAATTGTTTCGGAGGCATTTTTTGCTGTGCCATCATGAGCTGTTTGCCATACCGTTCTAAAATATCAGAAGCAAAAATGGGAGACCCATTCACTGTTGCCACAATTTGATTCGGCGAAACATCATCGAGCGATCCTGATTTATTTTGGGAAAATGAAACAGGTCGTATCCCAGAAGAAGAGGGTTCCATTTTGCTTTGCTCTAGTGGATTTTGCACATATTCTGTCCCTGTGGGAGCTTCGTTATCCATGGTGAGTCGAGGAGGCGAAGGTCCGACAACAGGGTTATCAACCTTCACAGTATTCAGCGTATCGCACCCTAAAACCCAAAAGAGGGAGAGTGAAATATAAATGATAAAGATGTCCGTGCGACGCATTCTTAATTTCTCATCGGGGTTCGATTCAAATCGTCTGGGTTCGGTTTCTTCAATTCCATAAAACATATTCGCCTGTGACATCAATACAAATTCGTACTCAAAAGAAACGAAGAAGATGCCCGAAAACAGGTTTTTAGGAGATAGGAAATTGAGGGGAAAAACAGGTACGGGGTGGGAGTATAGTTTATTTACTAAAGTGGCTGCAACACCGATTTCATTTCAGCAAGCAAACCATCGGTCGTTTCTGTTTGTAACGTGAGAACCCAGCAGGCGGTTTTGTCATCAATAACACGAAACTGCGATCCGCGTGCATTCGATAACTGCTGAATGAGTAACGGGTTACGATAGCCAAACATGGCGTACCCCTTTTCTAAATGAACATCATCAATTTGCCAATGCAATGCGAGTAATTGTAATTTTTTCAAAACGAGTAATCGTTCAGTCTCTTCTGGAAGAGTGCCAAAGCGATCTCGAAATTCTTCACGCAATTGCTCCAGTTCCTCTTCTGTTTTTGCAACCGAGAGCTTGCGATAGACTTCAATTTTTTGTCGCCCTGGCGGAACATACGATGCTGGCAAATAAGCAGAGACAGGTAAATCAATCGCAACATGTGGCGGTTGCCGCAGCGGCATCTTTTTCAATTGCCTGACAGAGTTTTCCAAAAGTTGACAGTAAAGTTCGTACCCGACAGTTGAAATATGCCCACTTTGTTCTGTTCCTAAAATGTTCCCTGCTCCCCGTATTTCAAGATCACGCATTGCAATTTTGAAACCTGCTCCCAGTTCGCTGAATTCTTCAATCGCTTTCAATCGTTTTGCCCCTGTTGCGGTAACTGTCTTTCCCTCTTCAAGTAACAAGTAACAATAGGCACGATGTTTATAGCGCCCAACACGACCACGCAACTGATGCAAATCTGCCAAACCATAAATATCTGCCTGATGAATGAACATGGTGTTGGCTGTTGGAATATCGAGACCACTTTCGATGATGGTTGTTGCGACGAGAATGTCTGTTTGATGAGTGACGAATTCGTACATCGCCTGCTCTAAATCTCCCCCATTCATTTGACCATGGACAATTCCGACAGTCGCTTCAGGAACAATGGTACGAATTTTATCTGCAATCGATTTGATATTGTGAACTCGATTATGCACAAAATAAATCTGCCCGTTTCGGTTCAGCTCACGGACAATGGCATTGCGAATTAACTCGGTATCGAATCGGCTGATGCGTGTTTTGATGGGCTGTCTTTCATTCGGGGCTGTGATTAAATTCGAGATGTCTCGAATTCCTAATAATGAAAGATGCAATGTGCGCGGAATAGGCGTTGCACTGAGCGTGAGAATATCAACTTCAAGCCGCATTTGTTTTAGTAAATCTTTGGCAGCGACACCAAAACGTTGTTCTTCATCAATCACCAGCAAACCAAGTTCTTTGAATTTGATATCTTTTTGAACAAGTCGATGTGTCCCTATTACCAAATCAACAGTTCCATCTTTCATACATGCCAATGTTTTTTGTTGTTCTTTTTTTGTCCGAAAGCGAGAAAGAATATCAATCGTGATAGGAAATTCTGCCATGCGTTCGCTGAATGTTCGGAAATGCTGCTCTGCCAAAACGGTTGTCGGAACAAGAATAGCGACTTGTCTTCCTGCATCAATCGCTTTGAAGGCAGCCCGCATAGCGACTTCGGTTTTACCGTACCCGACATCTCCGCAAATGAGTCTGTCCATTGGTCTGTTGCGTTGCATATCTGCTTTGACATCAGCGATAGCAGTCAGTTGATCTTTTGTTTCAGTATAAGGGAAAGCCGTTTCAAATTCCTGTTGCCAATGACTATCTGGCGGACAACTCAAACCAGGACGTCCTTCGCGCATTGCTTGCATGCGTAGCATTTCGCTTGCCAAATCTTGGATGGCAGAGGTGACTTTTTGCTTCTGTTTTGCCCAACGGTTAGAACCGACTTTGGAAAGTTTTGCGACCGACCTCGCTGCTCCTACATATTTTTGCACAAGATGAATTAACGATGCAGGAACAAAAACGCGAACAGAATCACGGAATTCAATTATCAAATGCTCTTCAATTTGCGAGTCTTTTTCCAGCAGTTCCATTCCACGAAAACGCCCAATACCATGTGTTAAATGAACAACCAGTTCTCCTTCCCGCAATTCAAGAAAATGGTCGATGGCACGGGTTTCTAGTTTTTTGCTTGTGGAATCACGGCGAATTTCTGTTCGCCCAAATAACTCATGGTCGCTGAGCACAACCAGTTGTTCTGTCACCAAACGGAATCCCGATGTCAATTGTCCCACACAAAACAGAACCTGCTTTGCAATTGAAAGGTCTGTCTCTGCAAACAATTCTTGTAGGCGTTCTTGTTCGCCACTGTTATGGCAAACAATTAAAACGGTTTCGTTATCGGTCGTTGCTTCTTCTAGTTCTAACAGCACATCAGAACGGGGTCCACTGAATCGTTCAATCGATTCAATTTGTAAATGACAGTTCTGGTCATATCCATCTGCTGCAATCGCAGCGACTAATACGTTGGGTCTTTTTGTACAACGTGCCAAAGTCGATTGCACCGAATAGAAGCCACGTGGATGGTCGAGGCGTTCTAAATAATGTTTTCCTTCTTCAACTAGAGACTCCAATTCTGTCAACACCACCCAACTTCCTTCGGGAAGTTCATCCAGAAAATGTTCTCCAGAAAGATCAATAGTTGAAGCATTGATTGGTTCTTCTTCTTGAATACTCCCTGTTTCAACGGGTGTGACCAATGTGAAACTGGCATCGTTGAGCGATTCTATTTTCCGCTGTGTTTGCACGTCAAATCGTCGAATCGAATCAATCTCGTCGCCAAAAAGTTCAATCCGTACTGGGTGAATTGCATCGGGTGGAAAGATGTCGAGAATTCCTCCATGGAAACTAAACTCACCTGGCATTTCAACTGCTGGAACATGTTCAAAAAGATGCTCCACGAGCCAACGGGAAAATGAATCGACATCGAGTTCTTCGCCAACTGTCATATTGCGTGTTGCTGCTTCTCGTTCAGATTGCGAAGGAACCGGTTGCAACAATGCAGCAATAGAGGTCACAATGACTGTTGGAGGATTATCGCTATGTAATTCCCGTAGTAATCGTAGCCGACTTCCAAAGATAGAATCTGCAACATCATGCTCTTGTGGAAGTGACTCCCAGGCAGGAAAGACCGCAAGAGGTTCATTCAAAAAACCTTGCAGGTCGATAGCGAAATCATCAACATCCCCAATGTTCGGTAGCACAATAAGTAATGTACTGCGGGCTTCTTTGACAAGTGCTGCAATAGCGAGCGCGCGAGACGACCCCCAGGCTCCGTCGATGGTGGCACCATTGCCACTTTGCAAAGCAGCAACCACCTCATCGAAACCATTTGCCCGATGCATCAACGGCACCAAGTCATGTAGTACGCTGATTTTCTTCCGGCTTAACTGTTTCATTCAGCAAGCAATTGTAGCAAACAACCTTCAATATGCAATCAAATCAAGAGGTAATTGTACGCCTCTTGATTTCCCTTTTGAATTCCTTGATTTTTATTGTTCAAATTTTTTCTGATACGTTGCAGGGATTTCAATTGATTGCATTTCTTTATCATGTTGAAACAGGCAGCAGACGGTTTTCATTGTTCCCTGTGCAATCAAAGTGTCATCGCGCCAAAAATCATATTGAAGGGTGAGTGACTTTACGCCAATACGTTCGATGTTCAATCGAATTTCAAGTAAATCTTCGTAACGGGCAGGGGCTTTGAAAGAACATTTTGCAGAAACTCGGGGCCAACCAATAATGCTGCCATCGTTTTGTTTTAGCATAATGCTCAAGCCGAGTGAACGGAAAAACTCATGCTCCGCCTCTTCCATATATTTATAAAAACAGGAGAAATGAACAATCCCCGCCATGTCGGTTTCTGAAAACTGAACAAGTCGCGTGGTGGTAAATGTGGAAGACATGCTGGCTATGGTTTTTCTGGGAAGAACTTTGCGATAGTCGCATCACTGGGTGGCTTCGTGATAAGTGAGACAATAATCATTGCGACAGTTGATGCCAATATCATTCCGGTAACGGGCATCAATTCGTACAACTCACCCCCTATTGTCAAATCGATTGTATAACTACGATTCACTGCAAAGTTTGATTGTTTGAAGAGATAAACCCATGTGCCCGCTGCTGCGATGATGCAGGCATACGCCCCTGCTTTGGTGAGTCGCTTCCAGTAAAGAGCCGCCAGAATTAATGGGAACAGACTGCTGAATCCGCTGAAGCACCAGACCCCCAACGTAAAGACTGCACGCGGCTGAAACAGGCTAAAGAAATAAGTGACCGCAACAATTGCAATAATAAATAGACGAGCAATCAGAATGGTTTGCTTATCGGTATAACGATCTTTCCCGCCGTAATGGACCACAACATCTTCTGTAAACATTGTTCCGATGCAAAGGAACTGACTATCTAACGAAGACATAATCGCAGCTAAAATACCTGCTGCCAAAAAACCACCTAAAAGAGGACTCGCCAACTTTTTGACGAGGAATGGAAGAAGAATGTTGGTATTCGCCATCACAGGTGGCGGAATTTTAATTAAACCCGTTGTTGCCCAGACACCAACGAGTACGCAGGGAACCCAGACAATCATAATAAAAAAAGGATGAGCAACGATAGGCAACTTAAAAGAGTTTGCACTCTTAGCTGTCAACCAATGTTGAAAGAGATGTGGAAACATTCCAACCGACAACGGAACAAAAAAGTAAGTCAAGAACTTCACTTTTGACATATGTGTCCGCGTGAGTTTCTCTACTGGGATTTTCCCGCTGACAGCTTTAAGATTTTCAAGAAAGCCCTCTTGCCCACCGAGTTTTGTTGCAATGACATAAAATGTGACCACTCCTAAAATCATAAAAACAATTGTCTGAAATGTGTTTGCCCAAGCAGTGCCACGCATTCCACCAAAGAAGACATAAATCAACACAACACCACAAATGACAAGCGAAGCCAGCCAGGGGGGAACACCACCTTTATAGGATTCAAATAATTCTGGGAAAGCCCCCGATGTCATTGCGCTGACAACAGAACCAGAAGCCATTACTCCAATCAGTAAATAGGGAATCACTAAACCAACCAGAACAGGAAATAACAACAGACCAATTTTGTCACTTTCTAATCGGTCTCGAAAGAGTTGGATTTGCGTGGTGTAACCATATTTATGTCCCAACGACCATACCTTGACTCCTAACACAAAAAAGCAAAGGGAGTGAATAATTCCACTTGAAGATGCCAGCAATCCGTAAACACCAACCCCTTCTTTGAAGGCTTCGCCTGTTGAACCGACCAGTGCGAAGGCTGTCATTGTTGTTCCAAAAATCGACATCAACAATAAGAAGGGACCAATTGAATGGCTTGCGAGCATGTAGTCTTTACTAGTTCCACGAAAAAGTTTGCTAGAGAAAATCCCCAACCCCAATAGCAATGCCAGGTAGCAACAAATGATAATAAACTGTGTCACCCTTCTGCCCCCTTTCTTTCTTGAGAAGTCTCTTCTTCAAGTTCAGTGGGCCAGATAAACAGAACAGCCAGCAACCACGTAACTCCCGCAGCAACCGATATCCCTGCATGGTAAAGTAACGTAATAGGCATAAACCCAAAAACAAGCGTTTTGTCTTCCCAGAACCAGTTATCCTGATGCAAGATAATGAGCATCGCAATAAGAACCCAAATGCCGTATTTCATGAGAAGGAGGACTCCTTAAACTGAGGGACTATCTATTAGGAACAGAGAGCGATAGTGAATACCGTTTCACCTATTTACCAAGTGGAACGACATCGTACCATGAAGCAGAGTGAATGTCGAACGTACTCGTTATTGCCTGAAAAAAGAATCTAACCATGTCATCCAAAGCTGAAGGGCTTCGTAGGGAATCGGAGAATTCAGAAGCGTGATTTTGCTGGTCTCTTTTGCAGGAACGGTATAAGCGACCAAGCTTTGGCGTTTGCAATTAAGTTGAATGCGCGGCTGTTGATAGAAATGTGTGACAATTAAAAATGGTTCTGTCTGTTTTGAATCCTTCTTTGCAATGAGGGTGGTAACTCTTTTGATATCTTCTGATGTCATTTGGTTTGATGCTCTTTTATCAAGGATGATATCAGATTTTGGCACCCCCTGTTTAATGGCGTATTGTTGCATGAGGGTTGTATGATGTTCATCTTCTTTGTTTAATCCACCAGAAAGAATCAGCTTGCTGACCAACTCTGTTTTGTAAAGTTCGCAAGCTGTTTGCATTTGTTCTTCAAGGGTGCGTGCAGGGTTTTTGTCTCCTTTTGTTTGATTCTGAAAGACCACTGCGACATCTGTTGCTCGACGATAATCTGTTTTTCCTTCGCAATACATTTGCGCCAACGGAAACCCAACAACACAAAGTACAAAAGTGATTGCTCCTAACAGAAAAGCAATCCCTCTATTTTTTTGCACTCCCGACTCAACCAGCAATCCCGCCAAAACAAATAACAACAACAGGGCTGTGTAAAGGGATGCAGGAAAGAATGCTGTTGAATAAATTTCTCCGTTATTTAATTGTTGATAAAAAGAGTAACTGTTTTTGACAGAGACCAACAATAACGTAATAACAACAATCATTGCAACAGTACGCAAATAACGAGGGAGATTTGTGACGGCTGCGAAAAGTAAAAAAATCACCGCAGCTACTCCCATCAGCCCACGTGCCATTTGTGGAGACCACAATCGTAAATCAATCCACCAAAAACTTGCACTCAATGGAGTTGTGTCATGAGACCCAAAAAGGTTAAGCAATGTCAACAGACCTAAAAAGAAAGCAACAGCCTTTGGAATAGACAACCAGACAGGGGTCATCACCGGAGGAGGAAAAGAAGCAGGGGGAACCACAGGGCGAGCAGGATAACGTCCTTCACGTGGTTGGTTTCTTTGAGGTTGTTTTTTTTGCTGCTGATTGACCCGTGGTTGATTGATGCGACGTTGATTTTCACGCTGTTGACTTGTCTGTGGTTCTGCTCCTTCTTGCCGTCTCTCCCGTTGTTGTTGTTGTTGTTGTT
>UOGL01000043.1_pt1 | contig 10718 bp, 7 predicted proteins | sample 1990131 | NCBI WGS metagenome assembly UOGL01 (sample SAMEA4728526, study PRJEB27164) | hydrothermal vent metagenome | biome: marine basaltic hydrothermal vent biome; feature: marine hydrothermal vent; material: mineral | place: Pacific Ocean | collected 2011-06-14/2011-07-23 | depth 1741 m | reverse complement strand
ATGGTACTGGTTGGTTCAGATGACGCACTCTCCAAACTCCCCAAAGAGTAACGGTTTTTATCACGAACCAGTAAATTGTTCTTTCACCCAGTTCAGCCATTGGGCATCTGGCTTGGCGTAAGGGCGAAGTTTTTCGACGGTTCCTTTTTCTTCAAGGAAGAGAATCGCACGGTTTGGTCCCAGTTTGCTTGCTGCGGGAGAGTCGATGTAGTTACTGCTATCGTTGGCGTTCATTTGGAACGCAATACGCATTTCGATTTCTCTCATCGTTTGGCGACTCAACCATCGGTCAAGATTGTTGTAGCTGTCACACCAGATAATCACATGAATACCGTTTTCGGGACCATCTGCAATAATCGTTTGCAGCATTTGTGAGGCTGTCTGTTTTGCGTTTTTATCGCTTCCTCCAAAACTAAAATCGTCATCTCCTTTTCGTAAATCACGGAAGCGAGCAAGGTTAAAGACAAACAGGAAAATGGGAGGGTCGCTATCACCTCCTTCTTGTTGTCTTCGTTTGACTTCTCCTGCGATTTTTTCGAGAGGTGTCTCGGCATCTTTCACCCCGTAAGTTGCAACAGGATGTCCGACAGCCTGAATCAATTCTTCAATAATTGGTTGCTCAAGGCTATCAGCAGGTGTGCCGTTCAAAAGATAAAACTGGGCATTGGTCCCATCTGTTAAAGGTTGATTCGTAGAACCGGTTGCTCCATCATCAACATCATCCCACCCGCTGCTACTTGTGCCGAACTCTTCCATCTCAAATTTTCGACCACTTCCAAACGCCGGTTCTTCTGTCGAAGATTCGGGAGTCGAAGGAGCATCAAGAGTTGTTGTTGTCGATGTTCCAGTAGCAACATTAAGTAGTGGGTATTGTGATGCAAGGCTGATGAGAGTCGTTGAAACAAGCCCCAATGCTGCTTCGCTACTTTCCCCTACGATGATAAGATTTTTTGCTGATTGTCTGCGGAATTCTGCCACAGTCGGGTCTTTGATTGCAACGGCTTCGCCAAGCCAGGCATGAGGAACAAAGGTGGCTCCGGGACGTTCAGCAGCTTTTCTTCTTTGAGCTGTCGATGCAATTGCAGCAACCAGTGCATCATTTTTGCGTGGGTCAGAAGGGATATTCCCTTCGTAAACGATGGGGATTTCGATTGTGATATTTTGCTCGATGGCAAGTTGATTGATGGTTTCAAGGTAAGCGTCTCGTTCATCATCATCAAGCCAAGCGACTTGAAAAGGATTGTTCCCTTCCACCATTCCGTTGGCATCGTTGTAAATGGCTTCTCCTGGTCGGGTCAATAATCTTGCTGCACTGTTGTCTTCGCTGAGAATGAGATGGGCATCTGATTCACTACATTGCAACGCCACCCGAATTGCGATTTGCCCCAAAGTGCTGCGCGGCAACGAATAGGCTCCCCCTAATGTTTGTGATCCCAAAATGACATGGATACCAAAAGCCCGCCCTTGACGCACAAGACGATCGAAAAGTTGCGATGCTGCCTGAGAAATTTTATCATCTTCGACAAAGAACTCTTGAAATTCATCGATGACAAGTAAGATACGAGGCATCGGTTGGTCGGGGCGTGCTTTGCGAAAACCGGGTAGGTCTTGCACGCCGGTGTCTCGAAATAAATCTCCTCGATCTTTCATAATGTGATCAAGTTTTTGTAATGCACTGACACCAAATTCTCTGTCCGATTCAATTGCAATCACACTGGCATGAGGCATGTTTGCGGTGGCGTATGTTTTGAATTCGACTCCTTTTTTGAAGTCAATCAAAAAGAACTGCACTTCATTGGGGCTGTAATACAACGCGATATTTGTAATAAGGGCATGCAGAAATGTCGACTTACCAGAGCCGGTTTTTCCTGCGATTAAAACATGTTGCGATGTTCCTTTTCCCAGTTTCAAATGTTGCAACTTCATGGCACCCGCGCGCCCCAAAGGGCAATCGATTCCTGCTGCAGCGCTGAGGCTCCAAAGCTCTTCTTCTTTCTTTGGAGCAATCCGCGTGAAGGAGACTTCGACGCGTCGCATATCTTTCGAGGCTTCCCCCACATTTTTGACAATGTTATTGAACTGCTCGGGCGGAGGCGGAGCATCAAACTGTAAAGGCAACTCTTTGAGTTGTGGGTCTGTGGAACGGAACATTCCTTTTTTCCACTCGAAGACATTGGCGTATTGTTCGAGGTCTGCAATGTCAAAGCCGTGTGTCATTTTTGCTTTGGTATCAACAGACATCAAAGTATAAACACCACAACGTGAACCGCTCGATGCAATGCTTTTAATTCGTTTCGCTGCACTTTCACTAAAGCCCGATGGGAAGTTGGCGATTACTAAAATGTGATAAGGTTCTGCCACTTCACCCGCAAAGGCGTTGTACTCTTCGATGGTCGCAAATTCATTACGCAGATACTTCTGAAAAATGTTCTCCATATGCTTGGTAAGATCAACCAGCTTTTGGTCAAACTGTGAGGACTCTGTCCAAATACGATTCGAAATCATCAACTCGTCGTAATCTCCCAAGTGCATAAAGGCAGAGAAATTTTCTCCTAAACCAATCGGGTCAAACAATGTGAACCGAACCTTTCCTGCGGGGAGTAATGTCAACAAACGTAACATGGCAACTTGTAATGTTTTGACGGCTTCGTTGCGACCATCGCCAGACGTTTTTAATAACAGCGAAGGAGTTTCTGGAAAAGGAACAACAGCAGGAAATGGAAAACGTGTGAGGTCGATTTGCAGTCGTTCTTCTGTCGAGATGCCATTTTCTATTTGCGCTAAATCGAGAGCGTACTCTCCTAAGCGGACAGATGTGGGGATATTGTAAGAGGATTTCCAACTTGTGTCTGAAAGATCATCCCACGGCAGGAATTGTTGTAACGACTGCATGGTTGTCAATTCACTTTGTTGTTGAGCGGTAAGAATGTTTTTGTCCCATTCTTTTTTGACGTTCTCCCAGTGTGCGCGTTCTGCTTTTTGTCGATCTGTTAAAAGGGCGTTGCGTTGGTTGACGATTGAGTCTCGTTTTTCTTCAAATTGTTTTGTTCGTTCTGCGACAAGTTGGTCTCGTTGCTGTTGAGCGTTTTGGATTTTCTGATCGCGTTGTTGTGTCAGTTGTGCGATAAGAGCAGGATAGTTTTCGTTGGCTGCCTGCATTCCTGTTTCACGTGCTGCGTTAATTACGTCCATCTTTTTTTTGTGGTTGGCATCGTATTCTGCCAAAGATTGCTTCAGTTGTTTTGTGGCAGCCAGGTGTTTTTCCTGAAGGTCTTTTTTGCGGTGTTCCAACTCCATCTTTGACATTTTCAACCAATGCTGATGCGCATGCTTGGCATTGGTCATGTTTTGTTGAAGAGCATCCCACACTTTGCCCGCCATGCTCGAAGCAGTACCGTACAAAATAATCATTACGACAAAGCAACCGCCAAAAGCAATGCCGCCACTGAGCATCACCCATGTCTGTTTTTTCTCGACAGACTTTGCGCCAATCAGTTGCGGATCGATTGCAAAATAAATGATGGCAAACAAAATACCAAATAAGCCAGCAAACAAAAGTAAAGGCATCACTCCGCCAAAAAGACCGGGTAAAAAGTGATTGCGGATTTTGGCGATTTGTTGACGTGCCCCATTGATTCCTTTTTCAAAAAACTCTTCTGCATCAATACGATCTTCTGGTTTGGCGGGCTGCGACGAGGAAGAAAAATCGCGCCACATCCGCCGTTTTTTCATTAACTCGATCCCCTCGTTGTACGCAGTTTCCATCTCCTTCCATTCGATTTGTTGCTGATCTTTGCCAGAGAGAATTTGCGACTTGAAGTTCTCGTACAGTTTTTTAGGGTTGTCGCTACTGTCATCTAAAACCGAAGTGGTAACCCAGCGATTGTCTTCGTAGTTTTGGATTTCTTCTGCGGCATCGGTTTCGTACTTTTTGTTGACTTCTCGAATACCGGTTGTTTTTGCCTGTTCTGCCAAAAGAGATTCCGTATCGAATTCTGCTTTGGCTTCATTTTCTGCAGCGGTGCATGCCTGTTCGAGAGCTGTTTTTTCTTGCTCAAACTGGTCGGTCAATTGCTGAATGGTTTGTTGATGTTCCCGTTCTTCAGCGGCGTCTTCCCAGTCTGCCAACGGTTCCCCCTCAGCTTCTCCTTGCAATCGTTTGGCAATGCCTTGCTTGAGGTTGTCTAACAGTCGTCCGTAATGCTTTGGTGTCAATTCTTCAGTCACGCGTTTTGTTCTCTTTTCTATCGTTGTTCGTTACAAAATGTATTTGCATTATCTGTTATTGGTTATCATTCAATGCGCGCGAGGCAGATTGAATCGATTGCGACATATTGCCCATTGCAGAAATTGCCTGTCGAACTTCTGGAAGAAGAGGCGCTAAAAATTTCTCTTCGATATTCCTGCTGTTCGAATCTTTCCAGTGAGTGCTGGCTTCTGCCCATGCCATTTCAAGTTTATCTAATGCGTCATGAATTTGCGCGGCACCCGATGAGAGATTTCCTATGTGCATTATGGTGACTCCTGTTTGCTGATTTCTTCTGGGTTACTCACCTCTTCTGTTGGGCTGGGTGAGTCTGTAGGAAGTGGTTGAGTTGTTGGCTCTGTAGGTTGAGAGACAACCGGTGTTGGTTGCGATGTTGTTGTCGATTCTTCGCTGCCGACTTCAACGGTTCCTCCCGCATGAGTATATTCATCAAGAATTGTTGTCATGCGTTCTAAGATAAGAATTGCTTTTTCAATATCGTTATCGATAAACCGTTGCAAGCCACTGACACGGGCTTTGTATTCATCGCCATCGCGGCTGAGTTTTGTTTTCCATCGTGGAATGGTGTTAATGATCTCTTCAATTTCTTCTAAACGTCGTTTCGCTTTTTTGTAGGCTTGTTCTTCTTCGATGCAAGAAGGTTTTTTATCACCGACACCCCGCCGTTTGCAGGCAGAAAGTTCTTGTCGCGCAGTGGCAACAACATCGTATTGCTTGCGAAGTTTTCGTTTCCAGTATGTGGGGCGGTCATGTTCAATCCATTCGCGAGAACGGTTTACTTCCATTTGCAGCGATGTCAACGAAGAGGTGACATCGTCTGCAAAACGAATGAGCGCAACGCGAAAATCGGCAATGGCGTCAATCGAAGAGACTTTTGCATTATCACTCATCAGAAAACCTTTCACGCAGACTGAAATTCAAAAACAAAGTATTGTCACGATTACTTTTGTTGCAAGTATTCTTCAATACGTTCTGCTTTGCGTAACAGGTAAGGGATATGTTCTTCGTTCGCTTCGACAAACCGAGAAATGACTTTGAGGTGCTGTTCGAACTCTTCTGAAAACTTAAGATTTTCCTGATCGCGCCACGTTGTTGCCAACGCATCGAGTTGCCCTTTCAAAGAAGCAGATTGATCGAGCAAACCATTGTTGAACTTTCTCAATAGCTGAGCAAAGCGACGAAGGTCTTCGGGATTAACAATTGCTTGTGCCATAGATGACCTCGAAAAAAAGATTACAAAAAGAGACTGGTCGATTGTGATGAAATGCCCGCATTACTATTCTATCATTGATAGCAAGTAATTTCACGGGTCAAATAGCGTACAGCAAACGTTTTTGAAGGATTCGTATAATCTCTGCCCACAACAACATTTTCTGCTATAATAGATAATTGTTGAATGCACATTGAAATTTACGGAGGTACGGTGGATTGATTTGGTAGCGAGATGAAGATAAGGGCAGACTTTAATGTGCACTTGAAGCGGTTTTCATGTGTTCTGTTTTTGTTTCCAGCGATGTAGGGTTCTGCTGTGCAGACCGTTGGCGTGAATGTTGATGTTTCGAATTTTTTTTGATAAAACCACGAAACCATATTTTGTTGATTACGAAAGAAAGAACACACAAGAGCAATCATGGTCTGCACAGCAGACCCTATCGAGTTGAGGTTTTGAGTATTTGAATTTAAGATTTCAAAATAACAAAGTGTCTAATTTAATTGTTGATAAGCCCTATGTCTCATCCCCCTTTGAATCGAGAAGAATATATCGAGCAGGCATATTTCTTTTGCAATTACCACAAGCGACTTGCAGAGGGAATGGCTTCGCAGGAAATTCTTGTCACGTTGCGCGAAGAGATATTGGCAACAACAAATCTTCCTATGGCAATTGAATTTTTGACCTCGGAAATTTTACACACGGGGCGTATGAGTGATGGGATGAGACGGCTGGGGCATTACTTTACGCCGTTTCAAACATTCGTCATGTACCAGGCAGAAGAAGACCGTTCGAAATTTGATCAGGTGATTGGATTGGAAATACTGGAACGCGAAGCCGGTTACCTCTCTCAAACTCCGACACCTGCCGGGTTGTTTTTGTATCGGTTCGAGTGCATTGCCCGCAATCGATTAGGGTACGATGCTGGATTACTTGCGGTGGCAGATGATCCGTTGTTTGATGAATTGTGGCGAAAATGGATTTGTCAAATGAGGCATCAAATTGGTGTGATTGATTTTGCCGAGACGCTTTATCGGCAATCGGAATTTTTTCTGGCAGACAAAAAAGTGCATCAACGCCAACAAAACGAAACAAAGCAACACAAAACAAAACCAGAAAAAACATCACTTTTCGGTTTAGCAGAGGGACGCATTGCAAAAGCAAATCGAGGGAAAGACCCCCTTTATATGTTTGCTGCATTACAACGACAACTTGGTTACCCTACTGTTCCTCGCCCCCAAAAAAAATCAAACGAACCTCTCTTTCACCCCGCAGTGGAACAACGTTTTCACCGTTTAGAACAACGACTTAAAATGATGGAAAACGAAGCCAAAGGAACATTCGATTTAAGCCAGTTTTACAAAAAAAACGAACACCCAAAAGAAGATTAAGGGGAGGTTAATAGTAAGAGTGATATTTGTTCCAAACCTCTGGTTAATTCTCTTTGTACATGTAGCCAATTTCTTTGCCGTTGATGGGGTGGAGGCGAGTCACTTTGACAATTTTCCAGCCTGCTTCTTCTTTAAGCATGCGTATTTTCCAACGTGTCGGAAAACGTCCGCTGTTGCCATACCCAACGACAACAACAGAACCATTCGCACGGAAATCTGCGATTGCTGTTTTTTCGTTTTCCATTGTCACTTGCATCGCTGTAATGCGCAGGTCTTTTTGCACCTCGATTTTATCGAATTGTGATTCGATAAAAGCACGTTCATCAGATGCGAAATCTGAAAAGAAGCTGAGTGTTTTTTGTTTCTCTTGTTGTTGAAATGCTGTGGCAACATCAAGAACAGCTTGTTCGACCTTTTCAGATTCCGTCACAATTGCCTGTTCAACAAAGTAGACTCCCGCAGATGCTGCCCATAACAGCAAGCTACCAATCAAAAGTACTCCTCGCTTTGTATTGAAAAAAGAGATGAGTAGCCCGATAGAAATAACGGACATCAAAATAATGGGGGGCAAAGCTGTTTCTGTAAACCACATGCAATTAACCTTACTAACAAACCGCGTGAAATAATTTGGAGGTGTTTGATACTTTATTGCTTTTTTAGAATGACAATAGAGTAAGTTGTTGCCAATTCAAAACAAAACAAAATCTGCCTCGCAAAGAGATTTGATCAATTGCCATTTCTGCGTCCACCGCCGATTCCTGGGTTTCCTGTTGGGTTGCCGCCGTTGTTGACAAAGCTGAAGGTGAAGACATCTGTAATGACATTAAACGAAGGTGCAACCGAAAGACGAACATAACGGCGGTCTCCTGAAATAACTGCCATTGCAGACATGGTGACTCCTTCAGTAAGTGTTGAAATGACTGGTGTAAAACCGACTTGAGGACCCCCGTTTCGTTGCAGAATAGCATTGCGATTTCTTGATGCAGCAAAGCTGTGTCGCGCGCGGCGTCTTCCTGCGTCTTCCTCGCCAAGCATTTGGAACAGACTTCCTCGTCGTACTTCCTTATAAAAAACAGGGCGTGTTTGGTGAAGCATTCCAGAAAGAAGTTCTTCTCGTCTTCCTTTCTTTAAGGCAAGCCGAACGGATGATCCTGATTTTTTTAACGGGATTATTATTTGTTCTGTTTTTTCTCGATCTGTTCCCTGGTAACGAATAATTGTCAGCCGAGCACGCTTGCCCACAATGTTTCCTCCCACATGTTTCACACGCAAGCGATAGATTCCCGGTACCCCCTGAGCACAAACATAATCTTCATGACAGTTTGACTGGTTGGGACCATACCCATCATGTACCAAAACACCGCCGCCGCGTGATTGAGGGTTTTTGTAAGAGCAGACTGTTCCTAACGGCTCTTCCACAAATAAATCAAGATCACCATTGCCTGTCCAATTTAATTGAATCACTAAGTCGCGCGATTTTGCCAAACGAACTAATTGAGTGATTGCTTCTGCTTCTTTTTTCTTTCCCATTGCAAGAAGTTCTTTGACAGCCTGTGCAGCAGCATCTTTTGCTTCTGCGTGAAGTGCCAAATGGTCGCGTGTCCAAACAGATGTTAAAACGCCAGAAGCTGCCCATGCGATGCTGTCGTAGTCTTTGAGTTTTTTCGCGATTTTTAGTCCCATGACATAAGGTTCGGGGCGCGTTGAATCAATCTCTGAAACTTGTCGATACATACGCAATGCAAGAGCGTTTGAGTCAAATCGAGAAAGATGGGCAGCAGCGTAGAGCATGCTGGGGATGTTTTTTCCCGTGAAATCAATTCGAGAAGACATCACCCGGTCTATTTCACGCTGTGGGTATTTTTCTAGCTTCATTGAAATTGCCAAAACTTCGTACATCCAAGGTTGCGATTGTCCATGAATGATTGCTGCGGTGACTGCTGCGATAACATGTTTATTTTTTTTTGCAGTATGTAATTGCAAAATGATGCCAGCGACTTCTTTTCGTGGGAGAACCCGTTTTGAGAAGTAGTCGTTCCAAATATCTTCAGGAGTCCCCGCCGTGAGATCAAGCGGAAGTTTTATTTTGGGAGGCGATGGTTTTTTAGGTGTGCGTGTTTTGTTTTTCTCTTTGCGCATAGCAGAAGAGGCTTTCTGTTTAGAAAGCCTCTTCTGCGAGTTTTTTTTGGGCAACCCTTTGCTATTGTTAGCAGGCTGCCTATTGTTGGTGTTCTTTACTGTTTTTTTTTGAGGTCACGAATAGTCTTATTATCAAGACGAAACGGTTTCTCAAATTTTTGATTTTTCACTTGAGCAAATGCCTGCCCTTGAAAGGGAGTCACCTGGGTGGTTTCTTCTTTCAGGATGTTGTTCAAGATTCCTTGGACTTCTGGGTCGAGAACAGCTTTTTTGACAGCTTTCATTCTGGCATTTTTGTTGACTTTCATTTTGGCTTTTTGAGGTTGAATAGCTTGTTGGGGAAGCATAAAGAATCCGCCGCCGCCGCCGCCACGCCCGCCACCAAAGCCGCCGCCGCCAAAGCCGCCGCCGCCACCACCAAAGCCACCACGCCCGCCACCGCGACCACCACGACCAAAGCCACCTGCGCCTCCACGTCCTGATCCAATACCACCCGACTGAGGAGTAATAATTGGAATGACGAGATCACCTACTGGGTAAACCCGTGTGCTCATTTCATTTGAGGCTTCCTCTTCTGACGTAATCATCATCACTTCATTCTTGATAACATATGTCAAGTTAAGGGGTTCCAGTATGAGCCTTAACGCACTGCGTAGTTTGATTCCAGAGAGCGACAGATTACCACTCGCAAGAGGACTATCTTTTTCAATCCCTTCAGCTTCTAAAGCTGCATTGTCAAACAGAATTGAAATGCCGTGATTCACTGCGAGGAAATCAACTGCCATTGCCAATGTGGTCGCGTCGTCAAACTCAAGTTCTGTCAGTTCGTCTAGCGATTTGTTAATTTTTTCTTCTGTTTTACTGTTTGTCTCTAAGCTGACAGATCCCCATTTTTTTCTCCGCTCGGTCAATGCTTGCCAAACTTCTGCTGCGGGCCAACGGATGGGTGGTTCATCAGGGAAGGGGACATGTGATAATTCCACCTGACGCAATGTTTCAAGAAAACGGTCTGCACGCAAAGCACGCATTCTCATTGCCAAGCGTAATTGGCTGGCAGCTTGTGCCCCCAGGAATGCAGATGTCGAGCCGCCGAGACTGGGGTTGAGTTCAATCGCAGCCCTTGCAACTTCTTTTGCTTCTTCAGCAGCATCATCATCACCATGCTGAAACTCATTTATCAAAGCAGCAAAACGGTCAATCAACTGTTCCAGTTTTTCCTCTTCCAGTTTCATTTTGTCTGCCAACGCTCGCTGTGATTGCAGTCCTGCGAGATGCTGTTCGTGATGAATTTTTTTCTGTTCGTTAACATCTTTTTTCTGAACGATTTCCTCTCGAACAGATTCCAGTCTTCGGAGCAATTGCTGGCGTGGAGTTACTTCCATATCTGTTGAAGAGACAACGAGTTCTTTTGCCTCTTTTATTTGGTCTAATGCAAAATCGGGTTCTTGAGCAGCCATTCTTCGTGCTGACTTAATAGCATTGTTTATTTCTAACGTCACACGTTCGGTATTAATTTTACGACGCTTTTGCTCCAGAGAGAGAAGGGTTTTCGCGATGTTTGGTTTTACTTTATCAAGCAGACTTTTGCCATTATCACCATCTGCCAAAGCCATCACAAGTTGTACTCTTTTTGTTGCTGCACCAACGAGTGCTTTTGCTTGTACGTTGCGAGGGTCAATTTTAAGGATATTTAAGCCAATGGTTTCTGCTT
>UOGL01000368.1_pt1 | contig 10742 bp, 9 predicted proteins | sample 1990131 | NCBI WGS metagenome assembly UOGL01 (sample SAMEA4728526, study PRJEB27164) | hydrothermal vent metagenome | biome: marine basaltic hydrothermal vent biome; feature: marine hydrothermal vent; material: mineral | place: Pacific Ocean | collected 2011-06-14/2011-07-23 | depth 1741 m | reverse complement strand
TTCATCTCGATGCAAAGCTGCCCATAACGATTTTTGCACCGCTTCAGAACCAGAAGCTGCCCACATCACCATATCAACACGTTCGCCCCCTTTGCAAGAACGGGCATTTTGAATCAATCGCTGGGAGGCTTCTGCTTCAACATGTGTGATGGCATTGTAAGCGGTGAAGGTGACGGCTTCAAAGTAATCGCCATCTCCATCGCCGGTGAGAACTTCGGGAGTCCAGTTCATGTACTGAGCAAATCGCTTCATCCAACGACGTGGATTGTGTCCCAGGTTAGAGACAAGCACGCCCGAAGTATAATCGTAAAGACGCCGCCCTTCAGGAGTCCAATGAAACATTCCTGCCGATTTTTCCAGCACTGCCTGCGAAGGGGTAAAGGTTCGTAGCCCTAATGCTTCTGTCTCGCTAATTAATTTACGGGTAACGTTTGATTTGTCTTCATTATTAAATTGAACAGGAACTGTCATCGACATACTTTCTGAAATCGCAGGTTCGTTTGAGACCAATGCTGCCTTGATAAGTGATTTTTTCAAGTGCTTTGCCAAGTCTTGAAGTTTGAGAGAAAGTGATGATTTTCGTGCCTCATTATCGCACTCAACGAATCTGCATCACCCTACTTTAAGAATTAACACAATGCCCCTGTATCGTGGCTTGAAACGGGTCTGTTGGCAAGGGGCGGGAAGGTGAATTCACTAACTTTTTTGACAGGATTCTGAAAATGCCAACAAATACGAGGGGGTATAACCGAGGAGAGTGCACAAAATCCCTCTAATATAAAGCGAAAAACTATCGTTCAAAGCGCGCAATGCTATTAAATAATGTGGTTAGTCAAAGATTTTGAATATCAATTTCAGTACCCACAAGGAACGTCTCCTCCATTATGAGTTGCTAATTCGTGATAGGTTTTGGTGTCAATGTTTTCGCTGAGGAATCTAACACGCCCATCACCAAAGAGAAAATAAGCACCACCAACATGTACGCTGGAGAAAGTATTCATACGGTGGGCGAGTGATGCTTTGCTGTTGATACTGTAGGGAACTTTTTTGTCTTTTCCTTGTGCATCTCCCAAAATCGAAGCAGAAGAATACTGCCCTTCTTTTTTACCCCATTTGTGTGCTCCTATCCAAATACCGCCGTAACCAATTTTTGTTTCTCGCTCACCTACGATAACAGTGTTGCTGGTGCCATCGGTTATGTCACGAATTCTGGTTTTGCTGTTTTTGAACATAACGTCTTTATTTGCCAGATAGTTTGACTTTGCAACGTGGGCATCTTTCTTGCCTGTTTTAATTGTCCAACGGGAGTTGATTCCTTTATCCTTGTTAGAATCAGATGGGCAGATGTAAGCAGGAACAACAATCTTGGCAAGTGTCAGCACTTTAGGATTTGTGTTCCAGTCTTTATGAAAACCCATTGCATTGTAAAGCTTAAACTGATCGACAAAGGGGAGAATGAATGTTCCCCAACCTATTTGGTTTCTGCTATCGACGGAAACATACCCCGACGGGAAAACGCGATGCGTATCGTGATAGTTGTGCATCGCAAGCCCAATTTGTTTCAAATTGTTTTTGCAAGCGCTCCGTCGTGCCGCTTCGCGTGCCTGTTGTACTGCGGGTAACAGCAAAGCTGCCAAAGAAGCACTAATGGCAGAAACCACAACCAGTTCGATCACCGTAAAACCACGTTTTTTGTTTGTTCGTTGCATTGATTTCCCTCTTGATTATTGTCCCCATAATGGGTCTAAAACCCTCGCCTTTAGGCGAAACCTTTAGGTTCTTTCGTTATCGTGTGGTGATGGATTCCTATCGAACAAGTTCACATAGCCGTTATTCTCTGAAGTATCATTTTGTCTGGGTGACGAAATATCGTAAGCCACTGTTGACTGGAGCGGTAAGTCTTCGGGTTCGTGATTTGGTGAGAGAGGTTTGTCAAAAAAATGATATAGAAATTCTTCAGGGTGCGGTCTGTCGTGATCATGTTCACGTTCTGTTGTCATGTCCTCCAAATATCTCTCCCAGTAAAATCATGCAGTACATCAAGGGGAAGACATCTCGAAAAATAATCATGGAGTTTAAGCATATTCAAAAACAATGTTGGGGTCGTCACTTTTGGGCACGTGGGTATTTTGTCGCTTCGAGTGGGAATGTGACGGATGCCGTAATCAAAGAATACATACGTCTACAACAAGATGCCGAACCCCGTGATGGTGGAGAAGATTTTCAAATATCATAAATGCGTGTGAATGACTTTAGTCATTCGCTCGCATCACTTTATTGAACCTACCGGCTTTAGCCGGTAGTCGCTTAGTTTTAGACATTCGTAAATGAATGTCTAACAGCAAAACAGACAGTGAATTTGAATTGAACCGTTTCACCCTCCCCTAACCCCTCCCTCAAAGGGAGGGGGATTTACTTAATAAACTTCACTGCTGAGTAGTTACAACTGATGTATTAAACCGACATATTAAAAGGAGCACAGACATTCCTGTCTATGCTCCTTTTTGAATAAATAGAGGTTCTCTTGTTTTCTTATCAACGAAATCGTGTGCAAAACGCGTAGGATTTCTGTGTCTAAGTTCCCTTTATGGCTCTGGCTCGCTGCCAGGTTAAGTTGTTGGGTACACAAACCATCATTTCTCCTAAAATCTTGAGAAATCGAGATATCACAATGGAAATAGAACTTTTCATACAAGAGAAGAACTCCTATAATGCCCCGCGAACGAACATTGCCCGATAGTGTAATCGGTAACACAGCAGATTTTGATTCTGCTATTCCAGGTTCAAGTCCTGGTCGGGTAACTTTTCTGTCGTAAACTAATTTACCGCACCTTTGCAAACCTCAATGTGCGCTCCGTTACAGGTACCCTTTACTTCTTCAGTAAGCTGGGCAATTGTTTCTTTAGCGCATCAACCGATGTCGCGCGGCTAATCACCTTGCCGGTTTTGTCAACGAGAATCATGGTCGGAAGGGTAACAATACCGAACTCACGGGCAGCAGGCGCTTCCATGCCCCCTTCGTCATAAATTTGTGACCATGTCATTTTGTGTTGAGTGAGAAACGGACGGACGATTCTTTTTTCCACATCAAGATTCACACCTAATATCTCGAATCCATTTGTTCGATATTTTTGATAAAGTGCGCGCATTTGCGGCAAGTCTTCTGTGCAAGGTTTGCACCAGGTTGACCAGAAAATCACAAGTGTCACCTTGCCTCGAAATTGCGAAATCGAAAGTGTTCCGCCATCAAGTCCTTTGCCAGAAAGAGAGAGCTTGCGACCTTCTAAATCGAGTCGTGTGAGTGCTCCTTTTGCTCGAATTCCTGCGGGGAACTTTGAAAAGTTTTTTTCTAAACGTTCGTACCATGTGCGTGCTGCTTTAATTTTTCCTGTGTATTCACCCGCAATTGCCAATTGCATTAACGCATCGGCTGTATCAGAGGCATTGGGGAAATCAACGGTAAAACGCTCCAGTTCTTTCAGCCATCGGTCCTGAGTTTTTTGTCGGTCTTCGCTACTTGTTTTACTATTTAATTCGCCACTGTATTGAGATAGCATTCTGCGGTAAACAACATATGCAACAAGCGGTGAACGAGGTGTTTTTGCCTTCAATTCTTTTTCGATATTTTCTAACTGTTTTAATCCAGAAGAATAGGTTCCTGTTTGCACCGCAGCAGCAATGCCGTCAATCATTTGTTGCAGCCACTGTTCTCGTTCTTCGATTGTTTTTGCATGGCTGACTAATTGCCCCAAAAGCTCTGTCCGCTGTTTGTTGTAACGCGTTAGTGCCAGACGACCATCTTTGGGTTGAGGGCTGTTTTGATCTAGTTTTTGAAGTTCCCCCAACAGCTTTTGTACTTCGGGTGAAAGTTCTTTTGTCGTACCTGCCCCCTTGTTTCCAACCGATGCCAACTGAGGCTGCATCAAAATACCTCCTGCTGTAATTTGAATCGATTCTCCTTCTAAAGGTTGAGGAACCTGTGTCAACCTCCAAGTATCACCCACACGGACAAGTTCACCAATTTGAATCAATCCTGCTTTTTCTTTTGTCTCGGTAATTGCCATTGCATTTTCGTAAACGTGTAAATCTTTTTTCGCTTTTCCTTCATCGGCAGGGATGGTGCTGGGGGAACCGCTGTCGAATCGTATCCATTTGGTTTGAGGAGAAATGATGGTTGTTTTTGACAACACCTCTTTCATTTTTGCTTCGATATTGCTGGTCGATTTTTTCAATGACAATGCCAGTTGGTTGTTGATACCCAACTGTTTGATATCTTCTGCAGAAAGAAGCAAGCTTTCGAGCCGAGCAACATCTTTTGTTGCCAATGCTTGTATTGCTTCTGCACTTGCTTCTTCTGCTGAAATTGTTTTCCATTCGTCAATGCGAGCATCTTCGTTTTTATCGATCCCCCATCGTGAACCACCGCTGTTGAGCCAGCGCGATTGATCTACTTTGTTGTTGAAATTTGTATCAAGGTCACGATAAACTTCTAACCCGTTGCGATAGTAACACCATTGGTCAACAACGTTATCGCCATTGGTATCTAAAAAACGACGCAACACTTGCCCTTCTGCCCCAATGACAACCCAGCCTGAAGTTTTTCCTTTTCGTTCCACTTTTACAACACATTTTGGTAATTGTTCTGGAGTGGGAATTTCTATCTCAAAACCTTTTTGAACAGGTTTGAAAGAGAGAACTAGCTTTAACTTTGCAGCATTTGCAGTGGCGTCATCTTCAGCAGCAATACTCTTTTGAGAAAAAACTGCCAGCAAGGTGATTGCAAGGGAAACAGAAAGATAAATTTTTACAGTCAATCGCATTGGAAACCGACTCCTTCAGTCTTCAAATTTTTTTGTGGGTCTTATATGATTATGATTACGGGGTACCAACCATAGTACAAGCCGGATTGTAGTAAAAAAGGTTGCGATAAGTCATTATCATTTTGGGATGAACCAGACGTTTTTTGATAAAACGAGGAAAATATATCCCCTCAACACAGTACAAGTAAAGGATGCTTCAATGAAACAGGGACGACTATTCACTCTTTTAGGAGCAGTTTTTGTGGCGATATCATTACAACAAGCTTTCTCACTCCCCCCCGGCAGCAACATCGATGAAGCAAAAGTCCCCTCTTACAAATTGCCTGACCCTTTAATAATGCAAGATGGAAGCAAAGTGACAGATGGGGAAATGTGGTTTCAAAAACGACGTCCTGAAATTTTGCATCTGTTTGAATCTGAAGTGTACGGTAAGTCGCCCCTTCGTTCAAAAGAGATGACTTTTCAAGTCACTTCCGAAAAACAGAATGCTCTTGATGGCTTAGCGATTCGTAAAGAAGTGACAGGGCTTTTTACAGGAAAAGAAAAAGGTGGCAAAATGGAGATTTTGATCTACTTGCCAGCGGAAGCAAAAAAGCCAGTCCCTATTTTTGTTGGACTAAATTTTTATGGAAACCATTCGATTCATAATGACCCTGAAATTACTCTCTCGAAACAATGGATGCACAGCAACAAAGCAAAAGGAATTGTCGATCATAAAGCGACAGAGAAATCGCGTGGCAGTTCGTCAAGCCGTTGGCGCCTTGAGATGATTTTGAAACGAGGTTACGGCGTTGCAACAATTTATTGTGGTGACTTAGACCCCGATTTTAACGATGGGTTTAAGAATGGCGTTCACTCTTTGTTTTACAAGCAAGGGCAAACCAAACCTGCTCAAGATGAATGGGGAAGTATCGCTGCTTGGGCGTGGGGGTTAAGTCGCTCGATGGATTACTTTGAAACTGATGACGATATCGACCAAAAGCATGTTGCGGTTCTAGGACATTCGCGGCTTGGAAAGACATCACTTTGGGCAGGGGCACAAGATCAACGATTTGCGATGGTCATCTCGAACGATTCTGGTTGCGGTGGTGCAGCAATTTCTCGCAGAAAGTTTGGCGAAACGGTAAAACGAATTAACAACTCGTTCCCATATTGGTTTTGTGGCAACTTTAAAAAATATAACGATAAAGAAAACTCGCTACCCGTTGACCAGCACATGCTTATCTCACTCATTGCACCGCGCCCCGTTTATGTTGCCAGTGCTCAGGAAGACAAATGGGCAGACCCCAAAGGAGAATTCCTTTCGCTGAAACATGCAGAGCCTGTTTATCAACTTCTCGGCACCAAAGGGCTTGGCACATTAACAATGCCAAAGGTCAATGAGCCAATACAAAACCATAACGGCTACCACCTTCGTAGCGGCAAACACGACATCACCGAATACGACTGGACTCAATACCTGAACTTCGCAGACAAACATTTTCGAAAGTTGAAGGAATAAAAATAACTTTGGGGGAGTGATTACAGCAATAAGGTGTTTTTTCGGAAGGAGAACTTGTGCGACTATTTATTTGTTCGATTCCGAGAGACTTGCGTTGCGTACAGAGAGTTCTATAATCTGAAGAAGTGGAAGTTAGGACAGGGGATTTGATGGTTTTTCCCCAAAAGGGTTCCTCTTTAATTTCCGAGCGACTTAAATTAGTAAGACCACATTTTCAGGTCATCAAACAGGAATTCAAAAATGCGCGAGTGGTTCCGTAATATCTGGGTTGCAGTGAAAACAGTCTGTCAAGGGTTGAAAGTAACAATCTGGACGATGAACAAGACGTATCATCGACGAACATTTACAGAGACATACGAGTACCCCGAAACCCCCGTGCCTGTGAAGGCACGTTACCGAGGTTTTCATCGATTCGATTTAACAACATGTATCGGCTGTGATAAATGTGCTCAAGCCTGTCCGGTTGATTGTATTTATATCGAAAAATCAAAAAGCCCGGTAGGTAAAGGATTTCGGCTAGATGGTTACACCATCGATTACAGCAAGTGCATGTTTTGTGCCCTTTGCGTAGAACCTTGTCCGGTCGATTGTATTTTTATGGGGTCTAACTTTGATCTCAGTTGTTATAGCCGAGATGGGTGCATTGTCGATTATGCCAAGTTGCCGCTTCAGGTTTCGTGGGGGCAAGCAACACTCAACCCAACTGCTGTTGCAGCATCGAAAGTGTTGTACGAACCGGTTTGGGTCAAAGGGGAAGAAAGCCCGTTTGAGTTCACAGAATCAAAGTGAGCGGTCTCATTTGGCTGACTGAGACATTTTTATCTTTTCATTTTTCTTCTTTCAATTATGGTGAGGTTCATGATGAATGCGATTGTTCAAAAGCGATACTTTACTGTTGAAGAAGCAAATCAACGGCTTCCATTGGTCAAGCGTATTGTTGGAGATATTGTCCAATTATATGGTGAAATTAATGAACGCCGTGAGCGGCTTATCGATATTCGTCAACGTTCTGGTAGCACGGGCTCTTCTTCTCATAATATGTATGGTGAAGAAGTTGATGAAATGGAACGGGAAGTCAATAAAGATATTGACCGTTACAAAGAGTACCTTGATGAATTAACAGGGTTAGATATTGAACTAAAAGACCCTGAAAAGGGATTGATTGATTTTCTCTCAATACAAAATGACCGGGAAGTTTATCTTTGCTGGCAGTTGGGAGAAGAGGAAATTGGTTTTTGGCACGAACTAGGCGCCGGTTTTTCTGGACGGCAATCGTTGCTCGAAATTTTGACACCTCATTCACCAGAAGAAGAAGAAGAAGAACAATAGTAAAAATTTTCTAAACATCTTTTTATTTTTAAGATTGTCAATCGAAGGAACAGGACGACATGGCTGAACTGGTAGGACATTTTTTAATTTTGGCACTCATTATTATTGGGTTCCTTATTGTGCCGTTGCTTGTCGGGAGGCTTGTCCGCCCCAATTTACCGACAGAAGAAAAAGATGCCATTTACGAATGTGGTGAGCCAACCATCGGCACAAGTTATATTCAGTTCGACTTGAGATTTTATGTGGTTGCATTACTGTTTATTATCTTTGATGTTGAAATTGCTTTCTTCTTTCCTTGGGCAAAAATTTATGGGCAAGCAACACAACTGGCAGACACCCGTCTTGAAGAGACGCATATTGGTGCTGTTTTAACTCCTGATGACCAAACAACTCGCAACAGTTTTTCTATTCGGTTTAACTCTGCTGTTTCTGGAACATGCAGCGAAGCACCGAAAGAAAACAGAGAAAACAAAAAACTTGCTATCACATTGCAAGGTCTCCTGCCAAAAGAAAAAGGACCGTACCAAATTCGCTTTACAAGTGGTGCTCTTGCAGGAAAAATGTACCGTGTTGCAAGGTATCACGACAGTAAGAAATTAGTCACTCTTCGCGAAAGTCTTCCACAAATCCCAAAACAAGGTGTGGAATTTGTTATTGATAACTACAAGAAAAGAGTCTACGCAGGGAAAGCGTCACAGCTTTATTGGACATCCGGCACCAATAAAGGAGAGCATTCATCGATCGTCAGTTACAATGCGAAAACAGAAACGCTCACCTTAACAGAACCTCTTCCCAACCCAGTACAAAAAAGCGATGCCTTTGCAATTGCTGACCCTGCTCGTTTGTTATTGACAGAAAAAATACTCAGTCAACCTCCCGGTTCTGTTTCGGCAGAAGATGCCATTTCAGCATCAACTGGTTTTAAGCTAGCGGTGGTTGGTTTTCTTGATATTTTAGTTTTCTTTGCTGTGTTGTTGGTTGGCTTTGCATATGTCTGGATGCGAGGCGATCTTGATTGGGTGCGTGCTGTTGCAGAGCGGGCAAGACAAAATTCACCCGTTCCTCCTGCACTTGCCAATAAAAAATAACCACTCGTTTTTTTTTCTATTTGAATTTCTATCTCTCATTTGAATTTTATCTCAACTGAAAAGGCAATCCTAATGAACTGTGAAGATATTCACGCACTGCTGCTGAATGAATTTGGTGCCAGCAAAATTATTGCGACCAACTTAGAAGCATGTGACCCATGGATTGAAGTCAACCCAGAAAACATTCTTGAAGTCAGCATGTTTTTGCGCAACCATGATACGCTTCTGTTTGATTCGCTGAACAATTTAAGTGGTGTTGATTATCTTGAACCAGACCCGAAAAAAGCAAAGAAATTTGAGCACGATCCGCACCTTGAAGTTGTTTATCATCTTTACAGCTATCACTTGAAACATTGGGTTGTTATCAAAGCATTGCTTCCACGTTGGAAAGATGACAAAGAGGGTGAACTGCCTGAGATCGATTCTGTCTCTTCTGTTTGGGGAATTGCAGATTGGCATGAACGCGAAACGTACGATCTTGTTGGCATTCGCTTTTTGGGACATCCCAATCATCGTAGAATTCTTTGTCCTGAAGATTGGGAAGGACACCCGTTGCGAAAAGATTACAAGTTCCCGTTAGAATATCATGGTATTCGAGGACACTAAATCAAGCTGCTTATCAAGTAGAATACCAGTCCGGTAATGTTGAATTGACATTGCCAAAAATTAGTAAAGTGGAATGAGGAAAGAAGTCGAATGAGTATGCAATTGGAAGATGCACGGATTGTTGAGTTTGATGTTCGCACCGATGAAATGCTTGTGAACATGGGACCTCAGCACCCCAGTACGCATGGCGTGCTACGGTTGCTGCTACGCACCGATGGAGAAATTGTGCAAGAGGTCACGCCTCATTTGGGTTACCTGCATCGCAGTGCAGAAAAAATTGGCGAGAACCTTACTCCGCCTCAGTGGATTCCTTACACCGATCGCATGGATTACCTTGCAGCGATGAACATGAACCTCGGCTGGGCACTCACTGTTGAAAAGTTAATCGGAATGGAAGTGCCGCAAAAAGCAATGAACTTACGGCTCATCATTGCAGAGTTAGGACGCATCGCCAGCCACTTGGTTGGCATGGGAGCGTACGGTTTAGACTTGGGAACATTCAGCCCATTCCTTTATGCGTTTCGTGAGCGGGAAATTATTCTCGACTTGTTTGAAGAAGTTTGCGGAGCACGTCTTACTTATAGTTACATTACCATTGGTGGTGCAACGCACGATCTTCCCGATGAAATTGTTATCCCCCCTGGCTTAGCTCAACTGACTGGCAACAGTCCTGAAATGAAACTCCCTTGGGTCGATGCGGTTCGTATGTTTTTGAATTGGCTTGAACCACGTATTCAAGAATACCACACACTTCTTACACGCAACCAGATATTCATCAAACGAACAGCATCGCTGGGAACAATGGATCGTGAAATGGCAATCAGCTTTGGTTGCACTGGTCCTGTGTTACGAGGCTCGGGCGTAGATCATGATTTACGCCGCGATGGAGAACCTATTTATACGCGAATGTATGAAGGGTACGATTTTGAAATCCCTGTTGCTCCTTTTGATGTAGCTCCTCCCGAAGTTGAACTGGGAGACAACTGGTGTCGGTTTTATGTTCGCATGATGGAAGTTGTTCAATCGATTTCTATCTTACGACAAGGAATGGACAACTACCCTACCGCAGAAGGAGCGTTTCGTCTTCCTTATAAAATGAACACCAAACTTCCTAACGATGAATGTTACCTTGAAACCGAATCTCCTCGCGGACAAATGGGATTCTACATTGTCGGAACAGGCAATGCTGAGCCAATGCGTGTTCGAGCAAAAAGTTCTTGCTTTTGTAATCTTGCTCCTACCGGACCAATGTGCGCAGGAGTTATGATTGCAGATGTCCCTAGTATTGTTGGCTCACTCGATATCGTCATGGGCGAAATTGACCGCTAAACTTCACTCGTTAAATCCATAGCCTGGCAGCGTACCTTAACCAGGCAGTGAGCCAGAACCATAAAGGGA
>UOGL01000571.1_pt1 | contig 10765 bp, 7 predicted proteins | sample 1990131 | NCBI WGS metagenome assembly UOGL01 (sample SAMEA4728526, study PRJEB27164) | hydrothermal vent metagenome | biome: marine basaltic hydrothermal vent biome; feature: marine hydrothermal vent; material: mineral | place: Pacific Ocean | collected 2011-06-14/2011-07-23 | depth 1741 m | reverse complement strand
GTCCTTCGGCGATGATGTCGAAGGGCTTTCTTATTGTGGGGTATAGGGTTACGTCATCGAGGGTGCAGTTCAAACAGATGATATCGAGCAATCGGCGTTTTGCATGATAATCTGCTGTAACCCATTTCTCGCGAAGGGTTTGAGAAAGTTCAAACCCTTCTATTGCTATCTCGCTTAATTCATCATGCAAACGGTCAACAACGTCCAGTTGCCGCTTGATTGATGCCGGTCTGTCACAGATTGTTGACAATTGACATAATTTGTGTTACGTTCGGAATGTGCTTACGTGTAAGAGCCAAGCTCTCCTACCAGTAACCTCTTTCCCTCGTCAATGCTTGTAAGAAATCTTTCGCATGTCATTACCAATTATTATTCAGCCGATTCGTGAACAAATTGCAGAGAAGCTTCGGCACGAAGTTCTTTCTGGTCAGCATGATGCAGGAACGCCGTTGCGAGAGACCGATTTGGCAAATCATTTTGGTGTCAGTCGAGGACCTGTTCGTGATGCGTTATTGCAACTCACTCAAGAGGGTTTAGTTGTCACCACGCCCAATCGTGGTTCGCGGGTAGCTGAGGTTCTTTCTCCCGATGTTCATGCACTGATTGTTGGTATGCGTCGCGATTTGGAAGGGTTGGCATTACGTAAGATTTTTGATGATCTTCAAGAAGCAGACTTCGAGCGGTTCAATCATATTTTATCAGAACTGAAACAAGCTTGCGAGATAAACAATGTTGTTGAAATTGTTCGTCATGACCTCTCGTTACATCGGGCGATTATTGAACGAACGGGTGACTCTGATTTAATTGGTATGTGGGTACCCATTGTCACGCGTATGCATCGTATGGGGTACTCCATCTATACAGATTCCATGGAGATTTATGAAGAACACGCAGCCATTATCGACGTCTTCAAACAAGGTGATGTCGATCAAGCTGTCACGGCATTACAGGAGAATATCAAATGATTTTGACGCGAAAACTTTTTCCTCGAACACGATATGTCATTTTGATGTTGTTGGCATCTTTCAGTTTACTTTTTTTGGCAAGGTCTGTTTTTACATCAGATGCAAAAACAAATTCCGTAAAAAAAACTTCCACACCCCAGCAAGAAAAAACACTCAGCAAAAAAGAGGCTGCGCGATTGTATGTGCATAAGGTGCTGCCGTTGTTGCAAAAAAAATGTAGCGGATGTCATGGCGAATCCGAGAAAGACCGTGAAGGAGAATTGAATCTTTCAACGCGCGCAGGAATGCTGAAAGGAGGAGAGTCTGGAGAGACATCTTTGGTACCAGGGAAACCAGAAAAATCTTCTTTGTACCTTTCTCTCGACTGGAAAAATGAAGATTTGCAAATGCCCCCGAAAGAAAGGAACCGCCTGACTGTCAAAGAAATCTCGCTGGTCAAACAATGGATTACAGCCGGTGCCCCTGTTCCAACCCTTCAAGAAATTGAGAAAATTAAAAAACAAAAATGGAACGATACCGCAGCAGAAGGGACAATGGTCATAACCACAGATGGTCTGTCACCCACTTGGACAAAACGAAAATACAAGCCAGAAGATATCTGGATGTGGCAGCCGATTAAAAAATATCCTGTGCCCGTCAAAGGAATTGACGCGTCAAAAGATTCTCATCCGATTGATGCTTTCATTCAACAAAAGTTATCTGAGAAAAAAATGACTCCTGCAAAAAAAGCAGACCGCCGAACAATCATGAGGCGATTAACTCTCAACCTGACTGGGCTGCCCCCCACAACTGCTGAACTGAATGAATACGCCAATGATAATACCCCCCATGCTTACAAACGTGTTGTGGAAAGATTATTAGCATCGCCACATTATGGAGAACAGATGGCAACACGTTGGCTCGATGTGGTCCGTTATGCAGATACCGCAGGGTTTGCAAATGATTTTGAACGCCCCAATGCGTGGCGCTATCGAGATTATGTCGTGCGTAGTTTTAATGCCGATAAACCGTATGACAAATTTGTCACCGAGCAACTTGCAGGAGATGAACTCAAAAAGATTACGCCAGAGACCTTGACTGCCACTGGATTTTTGAGAATGGGTCCTTGGGAACATACCTCGATGTCGGTTGCTGCTTTGACTCGTCAGCAATTTTTAGATGATGTGACGCATTCTGTTGGCGTCACTTTTTTAGGGCAGGGGTTACGTTGCTGTAAATGTCACGACCATAAATTTGACCCGATTCCGACGCGCGATTATTACCGAGTGAAAGCGGTTTTTGCCCCGATACAATTTGCTGATAGAAAAGTTCCTTACCAACCTTATGAGAATACGAGGGGGTTTAAGGAGTCAAAAAAACGAAGTGACGCAAGGCTTCAAGAGACGTTGAATGCTCAAAAAGTGTTGTCTCAAAAACAAAAAAAAGGGAAAGCTGCTTACTTAAAAAAACGAGGCGTCAAAACCGTCAACGAACTCCCTTTGAATGAGCGAGGGCGATTTCTTGGTTTTACCGAGTTGGAAAAATCGATGGTGAAGGTTTATCGAAAACGAAAAGATTATTTGTTGCGAGAACAGAAACGATATCAACCCATTCTTTTTTCTGTTTACAACGGTCCTCCTCGAAAATACGATTCTCCCAAATTGTACCATTATATGCCCCGCAAAAAAGAGCCTCGCAAGAAGCTGACTTCGCTACATATTCTTGCAAGTGGTTCTTTGGCAGCTCCGTTAGATAAAGTCACTCCTGGAGTTTTGAGTGCGGTTTATGCTTCGAATGATCAAATTGTCCGAACAAAATGGAACAGTATTCCCAACAAAACCGTTGGTCGGCGCGTTGCATTTGCCCGTTGGGTTGCATCGCCCCAAAACACACTCACTGCCCGCGTGATTGTCAATCGCGTGTGGCAATGGAATTTTGGAACTGGCTTGGTCGCAACATCAAACAGTTTTGGAAGAATGGGCGCAAAGCCATCACACCCTGAACTTCTCGATTGGTTAGCAACATGGTTTATTGAAAATGGATGGTCGATCAAAAAACTGGAACACTTAATCGTCACCTCCGACACCTACCAACAAGCAAGTTCGCATGCAGAGATTCATAAGCTGCGAGAAATCGATTCGAAAAACAGTTTGCTTGCGTATTTTCCTACGCGTCGTCTGACTGCAGAAGAACTGCGTGACAGCATGTTGGCAATTACCCATGAACTCAATCCCGCATTGGGAGGACTTCCCATTTTCCCAGAAATTAACTGGGAAGTCGCAATGCAACCGAGGCAGATTATGGGGTCAGTTGCTCCCGCTTATCAACCTTCGCCAACAAAAAAAGAACGCAACCGAAGAACAATTTACGCTTACCGTTATCGCACATTAAGTGACCCGCTTCTCGAAGTTTTTAACAAACCAGGAAGCGATATCTCCTGTGAGCGACGTGATGAAACAACCGTGACTCCTCAAGTTTTTGCATTGTTTAACAGCCAGTTTTCACAAAACCGTTCTGTGGCATTGGCAAGCTATCTTGCAAAAACAAATCAAAAAACAGCAGGGCAAATCGAGCAGGTATTTCAAATGCTCTTCTATCGAAAACCGACAGAAAAAGAGATGCACTTCTGCCAGAAGCATTTGAAAGAGATGACTCTTTATCATCAGAAAAAAAAGCCTGTCAAAGTCCCCTTGCCCACAGAAGTCAAAAGAGAAATGGTTGAAGAACTGACAGGTAAACCCTTCTCATGGACAGAGCAACTCGCAAACATGAAAAACTACGAACGTGATCTTCAACCCGCTGATGTCGATGCCCCGACACGGGCACTGGCAGAGTTGTGCCTGGTGTTGTTGAACTCAAATGAGTTTGTTTTTGTGCGATAAAAAACTTTGTTTCAGGCAGCGTTTGTTTGTGGCTCAGCGAGCGAGTTAATGGCTCGCTGACCTGCTGAAGTCAACTGGTATTGAACCCCCGTCTCTCGATCAGAAAGTTCAAACTTGAGGAATCCCAATGCAATCAATTTGCCATGAATGGAAGAGAGTTCCGACTGTTCAACCTCAGCGATATTTTTCAGGCGTTCTATCCAACCACTATTTTCCGGGTTCTTTGCTTTTGCATCGATCAATTTTTGTTGATAAGCCCTGAGCACGCGTTGCCAGTCAATGTTGTCTTGAAGTTGTTCTAGTTCTGTATTGATCATGCAAAGGTTATCGTCACCATTGCGTGATAATTTCAGTGCGACACAGCCGAGCATTACAACCGGAATAAGCAGACTCTTAAAAGTACAATTCTTATAAGAGTTGTACTTTTTTCACTCAAGGAAAACCGTTGCAAACAACAATAAATAACCAAGCCAAAAAGAACCATGTCATGATGTTTTGAGGCTTGGTTTCAATATCCTTTTGGCTGTGAGGCTTTATCTCGAAAAACTTACTGCCTACTACTTAATCTGGCAGCGAGCCAGAACCATAAAGGGAACTTAGACACAGAAATCCTGCGCGTTTTGCGCACGATTTCATTGATAAGAAATTAAAAGACATCTAAAATGAAATGATGTCCGAAATGATAAGGACGTGGAGAGGGATAGTAATTGTGCCAGTCTTTTCGGTAGACAGGAATTCTGCGGCTGGCAGGATATCGATAGTAGAGCGAGTTATACTCTTGCTTGGTGTTTTGAAAATTATGGGGATAGTAAACGTAAGGGTAGTGATAGAATCGCTCCCAATTTGTTGGTTGTCCTTGACCAGCAGCTTCTGTTGGTGTTGTTGCCAAAGAGGCAATGAGCAACGTTGCAGCAAAGGCAGCGGTTGCAAAAAGTGTGCGTCGTAACATTTGTATGCTCCTTACGGGAATCCTGGAAAGTCAATGGGTACTCCTCAACAACATCGACTTCTCACAGGGCAGTACAATAGTAAATTCCATAAAAATCAGGACAATCGGAAAGGTTTACCATTAAGGGCGTCTTGTCAATTAGCCCATCTGCTTTCAGCGAACGGAACTCCGCTTTTCGTAAGACCTTTTTTTTTGTAGTATAGTTTCAAATGCGGTGACTTCTGTCTGATCTTGAAAATAAGGAAGCTCTCTTGAAAATTGCGATGGCTCAACTGAACCCTGTTGTCGGTGACATTGAAGGAAACACTTTGCAAGTGCGTGTTGCAGCAGAGCAAGCTGCTGCGATGAATGCTGATTTGCTGGTGACTTCGGAACTCGTTATTTCGGGCTACCCTCCCAAAGATTTGTTATTACGAGAACATTTTGTTGCTGCTTGTGACCATGCCATCGAAGAACTGGCGCGCGAAAGTCCCGTTGCTATTTTGGTAGGACACCCGACACTTCGAACCGCAACAGGGAAACAACTTCCTACGGGTTGCATTGCAAATGGTGCATCACTTTTACACGACGGAATTGTTCAGCAGACCATCCATAAAACGTTGCTTCCTAATTATGATGTCTTCGATGAGCAACGTTATTTTCTTGCGGGTGATGAAGTTCAATTGATTGATTTTGCGGGGCAAAAACTGGGTGTCCATATTTGTGAAGATGCCTGGTGGGGACAACCGGAAACTTCTTATCATGTCGATTCCTGTCAACGAAGAAATCCGATTGCACAATTAACTCAGGCAGGGGCAGATATCCTTATCAATCTTTCTGCAAGCCCGTTTGAAACCGGAAAAAAAGATCGCAGAATCAATATCTTTCGACAACACTTACAAAACTATCCCTTGCCATTTTTGTTTGTGAATCAGGTGGGAGGAAATGATGATTTGGTTTTCGATGGTCATAGCATGGCTTTGACATCTTCAGGAGAAATTGCATTGCAACTTCCCGGCTTTCAAACTGATGTTATAATGTGTAACACAGCGACATTGCAAGCAGACAAAAACAAAATGGCAGCAACAAATAACCCGCATCAACGAGAAAGTGATTTGCTCGATGCGTTGATATTGGGGTTACGCGATTATATGAAAAAATGCGGGTTCAACGATTGTGTGCTAGGGCTTTCGGGAGGAATTGATAGTGCCCTAGCCTGTTACATTGCTGCCAAAGCGGTTGGTCCCGAACATGTGCACGGCTTGTTAATGCCCAGTCGATACAGTAGTCAGCATAGCATTGATGATGCTCAAAAACTGGCAGAGAATTTGGGTGTCCCATACGATGTTGTTTCTATCGAAGAGATTCACAAAGCCTACGAACAGACAGCCGTTGTTGGTGATGATTTAAGAGAGACTCCCGCAGGGTTAGCAGACCAGAATTTGCAAGCGCGTATTCGAGGTGCAATGATTATGGTACGCAGCAATCGGCAAGGGTGGATGGCACTTGCAACGGGGAACAAAAGCGAACTGGCTATTGGGTATTGTACGCTGTATGGTGATATGGCAGGCGGCTTTGCAGTCCTTTGCGATGTCTTCAAACGAGATGTCTACAAGTTGTCTTTGTATGCAAACGAAGTACGCGAAAAGAAAGAAGTCATACCAAATTCGACCATTGAAAAAGTCCCCAGCGCAGAACTGGCACCGAACCAAATGGATCAAGATTCACTGCCACCTTACCCAGTGCTGGATGCAATTTTAGAAGGCTTGATAGAACAGGAAGCATCGGTTTCGAGCCTGTCAGAACTTTACCCACAAGAGACCGTCGAATGGGTTGCAACGAAGCTCGACAGAAACGAATTCAAACGACGCCAAATGCCTCCCGGAATCAAATTGTCACAACGCGCATTCGGAAGCGGGCGAAGAATGCCAATGGCAGCAAAAATCGACCATCGATAAAAAAATCGTGGGCACATTTTGCACACGATTATTTTTCGATTCCCGTTTTCTATTCTATCCGTCAAAGGAAATTAAGAAGAAAATTTCAAATAGCCATCTGTCTCGAATTTTTCGATACAACAAAGTAATTCTTCGCGGATTGTTTCGAGTCGTTCTGCATTGACAATTTTTCGACCATGAGAATCTTTGATGTAAAAAACATCAACCACTTGATCAACATGCGTTGAGATTTTCGCAAGGATAATCGAAAGATTCATTTTGTGTATTGCCCGTGCTACGGTGAAGAGTAATCCTCGCCGGTCATGTGCAAAAACATCGACGATAGTGCAAAACTGAGAAGAATCGTTATCAATCACCACACGCATGGGAAGGTTTGAAACGGTTATTATTTGATCATCACTAAACCGCATATGCTTTTGAAAAAGGAGTGCTGTTTTTGTTGGTTGAGTTAATGAGTTTTTGAGTCCTTTGATGATTTCCTGTTGCCTGAATTCGGGGACATCTCCTGAAAAATCTCTATCCATCACACGAAAACGATCAACAATTGTCCCTTCAAGTGTCGTACTAATTTCAGCCGTCAAAATTTCCAGCCGGCGGGCTGTCAGCAAACCTGTCAAACGATGAAAACAACCTTGGGAAACATCAGGATGAGCAATAACAGTGTACTCGGTAATGGCTGTTTCTGGGTCGTAAGAACACCCGACGTTGACTTCTCCTGCGGTGAGTTGCTGAATGGCTTGCAGGTCAGAAGCAATTTGTTGTGGGCTGTTATTTCCTAAATAGTGCGGAGCAAACGCATCAAGTTGTTGCGTAATCCAATCTTCCCAATACTCCTCAGTTTGATTCGAGTGCAACGGAACAATGGTTTTGACAACGTGTTGCTTGATCTGTTTGATGCGTTCTTCTTCATCAAACGGAGATTGCTTGCCGCTAAGAATTAAAATGGAACGTTCAAATAATTCGGTCAGCAGTTCCTCTTTCCAATTTGTAAAAACGCCCGGACCTACAGCCGTTAAGTCCGCCGCAGAGAGAACATACAGCATGCGTAATGTCTCTGCCGAACCGACATCGTGTGTGAGTTGATGCAGCAAGCCAGGGTCGTGCAAATCGCGTCGAAAAGCAAGGTGAGACATCATTAAATGTTTATGAACTAAAAAGGTCAGCACCGATTGTTCACGTTCTGTTAAGTGCAAACGAACTCCAATTCGTTCAGCAATTCTTTTGCCGACATCACTATGATCTTCTTCGAACCCTTTTCCTAAATCGTGTAGCAATAACGCCAGATGTAAAAGTTTTTTATGCTTTAATTGGCGAGAGGTTATTCCGAGTGGAGAATCTCGTTTTTCAAAATCAATTGCAGACTCCACAGCAAGCAAAGTGTGTTCGTCAACGGTGTAACTATGGTACTGATTAAACTGCAACAAGCACCGCGTACGCGTGAAATCGGGAATCACTATTTCCAAAAGACCTGTGTCATACATATTGCGCAAAACAAGCCCCAACCCTTCACTGCAACGAAGAATATCAAGAAAGAGCAGACTGTTTTCAGATGAGATTTCTTCGCGAGAAAACGATTGACATCGTTTTTTAATTTCTTCTGTTAAACTGGCTGTTGGCACCACACCATGCAATGCTGCTGTGCGATAAACACGTAAGACTTGATCGAATGTTCCGCAAAATGCCTCTCTCAAATGAGGAGGAATATCGATTTCCTGGTTAGCAAATCGATAATGCCCATTGGGAAAAGTTGATGAAAAGAGACGTGAAATTTTTGAAGAAAATGTGCGGGGCAAATGGATTGCTTCAAAATGTTTACAAAATTTCGCAACGGCAGTGCTTTGCTGAAAGTAGCCTTGCATAAATTTTTCAACTGCTCGCTGACCATCTTCTCCTCGAATTTTTCTTTCTTTTGTAATGCGGAGTTGGTCATCTCGGGTGAGAACGTCTTGCTCCCGTTGAGCTTTCAGATGAAGGTTGATTCGAATTCGCAATAAAAACTCATGGGCAGCAGTGAGCATTTGAAAATCGTCTTTGGTGATGGCTTCTTGTTCTTGCAACTCCTTGAGATTCGTTGTGCCATATTCAGCAAATGCAATCCAGCGAATCAAATGCAAATCGCGCAAGCCTCCTGAAGAGCATTTGACGTTTGGCTCTAACTGGCTGGGAGACATTCCCAACTCTGCCCGTTCTGCATTTCGAGAATCAATACATGTTCGAATAAAATAATTTTTTCCATACCCTGTCACCTGCTTTTGAAACTTTGTTGTCAACTCATCAAAAAGTTTTTCATCACCCCATAACAAACGGGCTTCCACCAGCGCGGTTGCCACCTCGATTTCTTTTTTTGCAAGAGACAAACATTCTTCCACCGTCCGTAAGCTATGCCCCAGTTTGATATCTGCATCCCAACAATCACGCACAACATTCGAGGTCAATTCTGAAAACAAGTCTCGAGCCGGAGCACGATAAAGAAACAACAAGTCGGTATCTGAGTAGGGAGCCAGCCCTCCCCGCCCCGAACCACCCACTGCAATGACGGCAGAATGTTGACCAATGAGTTCGATTTCATCGGGACTAAAATTCGCTAAATTCTTGTCAAGCAGCGTGTGTAAAATCGAATCGGTTGCAAGAGAAATTGTTCGAGCAATCTCTTCACCCGTCTCACTTTCAACAAACAAACAACTGGTCTGGCTGCGTATCGAAGCGACTTCGGCTTTGAATTCCGTTGATGGTAGCTGAGGAGAAGTCACGGAAAAATTGCTTTCTTTAGAATATCAATAAGGGAATGCCTAACCTAGCAGTGAGCCAGAACCATAAAGGGAACTTAGACACAGAAATCCTGTGTGTTTTGCACACAATTTCATTGATAAGAAACTATTCTGTTTGTACGATGATATTTATTATAGCCGCTTGTCTGGCAAGGTGCTATTGATGAATTGTCGGCTTTTGAATGTTCTTCATAGAGATGAGATAAATGGATGTTGATTTATTGTATATTATCGGTCATAGGGATTTTTGTGGGATGGTTTATCTCTCGCTGGGTTGACTATCTTACACCGGTTCCTGAATCGACTTCAACAAAATTGATCCTTCAATTTCGAATAAGAGTAATGTTTGTCACCGGCTTACTCTTTGCATTGCTTCCTTATGCAATCATTGAACAGGGTTCCCAACAAGCTCTTCCCGAGGTTCAGCAAAATGAATTCTGGTGGTGGGGACGTGTTGTTTTTCAATTGATGCTCATCACCTTACTTGTTGCAGCGACAGCCACAGACTTGCGAGAATATATTATTCACGATGCAACAATTCTTCCCGGAATTCTCATTGCATTTGTTGCAGCGACAGCTTCAGGACATTTACAAATGATGCACCTTTGGATTGATTGGAGTCAACAGATTGAAGGACTAAGAGGTCCCTATATTCCCCAATGGATTGCAGAAAATCAACATTGGCATGGGCTGGCAGTGACTGTCGCAGGAGGGGTGATGGGTGCAGGAGTCACATGGCTGGTACGAGTCACCTCATCACTCATTTTGGGAAAAGAATCTTTAGGATTAGGCGATGTGACATTGATGGCAATGATCGGTTCTTTTTTAGGTTGGCAACCTGTGATGTTTGTTTTTCTTTTTGCTCCTGCCTGTGGAATAATCATGGGAGCAATCGTCTGGCTGGGAAGCCGTAAAAATTATATTCCGTTTGGTCCCTCTCTTTGTGCAGGAGCGATTGTTGTTCTTTTCAGTTGGCATTGGCTTTGGCGTGAAACCCGCCTGGTATTTGGGCATCCTCCCAGCCTGTTGATGTTAGCTGGAGTTGCCTGGGGTGCATTAGTTTTGCTCTTAGCCCGACTTCCCCAGTTGTAGATTGACACCACTTGTTTTACAGGCTCGACAGTGAAAAGTTTTCACTACATTTGGTTTGAGTTTATTTTCAATCGGGATTCAGAGCAATCGGTTTCAGGTGTTTGGGAAGAGTCAGCTTCAGATGTTCCAGCAGGATTTGCTGATGATCAGTCGGGCGGGTGATGCAGCGTTTGGTGATTTCTTGACCCGACTT
>UOGL01000064.1_pt1 | contig 10796 bp, 11 predicted proteins | sample 1990131 | NCBI WGS metagenome assembly UOGL01 (sample SAMEA4728526, study PRJEB27164) | hydrothermal vent metagenome | biome: marine basaltic hydrothermal vent biome; feature: marine hydrothermal vent; material: mineral | place: Pacific Ocean | collected 2011-06-14/2011-07-23 | depth 1741 m | reverse complement strand
TTGCAGAGGAACACCTTATCGAAGCAGGTCTCAGTAAGAAAAAAAGGAAAGCCAGGCTCGATAAAATTGCAGCCCAAATTCTTTTGCAATCATTTTTAGACGCAGAAAATCGCTATGCAAAACCAGAACCATTTTAGATTAAACCATCGCCACCTTTTCCCCAAAATCTGCTATTCAAGATCATTGTGTTACACATTCTGTTTTGGCTCTCTTTTATTTATTCCTTGATGATGCGAAAGAGAGAGAGGGTTGCATCTTCGAATAGACCAAAGTGTTTTATCGTCGTAAGAGAACTCATTCATCCTTGTGAAAATATATTCACCAAATAACAAAGCGTAAATCCTGACGTGCATCTGTGACCTGTTTGCAAATTATTTAAGTATGCCATACGATACCCATAACTATCATGAATACTGCTTCACAATTTTTCATGTGTGAGTATCACCTTGCTGTTGTTTGGAAATTGGGTTTTTGAATGAAAAAACGTTTGTACCGAAAAGGAAATTTAGGAACTTGGCTGTTGGGGGTGGTGACACCTGTTTTTCTACTTGATGCTAAACGAAAAGTTCTTTTTTTCAATAAAGGATGTGAGGAAATTACAGGATGGCTTGCGGAAGATGTCGTTGGTTGCGTGTGTGATTTTGTGACAGAAGTTGATAGGTCAACAGTGGCGTCTGTCACAGGAACACTTTCCCCGCCAGCAGAGGTGCTGACTGGTCAATCTTGTTCTGTTCCTGCTTTTTTTTCTCACCAAGAGGAAAAATCTGTTGCACGACTCATTCATTTTTTTCCACTTTTTAATACGGAAGGATTGGTGGAATCTATTTTGGGAGTGATTTCAGAAATCAATCAACCCATTCAATCAACACCTCCTACAATGACTGACCAACTCCATGCAGAATTTGCTTCTGTTCGGCTTGCAGTGCGTCAGCAATATCGCTTTCAGCAATTTTTGGGAAAATGTAATGCAATGCAACGAGTGATGCGGCAGGTGCACAATGCCTGTTCATCGCATATGCCGCTACTTATTCAAGGTGAATTAGGAACAGGCAAAGAGTTTATCGCCCGATTATTGCATCAGGAAGGAACAGCAAATCAACAGGCGTTTGTTCCCTTTGAATGTCAGCAAATTCCGCCGCGCGAGTTATTACGCACATTGAAACGACTTTTTGAAACCTTTGGCGAGATCTCTCCGATTTCTATTGTTCGACATCCTGGGACAATCTATTTGGCAAATGTCGATTGTTTAGAACGTGATATTCAGCAATTTTTAATTGACAAAAAAGAATTCTTCTCTCAACAAAGCAAACCAAAAATACGTTTGCTAGCAGGAACGACAGAATCGCTGCACAAAAAACAAGAACAAGAAACTATTTTGCCAGAGTTCTTTTACCTCATTACAACTCAAGAAATATCTCTTCCTCCGCTGCGTCAACGTGAAGGAGATCGTAAACTTTTGGCACAACATTTTTTAGAACAACTTAACAGAGGTGAAGAAAAACAAATCACAGGGTTTGATAAAGAGGTATGGAAACAATTTGAACAATACAATTGGCAAGGAAACTTAAGAGAACTCAAAACCGTTATTTATGAAGCACGCACCACTTGCAAAACATCAACCATACAATTAACAGATTTACCCTTTCGGTTTCAAACCGGACGAGATGCCCAAACAATCAGTCCTCCCGAAACCTCTTCGGTGCTTCCTTTGGATCATTTTTTAGAACAGCATGAAACAGAAGCAATTCAACAAGCATTGCAAATCGCAAACAACAATAAAACCATTGCAGCAAAACTGCTGCAAATTCCCCGTGCCAAACTGTACCGTCGTATGGAAGCATTGGGAATAAAAACCGAATAGTCAAAAAATCATGCCCGTTATACGCCTTAACAATTTACAAATGTCTGTTGAAGAGCCAGAAGAAGCTCTACAAAAGAAAATTGCGCAGCAACTCAAACTCTCCGATACCGAGATTAAAAAATGGCATATTTTGCGTAAGAGTCTTGATGCAAGATCGCGGCGTCATTTGAAATTTGTTTATTCGATTTCTGTCGAAGTGATTGACCCTGCGTATCAAATTCCTGTTGGAAGCAATTCTTCGGGGGACCTCTCTCTTTATGAGCCAGGATTATTTTTTGATCCTCCTGTTGGCAAAGTGTTACTTGAAAACCGCCCTGTTATTATTGGCTCTGGTCCTGCGGGAATGTTGGCGGGTTATTATCTTGCTCAAAAGGGATATCAACCCATCATCTTAGAACGTGGCGAAGCAGTGAAGGAGCGGGTTTCTGCGATTCGCCGGTTCGATAAAACGGGAGAACATGACCCTGAAAATAATTACCTCTTTGGCGAAGGGGGAGCAGGTTGTTTTAGTGATGGTAAATTGACGTGCCGCATGACAGGGGCAGATGTCAATTGGGTGCTAGAACGATTTGTCGAATGTGGCGGAAAGCCTTCTATTATTTATGAACACCGTCCACATTTGGGGAGCAATCGTTTGCCCTTAATTTGTCGTAATTTTCGACGAAAAATTGAGGCACTCGGGGGAGAGTATCGATTCAGTTGCCGCTTTGAGGGCTTGACAGTTTCAAAGGGAAAAGTGCAAGGAGTCCAAACATCAAGTGGCTTCATCAAAACATCGCAAGTCATTTTGGGAATTGGACACTCTGCCCGTGACACTTATCAAATGCTCTACGAAATGGGAATCCCCTTTGAGCAAAAAGCGTTTCAATTAGGCTTGCGCATTGAGCAACCTCAAGAGTTAGTCAATCAACATAAATATGGACGCGATTCATACCTCGATTTACTAGGAGCAGCAGATTACTCTCTGGTTGCCAAAGGAAAGCGTGATCTTTATTCGTTTTGCATGTGTGCTGGAGGGATTATTATCCCTTCGATTTCAGAACCTAACGCCATTTGCACAAACGGAATGAGTAACTCGAAACACGATACTCCCTTCGCAAACAGCGGCTTGATGGTGACATTAGAACCCTCTGAGTTTGGTAACAAACACCCTTTAGCAGGAATGGAATTACAAAGAAATTATGAACGGGCAGCTTTTGAATTGGCGGGAAGAAATTACGCCTCTCCCATTCAAACCGCAAGTGATTTTCTGGCAGGGCGCGAACCAGATAAAAACGGGCACTACAATTGTTCGTATCAACGAGGAACCAAGCCAACCAATTTAGATGCTGTTCTGCCGCAAGTGATTTTGACTGCCATTCGAGAAGGATTGCCTGTGATGGATAAAAAATGGGACGGGGAATTTTTGAAAGATGCAATGCTCGTAGGACCCGAAATGCGCGGCAGTGCTCCGGTTCGTATTCTGCGCGACCGCAACAGTTGGCAAACTCCCGGCTTTGCAGGATTCTATCCTGTGGGGGAAGGGGCGGGTTATGCAGGAGGCATTGTCACCGCTGCTGTCGATGGTTTACGCGCAGCACGCAAACTGGTTGAAAACTTTGCGCCTCTTCATAAAACAGGGTATTGACTGCGTGGCGATTAAACCTGTACTTTGTCTAATGCAGAGAGGCTGACAATCTGCTCAAGGCGAATATGTACCCGTTGTCGGTTCACGTTAATACCATGTCGGCGGGCTTCTAAAACGTACAATTCGCGTGTACTGTTTGCATCGCGTAAGTCGTGCACATCAGCCTCTTCGAGAGTCATATAATGCGTATCGATATTAACAAGTTTACCCAAATAAACGTACTGGCTGGTAACATCAAGAACAACTTGTTTGTTTTGTAATTCGGAAAGTTCGTTGACCATAAAGCAATTCGCATTGAGATAGGGGAAAGAGGATTGTTTGAAGTGAGTCGTTTTCTTATCTAAAGAAACGATTATTGGTAACTACTCAGCGAGGAAATTCATTCAACAAATCCCCCTCCCTTTCAGGGAGGGGTTAGGGGAGGGTGAAACGGTCTGGTTCAGATTGACTGTTATTTTGCTATCTGACATTCGTTTTTGAATACATTAAAGCAAAAAAACTCAATCACATACCACGCTGAGACCCTCCCCTCAGTCCCCTCCCTAAAAAGGGAGGGGAGGTTACTATCACTGAGTAGTTACCGATTATTGAATAAATCGATAACGTCCTTTGTTATCTTTTGCAATTCCTTTCAGAACGACTTCTCCACCACGAAATTGGAACGCAATCGTATGGACAACGGTTTTAATTGACCGTTTGTTATTGTTAATAAAAACAGTACGAACATTCCGGTCCATATCTCCATCAGTTAAAAAGAAAATGACCTGCGGCTTCATTTTTAACGCAATTGCTACTGCCTCATGGGGCATGGTTCCTCCCCCTGGTCTTTGCTGGTTAATCCACTTGATGGCTTTTTTTTTATTCCGCTTGGTGGCACGGAATAACTTTCTCACACGTCTCACCGGCATTGGAACTGCCACAGAATTATAGAAAATAACATAAAACGTCTGGTCTTTTTCTAAGCCTTCTATTGCGGTTTTTAATTCATTGATGGCTCGATAGAACCTTGGTCCATTCATACTTCCCGAGTTATCGACAATAAATACAAATGAGTTCCCTTCTGCTTGTGAACCGAAAAAACCGGCACGTCCCGTTTTGAAGCCACCTTTGTTTTTGCTCCCTTTTTGCCGTTTACTAAGTTTGAAACTATTTGGAGAAACCCGTTGCGTTGAGGTTTCGTTTGAAGTTTCTAGAACTTCTATATTTGACTCTTGCGCTATTTCTTCTTGCGATTCTGTCTCTATCAGCGATTCCACTTGCAGTGAGTCAAGTTCCTTCGAGTCCCCCTCTTTTTCTGCAATGGTAGAGATAAGCCCCACAGATTCCGATTCCTTTTCTTGCATCACCCAGAAGGCAGCTAGCAGCAAAATCAAATTAAGGTGAATCACCAGCGAGATAATATACGAAAGAGAAAATATCCCACTGGGAATCCATCCTGCTTTTGTTTTTTTATTCTCATCAGGTTCAGGAGTAACCGATTTCGGTGAGGTCTCTACAGGAGCCTCTTCGAGTGGGACAAAGAACTCCGCGTTCTCTGTCTCAACAGTCTTTTTTTCCTCAACTGTTTTTTTCCACTCTTGGGAAGGTATTGAAACTCTCGACATTAGAAGTCCTCAAACATCAGTCAATTAAACTTCGTCTCTTCCTGTTATGGTATCAGGTTTTGTCTCGAAAATCAAAAGGGAACTGTGGTTCAGAAGAAAATCTGTGTTGTTCTTGCCTTTAGTTTTGTTCATTATCAGATTTTCTTAACTGTTCCCTTAAAAAAGTAGCCCGTGCAATGTTTCGTTCCTGCGATTCTAACGCCTGGTGTTGCAATCGTTGGAGATGTGCTGGTTGGGTATGAACGAACAGTTCGTTGACTGTTTTTATTTCAATATCTTTGATCAACTTGAGGTTAATCCCCATTCGCAAACTCGACAGCAAATGCATTGTTTCTTCAGAACTAATGGTTTGAGCAGACCGTAAGATGCCGTAGGCTCGAGAAATTTGATCGTGAAGTTTTTCATAATCTTCATTCATCAAAGCTTCACGCACACGGCGTTCATAAGCAATAATGTTTGGCACAACATCTTTTAAATTACTAATAATTTGCTCTTCACTTTTCCCCAGCGTCACCTGATTGCTAATTTGATAGAAGTCTCCCATTGCCTGGCTTCCTTCACCATAGAGCCCACGCACTGCCAAGTTGATTTTTTGTAGCGCATGAAAAACTTTTTGTATCTCTTTGGTAAGTGCTAACGCAGGGAGATGCAACATGACAGAGACGCGAATTCCCGTCCCCACATTTGTCGGGCAAGCAGTAAGGTACCCAAACCGCTCGTGGAAAGCGTAGGAAACGTTTTTCTCTAAAACATCGTCCACATTATTAATTTTCTCCCAAACTTCATCGAGAGCAAAGCCGCTATGCAAAAATTGAATCCGTAAATGATCTTCTTCATTGACCATCATGCTCAAGTTTTCTTCATTGCTAATTCCGACACCACGGGCTCCTTCACTGTCAGAAAGTTCGCGGCTGATGAGTTGTCGCTCCATGAGAAAATGCCGGTCCACTTCATTCAATGCACTCACATCGATGTAATGAACGTCTGCCCCAATTTCAAGAGAGTCAAACTTCTCTTTTAAGTGACTCTCAATTTCAATACGAGTCGCCTCATCGGCTCTGTTAGGAAACGGAAATTGAGCAAGATTTCTGGCGAGTCGAATACGAGTCGAAATGACAATATCAGAATCGGGACCTGTTCCCCGCAACCATTCTCCACTATTTTGCGTGAGATTTTCAAGGTCCACTGGCTTTTCTCCATTTGATTTTATTTTGAACGGTTGCTTCTTTTTAATGTGAGTTTATTTTTGAACTTTGTCGTTCTACTCATCATCCTTCAGTCTCTTCTTTTCAAATTCTTTAATTTCATCTCGCAGAGTTGCTGCGAATTCGTAAGCTTCTTCTTCGACAGCCAGACGCAATTTATTACGCAACTTAATCAATTCGTACTGCTGTTGGCTGGCAGCAGGGGCACGCTGAGGGTACTTGCCTGTATGTTGTGTTTCGCCATGGATGTTTTCAAGAAGTGGCAACAGTTCCTCTTCAAAAACAACATAATCATGAGGACAGCCCAGTCGCCCTTGTTTTCGAAACTCCTTAAATGAAATTCCACAATTGGGGCAAATCAACGGGTTTAATTCAATTGTATCATCTTCTTCTTCGCTGCTGAATTCTGCAATTTTCTCTAAAAAACCCTCTGCTTCTTCGTTTGAAATCACAGGCTCTGGGGCAGCAAGATAGTTTTGTGCACATGCTTCACAAAGATGAATCTCTTGGACACCACCATCTACAATTTCTGTGATATGTAACGTAGCAGCCTTAGAACATTGAGTACATTTTCGCATGTTGAATAACCAGAAAAAGAATCTGAATAAAAAGAAAGAAGTGATACTTCCCCTCCTTCTATTCTAGTTGTACCTGAAAATGTGTCAAGCGTTGATTTTACACGAAGAAGCTTGAGGGGGGACATTGGGGTTTGCGACTCATAAAAACATGGGGAGCGCATCCCTGAAAGAGTTTGTTTTGTCAAGGTCGTTTTTTTGTTTGGGGTTTATACACATTGTTGCCTTGTTGTTAATTGAACATTTTCCCCAAAACCGCTTGTGCCTGCGCGTTTTGTACACAATTTCGTTGATAAGAAATAAATAAACTTCCTGCGGATTACTTATTTAAGAAAAAAACTGAACCTTATCAGGTAAAAAACGTTAGACTATCAAGAGATGACAACGCCAGAACTCCCTATTCGCATTGCTTATTGTATTACCGAGTTAGACTCGGGTGGAGCAGAGCGCGCACTGGTACAATTGGTTACGCGGTTGAATCGAAAGGAATGGGAACCGCAAGTCTTTTGCCTTTCGGGGCATGGGGCACTTGTTGAAACATTAGAAGAAGCAGGGGTTCCTGTTGTCTGCTTGCAGCCAACAGGAAAGGTAAGCCCTTTAACGTTGCTCCGCTTTGTAAAAGCGTTACGACAATTTCGTCCTCATATTTTACACACCTATCTTTTTCATGCTAACATTGCAGGACGCATTGCAGCCTTCTTCGCGCGCGTCCCTGTTGTTCTTTCGGGAATTCGTGTTGCAGAAAAACGAAGTAAGCAACCATTGCGTATCGACCGTTGGACGCAATGGCTGGTCGATATGAATGTTTGTGTGAGTCGAGATGTTGCACAGTTTTCTATTAAAGAAGCAAAGCTCTCACCCCGTAAAATTGTTACCATTCCTAACGGTGTTGATGCTCAAAAATTTATCCACGCAACTGCTGCTGATTTCTCTCAATTTGAGATTCCTCCAGAAAGCAAAACCGTCATTATCGTTGGAAGACTCGACCCACAAAAAAATCCTCAAATCATTTTAGAAGTTGCTCACAGACTCATCAAAGAGCAACCTGATTTGCATTTTCTTTTTGTGGGTGATGGAATACTCAAAGAGGAATTGATGAATGCTGTCGTGCAACAAAATTTGAATGCTCATATTCATTTTGCAGGAAGCAGAAATGATGTCCCTTCATTGCTAAAGGAGGCTGATTGTTTTGTGCTTCCTTCTTTGTGGGAAGGGATGCCCAATGCACTTCTCGAAGCAATGGCAGCAGGATTGCCTCTGATTACAACCCGCGTTGAAGGGACAGCAGAGCTTATTGAGGATGGTTTGAACGGATTGCTGATTGAACCTGACTCGGTTGAAGAATTGACCCTCGCATTACAAAGCATTCTGGAAGCCCCAGAAGCTTCAACAGCAATGGGAGAAATGGCGCAACAGACTGTGACAAAAGGGTTTACATGGGATACTGTTCTCTCTTCTCATGAAGAGATTTACCACTCGCTGCTCACTCGCTAGCAACTCTCCGGCGCGACGGAGAACTTTTTCAAAAAAGAAGAAAATTTTCAATCCCTGCAATCATAGGGGTCTACGCCACCTTTGCGCACTTCTCGTTATAAAGATCGGTGAAGTCCGCTTGACGACTGGGGAAAGATTGTTATCTTTGGGGAGCATTGGTGATGAATGGGGGCTACTGGGGATTTTCAACTTCTTCTCAAAAACCTTTTCTCAATCATCAACTTGTTTTTGCAAATCAGGCGGTTTTGCAATTTTTGTACACCACGGAAGTTAATAAGGAAAATGTGGTAATTTTTGAATGTCGTTGACTGGAACATACACGCGTAGCCTTGATGAAGCACAGCGATTTGCTGTGCCTAAAAAAATGCGTGATCAGTTTGGTGACGACAAAATAAAAACTTTGTTTGTGACTCCAGAAACAGAAAAGTCGTTAGGTCTTTATTCACCTCAATCGTTTGAAGAACTCGCAATAAGATTAGCAGATCAACCCTCCAATCGGGTGAAGAGACAAAATTTTCTTCGTATGTTTTATTCACGTGCAGAGGAAGTCAGCCTTGATAGTCAGGGGCGCGTTCGCATTCCAGAGAGACTGATTGAATTTTCTCGTATTAAGCGTGATGTTGTTTTGATTGGGGTTCATGATCATGCAGAAATTTGGGATAGCAACGTTTGGGATGATTTCTTGAAATTTCATCAAGAAGATTACGATCAACTCGCAACAATGGCATTTGAAACAACATGAAAAAGTAACAGTCAATACAACCAGTGGCCATGGACGGAATTTCCACAGGGCTTTGTTGAGAAGCAGTAACAGGATGGAACTGCTTCTCAACATTTTTTTCTCTGTTACTTTTTGACAGAATAAAAAAGCATCTCGTTTTGATGGACCAGAAAATTTGAGAAATTTCCGCTGGCTTACCGGTCTTTTGCGGATATGGCAGGAACGGATACCTGCTTTGAATGTGGTGGAAGACTTCACAATAGTGGAGCCTTTCGTCCACAAGTGATTCGTTCCACATGGGCAGCATGGATGCTGCCTGGAACGAATACACTTGCTTATCAGCATAACGATTATTGCTTTACTCAGAAACTTCAACTCGGCGGTACATGCCCCGGCATTCCCTCTGCAAAGCAGAGCGCCCGCAAAGTTCCTTGAAAGACAATTCTGTCCCATCCTTTGAGAGTTCCCATGGTATTTCCCTGATATTTTTGTATCAACAGATTCATGGCATCCTCGTTTTATTGTGGTTGCGGCTACGCCGCGCTATGCGTCAGGAAGAAGTAACGTTGTTTTACTTACAAAACTTGTATTTGCGATTACTGTCTGGTACGATGATGGTATATACAGAGTGTGGCTCTGCTTGCGGAGGCTCCTCTTTTTATCCCACCTCCTAATTTGCAAGTTCCATTTATTCTTGCAGATCAACTATTGCATTCTCAGACAGCAGGTATCGTCATGCGTTATTTTCAAGCAGTGGTAATATCATTCGTTTGCATCGTACTCTTTTGTACCCTCTCCTCAGCACCTGCAAAAGGAAAAAAAGTTAGCAAGAAAGAGGGAATTGCATTTTTCAATAAGAACATTTTACCCATTCTTGTGAAAGAATGTTACGAATGCCATTCTTCTGCAATGCTGAAACCGAAAGGAGATTTCCGATTAGATAGCCGCCTTCTTTTGCGTAAAGGGGGTGAATCTGGAGAAGGCGTTGTTCCTCATAAAATTGATGACAGCTCAATTATTGATGCCTTGAAGTATGAGTCGTTTGAAATGCCTCCCAAGAAAAAACTTTCTGCTGAGGTGATTAAGAACTTTGAAAAATGGATCCAAATGGGAGCACCCGACCCACGCGATAAAGCCCCCACCGGGGCAGAAGCAGAAAAATTGATCGGGCAACTCAAATCGGAAGAGTTAAAAGATTTCTGGAGTTTGAAGCCAATCACATCTCCTGCTCCTCCTGTTCAAAAAGGGAATCAATGGTCATCTCACCCCGTCGATCGATTTGTTTTTGCAGCTCTTCAAAAAAAAGGATTAAAGCCATCTGCCCCTGCTGACCGTAGAACAATGGTTCGTCGTGTCTCAATTGTTCTCACAGGACTGCCGCCGACACCCGAAGAAATCAAGACATTTATTGAAGACCCTCGCGGTGATGATGTTGTTTACAAAGAACTTGTTGACAAGCTATTTGCGTCTTCCCACTTTGGTGAACGCTGGGGACAACATTGGTTAGATAATATCCGTTTTTCTGAAACAAGTGGTTCGGAAAGTAACTTATATCGTACAAATGCCTGGTGGTATCGCGATTATGTCATTCGCGCACTCAATGAAGATAAGCCGTTCGATCAATTTTTGAAGGAGCAAATTGCAGGTGACGTTTATGGCGTTGATGAAGCAACCGGATTTCTCGTTTCTGGTCCGCATGTTTATCCTCC
>UOGL01000482.1_pt1 | contig 10822 bp, 9 predicted proteins | sample 1990131 | NCBI WGS metagenome assembly UOGL01 (sample SAMEA4728526, study PRJEB27164) | hydrothermal vent metagenome | biome: marine basaltic hydrothermal vent biome; feature: marine hydrothermal vent; material: mineral | place: Pacific Ocean | collected 2011-06-14/2011-07-23 | depth 1741 m | reverse complement strand
AAATCGTCATTATGTAAAATATATTATTGCCATTGCCGCCGGTGGTGCCATCACGCATACATTGGTTCCGCCAACACCTGGTCCACTTTTAATGGCTGCCAACTTGAACATCGATGTTGGCGCAATGATTATTGTCGGGGTGCTGGTTGCAATTCCCGCTGCCATTGCGGGGTTGATATTTGCCAGCTTTATGGACAAAAGACTCGATATCCCCATGCGTTCTCAAAGTATGGTTGATGAACCAGAACCATTGCCTGATGATCAACTTCCCTCTCTTTTGATGTCTTTGCTACCTGTGTTGCTGCCGGTTTTAATGATCTCAGTCAACACAATTCTTTCAACGGTTGCCGATGCCGAAAATGCTGCTCGGTTTATTGCGACAGATATCAAAAACGAAAAACAATTCCATCAAATGTTAGGGCATCCTGACGAAAACCACAAAGCAATTTGTCACTACTTGAAAGAAATCCTGCCAAGGGAAAATTCGAAAGAACTCGCTGCCAACCTGAATGATGTTTTAGCAAAAAGAGACCTTTACAACCCCCATATGTTCGAAAAAGTTTTACTACCAAAATGGAAAGTGAAACAACTTCTTAAAGAAGAGGCAACAAAAAAAGAGAAGGATTCAACTCCTCCTGAAACAACTTTGCAGTTATTACGCATGCAAAGTTTGCATCACTTGCTTTCAAAAAATCGTGTTCGTATGAAGGTTGTTGAAGTCGAGCGGATGAATCGGTTGCTGCTTGAAATCTCTTTTCCCGATGTCATTCAAGCACACACATGGAACACCTCCACACGTAATGCTGCCAACATCGGGGCATTATTTGGGAATGCCAATTTGGCGTTATTATTTTCGGCAACAGTTGCTATGTTTGTGTTATGGCAACAACGTAAACCAACACTTAGAGAACTGGCAATGACTGTTGAAACGTCACTGATGAGTGGTGGTGCCATTATTTTAATCACCGCTGCCGGTGGAGCGTTTGGTGCGATGCTCGCAGTTGCCAATGTAGGAAGTGCTATTCAAAGTCTATTTGGAAGTACCGAATCGACCGGCATTTTCTACATCTTTCTTGGTTTTGGTGTTGCAGCCTTAATGAAGATTGCCCAAGGTTCCAGCACGACTGCAATGATTGTTGTTTCTGGAATGCTTGCAGCTCCTGTCGCAGCAGCCAACTTGGGTTATCATCCTGTTTACATTGCAACTGCCATTGGTGGAGGTTCTCTAATTGGTAGCTGGATGAACGATAGCGGCTTCTGGATTTTTGCAAAAATGAGTGGTTTGACCGAAGTCGAAACTCTCAAAACCTGGACTCCTTTATTACTGATACTTGGTTTTGTCAGTTTGGTCACAACACTCATTTTGGCAACGCTATTGCCCGACCCTCTTGTCTGGTTATCGTAAGTTCATCAAAAAGAGGTGAAAAAATTGTAAATTTCAAGTAATTTCCCCAACAACACTACTCTTTGAAGCGTAATGAGGAATGAAAGAAGTGAATTTCTTTTGGTGTTTTTGCTGTATCATGTTAGAATAGAACAGTTGACAGGGAAAACATCCGAAGGTATTCAATGGAACCATAGCGAAAGGGAATTGGTCGCGCGTGGAAAAAATGGGATCAAAAAAAGAGGCATTTCAGGAAGAAATACAACAAACAACGGAATCGTCAATTCACGATGCCCGTTTGGTGGAAGATGCGCGGCAAGGAAATCGAGAAGCATTTGGAGAATTAGTAACACGGTACGAACATCGGCTGTTACGTATTATCAATCGGTTTGTCAACGACTTTGAGTTATCACGCGATTTAGCACAAGAGACATTTTTGCGAGTTTACGAACGACTCGATCAATTTGACCCTGCACGTCGATTTGCTCCCTGGATGTTTCAAATTGGTGTCAACTTAACACTCGACTATTTAAGACGTAAAAAACGGCGCGGGCGATGGAAACTCTTCAGTGAAATTTCAGTTGAAATTCCTCTCGATCCTGCTGTTGAAGACCCGCGAAAAATAATTGATTTGAATCAGGAAGTGCGGACTGTCATCGAACAACTTCCTGAAAAGTATCAGACGGTTCTTGTGTTGCGTGACATGGAAAACTTTTCGTCATCAGAAATTGCTGCCGTCTTAGGATTAAAAGAGGCATCGGTTCGTTGGAGGTTGGCAGAAGCACGTAAGAAGTTTCAAAAACTATGGGAAGCTCGGCAAAAAATCATCAACGCCGACAAGACGCCAAAATAATAATAAGTAAGAAGACTGAACAATGAAATGCAAGCAAGCAAAGGCGTTTATCGCCTTATGGGTGGGAAACGATTTAGAACAAAATAGCGTTGGAGAACTGGAACGCCACGTCACAGTTTGCCCCTGCTGTCGAACCTTCTGGAAAAATATCGAACAAACACAACAGGTTCTTCAGCAAGTTGATGAGCCTCCATTTGAATCAACCCCTTCTAAGCTTGGCAGCATCTGGCAGGAGCTTTCTCAAAAAATTGATCATAACGAGGAACAAATTCAACGTGAACGTTTTCGTGGTGGAGTTCCTGCAATGGCTCTGATTGCTGCCTGTTTGTTCCTGCTCTTTTATTCTCATTTCCATGCACGCTCTCCTGACCCCGTTGCTGTGCAACCAACTTTCGACAGGCAAGAGAGTTTTTCAGAAGCAACCTTCCCTGAAATTAATTTTTCAGAAGCAACTCCTCCAACCTCTTCTTACCCTTTTCGTGTCACACCTGTTCGCTGGGCTGATCCTTCTTTTTCGCATGCCCCTTCTTTCTCCCGCAAATCCTCTGCTTCGTCTGTTTACTTGCCCCCGTTTCATTTTGAGTATTCGTTACCTCCTTCTCAAAAGGAATTCAAGCAGACTGCCGAACTTTCCTTTCCCCGTCCCTGAATGAAAAATTTCTTATCCCATTTTTTCTCCTTCAGATAGCGAGTTGTTGTCTTGGTGAGAAAAACGCATCCTCAATACTGGCTTCCCCTATGACATCACCAACTCTAGAAGAACTCCAAACAGAAATTGACTCTGTTCTTCCTGAAGATATTCCGAACAGAGAACAAACGTTAGCAATTTGTGCAAAGCACTTGCAACTTGTTCTTGTCAAAAATCAACAGATGAACCTCACCTCTATTACTGCTCCGCGTGAAGCATCTATTAAACATGTTTGGGATTCTATCGAAGCATCACCATTGTTATACGATGCACAAAGAGTTTTAGATTTAGGAAGTGGAGCAGGCTTCCCCGGTATTCCGTTAGCTGCAATCTCGCCTGAAAAACAGTTTTTGCTCGTTGAGTCAAAAAAGAAAAAAGCAGCTTTTCTTGAAGAAGCCCTTTCTTTGTTGCCTCTTTCGAATGTCGAAGTTCATGCCGTCCGAACAGAAGAACTTTTGAAATCGAGAAAGGTTCATGTCGATACAATCCTTGTGCGTGCTGTCGGCAAAATACCTAAAATCCTGAACATGCTGGGGGAAGTCAGAAAATCTTTTAACTGCCTGCTCCTTTACAAAGGAGGCTCTGCTCAAGAAGAAATCGACGAAGCAAAACCCATTGCACGCCAATGGGGTCTCTACGGCGAGATTGTTCACGAATACGAACTTCCCGAACAAATGGGAACACGCACACTCGTCGAATACCGAAAAATGTGAATCATCTATCTTATCGAAATAACATTTTCACGCTCTGGCGAGCGTAGCGACCTTTCGTTTAATGTATCAAAAAAACAATAGCCCGACACGTCAGTAAGGCAGGGCGATGTTGATTTTAAGAAACCGAATGTGTGACCAAACAGCCGTAGGGGCTGGCGAGTTCGGCTACGCTGTTTTCGATGTCGAGCGTAGCGCTGTTTCGATAAAATTGCCTGAGTATCTTGGCAATCGTGTTTTGCTGCGCGAACCCCAATGGGCACCCTTTATTGTTCATTTTTTCAAAGTTCAGATTGACAGGTTTTTTGAAATGCTTATATTTCCCGTTTATTTGGTAAACTGCTTTCCCAACGGAGGATTGAGCAATTTCTTCAGGCGTCCCCAAAACAAGTCCATCGAAAAAGACTGTCCCGCACTGGTTGCGTACATGGTGTGTGGCTCTTTTGTTTACGATTTTGTTTCTTACTTGCATGGAAGTCCTTTTACGAACCCACGGACACCAGCCTTCGGTTTCTGATAATCTTGAATTGTGGGCAAATGTGCGTGATACGGTTTACGATTCTGATGGGAAAGTGATTGTGCTTCTTGGGGCATCTCGAATGCAGCTTGGTATAAATACGAATGTTTTACGAAAGCGATTTCCCGATTACACCATAGCACAACTCGCGGTGAACGGCAGAAGACCAATGCGTGCTTTGGAAGATTTGGCAAACGATAAAAAGTTTAAGGGGATTGTTGTTTGCTCTGTGATGACGATGTCCTTGCCTCAAGACCGATGGGAAGGACAAGAAAAGCAAGTTAAGTATTATCACCAACGAACAAACATCAGCAACAAAATCAATCAGCAAATTATCACCTACACACAAAACCATTTTGTTATAGCAAATCCTAACATCAAATTGACGAACATGATTAAAGAAGCGGTCAAAGATTTTTCAATGATTAAGCCTTCCTATGTTCAAGGACAACCCGATCGATCTTCCCGTGCAAATTTTTCACATCGTACTGACGAACAACTGCTCCAGTATGTTCCTGGGTTTTTAAGGTCGAAAAAACAATCAAATCATCCTCTTCAAACAGACCCAAAACAATGGCTTGAGGATGTCCAAATTGTAGAGACTCTCGTTCAGAAAATTCAATTGCGTGGCGGTCAAGTCGTTTTTGTGCGGATGCCTACATCGGGCGAGTTGTGGGACTACGAAGAGCAATCTATCCCGAAATCACTCTTTTGGGATCGCTTTGCAGAAAAATCGAGTGCAGAGACCATTCACTTCAAAGAGATCGAAACCCTTAAAAACTTCACCTGTCCCGACCGTTCTCATCTCGATTACCGTGATACACCACAATTTACAAATGCACTCTTTGATGAAATTGCTCGTAGAAAAGTTTTTAGCACAACATCCTTCATACAAACTGCAAACAAAATGAAGCCATCAATAATTCAATAGTAAATGATATTACATATTCATTTTCTAACAGTTGTTTTCTTGAATGATCTCATTATCAAAGTAGTTAATTCCCATGCCTGCGTCGATGACAATCCCCTGTGCATTGATGCCGCTTGAGCGGGGGGAAAGCAAAAAAGCAACCACGTTGGCAACCTCTTCTGTTTGAACCGCTTGCTTGCGGAGTGTTGCTTTTTCTGCAAACAGATAGCTATCAACATACCCTGGTATCCCTGCTGATGCAGATGTTTTTAACAGCCCCGGGCAGATAGCGTTGAATCGAATTTTTGAAAAACTCGAAAACGACTTCGCCAAAAAACAGACCGATGAATCGAGGGCGGCTTTGACGGGACCCATAAACCCATAATTTTCGGCAGCCATGCGCGTTGTCGATATCGAAATCGTGACAACGGCTCCCTCTTGATGGTCCAGTAAATCGCGGAAGGCATCGGAAATAGCAATCAAGGAAAAACAGGAAATATCAACCGCTTGCAAAAATGCAGCCCGTGGTGTTTTATCAAAAGGTTGCCACCCTGCGGAGTAATCTGCAAAGGCAATGGAATGGACAATCCCTGCCAGTGACTTACACTCTTTGGAAACATCATCACGCAGTTGGTCAATCTCTGATTGTTGTTCCACATCACAAACAAAAATCGTTTCACCTGCTAACAGTTTCTGTAGTGACTCTTTTCTTTGCTCAGAACGGACAGAAAAAATGACGTTCGCGCCTGCTTCTTTTAACAGACGAGCAGAGTGCCACGCAACACTTTTACGATTAGCGACACCAAACACTAAAAACGTTTTATCTTGAAGTTGTAGGAAATCCATATTGTGTCGGTCTTTGTTTTTCGGTGAGTATGTCAAAAATCTTTTACGTGAGTAATATAAAGGTTCTTCAAACTATCATCAACCTTTAAGGAACGCAGCAAAAACAAGTTCTCAATTCTTATTCGCATCCTTTTATTTCAGTCTTCTTCTATCTGTTTTTCTGTTTTTGCTCAGACAAATTTTTCCCATTGACCCATTTTGAGAAACAGGGTATACCCCGTGCCGGATTAAAGTGATCTGATCAAAATAAACGAAATAACCAAAACAATCCTTATTTTACCCCCCCCATAGAACCGATATTGAAGAGTATCAAACGGTTTTTTCTGAGTAGAAAAATGTTTATACGTCGATTTCACAATCATTTGACAGCATTCTTGCTGATGGCACTTCTGTCGTTAAATACAGTTGTGGCAGGCGGGTTGTCAACATGTCATTGTTTATCTGCTCGTAAAGAAGTTTCTAATAATAGTTGCAGTTGCTGTCAAACTTCTGCAAAAGAACAAGCCGCAACAAAAAAAGAGCATTCGACATCTTGCTGTTCTAAAAAACCTCACAACAAAAATAAAAACTCTCGACATTCTGAACTGGAAAGTCAATTGAGTCTTTGCAATTGTGGGTGTCAGTACCAAGCACCTGAATCTCCCCTCAAAGAGATTTCGAGTCGATTAAAATTGTCACAGGCTGCCGATAGTATTGTGACCACAACCATACATTCTTCGAGTCAGGGAAACAACGCTCACACCGTTTCCTCAAAACAGACTCCTGTCACAAATTGCTCTGTGCAGGTTCTTTGTTGTTCTTGGTTGACTTAGTTTTGCTTTTGCGCGGAAAGTTCCGTACTGCTGAATTGCCAGAATTTCTTTCAGTGATGTTGTTTTAGCGATGTTGTTGCAACCTCTCCTGTTATTCCTGGTGCTGTTATTCTTGGTGCTGTTGTCTGAGTTGCTTCTTTGCGAATCTGTCAGCAACGTTCCCTTATCAGCCGGTTTCTTTCATCGTGTTTATGTTGACGTTTCATCATATGCCTTGCGCAGTACTACTTCCTCTTTTACTGAAAAACATTTTCATCGTCAAACGAATCGATTGTGATGAGATTTATTTTGACAAGAGACTTTTCTGGAGAATCCAAATGTTCGAACAATCAAACGAAAACCTGTCATCAGAACAAGCAACCCCTCTCATTGATGAGCAGGGTGAAAAGAATCCATCAGCTCAGGAAGTGAAAGCAGAAGAAGTCCGCCCTGCTTTCGAGCAGGCACCCAAAAGCTTTGCGTGGTTGATACAAAGCGTTGTGAAGTCAGGGATATTTGTTGCCAGTGGAATTCTCGTAATTGCTCTCCTTGGATTTGCCCAAAAAGCAGGTTGGATTTCTGCCGGAGGAGGCGGTGGTGATCACGAACAAAGCGTAAGCGTGAGTAGCAATACAAAATATATTTGCCCAATGATATGTGTTCCCCCTTCTCCTTTGCCAGGGAACTGCCCTACTTGCGGAATGAAACTTGTTGCTTCTTCCAGTAACAGTGGTGGGGAAGATGGTTTGTCGGTTGAGTTTAGCCCAGCGACGCGTCGCGTTGCCAATATCCAAACGGCACCAGTTTTATTAATGGGTGTTGAACGCTCAATTCATACTATTGGAAAAATCGCTTTGGATGAAAGCCGTAAAGCAACAATTTCTTCTTATGTCGATGGGCGTATTGAAAAACTTTTTGCAGATTACACCGGCGTCGATGTCTCGACTGGAGATCATATGGCTATTCTTTACAGCCCTCAATTGTACGGTGCACAAGTTGAGTATCTGGTGAGTAAAGAATCAAATATAAAAAACGATCTCTCCTCTAATGGTAATATCTTGAGTTTAAGTCTTCTCGAAAATGCCAAGGAAAAACTCAAAGAACTGGGGATGACTGAAGAGCAAATTGTTCAATTGAAAAAAAGAAAAAAAGCAGAAACACGCCTGCGTATCTGTGCTCCTGCGGGTGGAACAGTCATCAAGAAAATGAGGGACGAAGGAGATTATGTGAAGGAAGGAACACCCATTTACCAAATTGCAGATTTGTCTGTTGTCTGGTTGATGCTGGAACTCTTCCCAGAAGATGCTGCACAAATTCGTTACGGACAAAATGTTGAAGTCTCTGTGCAATCACTTCCGACAGAACTTTTTACCGGACGCGTTGCGTTTATTGATCCTGTCGTTAGTGAAAAAACAAGAACAGTAAATGTGCGTGTTGAAATGTTGAATTATGATCGACGTTTACGCCCCGGAGACTACGCAACAGCAACCGTCAAAATCCCTATCGCTTCTCAAGGAGAAGTTTACGATGCTGAAATGGCTGGGAAATGGATCAGCCCGCGACATCCTCAAATTGTTCGAGACCAACCTGGTCGCTGTCCATTATGTGAAAAAGATTTAGTCCCAACAAGCGATTTTGGTTACATCAAAAATCCTTCAAAAGATCATGTGGCATTGGTAGTCCCGCGCGATGCTTTACTGATGGCGGGGGACCATACCGTCGTTTATGTTGAAACAGAACCGGGACATTTTGAAATTCGTCCCGTCACTTTGGGAGCACTCACAGATAAAAATGCTGTGATCCTTTCAGGGTTAAAAAAAGGAGAACAGGTTGCCACATCTGGGAACTTCTTAATCGATTCACAAATGCAATTGGCGGGCAATCCTTCTTTAATTGACCCGACACGTGCGATTGAAGCATTGGCAAAAAGAGACCGCAAGCAACTCGGTCAAATGGAACAAAGCGAACAAAACAACATCAAGAAAACTGCATTTGCGGGTTCCAATAAACAATAATAAAACAAGACAGAGAAGACGAATTCAGAACGTTTTTTACAAACCTTTTCAAATCCATCTCAATCAATGGATCATACTATGTTACGAACAATTATCAATTTTTGTACGCGTGAAAAAATCCTTGTCTTATTGTTGACAGCCGTCGTCATTGGATTTGGAATCTATTCTTACGATCAGGTTCCTGTTGATGCGATTCCTGATGTGGGTGAAAATCAAGTGATTGTTTTCACCGCATGGCCCGGCAGGTCTCCTAAAGATGTGCAAGACCAAGTCACTTATCCACTATCGGTGGCATTGTTGGCTGTTCCTGGTGCAGAGAGTGTGCGCGGTAAAAGTATGTTTGGTTATAGCTTTGTACAGGTCACCTTCAAAGATGATGTCGAGTTTTACTGGGCGCGTTCTCGCGTTTCTGAGCAGTTAGGAACAGCCGCTTCTCAGCTACCCAATGGTGTTGTGCCAACCCTTGGTCCCGATGCCACTGGTCTGGGGCAAGTTTATTATTACACGTTGGAACCTGCCCCGGGAATGTCGCTGGCAGACTTACGTTCAATGCAAGATTTTGTCATCAAATATGAACTTCAAGCAGTCGAAGGAGTGAGTGAAGTCGCAAGTGTTGGTGGTTATATTCGACAATATCAAATTGAAATTGATCCCGATAAATTACGCTTCCAAAACATTCCACTTGATAAAGTCATTGCAGCAATTAAAGCCTCTAACATGGATGTCGGTGCAAAGACTGTCGAGTCGAGTGGAATGGAATATATTATTCGTGGTAAAGGTTTTTTAGGGTCTGATCAGGACCCGAAAAAAACAGTGACCGATATTGAAAAAACGGTCGTTGTTTCACGTAACGGTATTCCCGTTAGAATCCGTGATTTGGGGCAGGTGCAAATGGGACCAGACTTTCGTCGTGGTGCAATTGACCTCAACGGAAGCGAAGCTGTTGGCGGCGTTGTTGTGATGCGTTACGGCGAGAACCCTCGCAAAGTGATCGAGCGAATCAAAGAAAAAATTGCATCCATCGAACCCGGTTTGAAGGGTGTCAAAATCAAAGGGATTTACGACCGAACAGGATTGATTAAAGAGACCATCGGCACACTGAGCACAGCGTTGACCGAAGAAGTTTTAATTACGATGGCTGTAATTCTTCTCTTTTTGCTACATGTGCGCGCCAGTATTATTGTGGCATCCACCTTGCCGATTGCTGTGTTGATGGCATTTACTGCGATGAATGTTTTTGGAGTGGATGCCAATTTAATGTCACTTGCTGGCATTGCGATTGCGATTGGAACAATGGTCGATATGGGGATTATCGTTTCAGAAAACATCTATCAGCATCTCGCAGACTGGGAAGCCAAAGGTGCTCTCGGTGGACAGGAGCAACGCTTGAAAGTCATTCAAGAAGCAGCCTACGAAGTTGCTCCCGCTGTGATGACTGCGGTGAGCACAACAGTCATTAGCTTTCTTCCCGTCTTCTTTTTAACCGGACGCGATTACAAATTGTTTGCGCCACTTGCATGGACGAAATCGTTTTCGCTGGTTGCAAGTTTAATTGTCGCAGTCTTATTGGTTCCATTACTCAGTCGGTTGTTGCTGAAAGAATCTAAAATGCCCAAATGGTTAAGCCATTCTGGTAGCTTCATGTTTGGGTTGATACTGGCAGCGACTTGTTATTTTGTTTGGGGACATCGCGTGAGTGCCATGTGGGATATTCACCTTAATCTCCTGACCGGAATGACCTTTCTTCTGGGGGCTGGTTGTGGGATTTTACTCTCACGAGAAAAACTTCGCCCCATCGAAGCAAACCCTGTCAGTCGGTTAATTAACTGGGTTTACGAACCGACCTTGCGCTTGTTTCTTCGTTACAAATTGGCTTTTTTAATGATGCCTACATTCATCTTTTTATTGGGACTAGGAGCATGGGTTGGTCTTCCCACATTACTGAAACCTGTCGAAAACACGACGAAAAATCTTGGGGCAGACCTCAATAAAGTGCCGGGCTATGTCGATTTCAAACATTCCTTTACGGGTTTGGAAAGTGATGACTGGATTGCATTAGATGAAGGGAGTTGGTTTTACATGCCAACGCTTTACCCCGCTGTCAGTTT
>UOGL01000251.1_pt1 | contig 10894 bp, 11 predicted proteins | sample 1990131 | NCBI WGS metagenome assembly UOGL01 (sample SAMEA4728526, study PRJEB27164) | hydrothermal vent metagenome | biome: marine basaltic hydrothermal vent biome; feature: marine hydrothermal vent; material: mineral | place: Pacific Ocean | collected 2011-06-14/2011-07-23 | depth 1741 m | reverse complement strand
TGTTGTCCGATTTCACAAAGGCATCTTGTTGCTGCGCAACACAGACTTCGTCTGTGCTACCCATTAAATCGGACAGTGATTTATTGAGCGATGCTAACATTCCACAAACGGTGCACAGCATACCCTACGTCGCTGTTATTCTTCGGGTGCAGTGACCGAATCCTGTTGTTGCTTGATTGGCACCCAGAGGACCAATTCGCGCAGGGGTGGAAAGTTGTAGGGCAATAGTTGCAGTGCGAACGGCAACTCGCGCTGCATTGCCAGTGGCAGTGTCAAATTTACGAGATCACCCTCAACACAGTATCGAGCAACAAGCTTTGTATATCGACGCAGTAAGAGAATGGAAGGAAAAGTGTCCTTGCGGTTGCACCAATCCAAAAGATCGCTGTCGCGCTTTGAGCTATTACACGATCTGCACGCGTACACAAGATTATCAGAATAGTCCGGACCGCCTTTAATCTGTGGAATCAAATGGTCAATGCTAAGCGATTCAGGTGATCCGCAATAGCAGCACGCTTGTGGATAAGTGAGCTTCACTTTCTCGTCGTCGTATAGCGTACGCATCTCCATTGTGCCGGCAGTCAGCCCCTTGAACAGCTTTGCGCGGATCATGTGGTGGATGCGATCGTAGGACAATGCGCCGGTCTCAAGCGCGGCATGGGCACGAGCGAGATTCGCGTACGACCATGCGATATGTTTGCCTACGCTATCAATTGTTGGCGTTGGCATGACGAAGCCCTACTCGACTGAACAGCGAACTTGTTATTCACCTGCAAGCCCTTGTTCAAATATGATGCTATATTGGAGCGTAAACGTGCAAATGACCGGTTTTTATTAAGATATGACACCTGATAGACTTTATATCTCTGATTGATGCTAAGTATAATAGATCAGGCAAATAAATCCGTCAAGAGATAACTTATTTATTTCATTGGGATACGTTCAGCACGTCAGGGTCTATCCAGCTACAATACTACCGAACAGATAATTTTGCTCTCTATGCGTTTAACAAATTGATGAAGGAGACAATATGAAACAAATATTTAGTGATTTAAGTGACCAACAATTTTTAGACCTCGATATATTTCCAGGAACAAGTTGGAGTGTTTTAACAGAACCTGTACCCAATGGCTCAATACATCGTTTAAGAATGAAAAAAGGGACAATGATACCGCCACACACTCATCCCGCTGATGAATTTGTATACATTCTTTCAGGAACAGTGAAAACGGGAAATAGAGTATGTGAAGAAGGTACTTTTTGGAAAACTCCTGCTGGCGTTCGTCAAGGTCCACATGAAGCCATTACTGATGTGGAGTTAATAACGATACGCCTTGGGCCTATGGGTGAATTTGAAGAATCATAAAAACAAACTCACTCACATGTGAAGTGTCATTCCCATAAATAAAGCTAATGCAATATGTGGCTGTCGGAGAGTGTTGAGGGGGAGGGAATGGGTTTGGAGCGGCGTAGAATATCGGGGCGGGTAAAGACGACTCCCTTAACTTCAACATTCAAGCGGGGCCACTCTTCCATGGGGGTCAGTAACTCAAACCCTTCTTCACCGACAAGAATCGTATCTCCCACTGTGGCGGGTCCAATGCTGGGGTGCCAGTGAATGGGCATTCGCGGTGTCACACGAAATTCGCTTTTGGGAACGATTGGTATTTCACTCGTTTGGTAACCAATAATATGTCCCTGATCAGCTAATTGCCATTCGTTTTCGCAGCCGAATTTTTCGTAAATGCGTTGCAGTCGCTTCCAGATTTCGAAAACTTCCCATTCGGGTTTCGAGAAAAACATTCCAGTTGCCTGCATCAAAACGGCTCGATGATGTGCTCCCAGTATCGGAGTTTCTGGTTCTCCAAATGAAACCGTTCGCGAAACACCCACACAAAGACCATGCAACCTACCCACCGCAGAGATGATGACAGCCGATTCGACTTTCTCGTTGCTGAATGTCCAGTGAGGGTAAATGGGATTCTTTTTGATCGCACGGATTTGAATTCGTTCTGGAATGATGCGATGTTTTATCAGACGATGTGAAATTTGCCCTGCGATTTCTGCTTCTGTTTGACCATACTGAAAATTACGGGCAGTCGCTTCAACAGCATGTGCCAGCTTTTTCCCCAAGTCGCGCATTCGTTCGCACTCTAATGAACTCAGCGGGATGCGCATGTTATGCAACTGGGCAGAAATATCAAAGGTTCTTAAAATACCTGTGTCGCTTGCGACTGTTCGCCCACGGCATAAGTCTTCGAGTAAACCGATACAAGGTTCGTGCCAAGGGCGTTCTTTTAATTGAAAGCCCAGCCCTGGAATTTCATGCTCGAATAACCGTGCAGAATCGACATTGCTTGTTGCAACCAAACGTGCGTCTGGGGTGATAAAAAGTGAAGCAGTGGTCTCGCTGGAACCCGCGCGCGAGTTGTCTCCTCCAGATGTCATCCAGGAGAAATTATGAGGAGACTGCAAAATGACAGCATCGTATTGGTGAGCTTGCAAAAAATCTGCTATTTGTTGATGTTTCTGTTTCACATCAATAATACGATCATAATCTGCCAGTGGTATTTCACCTGATGATCTTGATACACTCGGATCGCAAATATCTATTGGCATCTCTTTTTATTGCTCCCAACAAAACAAAAAAATACTCACAATTTTTTCTTTAATTTTCTTTTTTCTTATGGTCTGCCTATAAAATAAAGTTGATTCTCACATAGAATCCGTGAGAGAGAGGACTTTATGATACCATGCCCTGCAAGGAAATGGTTACTTTTTTCGAAAAGAAATAGTGAATTTTAATTTTCTTTAGATTTTGGTTCCTGTCTGTTTTTGCACGCTCCTCCTTGATTCTCCCCTTGTTTTTCAGGTAAAAATCCTCGCGAATGGCTTATTTCGTTCTTCCTTGTTAAACTGGAAAAACGAAACTTCCTCTTGCATCAATTTGATAAAAACATTATATGCTTCGTTTCTTCTCTCCATTTCCTTTCAAAAAAAAGTTTTCTCTTAAATCAGAGCATGGCTACCCGTTGGGTACGGTGCAACGGTATTTGCTGGCGTTTTGGTCTCTCTTTTTAATAGCAGGCTTTGCGTTAGCTGTCTCGTTGGAACCTTCTCCACTGGGGTACGGCACACACCAAAAATTAGGACTCCCTCCCTGTTCATTTCTTATTCTATTCGATATTCCCTGCCCTAGTTGTGGCATGACAACCAGTTTTGCAAATTTTGTGCGCGGGCGTTTTATTGCCTCTGCCCAAGCCAATGTGGCTGGTTTGTTGTTAGCACTGTTTTGTTTTTTACAAATCCCCTGGATCGGGATTAGTTTTTTTCGCCGTCGAATGTGGTTGATTGAAAAACCAGATATTTTCTTTTTGTGGATACTTATTTTTCTCACAATCATTTGTCTTGCCCGTTGGGGAATTGTCGTTTACTTCCGTTAATCATTTTTATTTCACTTTCATAAGATCAATATCATGGATGATATCAACCGACTTCCAAGCCGTTCGCCCTTCAAGCAGCAACACCTTTTTGTCAAGCAAAGTTCATTATTGCTATTTGCATTGCTGTTTGTGATTGTTGTTTCAGGTTGCCAACCTATTCTTATGTTAGGAAGAGTTCTCTACGGAGACCCTAAACAGCCTGCTGCTTTCACATTAGGAACAGGGACTGATTTAGAAAAAGGAGAGCAGCGTATTCTGGTCATTGCTTCTTCCACTCCCTCTGCGCACAACGGAGGAACAGCAGTCAATATCGATGTGCTTGATGGTTTGACCCGACAACTTAAAAGGAAGGGAATTAAAGTTGTCAACCCAGGAGAAGTTGCCACCTGGATTGATGACAACGGTGGCACGCTGGATGACCCTACTGACTTATTAGACGAGTTTGAAACAGACTACATTGTTCATATTGAGATTGAAAAATTCAGTCTCAACGAGGACCATAGCCCCAGTTTATTGCGTGCCCGTTTTTCAGGAACTGTCACCGCATACAAAGTTCTGAAAAAAGGTAACGGACATCGTGTGAAAGATGTTTGGCAGGCAGAGTTTTCTAAAACTCACCCCAGTAATCACCCCATTTCAAGCGAAAAAATATCAAAAGAACTCTTTCAGCAACAGGCAATTAACCGTCTGACTGCTCAACTCTCACAATTTTTCTATGCACAAACAGCATCAGAAACATTCGAGTAAATAACACCTCTGCATGAGAAAGATTTAATAATGAGATTACCAATTTATTCGCGCAACCGTTCAACAAAATCTCAACTGTGGAAACGGTTTCGAGGGTTGCCAATTGTGACAATACTTCTTCTGTTTTCAATGACGTTGCAAGGATGTAACATCATGATGATTATGGGATATTTGGTAGGTGGTCCTCCTTCGGTTGATCCTGAATTTGACACGACAACAAACCTGTCAATGACAGACAAAGGTGTTAAGGTGGCAGTCATTTGTACCGCCCCCAAAAATATGAAAAGCGAACATCCCGAAATTCACACCAGTATTATAAAAGCAGTTTCTGCTCGATTACACGAACACAGCATTAAGGTGATTGATCCTGAAAAAATAGTTGCATGGCTTGACGAACATCCTGAATGGGACAAACCGCAAGAACTGGGAAAAGACTTAGATGCAACCTATGTGATCTACATCGATTTGAGTAAATTCAATCTCTATGAAAAAGGAAATCAAGACAACTACCGTGGCAGAGCAGAAGCAATGATTAGCGTTATTGAAATGGATGAAGAGGGAGAGGGTGAAAAAATCTTTACTAAAAGCATCTTATCACAGTTCCCCTATGCCGTTTCTCGTTCAGCACAAGATATTTCATACACAAAATTCAAAAGAGAATACCGTGCTCATTTAAGTGACATTATTGGTCGCCTCTTCTATGAATACTATAACGGTGATGACTTTGATGCCGCGACATAATCAATCAAACAGTAGCAATCTAGTACAACAAGTTGTATTTGATCTGTCATACTTTTTGGTGTTTTTCAGCGGTTTGGCTAAAAAAACATGGTAGATCAATTGCAACTTAAGGTACTAGGAATGTCTGTGCTCCTGTTTGAATAAATACCTCTGATCCTTTTACCAAACAAAAAAAGAGACAACCTAAAGAAAAACCCTCGTGATATCAATATCACGAGGGTTTTGTTATTTATTTGTTTTGTTACAGTTAATCTTGAGCGATAAACGGTAGCAAGCCGATAAATCGGGCACGCAAAATTGCGGTGCGTACTGCCCGTTGCCACTTGGCACTGGTGCCAGTTCGACGGCGTGGCAAAATGCGACCTTCTCGGTCAATCAAATTTTTCAATGTTCGTAAATCTTTGTAATCGACGTAAATAGGACGTGGTGATTTATCAGGACCATCGGGACAAAAACGGCATCGTAGTTTTTTGCGTAGACGTGCCCGTTTTTTTCGTAATTTTCTAATATCGGTTTTGTTTGCAACCATAACGTCTTCGATTCCTCTTTGTTTACATGTTCCTGATGGAATTTGTCAGCAGCACTGTTGGTCATGCTGACAAATCCGTACATGACATTTGAAACTCCACATTCCAAAGCATGTACGGCAAGGATGTTCAAGCCAAGCATTATGAGATATCTGCTTGATAGATGCAAGTTAAAGGAATGATAAATCTAACGAATAACAACAAAGTGATTTGCTATCAACGAAATGACACATGAAATTTACAGGGGGGGGCATACAAATCCCCCTCTCTTTCAGTGGGAACTCCGGAGAGGCTCGTTTCACTCATTTGTCAGGGTGTATATGGAGAGGTTGCCCTTGCCCCCAGTCGCTACCATCGCCAGATGGTGAAAAACGCCTCTCGTGCTTTGTTACCTTGAACGGGGTATCCTTTATGGTTCAGATTATGATTTGTAATACAATATCGAATAAGGCTTGCTGATTGACCCTCAAAGAACTATTTAATAACATCCTTTTTTCTGAAAGAGAATGTGAAAACATTCTTCATCTTTTGTATTTTTAATAACGCTTAAACAAATATGATCCAACTGACAGCACAGAATATCTCTCGCCAATTTGATAAAGCTCCTCTCTTCAGGAATGTTTCCTTTACGATTCATTCAGGAGAAAAGATTGCACTTGTCGGTCCGAATGGTGTGGGGAAAACCACATTATTGAACCTTCTTTCAGGTCGTGACCATTCTGACGAAGGGAGTATCGACCGGCATCCTTCGTGCAATATCGCCGTTTTAGAACAGCAGGCAAAGTACCCTGAAGGGCGAACTGTTTTTGAAGAGGCTCGCCTTGCGTTGGGACACTTATACCAACTGCAACAAGATGCCGAACGGCTTGCAGAAAAAATGGCAGACGAAAAAGATGAAGCAGAACAAAACAAGCTTCACAAACAATACGATATTTTACAGCATCAACTTGAAATCAACAATGCGTACAATATCGATTATCGTATTGATGAAGTGCTGCATGGATTGAACTTTCCCGATGAATGGTACGACCGCCCTATTTCAACACTCAGCGGAGGACAACAAAACCGCATTGCACTTGCCAAGTTGCTGTTGCAATCTCCTGACTTGATGTTTCTTGATGAACCGACAAACCACCTTGATATTGAATCGACTGAATGGCTTGAAAGCTATCTTCAAAAACAACCCGGCACGGTCTTTTTAATTAGTCACGATCGTTTTTTTCTTGATCGTATTGCCAATCGTGTGCTCGAATTGAATCAGGGAGGGGTGACCGACTACAAAGGGAATTTTTCAAGTTACTGGGAACAACGCAAAGAGCGGCAAAAAGTTCTGGAACGTTCATTCGATAAGCAACAGGCTTTCATTGCCAAGACAGAACAGTTTATCAATAAAAACAAAGTGGGCACAAAGCACGTTCAAGCATCTGACCGTGAGAAAAAACTGGATCGACTCGAACGTATTGAAAAACTGGACGATTTCAGTTCACTCACGATGTCGTTCGGAGCCCCTTCACGTACCGGCGATTGGGTGATTGATGCCAAAGAACTTGCGAAGGGCTATGACCACCCACTATTCAAAGATTTCACAATGAAATTTCATCGAGGAGATTGCATTGGTATTTTAGGACCAAACGGAAGCGGGAAATCGACACTCATTAAAACATTGTTAGGTGAAGTCAAAGCAGATGCCGGAACCGTTCGCATGGGAACAGGTGTCACCATTGCCTATTACGATCAACAATTATTAAGCGTTGACCCCAACAGCGATGCCCTCGAAGCAGTCACTCCCTCCAACAAACCGTTGATCTCTACGAACGAACGGCGAAGCATGTTAGGACGTTTTGGTATTCGGGGAGATATGGTTTTTCAAAAAATCAATTCCTTAAGTGGTGGTGAGCGAAGTAAAGTTGCTCTTGCCAAAATTGCGTTAACAAACCCGAATGTTATTGTCCTTGATGAACCGACGAATCACCTTGATCTCTGGGCAAGAGAATCTCTTGAAATGGCACTCAAGCAATTCAACGGAACGTTGCTTTTTGTCAGTCATGATCGTTATTTCATCAATCAACTGGCAACACAAGTCATTGTACTGGAACCTAACCGTTGGTTTATGTACGAAGGAAATTATTCAAAGTATTTGCAATTTCGAGAGTCGGTACAGCAAGAACCAAATGCTGACCAAACCACATCACAGAAAGAAGAACCTCTCGAACAAATCAACCCACAGCAGAAGAAACAGGGTTCCCCCCAAAAACGAAAGTTCCCTTATCGAAAAATCCATGAGATTGAAGCTGATATTACAAAACAGGAATCTCTGGTTGAGGAACTTCAACAGTTAATGTCAGACCCCGAACATCATCGCGATGGAAAACGTATTGCAGAAACGATGGCAACATTCGAGAAAACAAAAGAGACATTGGTTCAATTGTACGCACATTGGGAAGAAGCAAGCGAATTAAATTGACATATTACTGGAATAAAGAAGACAATTATGTCAGAATGAGGAGAACCTGTTACAGACCTGCCGCGCATCTTAATCAACAGATGCCTTACTACAACATTGGGAGAGAAATTATGAGCCGCATTCTTATCACATCGATCATCGTCAGCTTAATGACAGCCGTTCTTTACGCAGAAGAAAAGGCATCTCTCACTCCCGCAGAAAAACAGGCGATTGCTCAAATACAAAAATCAGGAGGGCAAGCAATGGCGGTTGCCCAGAATGATTTGCGTCTTGAGGTCGCTTTTCATCTTTCAGGGAAACCTGTCACAGCAAATACTTTGAAGCCGTTACAACAACTTCCTCGGCTTATTCATCTCAATTTGAGAAGCACAACCTTTTCAGACAAAGAGGCTCCGCTCCTTAAAAATCTGAAGTCTCTCGTCAAGTTGCATCTTGAAAAAACAAAAGTCACCAACAAAGGGTTGGCAAATTTGAAAGGGCTGACAAACCTTGAATACCTTAACCTGTATGGCACACAAATAACCGATGCTGGGTTAGTCCATCTTTCTGGAATGAAAAAACTGAAACGCCTTTACCTTTGGAAAACAAAAACAACTCCTGCTGGCATTGCAAAACTCAAAAAATCACTCCCTAAATTAACTGTCATCAGTGAAGTGAAACTAAAAATCATTCCGCCTAAGAAGAAAACTCCTAAGAAGAAAACTCCAAAGAAGAAGAAACCTGCTAAGAAGAAGAAACTTGCCAAAAAAAAATAACATCTTCACAATAGCCCGACGCGTCAGCGAGGCAGAGTGATCCCCATTTTTTGTAAACGGAACGCATCACAAAAATGGCTAAATCCCTGCTGATAAAATTATTGCGTTGAAGAACAAACAGACATCACCCCGCCTCGGGCTATGATAAGCCTATCCTGCAACGAGAACAAACAGGTTATCATTCGCCTTTACTTCCTGTCTGCTTCGGGAATATATTTATCGAGGGTTTGGGGGGCGAAGATCGGTTTGATTTGAGCTAATCGTAATCTTCCATCAACAATCGGAATGCTGACCCAGTCGTTACCAATAAGAGGACGTGCATAGTTGATAAAATCATCTGTCACATCAGTCCCGCATTCAGTGATCCATTCTGCGGGGAACGTTCGCTCGCTGTTAGCAACTTCAGGGAGAGGAACTTTATCGTAATAAACACCATACACGGGTCCCTCGGTGCGTAGTATGGTTGACATGAAACCACTTTCACCCGCCGCTGCAAGGAGTGCAGCCTTCTGCCCTGCTGCGTAAGCTTCATCAAGATCGACAGCCGAAGCAAATGCCATGTTGTGGCGCTGGTCGGTTCCGGGAACATTACCGCGGGCAGAGCCTTTCACTGCAAGTCCTTTTTTATTGAGTCCATTCACAACTAACTGAGCAGCAGTGATTTCACTTGAACTGAATTGTGTGTGACCGAATGAATCTTTCTTCTCACCAATATCACCCAGCTTGAGACCTTCGCTAATCACAACGATTGCTCTTCCTTCTTGCTTCAAAAGATCGTTGATTTTGTCTGCCATTTCATCGATCGATGTTTCACGTTCTGCCAGATAAATTTGTAATGGAAGTTCTCGGTGGGGGTCTGCTAACCTGGCAGCAGCAGGAATAAAACCGATCTTTCGCCCCATTGCCTGCAACACTAAAACAGGGTCTGCGGGTGAGCTTCCGCGATTTTCTTCATTTGCCAGTTGCACCATATGTGCCCAATAACGGGCTGTACTACCGTAACCGGGAGTATGGTCGATTAACTTAAATGCACTGTCACCAACATCGTTATCAATTGTTTTGGGGACACCAACACCAACCATATCAAGCCCCCGTTCTTGTGCCATCAATGCGACTTTGTTGGCGGTATCCATCGAGTCGTTGCCACCAATATAACAAAAGTAACCAACGTTGTGTGCCTTGAAAACTTCAATCAGACGATCAAAATCTTCCTGCTGATCTTTTAATAATTTGTAGCGGCATGTTCCAATAGAACCGGCTGCGGGTGTTGTTCGTAAAAGGGCAATCTCTTGCGGGTCTTGCTCTGTCATGTTGAGCAACTCTTCTTTCAGAACGCCTTCAATTCCATGCCAGCCTGCGTAAACATTGTCTATCTCTGGAAGATCACGAGCGGTTTCAACCAACCCTCTTAACGAGTTATTGATGACAGCAGAGGGACCACCCGATTGGGCAACAATTAAATTCTTTGGCTTCGACACGGTATTATCCTTTGAGGTGATGAGTAAACATGAAGTGATGAGTAAACAGTATTCGTTCTTTATCAGAAATTCGTTTGTAATGAGGTAAGAAGGGAGTGTCAACCTGGGGTGTTGAAAAGTTGGGGTTGACATTTAGTTTTTAGTGTTGATGGTACCTTTGTTTTTGTTGCGCCTCGGAGAGGCGATTGAACACCTTTCATGGAGGATAGAAAAATGACCACACATCTGCAAGTTCAACTAAAGCTATCGACACAAACAAAGAAACACAGAAGCCCCAAGCGGGTGCTGGTTACTTTTTTCGAGAAGAGTCGAGACAAGTGGAAACAGAAATACATGAGCATCAAAACAGAATTCAAAAGATTGAAAGTTCGCGTTTATGATGTCACAAAAAGTCGTGATCAATGGAAACAAAAATCGTAACTACTCAGCGAGGGGGTTTATCAAGTAAATCCCCCTCCCTTTGAGGGAGGGGTGAGGGGAGGGTGGAACGGTTTGGTCCAGATGAACTACTCTTTTGCTTTTAGACATTCAAAAACGAATGTCTAAAAGCAAAAAATACTCAATCACATACCACACTGTGACCCTCCCCTCAATCCCCTCCCTAAAAAGGGAGGGGAGGATGACTTCGCTGAATAGTTACCAAAAATCTCAAGAACATCAACAACAAGTGAAAAAACTTCAGGCTCAAATACAAGAACTTCAAAGTCAAACTTCCCACTCAAAAAAAAACAAAAGCGGA
>UOGL01000138.1_pt1 | contig 10958 bp, 8 predicted proteins | sample 1990131 | NCBI WGS metagenome assembly UOGL01 (sample SAMEA4728526, study PRJEB27164) | hydrothermal vent metagenome | biome: marine basaltic hydrothermal vent biome; feature: marine hydrothermal vent; material: mineral | place: Pacific Ocean | collected 2011-06-14/2011-07-23 | depth 1741 m | reverse complement strand
TTCCCGGTCATCATTGATAATTTTTTGCACGCCAGTGAATTTAATTGTCGAAGGAGTTTTATCTGCTGCGCCATATTGCGCATCAGGAACACTCATGACAGATACCGGAAGCGTGAAAGGGGTAATATGCCATCACTTGAAAAATCAACTTCCTCCAAATGTTCACTTCATTGGTTCTCACCCGTTAGCTGGCTCAGAAAAACAAGGATACGAAAACGCATCTGCTGACCTGTACCAAAATAAGGTCTGCATTGTAACTCCCGAAATTGTAACTCCCGAAGAAAATGCTCCTTCTGACCAACAACAACGTTTGCAGCAATTGTGGGAATTTATTGGAATGAAGGTCTCTGTGATGTCGCCGACAGAGCACGATGACATTGTGGCACGCACCAGCCACTTACCACACTTGCTGGCATCTGCAATGGTTCAAACAGTTCTCACCGACGAAACCGTTCATTTTGCAGCAAGCGGATTTCGAGATACCACACGTATTGCAGCAGGAGATGCTGACCTTTGGACATCCATTTTACTTGACAATGCCGATGCTGTGCTTGACGGTTTGGAAAAGTATTGTGAGGTTTTGAAAGAATTCCGACGAACTCTGCACAATCGAGATGCACAAGCCTTGAAAAACCTCCTCCAAAACGCGAAAACAACCCGTGAACAGTTAAGATAATTATCAGGATGTTTTGTCGGGTTGTCGAGAATCGTCACCCGTTTTCCTCTTACAACTTACAATAAAAGAAAAAATCATGCTCTGGGAAGTTGAAATCACTCCTGTTAAGGGAGAAGTTGACCGTGAAGCAGAACACATTTTAGCAGAAGCGAAAACGTTTCACCTGGCTTCTGTCACAGATGTCAAAAGTGCAAAATCTTTTCTGATTCAAACAACGCCCGATATCACAGAGACCGATATCGAACAGGCAGCATTTTCGTTATTGGCAGATAGCGTTGTCGAGCAATTCAAAATTCATCGACTCGAAAAACTAGCAACAAACGGAACAGCAAACAGTCGTCCTTTGTTGAATGTTCTTTACAAATCAGGGGTGACCGATAATGTCGCCAACAGCACAAAATCTGCTTTGCAAAAATCAGGGTTGCAAGTCGATGCCGTTGCAACGTGTCGCAAGTACAGTATTGGAGCAGAGACCACAGAAAACGATCTTGATATTCTTGCAAAACGAGTGCTCGCTAATGATGCGATTGAACAAATTCTCAAGGGACAATTAACATTAGAAAACCTTTCTCTTGGAAGCGACTATCAGTATGAATTGATTCATGTTGCGATTCGAGAAATGAATGATGAACAACTCGAAACGTTAAGCGTTCAAGGACAGCTTTATTTAAACCTTGTCGAAATGCAAACCATCAAGCAACATTATGTTGAACAAGAACGCGACCCGACGGATGCAGAACTCGAAACCATCGCGCAAACCTGGAGCGAACATTGCTCGCACAAAACACTGGCTGGAAGAATTCATTACACCGATGGCGAGACTGAACGGCATTTTGAGAACATGCTCAAAGAGACGATTTTTGCATCAACGGTTGCAATTCGCAAATCGCTGGGTGACGATGACTGGTGTTTGTCTGTCTTCAAAGATAATGCAGGGATTATTAAATTTGATGAAGAAGAAGCGGTCTGTTTCAAAGTCGAAACACATAATCACCCCTCTGCATTAGAACCGTACGGCGGTGCAAATACGGGAATTGGTGGAGTCATTCGCGACCCGATGGGAACCGGTTTAGGAGCCAAGCCGTTGTGCAATACCGATGTCTTTTGTTTTGCTCCCCCCGATACCCCCGTTGAAACATTGCCACCAGGAACATTGCATCCGCGTGTTGTTGCACAGGGAGTTGTTTCAGGAGTGCGCGACTATGGTAACCGAATGGGAATACCAACCGTCAATGGTTCAATCTTTTTTGATGACCGTTATTTGGGCAACCCATTAGTTTATTGCGGCAATGTCGCAATGATTCCCAATGACAAATGTGACAAAGTTGTTTCGCCGGGAGAACTGATTGTTGCAGTGGGGGGACGCACCGGGCGCGATGGTATTCATGGTGCAACATTCTCTTCGGCTGAATTGACACAAGAGAGCGAAACTCTTTCAGGGGGAGCTGTGCAAATTGGAAATGCCATCACCGAAAAAATGGTGCTCGATGTCATTCTTGTTGCCCGTGACCGAGGTCTTTACTCTGCCATTACCGATTGCGGTGCAGGTGGCTTTAGCAGTGCTGTCGGAGAAATGGGAGAAGAGACCGGCGCAGAAGTTTGGCTCGAACGTTGCCCATTGAAATATGCGGGGCTTACATATACGGAAATCTGGATATCAGAAGCACAAGAACGAATGGTTCTTTCCGTCCCTGAAGAACATTGGGACGAGTTACAAAAACTGTGTGAATCTGAAGGTGTTGAAGCAACAACCATCGGCAAGTTCACCGATACAAATCGATTGGTACTCAAGTACAACGGAGAACAAGTTGCAGATGTTGCGATGTCCTTTTTGCACGATGGACGTCCCCCCGTTATTCGAGAAGCGGTTTATCAAACTCCCGAAACAAAAGCACTTTCTTTTCAAGAAAAAGAAAACTACAACGATGATCTGAAAAAGATTTTAGGATCGCTCAATGTATGCAGCAAAGAATGGGTCATTCGTCAGTACGACCACGAAGTGCAAGCCGGTTCTGTGGTGAAGCCGCTTGTCGGTGTGAATAATGATGGTCCCTCAGATGCTGCGGTTGTTCGTCCTCGATTGACATCATCACGCGGGTTGGTTGTTTCGAACGGGATGAACCCTCATTACGGTGACCTTGACCCCTACTGGATGGCTGCTTCTGCCATCGACGAAGCAATGCGTAATTGTATTGCTGTTGGTGCAGACCCCAATCAAATTGCAATTCTTGATAACTTTTGCTGGGGGAATTGTGACAAACCCGAAGTCTTAGGAACGTTAGTTCGTGCTGCGTTGGCATGTCAAGAATTTGCAATTGCCTTTGGCACCCCCTTCATTAGTGGCAAAGATAGTTTGAACAATGAATTTTCGTTTGTTGATGAATCGGGCGAAAAACAAAATGTCACCATTCCCTCAACATTATTGATTTCTGCATTAGGACAAATCGATGATGTCAGCAAAGCAGTCACAATGGATTTGAAAGAAGCAGGCAATTCAATTTATCTTGTTGGTGACACATTTGACGAATTAGGAGGAAGCCATTTCGCGTTGGTCAATCTTCTTTCGGGGGGTGATGTTCCAAAAGTTGATAAAGAAAAAGCACCCCAAATTTTCCGGGCAATGCACAACGCAATTATGAATAAAACAGTAAGAGCATCACACGATTTAAGTGAAGGTGGCTTGGCGGTTGCGATTGCAGAGATGGCTTTTGCTGGCGGGTTAGGAGCAGAAATTTCTCTGCAACCAGTGGCATCAACAACAGGCATCAACAACAATGCCACGCTACTCTTCTCTGAAAGCAATACTCGTTTTCTGGTAGAAGTCCCTGCAAATAAAGAATCAGAATTTGAAAATCACTTTGCAAATTTACCCTGCCTCAAAACAGGTCTTGTTAAGGAAGGTGACTCTCTTATTATTCAAGACGCAGCCGGTACAAACGTTGTCGATTCAACATTAGCAGAACTCAAAGAAGCCTGGCAATCTCCTCTTTGCTGGGATTAACACAAATTCAAAAAGGTGATTTTATGTGTTGTTGTAAAAACTGGTTGACGGTAGGTGCTCTGATGGCAATGCTGGCAGTTGTCACAGGAGCGTTTGGTGCACATGGACTGGAAGGAGTTCTCAACGATCTCTATTCTGGAATAAAAGCAAAAACTATCGGCGGGATGGAAGTCCCCGCAACTTACAAGTATCTGCAAGATTTCAAGACGGCTGCTGAGTATCAAATGTATCATGCCTTCGGGCTGATGATTGTCGGGCTGCTTTCAATGCATTACAAAAAAAGATCGCTGCAAATTGCAGCTTGGTCGTTTATTGTTGGTATTGTTCTTTTTTCTGGCTGTTTGTATCTGTTAGTTTTAATCAATCAACCAAAACTTGGAATGATTGTTCCCATTGGTGGTGTGGCATTTATTATCGGGTGGATTGCATTAGCAATTGGCGGGATGAGTTGCCATCAACCAACATCAAATTCAACAATATCCTGCCCCACAACAGACCGCTAATTCAACCAAAACCGACAAAATAAAAAGGTCAACCATGCTAATTTTTGATGCCCATCTCGACATGGCTTGGAACGCAGTCAATTGGAATCGTGATTTAATGGCTCCTCTTGCAGAGCGGCGTGCATACGAAGCAGAAACTGATATGACTCACCTTGGTGAAAGCACTGTTTCGTGGCCCGAACTTCAACGAGGAAAAGTAGGAATTGTAATTGCAACATTGTTGCCTCGTGTGCCGATGCAACATCATCGCAATGCCCAATTATCATTTTATCATTCACGCGAAGCAGCCTATGCTGCCTGTTATGGTCAGCTCAGTTATTATCATGCGATGGAACAGCGGGGCGTTATTTCTTCTATTGGTGACCGTGACGAATTGGACGAACATCTTGCTAATTGGGAAGAGGACGATTCTGGCAGCCATCCTATTGGTTATATTTTGAGCATGGAAGGAAGTTGGGGAGTGCTCAACCCCGACATGATTGAAGAATGGTATTATGCAGGGCTGCGTATTTTAGGACCTGCTCATTACGGCGAAGACTACTACTGCCACGGCACAGGAAGTAAAGGAGGTCTCAAAGAAGAGGGACCTGCATTACTGAAAAAAATGGATGAAGTTGGCATGTTGCTGGATGTCACACATTTAGCAGATCAATCATTCTGGGAAGCACTCGATATTTTTGAAGGACGAGTGTTAGCATCGCATCATAACAGCAGAACATTGGTGCCGGGAGATCGTCAACTGGACGACAAACAAATTCAAACACTCGTTGAACGGGGCGCCGTGATTGGGGCATCGTTTGATTGCTGGATGGTTAAAAAAGATTGGAAGATCGGTGTTTCCGATCCCAAAACAGCGTCCATCGAAGATGTTGCAAACCATACCGACTACATCTGCCAACTGGTTGGCTCTGCAAAACATTGTGGAATTGGTAGCGACTTAGATGGCGGTTTCGGAAAAGCTTCCACTCCGCACGACTTAGATACCATCGCAGATTTACAAAAATTTGCAGAGATACTCGACCGCAAAGGGTATTCTCAGAATGACATCGAAGGAATTATGTACAAGAATTTTGTCAACTTCTTTCGCGATACCTGGGATGAAGAATAGTCAATGGCGCCCGGCGTAGCTAGTTTATTGCGTTGAAAAAGAGTACGAGATGGGATAGCCTTATCACATGCCTTATCACAACCTCCAACAATGTGTCACCGATCTTGAAAAAACATCACAACTGGTGCGCATTGATGTCGAGATAGACCCGCACCTCGAAGCAGCAGAAATTCAAAGGCGGGTTTATGCAGCGGGTGGTCCTGCGATTTTATTTAGTAATGTCAAGGGGACACCTTTCCCAATGGTCAGCAATCTGTTTGGCACATTAGAGCGAACACGGTTTCTGTTTCGAGATACATTGCAGGCAGTGAGGCATTTAATTGATATCAAAATTGACCCGATGGTGGCATTAAAATCTCCCTGGAAGTATCGTGATGTGCTTCGCCCTGCGTGGTCGATGTTGCCCAAAAAAGTAAAACGGGGGGCAGTCCTTCAACATCAAACAACAATTGACCAACTTCCACAATTGAAAAGCTGGCAAGATGACGGGGGAGCATTTCTTACACTCCCCGAAGTTTACACCGAACATCCTGACCGCCCCAGTTTAATGAACAGCAATCTTGGCATGTACCGCGTGCAACTTTCAGGGGGAGAGTACAAGCAAAACAAACAGGTCGGTTTGCACTATCAAATCCATCGGGGCATCGGTGAACATCATGCCGCAGCAATAAAAAAAGGAAAGCCGTTGCGGGTCAACATTTTTATTGGTGGTGCCCCTGCAATGATTCTCTCTGCGGTCATGCCGTTACCCGAAGGGTTGTCAGAATTAACGTTTGCAGGAGCTTTGCAAAAATGTTCCATCCGCATGGTGCAAACAGCAGAGCATGGTTCCATTTATGCAGAAGCCGATTTTTGTATCAGTGGGACAATTGATTTAGAACAGCAACTCCCCGAAGGTCCTTTCGGAGACCATTTAGGTTATTACAGTTTGACGCACGATTTCCCGGTGCTCAATGTTGATGCTGTGTATCATCGTAAAAATGCCATTTTCCCATTTACGGTTGTGGGAAGACCGCCTCAAGAAGATACTTCGTTCGGGGCAATTATTCATGAGTTGACGGGTCCCATTATTCCGACAGTCATTCCGGGAGTGCATGCAGTGCATGCGGTTGATGCTGCGGGCGTGCATCCGTTGTTACTCGCCATGGGAAGTGAACGGTATGTCCCTTATGAAAAAGAACGACAACCCCGCGAATTATTAACATGTGCGAATGCCATTTTAGGACAGGGGCAACTTTCGTTAGCAAAGTTTTTATTGATTGTTGCGAAAGAAGATGCGCCGAATTTAGATTGTCACGATGCTGTGGCATTCTTTTCACATTTGTTGCAACGGGTTGACTGGTCGCGCGACTTACACTTTCAAACATGCACAACAATCGATACTCTCGATTACAGCAGCAGGAAATTGAATGAAGGTTCAAAAGTTGTTATTGCAGCAGCAGGAAATGAAAAAAGAAAACTTCTGACCGAACTTCCCGGCGACATGCAACTCCCCACGGGATTCAAAAAACCGCATCTTTGTATGCCGGGTGTGTTAGCAGTCGAAGGTATCCCTTTTTCCCCCGATGAACAAGGGAATGATTATTTTGTCAAAAACGTTTGTCGTCAACTGACAAAGGAGCACCCTCTTAACTGGTTTCCGCTGGTGGTGGTGGTGGATGATGCAGAGTTTGTTGCACGAACATTCAATAACTTCTTCTGGGTCACATTCACCCGAGCAAATCCTGCTGCCGATATTTATGGAATTGAATCGTTCATCGACCAAAAACATTGGGGCTGTAAAGGCTCGCTTGTGATTGATGCCCGCATCAAGTCACACCATGCTCCCCCGTTAATTGAAAACCCCGAAGTCACCGCACGTGTTGACCAACTTGCTGCAAAAGGGGGACCGTTACACGGGATTATATTTTGACAAGCCAAGCCCAAGCAGAAAAGTATCGATATTTATCAGTACCCGAACTCGCCAGAGTTTGGAGTTCAGAAAAATGACAGTCCCCGCTCCCTCAAAGGGAGGGGGAAGTTTGCAGAAGAAATTTCCCTGCGCATTTTGTGCATAACTTCAGTAAACAAGGAACTAAAGTCTTCTGGACAATCACTTAATGAAAGTCAAAATGATCGAATGAGGGAAAATCCTATTGACGGAATGAATTTGCGAGGGTAGTTTTAAGCGTTGCAATCAATGTAAAAATTGCAGAACGTTTGTTTTTTAGTGGGGAGTTCCCTTTTCTCTCTCTTTCTATTTGTCTATTTCTCAAATAGAAGAGGTTATTTGGACGAATAATTAAATGTTGTCTCAAAAACGCACAGGCTCATTAGTCATTCAGGCGCCGGCAAAACTCAATTTATTTTTAGAGATATTGGGGCAGCGTGATGATGGGTTCCATGAACTGGAAACATTAATGGTCTCTGTCTCTTTGTATGACACATTGATATTTCAGAAGGAGATAAAAAAGAAAATTCATCTGCACTGCAACGATGCATCACAGAACTTGAACAAAGAGCGTTCTTCTATCGAAACAATTCCCAACGATGAAAAAAATCTGATTGTTCAAGCAGCTCGATTGCTTCAAGAGGAGACAGGTGTTTTGGAGGGAGTCTGTATTACCTTACAAAAGCGAATACCGGCTGCTGCGGGATTAGCAGGTGGCTCAAGTGATGCTGCCGCAACGTTAGTCGGGTTGAACAGGTTTTGGAAACTCGGTTTAGAAAAAAAAGAACTTTGGCGATTGGCAAGCAAACTCGGAAGTGATGTCCCATTTTTTTTGGCATCCTCACCCGTTGCTGTTTGTCGTGGACGAGGAGAACTGATTGAGCCGATTACATTTTCAGGACAGGGTCACTTTGTGATTGCTCGCCCACAAAGCGGTCTTTCAACAGCAGAGGTCTTTCGGCATTACCGTCAAAATCAGGACAAAAAATCTCAACCCCGTTCGGTTGAGCCATTATTGAGTTCATTAAAAAAAGGGACGTTCTCGAATACGGGTCAACACTTTTACAACGCACTGCAAACGCCCGCAAGGTCGTTAAACAGTGAAGTAAAACAACTAGGAAATATATTGGAGAAGCAACCGATTGAGGGACATTTAATGAGCGGCAGTGGTAGTGCCTGTTTTGGGCTTTGCTCATCTCACAGACAGGCAAACAAAATTGCCCACGCATTACGGTCGCAGGGAATTCCTCAAACATTTGTTGTTTCCATTTCGATTTAAGAATTTGTTTGAATAGAAGATTCAATTCATTCTTGAGGAATTTAAGGAGACGAGCAAAAACATCAATAGAGACCACAAACATTGATAAGGAGAAACAGGTATGGAGATCACCGAAGTACGCATCAAATTGATGGACGATCCACAAGAACGACTGCAAGCGTTTTGCTCGATTACGTTTAATGGCAGTTTTGTTATTCGAGACTTGAAAATTATCCAAGGGACAAAAGGCTCATTCGTTGCAATGCCCAGCCGCAAATTGACAGATCGCTGTCCGCGATGCCACTGTAAAAATCAGTTACGCGCAATGTATTGTAACCAATGCGGGGTACAGCTTGACGAAGAACGTGCTACCAAAGATACCGATGGTCGTGCAAAACTGTACGCTGATATCGCACATCCTATTAACTCCTCTTGCCGAGAAATGATTCAGAAAAAAGTGGTTGAAGCATTTGAAGAAGAACTGATTCGTGCTAAGAAATCGGGCTATGTTTGCATGTACGACGATTATGGAGAAGAATGTTTTGCAAGCCTGAACGAATCGGTCGAAAACAGGGTAAATGCTGCACAACAACCACAAGTGATACAAGGGAAAGAAGGAAAAACACACCGTATCGATCCTGCTGCTAAGGCTCCCGTTGAATCGCCGTATCAACAACAATCAATCCCCGGAAGTCAGCAACGCCAGTCCTTAAAAGTTTCTGAAAACGAAGAACACTTTGGAGATGGATTGCTATCGTAATGAGTTGACGGTAAGTTTTTTATATCCAAGAACGCTCGATTGATTCAAAAAGAAGCACAGACTCAAAAAAAGAGCACAGACATTCCTGTCTGTTTGGGGGTGGTACCCGTTATCTGCACAGCCTGCAAGCTCTCTTTCAGCTTTTCTTAAACAGATTAGAGACAAGGCTGTTCTTGCCACTTTCAGCGGGTGATGTCGGAATAATTTCAGTGAGTTGTTTGATAATATCGTCTGGAGTAATTCCTTCTGCTTCTGCATTGAAATTTGTAATAATCCGATGCCGCAATACAGGAGCTGCAACCGCTTGCACATCTTCAATGCTGGCATATTCCCGTCCACGTAACATCGCACGCGCTTTTGCACCTAACACCAAATACTGGCTGGCGCGTGGTCCTGCTCCCCAACTGACATACTCTTTAATAAAGTCGGGAACCTCTCCTGCACTTTGTCGAGTCATTCGCGGAAACTGCATTGCATAACGAATAATATGATCTGCCACCGGTATTTGTTTTACCAGAACATGTAAACTTTTCAGTTCTTCGTGTGATAACACCACGTTCACTTTCTTTTGCACAGAGAGGGTTGTCTGTCGCACAATTTCAAATTCTTCTTCTTCTGTCGGATAATCAACAAGCACCTGAAACATAAATCGATCTAATTGCGCATCGGGCAGCGGATAGGTTCCCTCTTGTTCAATCGGGTTTTGTGTTGCCAGCACAAAAAAAGGATCGGGAAGAACATGTCGTTTTCCCCCTGCTGTCACTTGATGTTCTTGCATCGCTTCTAAAAGTGCTGCCTGAGTTTTAGGAGGCGTGCGATTGATTTCATCTGCTAACACAATGTTAGCAAAAATAGGACCTTCTAAAAAACGAAAGGCACGCGTTCCTGTCAGTTTATCTTCCTGAATCACTTCTGTCCCCGTGATATCAGCCGGCATTAAATCAGGAGTAAATTGAACACGACTGAAAGAGAGGTTCAACGTCTCTGCCAACGTGCGCACCATTAACGTTTTAGCTAACCCTGGAACACCAACAATCAAGCAATGACCACCAGAAAGCATTGCAATAAGTAATTCTTCAACGACTTGTTGCTGACCAATAATCACCTTGTTTAATTCTGTCGTCAACTTGCGATAAGCGTCACCCAAACGGGCAACAGCATCAGCAGTATTTTGATCTCCTGACGTGGAGGGATTTGGCGTGGGAACTTCTTCTGACATATCACAATTCTCCTGATAAACGATAATTCTTCATCCTTCAGTGTCGAGATTTCCAAGAAGAGAGTCAAGTGTCGAGATGATTCAGATAGTGGGAAAAAGAAAGTTCCCAGCGTGGCTGGTCTATCAGACACATCTTTCTTCGTCAATTTCTATGCAAAAAATTATAAGTTCAGAGTATTGCAAAGCCAGTAAATATCGTTACAATCTTGCTTCTCGTAAGGTCAATGACCTTCACGGGCGATTAGCTCAGCTGGTTAGAGCGCCACGTTTACACCGTGGATGTCGGGGGTTCGAATCCCTCATCGCCCACTGTGTGCAATGTCAATCCATGCCCCGTAGTGCCAAAGGCTGGCATTTGCGGGGTTTGCTTTTTTGATGACATGAGTTGGCAAGCGATGCCAAGCACAGTCTGCGTCGGATTCTGCGTCGCTTTTTTGAAATGGTCATCGGTCACCTGAAGATAATGCTTTTCAGCAATCTTGATGCTGTTACCGATTTGAGTG
>UOGL01000086.1_pt1 | contig 10974 bp, 7 predicted proteins | sample 1990131 | NCBI WGS metagenome assembly UOGL01 (sample SAMEA4728526, study PRJEB27164) | hydrothermal vent metagenome | biome: marine basaltic hydrothermal vent biome; feature: marine hydrothermal vent; material: mineral | place: Pacific Ocean | collected 2011-06-14/2011-07-23 | depth 1741 m | reverse complement strand
GAGTTTTTCCCTTCGCCTCCACCCATCGGGTGAGCAACAGGGTTCATTACTGTTCCGCGAACACGAGGGCGACGCCCCATCCAACGTTTACGACCAGCTTTTCCTAAATTGATACTACTATGTTCCGAGTTGCCAACTTCACCAATAGTTGCCCGACACTTTGCGGGTAACCGTCTTACTTCCCCAGAAGGGAGTGTGATTTGTGCCCACTTTCCTTCACGGGCATTCAAGACCGCTGAGGTTCCTGCACTGCGGCAAAGTTGCCCTCCCTTGCCTGGCTGCATTTCGATATTATGAATCACAGTACCCAAGGGGATATTTTCTAAAGGAAGACAATTCCCGACTTCAGGTTCTGAATTGGGACCACTCGTTACCATTGTCCCAGCTTCCAAACCTTTAGGAGCCAAGATATATCTTTTTTCGCCATCTACATAATGCAAAAGGGCAATTCGTGCGGAGCGATTTGGATCATACTCAACAAATGCAACTTTTGCAGGAATATCATCTTTAACCCGCTTGAAATCGACAACACGATACATCTTGCGATGTCCACCACCACGATGACGACACGTAATTTTCCCTTGATTGTTCCTGCCGCCTTTTCGCGTCATACGAACAACTAACGACCTTTCAGGCTTCTTGTTACGATCCGTAATTTCAACGAAATCATTAACGGAAGCTCCACGCCGTCCTGGAGTAACTGGTTTATAAAATCGAATTCCCATAACTCTAATTTTCCAAAAACTTAACCACTCTGTTTCTTATCACTTAAAATCTTCTTATTACCTAAAGCCAAACAATAAAACAAATTTTAGAAGAATGAAATACGATCTTCTTCATGAAGTTCAACAATCGCTTTCTTCCAGTCCTTTGTACGACCAAAATTTCTTTTGTATCTTCGCGGCTTTCCTTTGCGGTTTTGAGTACGAACTTTTGTTACCCGAACATCCCACAAATCTTCAACAGCTTTTTTGATATCCCCTTTATTGGCAAGGCGATTTACAGCAAAGGTATAGAGATTATACCGCTCAGACAAAAACGTACCTTTCTCTGTCACCAGAGGTCGTAATATCACCTCGTGAGACTGAAGCACTACTCCAGTTTTTTCCTGAACAGCCATTCCTAAACCTTTATCCCGTTATTGTAACCACTAAAAAAGAGCCAAAGCAAACTAACCTGCTGCCACTGCCTCTTCTGTATTATTTTTTGCACTTCGAGCAATATCAATTGCTCCTTTTGTAATCAAAAGATTTCTTTGACGTAATAAATCGTATGTATTCAAATCACTGACTGGAGAGACTTTCAACCCCGTAATGTTACGGGCAGACTTCCAGATTACCTGGTCGTATTCCTCAATAACTAACAGACATGTCTTACCTGCCAAGTTCAACGACTTCAACATTCCTATAATAAGAGACGTTTTTGGAGTTTCGACTGAAAGAGAATCGAGTACCTTTGCTTCTTCATCAGTAAACTTGCTAAGTAACGCCATTCTTGTTGCCAACTGCACTGCTTTGCGGGGCAATCGGTAACTATAATCAATAGGTTTCTTTGCGAAAGTATGCCCACCACCTCGACGAACAGGAGTTCGCGATGAACCAGCACGTGCTCGCCCTGTTCCTTTTTGACGAAATAGCTTTGCTGTACTTCCTCTTACTTCTCCACGCGACTTTGTACGAACAGTTCCGACGCGACGATTTGCCTCGTGCATCACAACGACATCATGCAATAACTGCTTATTGATACCAGGTGCCAAATCGGCAGAATCCAATTCGTAGGACCCGACTTCTTCTCCTGATATATTATACACTGGCAACGAAATCATAATTCCAAACCAACTATTTAACTATAACCAACAAAACGAAAGGGAGTGACCCCATCTTATTTAACTGTCTTTTCTCAACTGTCTTTTTTCAACTATCTTTTTTCAACTATCTTTTTTCAACTATCTTTTTCTCTTTGTTGTTTGACGCAACAAAACAACGCCACCGTTTGGACCAGGAACAGACCCTTTCAAAAGAATCAAATTGTTCTCTTCATCCACTCGAACAACAGAAAGGTGACGCATTGTGATTTGCTTCCCTCCGTATCGCCCACCCATTCGCGTTCCTTTAAGAACCCGTGCAGGGTCTGCACTCATACCGATTGAACCACCATGACGATGCACTCTCTTCACACCATGCGTTGCTCTTTGTCCTGAGAAATTATGACGTTTCATAACTCCTGCAAAACCGCGTCCCTTTGAAATCGAAATCACATCCAAGAAAGAAGTCTCAGCAAACAAACCTGCTGCCAACTCTTGCCCGACTTCGCAACCATGCTCTTCACCATCGGTACGAAATTCCCTGATAAACCGTTTCGGCTCGCAGTTTGCTTTCGGGAGCAACTCTCCCCCTTGCTCTTCTCGCTTTTTCTTGCGTTGACCTTTTAGCTTATCGGTAACATGCCCACGCTCACTTCGACTGGCTAGCCGTTGTGGCTTGTCATCAAAACCAATTTGCACAGCTTCGTAGCCATCACGTTCTTTCGTACGCAATTGCAACACAGCACACGGACCAGCCTGAACGACAGTCACAGGAACAACATTCCCGTTCTCGTCGTAGACCTGAGTCATTCCAACTTTTCGACCTAGCAACCCCACTGGCATTGCTTCACCTCTTTTGAAACCCTGTAGCAGGGACTCTATTTCCTAAACAACTGAAAGACCATTCCACACAATGCGAAAAGGTTACCCAGAAGACGATATTTGAAAAAGCCCAGGAAGCCCACCAGCTTACCCGACCCACACTTATTAAAAGCCAAACAAAAATAGAGCCTTACGAAAGACTCTATTTTCCAGCAAACTATGCCCCACCTGCCGAGGCTTTGATCTTGATATCAACACCTGCTGGCAAAGAGAGTTTATTCAGCGCGTCAATTGTTTTTCCAGTCGGCTGTACAATATCAATAATCCGTTTGTGTGTACGGATTTCAAATTGCTCACGAGACTTTTTATTGACGTGCGGACTACGCAAAACTGTGTAACGCTCAATTCGTGTTGGCAAAGGAACGGGACCATGCACGATCGCCCCGGTCCGTTTGGCTGTATCTACAATATCTAATGCAGATTGATCCAACACAGAATGGTCGTATGCTTCCATCCGAATACGGATTTTTTCCTCACTCGAACTCGCCACTTAAACACCTCTTGCATAACAAATTGCCCAACCAGCTTGATGAAATTCCCTTCAAGCCGATAGAGATAGAAACTCTCCGCACCCCCAAACGGGTGGGGAACGGGAGATGGTAAACAGACAAGATTAGTTTGTCAACGAATGGAGTTGACTTTCCTAGAAATGTCAAAAGAAATCAGGAAATTTTCCCGTTATCGATCTCCTATTGCCTTACTTTTATCAAAACCCCATAATTTCATGTAAAATTTCAGAGGGAGCCTCTGCATATTTCAATGGTTCCATCGAATAAGATGCCCGTCCCTGAGAAAGACTGCGAATTTGCGTAGAATAGCCAAAGAGTTTGGAAAGAGAGGCTTCTGCTTCCAGCAGACAAAGGTCTCCTCGCCTCTCGGAATTAATAATAATCGCCCTTCGTACATTCAAATCAGACTGAATTGCCCCCACATACTCTTCGGGTGTCGAAATATCCAACTTCATAATCGGCTCTAGCAAAACAGTATTTTTTTCTGTCAGTACATTGCGAATCGCTTCACTGACTGCTGCCTGAATAGCAACATCGGTCGTTTCACCCTCTCTGTAAGTGGCGTCTAAAATGGTAAACTCTATTTTCATTAACGGGTAGCCAATATACCCACTTCCTTGCGACTCTTCCTTAACTGTCTGAACCAATAGCTGCTGTAATTCTGCGGGAAGTGTTTTTGGCTTGAGTCTGTTTTTGACAGAAATGGAGGTCTCTCCATCGTAAGGTTTTGCTGCCAATTTCACTTTTGCAAAGTGAGTAATATCTCCAGACTTCCTATCGAACAATCCTGTTGCTTCGACAGCGTTGCGAATGGTTTCTCGATAACTCACACGAGGTTTGTGAACCCTTACCTGCAAACCAAACTCTTTTAGTAAACGATTGCGCAATACTTCTAAGTGCAATTCTCCCATTCCACTAATAATTGTTTGCCCAGTCTCTTCGCTAACCACTGCATGAAATGTGGGGTCTTGCCTTTCGAGCCGCTGTAAAACATCTGCCAGTTTCTTTCTTTCCGCAGAAGAATCTGGCTCAACAGCCATCGAAATGACAGTCTCTGGAAAAGAGATACTCTCCAGCAAAATGGGCTTATGATTATCACATAATGTATCACCCGTTACAACTTCTTTTGGACCAATCAAACCGACAATATCACCCACGCCCACCTCTTCAACTTTTTCTCTTGAGTCTGCTTGAACACGCCATATTTGACTGATGAGTTCTTTCTTTCCTGTGCGAGGATTGAGTAGCCGCGTTCCACTTGATAGTGTTCCTGAATAAAGCCGAAAGAAGGAGAGGTCAGTATGTTGATCAACCACAATTTTGAAAACCAATCCGCAAACAGGTTCTGTTGCAGAGGGTTGTCGGGTTTGCTTCTCTCCTTTTTTTTTCGGACTCGGGTGCTCTCCCTCGACAGCAGGGCGGTCGAGCGGGCTGGGTAAAAATCGAGTCACTCCATCCAAAACAGGTTGCACGCCAATGTAGTCGAGTGATGCTCCGCAAAACGTGGGTTGCACCTTGCCTGCAAGTGTCATTTCACGCAGAACTTGATAGATTTTATCTTCCGAAATTTCCTGTTCTTCAACCATTGCTTCAAGCAATTCGTCATCATGAGAAGAAAGCATTTCCAATAACTCGCCTCGCCATAGCTGTGCCGACTCTAAATAGTTCTCGGGAATTTCTTTGACTGAAACCTCTTTCCCTCGACTTTCTGAATCAAAATAAAGTGCCTGCATGGTAATTAAATCGATCACCCCTGACAGAGAATCTTCACTCCCTGAAGAGCCTGCCCCAATGGGAATTTGCAACGCAACGGGTTGTGCGCTCAGTCGAGATTGTATTTGCTGAAATGTTCGTTCGAAGTCTGCGCCAATGCGATCCATTTTGTTAATAAAACAGATGCGCGGCACATGATATTTGTCTGCTTGTCTCCAGACAGTTTCGCTTTGTGCTTCGACTCCTTCGACGGCACTAAAAATAACAACAGCCCCATCAAGAACGCGCAAAGAACGCTCGACTTCTGCAGTGAAATCGACATGACCAGGTGTGTCAATAATGTTGATGTTTGTTTCATTCCAACGACAAGAGACCGCTGCGGAATAGATAGTAATTCCTCGGTCTGCTTCTTCTTCGTTGAAGTCGGTTGTTGTATTGCCATCATCCACATTGCCCATGCGATAAGAAGCACCAGTGTAATAAAGAATGCGTTCGGTGGTTGTCGTTTTACCAGCATCGATATGAGCAATAATGCCAATGTTACGAATGGATTCAATAGGGGAAGACATAGGAGGCACCGAAACAAAATAAACAGTAAAGAATAACGTTACAAAAAAACGCGGGAGAGTCACTTTTCATAAGTAACCATCCCGCGCCAAATATATTAAGCTGTCAAAAAACTACCAGGCAAAGTGTGCAAAGGCTTTGTTTGCCTCTGCCATGCGGTGAATGTTTTCACGGGTTGTCATTGCAGTTCCTTCTCGTTTGTAGGCATTTGTGAGTTCATCTGCCAAACTGATATGAGTTGAACGCCCTTTCTTCCCTCTGACTGCTGCCAGAACCCAACGGATTGCCAATGTTTGTTGGCGTTTTGGGCTGACTGGTGTTGGAACCTGATAGGTTGCACCACCGACTCGTTTCGAGCGGACTTCAATCATCGGCTTGACGTTATCAATCGCCTGAGTGAAAACGTCAATGGCTTCTTCTTCAGGAACCCGTTCTTTAATGACAGCCAAAGCATCATAAAAAAGACGTTGTGCAACACTTTTTTTTCCGTCCCACATCAGGCAGTTGATAAACTTTGATGCGAGTATTGATTCGTGCCGAGGGTCCGGTTTTAATTGAGCTGCACTTGCTGTAAAACGTCTTGCCATTACTGAGTACCTTTATTACTTCGATTTTTTAACGCCGTAGCTACTACGGGCTTGTTTTCTGTCAGAAACACCAAGAGTATCGAGTGTTCCACGGATTATTTTATACCTAACACCCGGTAAGTCGCGAACACGACCACCTCGAATAAGAACAATCGAGTGCTCTTGTAAATTATGCCCTTCCCCCGGAATGTACGCTGTGCATTCTTTTCCGTTAGAAAGACGAACACGTGCTACTTTACGCAACGCACTGTTCGGTTTTTTCGGCGGGATCGTTTTTACGTTCAGGCAAACCCCACGTTTTTGTGGGCACCCTTCTAAAAGGGGTGTTTTGCTCTTTTTTCGTTTTGGCTTACGGGGCTTACGAACTAATTGATTAATTGTCGGCATAAATGAATCACTCTCAAAAAGTTTTTATCTTTGTACCAATTTCTCTGGAATTTGGAACGCTCAAATGTATCGTTGCAGGAAAACTACGTCAAGAGACAGAAACCGTTGCATCCTTGAAAAAGTCCAAACCCTTAAAATACTCCTTCAACAATTACTAAAAAGCGATTTTATGGGCTTTATATGTAACAAGCAGTAAGTTTTCATGTATTTTAATCATCCTCGTAGGATACACTGTGACTTTATCTCGAAAAACTTACTGCCTACTACTTACTACTCTTCATGGCTCTCAGGCACTTCGTCTGGTGCAGTCTCTGCTTTATCTGGTGTCACGTCTAACAACGAAGGGGTTGCTGAGATTGTCTCTTCATTATTATCTATTGTTGTTGCTGTCTCTTCTGTAACCGGTTCTGTTGGTACCGTTTCAGGAGAAGTCACCTCAGAAGTTGGAGTCGTAAAAGAAGTAGGAGTTGCAACAGGAGTAGGAGGCGTAAAAGGAGTAGGAGGCGTAAAAGGGGTTGGGGTTGCGGGGGCAACTAAACTTGACTGTTGAATATCTCCTGCTTCTCCCAATTCACCAAGTAGGTTTAATCGTGCTTGGCGAATTTTTTCTTTTTCTGCCTGAAGTGCTTCAAGTGCTTCAGGACGAATGCGAACATTCGATTCTTGATGCAAATGGAAGCCCGTTCCCGCTGGAACCAAATGTCCTAAAATGACATTCTCTTTCAAGCCAACAAGGCGGTCACTTTTCCCAGCGATTGCAGCTTCGGTGAGAACTTTTGTTGTTTCCTGGAAGCTGGCAGCCGAGATGAAACTTTCACTTTGCACAGCCGCTTTGGTAATTCCCAAAAGCTGAATACTTGCGGTTGCTGATTTTGGTTTGGTTGTTTTAATTTCTTCTTGACCTGCCTCTTCGAGGTCTGCGTTCACTTCATCAATAATTCTTTTAGGAACAACATCTCCTTCGTGGAACTCTGATTCTCCAGGGTCAGTAACACGCAGGCATTGACTTAGCTGCCCGTTGAGTCGGCGGAATGCGTATTTATCAACAACAGAACCAGGTAAGGCGTCGGTGTCGCCGACATCTTCAATTTTCAGTTTTCTCAACATTTGAGCAACAACAATTTCGACGTGCTTATCATCAATCTCGACACGTTGTGCCTGATAGACGTTTTGAATTTCATGCAACAAGTATTGTTGAACAGCTTCTGCCCCACTTACGCGTAGGATATCGTGCGGAACCAACGGACCTCGCACAATTGCATCTCCTGCTTTGACGATATCTCCGGCATGTACCAAAAGGTGTTTTCCTTGTGGAATGACATGTTCAATTTCTGTGCCATCAGCACCACGAACAATCACAATACGTTTGCCTCTTTTTTTCTCTGCCAAGAATTCAATTTCGCCATCAATTTCTGCAATCACAGCAGGGTCTTTTGGACGGCGTGCTTCAAACAATTCTGTCACGCGAGGCAGACCACCGGTAATATCTTGTGTTCCACTCGACTCACGGGGTGTCTTCGCCAAAATTGTTCCTGCAGAAACTTGTATTCCCGATTCGACGTCAATACTAGCTCGTTCTGGAAGATAGTAGAAGTCAAGAATTTTTCCTGCGCCATCTTCAAGAATAATTTGAGGGTGGAGGTCTCCCTTATGTTCAATCACAGTGATACGAACATTACCACTGGCTTCTTTTTCTGTTCGAATGGTTTGTCCTTCAACACATTCTTCGTACCGAACTTTACCACCAACTTCTGCTAAAATAGGAACAGAGTGAGGGTCCCACTGGCAGAGGATATCGTCTTCGTTCACTTCTTGATCTTCTTTGACAGTTAACGTTGCCCCGTTCGGGATGATATATTTTTCAAGTTCCCGTTCTTTGGCATCAAGAATAATGACTTCGCCATTTCGTGTGAGGACAACCGTTGCACCACTGCTATTGACCACACTACGAATACGTGCAAAGCGAACTTTCCCTGCTTTGCGAGTACGAATTTCACTCTCTTCAACATCACGGTTTGCTGTTCCACCAATGTGGAAAGTACGCATTGTCAATTGAGTTCCAGGTTCTCCAATACTTTGTGCAGCAACAATACCCACAGCCAAACCATCTTCAACAATGGTGCCGCTTGAAAGGTCCATTCCGTAACACTGTTTACATAACCCCAAAGAAGCTTCGCAAGTTAATGGGCTTCGCACTTGAATTTTTTCTAATCCCATTTGCTCAATTTTACGAGCACGTTCAATGGTGATAAGGTCTCCCTCTTCAACAACCATTTCATCGGTAATAGGGTTTACGATATTCGTACGGCTGACACGTCCTCGAATTGCATCTGCCAGCGAAACTTCCACTTTTTCACCTCGATAAACAACACCACGGGTAATCCCCTGTGTGGTGCCGCAATCAAAGATTGTAATCACAACGTTTTGACAAATATCTGCCAGTTTTCGAGTGAGGTAACCACTATCTGCTGTCTTCAAAGCAGTATCTGCCAATCCTTTACGAGCACCGTGTGTACTACTGAAGTATTCCAGCACGCTGAGACCTTCACAGAAATTTGCTTTAATAGGAGTTTCAATAATGGCACCACTTGGTTTTGCCATTAAACCACGCATTCCAGCAAGTTGTCGCATTTGCTCAACACCACCACGAGCACCACTATTTGCCATCAGGAAAATCGGGTTCACATAAGCGCCCCCTTCACGATGATCATTTTCTAGTTCGTGCATCATTGATGTCGTAATAAGTTCACGGGCATGTGTCCAGGCATCGAGCACTTTGTTGTACCGTTCCTGGTCTGTAATCACACCTCGTTCAAACAATTTTTGTTGTTGCAAAACTGTTTTTTCCGCATCACTAATTACTTTTGGTTTATTAGGAGCAGTTTTTAAGTCGCTGGTTGCAAACGACATTCCAGATTGTGTTGCTTCAAGGAAACCAAGATTTTTCATATTGTCAAGCAGGTTAATCGTATCACGACGTCCTAGTTCTTGATAGCAATCTGAAATCACATTTGCCAAGTCGCGACTTTTTTGAGTCTGGTTATAGAACGCCATTTTGTCAGGAAGAATGTCATTGAAAATAACGCGTCCAGCGGTGGTCTCGATAATTCCACCCCGAGCCATTTCACTCTGCCCCTCTTCTTTTACCCGTTTGTCGTGGGGCATTCTTACTTTAATCATCGCGTGTCGTGCTAATCGATTTTGCGACATTGCCATAAAGACTTCGTCTGTCGAAGAAAAAGTCATTCCGGCACCCAATCGGTCAGGACGGGTTAATGTCAAGTAGTAACAACCCATTACAATATCCTGAGAAGGACTAATAATTGGTTGACCGTTTGCAGGACTGAAGATGTTGTTTGTTGACATCATCAGCGTTGTTGCTTCGACTTGTGCTTCTACCGAGAGAGGAAGGTGAACAGCCATCTGGTCACCATCAAAGTCTGCGTTGAATCCTTTGCAAACCAGCGGGTGAACTCGAATGGCATTCCCTTCGATAAGAACAGGTTCAAATGCCTGAATTCCCATACGGTGCAACGTAGGAGCACGGTTCAGCAAAACAGGATGGTTTTTGATAACAGTCGCCAAAATATCCCACACGTCTTCATCACGACGCTCTAACATCCGTTTGGCGCTTTTGATGGTATCTGCATGCCCTAAATCTTTGAGCCGACGAATTACGAAAGGCTGAAAAAGTTCTAACGCAATTTTTTTGGGTAAACCACATTGATGCAAATGCAGTTCAGGACCAACAACAATCACACTTCGTGCAGAATAATCAACCCGCTTACCGAGTAAGTTTTCACGGAAACGCCCTTGTTTCCCTTTAATCATATCGGTTAAAGATTTCAACGGACGATTAGAAGAACCCAGTACCGGACGACGACAACGGTTATTGTCGAACAGGGCATCAACCGATTGTTGCAACATGCGTTTTTCGTTCCGAACAATCACTTCAGGAGCATTCAGGTCGACCAGTTTTTTCAGACGATTATTACGGTTAATAATACGGCGATACAAATCATTCAAATCGCTTGTTGCAAAGTTGCCAGAATCCAGTAGCACCAACGGACGCAAATCAGGAGGAATGACCGGAACAACATCAAGCACCATCCATTCTGGCTTGTTGTCACTATCACGCAATGCTTCAATAATTTTGAGGCGTTTGATAAGGTCTTTCATGGTTTGCTGACTGCCAGTTTCAGCTAACTCTTTGCGCAGCTGTACTGAAAGTTCAACAAGGTTCAGTTGCCCAAGCAACTTTTTAACTGCCTCTGCACCCATCTCAATTGTGAAAGATTCTTCCCCATATTTTGCGCGGGCATTGCGCGCTTCTTCATCTGTGAGCACCTGGCAATACTTCAAAGGAGAATCGCCGGGGTCTGTGACAACGTAGTCTTGAAAATAAACCACTTTTTCCAGTTGGGTGGTCTTCATATTCAGCAAAGCACCCAATCGACTTGGCATCGATTTGAAGAACCAAATATGAACCACAGGAGCAGCTAACTCGATGTGCCCCATTCGTTTT
>UOGL01000051.1_pt1 | contig 11007 bp, 6 predicted proteins | sample 1990131 | NCBI WGS metagenome assembly UOGL01 (sample SAMEA4728526, study PRJEB27164) | hydrothermal vent metagenome | biome: marine basaltic hydrothermal vent biome; feature: marine hydrothermal vent; material: mineral | place: Pacific Ocean | collected 2011-06-14/2011-07-23 | depth 1741 m | reverse complement strand
TCTTCCTCTTCTGTTCTTCGTGTGTAGTTATCGAGTGGACCTGCAAATTGCTGCCCTGGATCAGAGACTGCAATGCCAATGCGCACGGTTCCGTAATCTAATCCAAGTAGCCGCCCTGTTGCGGGAAAGTTTTCGTCGTTTTTTGTGTTAGAGTTTGTCATCGTGTCCTTCTGATTTAAGTTTTGCAACCAACTGTTTAAGCCCTTGTTCGTCATCTTTGCGGGCAACTAATGTCGCATCCTTTGTATGAACGATAATTAAATCATCGACTCCATATGTTGCAATAAGGTGATTTTCGTCTGACGAATAAACAATACAACCCGTTGTCTCTTCGCCACAAAAGTTCGCATCAATATCAATAGCGTTTCCTTTTTTATCCACGCCATTGATTCGAGCAAGTGCCTGCCAACTTCCCAAGTCGTCCCAGTCAAAGGGAGCCTCTAACACAAAGACCTCTTCCGCACGTTCCAGCACTGCATAATCAATTGAAATCGATTTCATTTTTGGAAACTCCAATTCCAAAACTGATTCCCAATTCTCTTGAGAAATTGATTGCTGAAGTGTTTGTAAATGAGAAAACATCTCTGGCTCAAATTTTCCGAGGGCTTCTAAAATACGATCTGCCCGCCACATGAAAATTCCGCAATTCCAATAAAATCTTCCTGTATTCATCAATTGTGTTGCTGTCGGGAGATCAGGTTTTTCTCGAAATGATTGTACTTTGAAAACCCCTTTATCAATCGACTCTCCCTGTTCAATATAACCAAAACCAGTGGCAGGATAACTGGGACGAACACCAAATAACACAAACGCATCGGGATTTTTTTTGATAATATCCTCTGCTTGTTCAACGGCTTTTTTGAATGCGTCTTGCTGAGAGATTAAATGATCTGCGGGCATCACAAGCATTGTGGCATCGGGGTTTTCGGCAAGTAAAGTACAGGCAGCTAACCCAATACAGGGAGCCGTATTACGCCCCGTTGGTTCGACAATAAATTGGCTGCTGGCAAGTTGCGAAAGTTGTTGCTTTGTTGCAGAGAGTTGTTTTTTATTTGTGACAACCCATGTTCGTTTCAAAGGAATCCAACGTTCAGTTCGTTCGACTGCTTCTTGAATCATACTTTTATTATCAGTAAAAGAAAGTAATTGTTTAGGCATCGCATTACGACTGCGGGGCCAAAACCGAGTACCGCTTCCTCCTGACATAATAACGGAATGTAACATTCTATTTCTCCCAACCTAAACAGCCATAGGCTCGCATTTGTCTCGTATTTGTCATGGACCCAAAAATTGGGCTGTGCGTTAAGATATAAAATAACCAAAATATCTGTTATTTGAAAGGGTAGAAATTTTGACCTGATGTGACCTGGGTTTGCCGTAGGTATCGTAAACAGTTGTCGTGCGGTTGCCCAGCGCATCGATGGTGGCAGATTGCCGTCCGTAGGTATCGTAGATGGTTGTGGAAAACAGTATTTAGACTTAATAAACTCAGATGTCTACGGTGCTGAAAATGTATCAAAATAGAGTTCCTTTCTTTAGCTTTACCTTTACCTTACATGTTTGTTAGCTCCGACTATGTATAGCCAGTCTTCAATTGGCAGTGTGTAATGCTCATCATACCATGCTTGTGGGTAATGTTTAGAGGGACAATACACAAGAGCATCAAAAGAACTTATTCAGTGAAATGCTGTAACTTAACCTGGCAGTGAGCCAGAACCATCAAGGGAACTCAGACACAGAAATCCTGCGCGTTTTGCACACGATTTCATTGATAAGAAAATAAAGTAGGTAGGCATTTTTTTCAGATCGTTGATATTCCCACTTATCACCGCCATTACCAGATGGATAACGAATGGGTGGGGGAATCTCTGCGAGAAAGTTTGGAACAAGATCGTCTAAACTTGCTGGGTACATTCCAAGGGGATGAGGTATGATATGGACTTTCTCCGAGTAAGAGTTATTGTCATTTTTCTCGGTGGGAGTTTTTCACATGGGCGACAAACCTAAAATTAAGGGGGGCTGGTTGTTCTGCGTTTTCACTCAAGTCTCTTGTCGCTGAGTGATCCAAATTTGACAAACGCGACAGTTATTTATCGAGCGAGCTACCACATTTTTTTGATTCGTTTTCGGATGGCAGATGTTGACATTTGTTTGTAAAGGTTTTCGCTTGTGTCGTCTTCAACATGTATCGAAGCAGGAAGCCGTTCAAACGATTTCAAAACATTGTCAGGCAGAAAACGAGTCAACCGCGTGTAGCCATGAGAATCGCTCAATGTACGATACCGGTGGTAACTTCGTTGAGGATGAAAAACAAACAAACGATTTTTTGCACGGGTGAGTGCAACATAAAAAAGTCGCCGCTCTTCTTCAATTTCTTCGGGAGAATCGAATGTCATGTCTGATGGAATACTGCCATCGGTTGCTTGTAAAACATACACGCTCTCCCACTCTAACCCTTTGGCAGAATGAATGGTACTCAAAACAAGATAGTCTTCATCAATATCGACTTCATTCGACGTATCTTGTGTTGAAGCAGGTGGGTCAAGGGTGATTTCTTCTAAAAAGACCGAACGGCTTGGGAACCGTGCTGCAACGAGTTCTAATTGTTCAAGGTCTTTCATTCTTGTTTTGGCATTATCAAATTTGAGTTCTAAAATGGGTGCGTAAAACTGACGTGCTGAATAAACAGCAGCGGGAATTTCAATGTTATCTTTTGACAGTTTCTTTAACAGTACCATAAACTTTGACCAAAACTTTTTGGCAGCAGTCGGAATTTTAACGTCTTTCCAACATTCAAAAGGGCTTCCAGAGCCTCCTTCGAAATGAAGGACTTGAATAAGTTGTTGTGCTTTTTTTGGTCCAATGCCTGGCAGAAGTGTTAATACCCGAGCAGCAGCCACTCCGTCGCGTGGGTTTTCTGCCAGCTTCAAGAAGGCGAGTAAATCTTTAATATGAGCAGTCTCCATAAACTTCAAACCGCCATATTTATGGAAAGGGATGTTCCGCCGCGTGAGTTCGACTTCTAAGTTGAGGCTATGATGCGAAGAGCGAAACAACACCGCTTGCTCTTTGAGTAAAACTTCTTCTTCTCGCCGTTGCATAATTTGTTCGATGATATAGTCTGTCTGTTCATCTTCATCTTGGCAATCAATCAAACGAGGCGGAAGCCCCACTTCTCTGCTTGACCACAATTCTTTTTCAAGCCTTTCAGTTGCTTGGGCAATCACGTTGTTTGTGGCAGCTAAAATTCCTTGCGTGCTGCGATAGTTTTGTTCTAACGGAATGAGCGAAACGTTCGGGAACATCTTTGGAAAATCAAGAATGTTTCGCACGGTTGCAGAGCGAAACGAATAAATCGACTGGGCATCATCACCCACAATTGTCATTCCTTTGCCAGTCGGTGCTAAGTGCTTGAGGATTTCTGCTTGCAATGTGTTTGTGTCTTGGTATTCATCAACCAGAATATAATCAAATTTCTCTTGAAACAGTTTTGTGGTTTCCGGCTCAGAGACAATCACCTGCCAGAACAAAAGAAGGTCATCGTAATCAAGCACCGATTGAGCTTCTTTGAGGTCAACATATTTTTGGAAAAGGATATCGAGTGCTTCAGCATGTTCTTCACAAAAAGGGAAATGTTTTTTCAGGATATCTTTCAATGGTCGCTGGGCATTCACGCAGCGACTGTAGATACTCAGGCAGGTTGCTTTCAGCGGGAAACGCGTTTCCGATTTGGCAAGATTCATTTCTGTTCGAATGGTGTTGATTAAATCTTCTGCATCGCTGCGGTCTAAAATTGTAAAGCCCGGTGCGAGACCAATCAGCTTGCCATGCTGACGTAACAAGCGAGACGCCACCGCATGGAATGTCCCGCCCCATACGCGACGCGCCATTGATGCGGTCACTTTTACTGAATGTGTTCCCGATAGGTTTTGCATTTTTGATAAAATCGAATCGACTCGACGTAGCAACTCAGCAGACGCGCGACGCGTAAAAGTCAACAATAAAATTCGAGAAGGGTCTGCCCCTTCTGCAATTAAATGTGCCACCCGATGTGCAAGCGTCGTTGTTTTTCCAGTCCCTGCCCCTGCAATAATAAGTAAGGGGTCGTCGCCAAATTTTGCAGCCTTGAGTTGTTGTTCGTTTAAGTGAGAGAAAACATCGTCAACAATATCTTCTTCAACAACAGTTTGACTCTCCTTGGTCGTTTGCATCCTGCCTGCTCCATCATTATAGTATTCCTATGATTACTTGAGACCTTATTATCGTGGCAGAACTTTTGAGTTGCAAGAGTAGCTTTTTGTTTTGTCAGTGATTTTTCAGGAACAAATTGACAATGCGATATTTTTTATTGATAGTATTCACTCTTCTTTTCTCTCTTGGGGGATGTGATAACTCTTCAAACAAACAAGCTTCTTCCCCTTATCAAAACAACCCCACAAAGGTTGCCAAGCCATTTCCCGATGCAAAAACGGTCAAGCAAAATGACGTTGAAGTGAAAATTGTAAGCTGGAAAGAGACAAAAGAATTCATCAAATCACAAAAAGGGAAAATTGTTGTTCTCGATATCTGGTCAACTTTCTGTCCTCCTTGTTTGCGTGAATATCCTCACTTGGTTGCATTACAAAAGAAGTACCCCCAACGGGTTGTCTGTATTTCTTTTAATGTCAACTACAGCGGGATTGAAGAGGAACCGCCTGAATCTCATAGCAAGGATGTTCTTGATTTTCTGGTGAAGAAAAAATCGAATTTGATCAACATTATTTCCAGCACTCCTGACGAACAATTTTACGACGCAACAGACATCACTTCGATTCCCGTTGTCTTTGTTTACAACACCGATGGCACAATTCACAAAATGTTTCAAGAGAGTAAAGAATACGGCGACGATGGTTTCAGCTACCAAAAGCACATCACTCCACTGGTAGATAAATTAGTGTCAAAAGAGAATTGAGTCGGACAACGTTTCTGAAATAAAGGTCATTCCTTATGTCGCTTCCTGCGTTTAGTGTCAAGAATAGTGTTCTTGTCAATATGTTGATGGTCGTCATCCTTGTGACAGGAGGGATGTTTGCTTTCACGCTGGTGCGCGAACTCTTTCCAGAATCGCGACCCGATAAATTGGCAATTATTGCAGTTCTTCCCGGTGAGCAACCACAAGAAATCGAAAAAGCAGTCACCATAAAAGTGGAAGAAGCCGTTCGTGATATCGAAGGAATTGAAAAGGTTGACTCCATCGTAAATGAAGGGAGCAGCATGACAATTATCACCTTACTCAACGAAGTGGATGATGTTGATGCTGTGATGCAACTGGTCAAAAACGATGTCGATGCCATTCAAGGATTGCCAACGGAATTAGAAAAAATTACTGTCAATAAATTAGAACCAAAGTTGCCGGTAATTTCAGTTGCCATTTTTGGTAAAGGGGATGAAGCAGAACTCAAGTTGGCTGCTCGTCAACTACGCGACGACTTGTTACAACTTCCCGGCATTAGCAATATTGAAATTACAGGTATTCGGGATGATGAAATAAGTGTTGAAATCGACCCGGCACGCTTACTGAAATATGATGTAACATTTGACGAAGTCGCAGCAGCTATTCGACTTTCTAATTTAGATGTTTCAGGAGGACGATTAAAAGGGAAGCGAAGCACTGTTGCTGTCCGCGCATTGGGAGAAGAAAATAAAGGTCAAAACCTGGAAGAAATTGTTGTTCGTAGCGATCACACAGGACAAAAAATTTATGTCCGTGATCTTGCAACGATTCAAGATCGATTTGTGGAATCCGATTTGGAAGAATACTACAATAGTAAACGGGCAGTCTCTTGCACGGTTTACAAAACGAAATCACAAGATGCCATTCAAATTGCAACATTGGTGAAAGCGTTTGTGGCAGGCAAAACAAAGCAACCATTTGATGCTTACGGATACAATAAAATCTCTCAAAAACAGTGGTACGCCAAGCCGTTTGTTTTGCTTAATTGTATTGTTTTTCAAGGGCTGACAAAGCTGTCAGGGCGTCCCGATTCTCAACAGGTTTATCAGGAAAGTTTGCGTTCCCCTTTTGACCATAACTTTGATGTTCAAGTTCATACCGATTTGGCACGATTTGTCGAAGGACGACTCGACCTGATGACACGTAACGGAATGAGCGGCTTGGTGCTGGTACTCATTTCTTTGAATCTCTTTTTGAATTGGCGCGTTGCTTTTTGGGCATCGATTGGGCTACCAGTTTCGTTTTTGGGAACCTTTGTGTTGATGTCGATTTTTGGAGCTACCATCAATCTGATTTCGTTATTAGGATTGATTATTGTGCTGGGGATTATTGTTGATGATGCGATTGTGATTGGCGAAAATATTTATCGACATGTCGAAGAGGGAATGCCTCCGGCGCAGGCGGCTGTCAAGGGGGCAGAAGAAGTGATGTGGCCCGTTACTGTTGCTGTCCTCACGACGATTGCTGCGTTTGCGCCGCTCTTTTTTGTGCATGGTCAAATAGGTGACTTCATGGGAGTGCTGCCGATTGTTGTCCTTTCTGCTCTTTCCATTTCACTTGTCGAAGCCCTCGTCATTCTTCCTGCTCACTTGGCACATCTTCCTTCCAAAGAGGAACAGATGGCACGCAAAAAAAGGTTGCACCGACCATCACCTTTCTCAACATTATGGCACGGGTTCACAACATTGCAACAACGGGTGATGCAAGATATTTTACCTCGTTGGTATGAACGTTTTTTACGCTTTGCAATGCAGTGGCGTTATGTCACCATTGCCTTTTCTCTAGCAGCACTCATGATGACGGGAGGAATGTTTCAAGGGGGAATTGTGGAAGATGTTTTTGTGCAAGAGATGGATAGTGAAACGCTTGTGTGTGGAATTGAAATGCCTGTTGGTACAACGGCTGATAATGTGAAGCATCGCGTGCAAACAATTAGCGAGTTTGTCAGTTCGCACCCTGAAGTCAACAGCGTGCAAATGTTTGTTGCTCGGCAATATGATATTCGCGGTGCAGGGTCAACAGCACAAAATGATCAAACACATTTAGGGCAATTGGTAGTTGAACTAAAACCGGCTGACGAACGGGATGTTGCAGGAGAACGCTCGAGCCAACAGTTGATGAATATATTCAGAGAGTTCACAAAAAAACTTCCTGGAATCAACTCTGTTTCTTGGGAAGCACTCAATGGGGGACCGGGAGGGAAAGATATTGTTGTTCGTGTCAGTGGGAAAACGTTTCTTCATGCTGTTGAAGTTGTCGCAAAACTCAAAAAACATTTAGCCAGTTACGATGGAGTGCACGACCTTGATGACAATTACGACAAAGGAAAACGAGAGGTTCAAATACGACTGAGACAATCGGCTGAAGTGACCGGAATGACAAAAAGTTTGTTGGGGCATCATGTGAGGTCTGCTATTTATGGACAGGAATCACATCGACTGACGCGCAATCGTGAAGATGTCAAAGTGATGGTACGCTACCCGGAAGCATTTCGAGAAAATGTTTATCAGTTAGAATCCATGTGGATTCCAACCCAACCAACAGCAGCAGGGCGCAACTGGGTTCCATTGCGTGAAGTGGCAGAGCTGACAGAATCTGAAGGGGTCACCACCATTTATCGCAATCAACAAAAAAGAACAGTGACTTTGTATGGAGATATTAATAATGAAATTGCCACCACCACTGATGTCTTGACTCAACTAAACACCTTTTTCAGAGAAGAGATTCAACCTGATTATCCTGATGTCAAAATTGAATTCAAAGGAAGTTTTGAAGAACGCACAAAAGCAATGAGCGGCTTGAAAATTGCATTCCCCGTTGCACTGTTACTCATTTATATGTTACTTGCGGGACTGTTTCGTTCTTACGGACAACCGATTGTTGTCATGGCTGCAATTCCGTTTGGGTTTTTAGGAGCAATTATTGGACACTGGCTCACCGGCAACCCCTTTACGATATTAAGCAAAATTGGCATGGTGGCGCTGACTGGTATTCTTGTCAACGATTCTTTGGTACTCGTCGATTTTATTAATAAACGCATCGAGCAGGGATTGTCACCGTTTGAAGCAAGTGTTACTGGTGCGCGGCTTCGCTTGCGTGCTATTTTGCTCACCACCATCACCACCGCAGCAGGCTTAACACCCCTTATGTTTGAAACCAGTTTTCAAGCAAAGTTTTTAATCCCAATGGTCGTTACGATGACCTTCGGACTTATTTTTGCCACCGGCTTAACATTGGTGATTGTCCCCTGTTTGAACATGGTTTATTTTGATGTTCTGGAAATAATGAGTTTTGTAAGAGGGAAAAGTAAAGGATAGCTTAATAGTAACTACTCAGCGAAGAAATTCATTCAACAAATCCCCCTCCCTAAAAAGGGAGGGGAGGTTACCATCACTGAGTCGTTACGCTTAAAATAAACAAATTTCAGGTTCACCTATTTGAACGTTTTGTAAAAGCAGGTGTTAAGAAAATTTTCACTGCTGGTTACTTTTTTTGTGGCAATGTTCATTGGTTAAAAACAAGTCAAATTGATCCGATTTGTCTTTTAGTGGTACAGGCACATTATTACGTCATTGAGTCAATTTTCTTCCCCTCCCTTTTTTTAGGGAGGAAAGGCTACCATCACTGAGTTCTCAGCTTCCTTATCCAAAACACTCAAAGCTAAATATCATTTTGCTCTTCTTTCTCAGGTTTCTTGGGGAGAAAGTCTTCCTGAATAGCTCTTGAAATGCCTGTGTGTGAGCTATTCATTACAACAGTATTCTTTTATGGTATTCAAATTGCTACCGAACTATTTGAATTCGTTATATGCAGATTCGATTTCTTTGGGCTAAGTTTTTTATTGTTTTTTGTTCACCAATCTATCAGGTTGGTGAATGTCAGTTGCTTTCTCTCCCATTTGGAAATCTGTATTTTCCCCTCCAATGTTGTTTTGGGATAAGGATATCCTGCCGGTATGAATGTTCCGCCACCCCCCTGGCTGTCTGATTTTGCAGACAGTGCCGCTGCCTGTCTGCACGGGTACGATTTGCTTGCGCCTGTCGGGAGTCACTTTTTTCACAATCAGGCAATTGACCAATGGGAACTGACGCTGTTTGTCTCTGCAACAGAAATTGTAGGAGGTGAACGCGATGGCGAGGTGACCCATTCAAAATTCTCGGTCGATGTTCTTGGTATGGCATCCCTTTTTAACGATGTCTCCAAACTCGATTGGCAGGCACTGACGATTGATAAAAGCGATGCTTTAGGAGCACATTTTTCTATCGAAGGAAAGTATTTCGGCTGCAATATCTGGCTGAAAGTTCTCGCTCTCCCCCCCCAGGGAACTCCCCCTGGTCGCACACTCGATATTTATCAGCAAAAGCTCGAAGATATCTGGTAAGATTTCGGCTCAGAAGAATCATCATCGATTGATGAAAAGAAGCTCTTTGCATATGATGCAGGCTGTTCGAACGCTCCTTCCCCCCGAGCAATTACGGGGGCTGATTGAATGCCTGAAAAGAGACAAGCCAAACCCATTATGAAATTCCTACCCGTTGAAGAACAGCTTGCGATTATTCGTCGTGGCGTTGAAAAAATTGTTCCCGAAGAAGAGCTTGCTGCAAAACTTCAAAAAAGTTACGAGACCGGCAGACCGCTACGCATCAAGTACGGCATTGACCCAACGGGTATCGATTTGCATTTGGGGCATACTGTCCCCATGCGAAAGATGCGACAGTTTCAAGAACTAGGGCATCAGGCGGTGATCATTATTGGTAATTACACCGCATTGGTGGGTGATCCCAGTGGACGTGACGAAACACGTGCCCGTTTAACCGCAGAACAAGTGGAAGCCAACGCACAAGATTATTTGAAACAAGTGGGCAAGGTGATTGATCTCGATTCTGCTGAGATTCATCGCAACGGCGATTGGTTTGCGAAAATGAACTTTGCAGGTTTGTTAGAACTTTGCAGCAAAGTGACTGTCGCACAACTTCTCACCCGTGATGATTTTTCAAAACGATATAAAGCAGAACAACCTATTTATTTGCACGAATGTTTGTACCCCATCATGCAGGCTTGGGATTCTGTTGAAATTAAATCTGATATCGAACTGGGGGGAACGGAACAACTTTACAGTTTTATGCTTGCTCGTGATTTACAAAAAGATCAAAAACTGAATCAACAAATGGGGGTGATGTCTCCCATTTTAGTTGGTTTAGATGGCGTGCGTCGCATGGGGAAATCGCTGGGAAATTACATCGGCATCAGCGAAACAGCTTACGAGATGATGAAAAAGTTCATGCAGCTTCCTGATGATTGTATGCAAATGTTTTTTGAGTTATTGACTGATATTCCCGCTGATGAAATCAATCACGTATTAGCAGGACATCCCAAAGAAGCAAAAGTCACATTGGCAAAAACGATCATTTCCGAATACCACGACCTTGCGGCTGCCAATGAGGCAGCGACACGTTGGCAAAAAGAAATTGGCTCGGGTGGCTTGCCGGATGATATCCCTGTTGTCACAATCGCAAAAAGTGAACTCACCGACGGTAAAATCCCTGCTGCTCCACTCTTCAGATTAGCAGGACTTTGTAAATCGGGTGGAGAAGCCCGCCGAGCCATCGGGCAGGGAGGAGCCTATCTGGGTGAAGATAAAATCAAAGTAGAAAGTCATGATCAACAAATTGAAGTAACTGACGGACTGATGTTATGGGTCGGAAAAAAACGATTTTGTAAAATTAAAGTTGGGTAGCACAGACGAAGTCTGTGTGCCGCAGGCACAAGATGCCTTGGTGAAAACAAACAGTTAACAATTAAAGGTTGCAATTTGAAACGACATGGATGTGCGCCGAAGAGTGAAAGAACCTGTAATAAGTACCCCGCAGTAAGTTTTTTACACTTTTGATTCTTTGGTGAGACACTCAAAGTTCACGTTGAATTCAGTGCCGACCTTTCGTAGCACGTCGCACAAACCATCAAAAAGATTTTCATACGATTCGTACACACTCAATGGCAGCCAATGGTGTTTG
>UOGL01000597.1_pt1 | contig 11184 bp, 5 predicted proteins | sample 1990131 | NCBI WGS metagenome assembly UOGL01 (sample SAMEA4728526, study PRJEB27164) | hydrothermal vent metagenome | biome: marine basaltic hydrothermal vent biome; feature: marine hydrothermal vent; material: mineral | place: Pacific Ocean | collected 2011-06-14/2011-07-23 | depth 1741 m | reverse complement strand
GTAACTACTCAGCGAGGAAATTCATTCAACAAATTCCCCTCCCTTTCAGGGAGGGGCAAGGGGAGGGTGGAACGGTCTGGTTCAGATTGACTGTTATTTTGCTATCTGACATTCGTTTTTGAATACATTAAAGCAAAAAAACTCAATCAGATACCACACTGAGACCCTCCCCTCAGTCCCCTCCCTAAAAGGGGAGGTAGGCTTCGCTGAATAGTTACGAATTTGTTTCGTATTTCGAGTTTATCGAGTGACAATCGGGAAGTCATTTCCAACACGTTCCTTAATGGTCTCTATCTCTTAATGTTAATGGTCTCTACAATGAGTCTGAAAACTCTCGGCTTGAAGTAAAAACGTTGTTATTTTTTTTCGTTTTCTGGATAAAGAGCGATAAAGTACAGAATTAAAGTTTTTTTGCAGCCACGCTTGCCAGAGTGTGACGATTCTGCGGTCTGGCAGCGACAGGTTTCTGACAAAGCCTGGGATAAAAATCTATATTGTTGGTGCACTTTTTCTCAGTTTGTGTTATTTTACAGTAGCAAAAATGGTATTAAATGTCTTGGGGATTGAGATATTATTACGATAGATAAAGCAAGGTACAATCAGACAAGCTTTCATCTCGTTCTGCAGTACCACAGCGTAGGACTTGTGAATAATTCAACGGGGCGACTTATTTGTTTATCACAGAAACTGAGATAAGCCATTTCATGGCGCATCCTTAACTTATCAACATTCAGGAGAACGAGCATGACTCGATTGACATTATCTTTTATCGCACTTTTCATAATGCTGGAAATGGCATCTGTTTCAGAAACTGTTGCAACAGAAAAATCTCAAGCAACATCGACCAGTTTGTTCAACGGTAAAAATCTGAAAGGTTGGCACGTTGATGTCCCAACTTTGGATAAACACCCCAAAGCCAAGTCACCGTTCATTGTACGCGATGGAAAACTTGTGAGTCTTGGCAAACCAAATGGTCATTTGGTGACTGATGCGAAATACAAAAACTATCGTCTTGAAGTGGAGTATCGCTTTGCAGCTAAGCCGGGAAATTGTGGCGTGCTTGTTCATGCTTCGACACCGCGAGCACTTTACAAGATGTTTCCCAAGTCGATTGAAGTGCAAATGAATCACCAACATGCAGGTGACTTTTGGTGTATTGTTGAAGACATTACCGTGCCCGATATGGTCAAGCGACGTGGACCAAAAGAGAAGTGGGGAATCACAGAAGGAAAGGCTCGACGTATTTTTAATCTGACAGACAATTCAGAAAAACCGGTTGGCAAGTGGAACCGAATGGTCATTGAATGTTTGAACGATTCTGTGAAAGTATGGGTCAACAACGACCTTGTCAATGATGGCACCCAATGCACTGCAACCAAAGGACAAATTGCGATTCAGGCAGAAGGCTCTGAAGTCGAATTTCGAAAACTTCTGCTCACCCCCATTACAAAACTGACGGACTGATGCTAAGGAACGTGTTGAAAATAACTTCCCGATTGTCACTCAATAAATTCAAAACACGAAATTCAAATGATCTAAAATACTTAACAACACTTTCTATTACGCTCTTCTTTTTTTCCCTGTGGTTCGTGCATTAGTTTACAGATTGATCTGAATGAACTTGTTTTGTTTTGGTCATTCTTATTTTGGATTTTTAGATTTGTTTCGGATTTCGATATTCGGATTTCATTTTTTTACTCGAAGAGATCGCCAACTTATTTTCACCACATTTCTAAGCCTTCTTTTTATGAACGCATCGGGTTGTGGTGAGTACTTTTGTAATGCGAGCCAATGGACTGTTCGACAACTATGCAGAGATTATCACGAATTATTGAATGGTACCTGGGTGTCCCAGCAACTGAGCCGGGGCAAGGGACCGTTTGGACGTTTAATTATCACCCTGCATGGTCAGCAAACACTCCGCATTGGGTTGTGTTGTTGCTTGCTGTTGGCTTGGTGGCGTATGTTGCCAGTATTTATTGGCGCGATGCCAAAGCCTCTTCCCGCAAAATCAGAGGAGGTTTTATTGTATTGCGGTTGTTACTCATTTCGGTTGCGTTCATTTTCTTAACAGGTCTTTCTCTTTCCATAGACCGAACAGGTTTGCCAACGATTGTTTTGCTGATAGACGACTCTGCCAGTATGGGACTGGAAGATCATTATAAAAAAGAAGATGAAGAGAACATTCGCCAGTGGAGCCACGTTGCAGATTCGGCGTCAAAGTCTCGTTTGCACTTGGTGACTTCATTGCTTTCTGCTTCTGACGGGAAATTTTTGAAGCAGATACTGTCAAATCATCAGTTGCGTATTTATCGTTTTTCAGAAATTGCAGTTCCGGTAGGAGATAACAGATCACTTTCAAAATCTCATCTGAAAGAACTGTTACAAGCGTTGAAGCAAATGAAAGCAACGGGAACATCAACACGCCCAGGACCTGCGATTCAAAAAATACTAAATGATTTACGTGGCATGCCTCCATCTGCCATTATTGTATTAACAGATGGTATCACAACAACGTCAGATTCTGATAAACTTACCACCATTGCAAAACGTGCTCGTTCGCAGCAGGTTCCTCTTTTTGTCATTGGCGTTGGAAGTGAAGAGCCAGCGCATGATTTACAGCTTTACGATATGCTCGCAGATGAAGTCGCTTTTGTGGAAGACCCCATCACCTTTTCTGCTCAACTCAAAACGTTTGGTTACAGTGGAAAAAAAATGACTGTGACATTGCGCAACGCAAATAGTAAAACCGTGTTAAAAACAAAAACCATTGATATCTCCAAAGATGGCACACCATTGAAAGTTGAAATACCGTATGCTCCTCCCTTACCTGGTGAGTACGATTATACGTTGGAAGTCACCGGAGCATTGAATGAATCTGACAAAACAAACAATTTTCAAACACGACACGTTTCTGTCCGGCAAGAAAAAATAAGAGTCCTGCTGGCTGATGGGTACCCTCGGTATGAATTCCGTTTTTTACAACATCTGCTCGAACGAGACAAAACAATTATACTGCACACCGTATTGCAAGATGCCGATTTAGAATACGCTGTTGAAGATGGAACAGCTCTCGAACATTTCCCCATCAAACGAGAAGACTTATTTCGTTACGATGTGATTATTATGGGAGACATCAATCTGGAATACCTCAGTGCAGGCGTATTGAAAAATTTGCGAGACTTCGTCCGAGAATCAGGCGGCGGGCTTATTTCGATTGCAGGGATGTATTTCAACCCGATGACTTACCGAGAGACGCTGTTGGAAGTGATGTTGCCCATAGAACTTTCTGGTGTGAAGAAGCCTGATCTTGATGCAACAATTACAGAAAGTTTTCAACCGAAGATGACTATTGAAGGGCGCAAAGGGTCTGCCATTTTTCGCTTTGTCGAGAGTGAAGAAGAGAGCAAAAAAATATGGGATGAACTCCCTGGGTTTTATTGGTTGCTGGAATGTTCACAACTGAAACCAGGTGCCGTCACCTTTGTAGAACATCCTAGCGCCAAAGGTCTTCAGCGTCATTTGCCTGTGATTTGTATGCAGCGTTTTGGGGCAGGGAAAGTAATTTTTCATGCCACAGATGAGCTTTGGCGCTGGCGATTTCGCACCGAAGACCTTTATTACGGCAGGTATTGGATTCAGGCAATTCGTTATCTCAGTCGTTCAAAATTGCTGGGGAAAGACCGAGGAGCAGAGTTGACTGTTGGACGTTCTCTCTACCAACGGGGAGAAACAATTCACCTGCGACTTCGTTTTCTTGATGAACGCAAAACACCCACTCAAAAAAATGCTGTGAAAGTTGTCCTCGAAGGAAGCCACCACATTCAACGCAAACTGACACTCAAACCTCTCGCTGAAGCGCCTAATGTTTTTGAGGGAAGAATAGAACCTCTTCCCGAAGGAAGTTACCATGCGTGGGTTGTTTCCCCTCTCTTTCAGTCAGCTCCTCCTGCGGTTGATTTTCGTGTGGAAGCCCCCGTGCAAGAACTTCAAACACGTCGTCTCGACAAACAAGAACTAACCGAAACAGCACGTATAACACATGGACGCTACTATTCCATTGCAGAAGCTCCGCAACTTCCTGACAGACTCCCCATTGGTCAACCTGTCCCGTTAGAATCAACAGCCCCCATTTCACTATGGAACCGCTGGGAATTGCTTCTTTTATTCACAACTCTTCTGCTCACAGAATGGTTATTGAGAAAGAGACGCAGGCTGGTATAATGAACCTTGTGACTTCGTAGCAACTCAAAATACAGAGACAATAACCATTCCAAGAAACACGATTGCAAGAAACACGATATGACACAAAGCAGACTCATCACTCAATTATCAATCATTCGGCACAAAGTGCGTGTTGCGCTTTGGGTGCGTGGGGGAAGTTGTGTGCTGGCAGCGTTGCTGCTGTTGTTGTTTGTGGTTTGTACAGGAGACTGGTTGTTTCATTTTGATGACCCGGGAGTAAGACTCATTTTAGGGTTAGCCACATTGGTTGCTGTCGGTTGGATTGCGTGGCGTTATTTGGTCAACCCTCTTTTACAACCACTTGATAATGTTCACCTTGCAAACCGGGTAGAAGACCGTTTCCCTTTATTCAAAGAGAGTTTTTCAAGTTCTATTTCGTTTTTAGAACATCAAACCGATGCACGCAGTGGCTCGCCTGCTTTACAAAAAAAAGTGATCGACCAGACATTACAACAGGCTCAAGAAATTGATATTACAGATGTTCTTGAAACGAAATCGTTACGCCGTGCGGGATTGATTGCGTTGGGTGTTTGTCTGTTTGTGGGAACGATTGTCAGTTGGAATCGTGTTGACTCTGCAACAGCAATGGAGCGGTTGGTTTTTCCTTTTTCTGCACAACCTTGGCCCCGAAAAATAGAACTTCAATTTGTCAACGAATCGCTTCAACCCATTCAAACCATCAAGCAACAAGTTGCCCGCAACGAAACCATCGAGTTGTTCGTCATTAATAACAAAGGAAAAAATGGCAAAGGAAATCTGCCTGATGACTTGACTTTGGAATATCAGTTTGGAGACGACCCACTTATACGTGAAAAAATGCACCGAGGAACATTGACAGACAAAAAAGGAAACAGACAAACAGTAGGTACATTTTTATTAATTGCCCGCAAAGGTCCACTGAAGTTTCGGGCAGTAGGGGGAGATAATATCAATCAACCGATGCAGGTGGTAGAAGTGGTTGCTCCGCCAACAATTAAAAAGTTACAAGTCCGGCTTTTTCCTCCTGTCTATACTCAAAAGAAGCCTTACAACTTGCCTGTGAATGTAGGGCATCTCCGTGCTCTTGTGGGAACACGAGTCGAGATAGATATCACGACAAGTCACCCAGTTCTGTCTGCAGAACTCCACCATAAAGGAGAGCCTGCTCAAAAAATGAATTCCTCACAAGCAATCCGTTCGTCAAAAAATAACCACCGTTTTTCTGCTTCTTTTGTTTTGACGCGTCCCGAAATCAGCTCTTATTGGTTTGAATTAACTGACTTAAAGAATTTCAAAAACCATCAGCCAATACGTTACGATTTGCAAGGGCTTCTCGATGCCAACCCTAATGTTTACATTGCTCAGCCTTCAGCCGACATCTCTGTGACACCCCATGCTATTATTCTCTTGCACATTGTCGCGAAAGATGACTGGGGAATTCGTCAAATCGATTTCGTTACCGTTCGTCGTGATATTGAACAGAAAAACAGGCAAACAGATTCACTCTTTGTGAGTTCAAAAAACATTAAAGAAAAAAGTGTTTCTCTTCCGTGGCAACTCGCAACATTACAGCTTCCTCTGGGAGCACAACTTGAATTTTATGCAGAGGTGACAGACACTTACAACATCAACAAGCCGCATGTCATCCGCAGCCTTGCAAGGGTGTTGACTGTTGTTTCACCCCATCAAAAAGAAGAAGAACTGATTGTTCGAGAATTAGGATTAGTGGAAGAACTTCGCCGTAGTTTTCGAATGCAACAAGACTCGCATGAACATATTCTGGGACTTTCTTTGCAATTGCAACAGGCTGGAAAACTGCGTATTGCAGACCTTGACCTATTAAAACGTGCAGAGTTAGACCAACGACAAATTGCCTCCCGTCTTGTCAATCCTACCGATGGCATTGAAGTACGAGCAAAACAATTGCAGCAGGAGTTTGTGCAAAATAAAATCTCTTCAACTCAAATGCAAAACCGGCTTACAGACCTTATCAACACACTCAGAAGATTACGCCAAATATCACTTTCAAAAATTGAAAAATCTTTAACGCAATCGAGAAAAATTGTTGAGACCAATTCTACGAATCAATCTGTATCAAAGAGGAAAGAGTCACAAGCAAAAAAAGAGACATTGCACGAACTTCAAATTGCAGGGCGTGAACAACAAGAAGTCATTGACACGCTTGATGAACTTCTTAGTGAATACTCGTTCTGGAGAAGCCGTCAGCAAATTGCGGAAGATTTCAACAAGTTGATTGAATCTCAAGAGGGGCTTATCAGCAAAACAAAGGAACTTAGCAAACAGACTTTTGGCAAAGAGACATCACAACTCACCCCGCAACAACGAGCCGACTTGGCGCGGCTGGCACAGCAACAAACACGTTTGGCAACAGAGCATGCAGACTTTCTTAAACGTTTGCGAAAAATGGTGACATCATCAAAAAAAGAGGATGTTTCGTTCGATTCTCTCCGAAGAATACTACAGGAAATCGGTCAACAAACAACAGAAAACCACATGCGACAAGCAGCGGGGCATCTTCTCACAAATCGAATTGGTCAGGCAAAACAAGAGCAAAAACAGGTCTTAGAAAACTTGAAAAATTCGCGCGACGCATTACAAAATAGAGAACCTGATAAAAATGAATTGCTGTTGAAGAAAATGAAACAAGTGGCAACTCAGTTGAAAAACCTCGAACAACAGCAGGCAGAGTTACTCAAAAAAAGAGAGCAGACAGAACAACTGACAAACAAACAACAGCGCGAACAGCAACTCATGCAACTCAGAAAACAACAGCAGGTACTCCAGTCAAAAGCTACTCGACAAACGCGCACATTACAACGTTTACGTTCTCGAAAAGCAAGCGCAGCACTGCGGCGTGCTGCGCGCCGTATGCAACAAGCTGCTGATGTCATGGAGCAATCGAACGCAACAGAAGAACAACGCGAAGCACTTGATGACCTTGCCCAATCGCGCAGAGAACTTGCCCGAGAACAACAACAAATTGAACAGCAACTTGCCATCGAGAAAATGGAAAAGTTTTTCGACATTATTACCACGCTGGTAAAACGTCAAGAAGGCATCATCACCGAAACCAAACGGCTGCAAACGGCACATACAAAACGAAAGCGATGGAGTCGCGGATTATTGAAATCGTTGAAGGTTGTTACAGATGCACAAGCCCAGTTATCAAAAGAAGTGAAAACAATTTCGATTGAATTATCACAAGCAAAGATACTTTCAATTTCTTTAAGTGGGACAGCCCGTAATATGAACCGTGCGGTCAGACAGCTTTCAAAAAAGAATACGGGGAATGAAACACAAGGTTTTGAAGAAGCTGCCAAACGGAGATTAGTTCAACTCGCTCGGGCAATTCGCTCGCAAACAAAAGCAGAGCAAGACGCAAGCAATACAGGTGGAAGTGGAAAAACATCACAAAAAGAACCTGTAAGCAACGAAGTTATTTCTCCTTTAACACAACTTAAAGTAATGAAAATGTTACAGAAAGAAATTCTCACGCGAACAAAAGAACTCAACAAACAAATAAAAAAAGAGGGAACTTTAACACCCGAACAAGCGTCTGAACTGGAGAGCCTGACAGAAGAGCAAAGCCTTCTGACAGACCGCTTTCGCCAAATGCTCCGTTTGTATGAACAGTTTGAAGAAAAACAATTGGAAGAAGGGCTGAAGAAAAAGAAGAAGAAAGGAATATTGAAATGAATCGATACTTGAACATGATGTTAATTGTTCTCCTGTTTGCAGCAAGCGAATATGGGGCAATTGCTGATGAGACACCATCGAAACTTATCAAACAAACAGTCGGTCAACAAACAGGCAATGAAAAATCTACCAGCGATTTAGATCGCCAATTGTTGAAAGAATTATCTGGGACAAATAAAAGAGAAGAGTCGAAAGAGAAGCAACGACTCAACCAACTTCTCAAAAGAATGGAACAAGTCGAGCAGGCGATTTCTCAAAAGGAAATGGGAGAAAAAACTCAGCAACTTCAGCAATCAGTGGTCAAAGACCTCGACTGGCTTATCAAATTACTGGAACAAAAAAAAACAAGGAACATGTTTGTAGAGAGAAACGAAGGAGGAGGAACTCATTCCAAAGCCCCACCATCGAAACAAAAGGACGAAAATAAAAACACCCCTCAAGCAAAACCAAAAAATGGGGGTAAAAACAAAGAGAATAAAGCAACCAATAGCGAAGGGACCATGCGCACTGCCAACAAAACAAATGTAAGAACCATTGAAAGAAAAGTGTTAGAAAAAAATGTCTGGGGACATCTTCCTGCAACGTTGCGAAAAAAACTGCTCAACATTTACAGCGAAAAATATCTACCTCAGTATGACGATGTCGTTCGAAAATACTTCGAGTCTCTTGCAGAAGAGGGACGTAAGAAATCGTTCGACGAATAGCTTTTTTTACAAATCAACATCATCTGCAAAACTGGCATCTTCCATAATAATGCGATACCGTTCAGAGGCATCTTTGCCAAGCAATTGCGAAAAAGTGATATCTGCTTCCACCAAACTATCGATATCGACACGCAACAAAATTCGTTTTTTAGGGTCGAGCGTTGTTTCGCGAAGTTGCTCGTCATCCATTTCACCCAGCCCCTTAAAACGTTGCACATCGACTTTTCGATTGGCAGGAAGTGCAGCCAGAATTTCTTCTTTCTCTGCATCGTCATGGGCATACATCACAGAACTTCCCGCTTTAATACGGTAGAGTGGCGGCTGAGCAAGATAGAGTCTTCCCTGTCTGATAATTTCACGCATATGGCGAAAGAAAAAAGTCAGCAACAACGTGCTAATATGGTAGCCATCGCTATCAGCATCCATCAACAAAACAATACGATGATACCGTAACTTTCTAATATCAAACCCATCTCCGATACCGGTTCCTAGTGTTTCGGTCAGGTCTTTGATTTCCTGATTTTGCATCACTCGTGTAAGATTCAATGATTCCGTATTTAATATCTTTCCACGTAATGGGAGAACAGCTTGTGTTTTCCCGTTACGTCCCATTGCAGCGGTTCCCCCTGCGGAATCACCTTCAACAATAAATAATTCAGATTCTTCTGGCTTTGTGCTGCGACAGTCGAGAAGTTTGCCAGGAAGATTTGTTTTCCGTGAACCGGCAGATTTTCGTCGCACCTCTTTCACTGCACTACGGCTCGCTGCCCGTGCCCGTGCTGAAAGAACAATGCGTCCCACAATGGCATCTGCTGTGGTAGGATTGTTGTTCAGCCATGTCTCTAACGCAGGACGAACCAAACCATCAACAAACGAAGAGACTTCCGGGTTGTTCAGTTTTTCTTTTGTCTGTCCTTGAAACATCGGGTCACCATGAAAAATAGAAAGAACCCCAACAATCCCCTCTCGAATATCTTCAGTCGAAATGGAAAGCCCTTTTTGTTTGATGTTGTGCGTTTCCATGTAGTTCTTTACCGCTTTGGCAACCCCTGCGCGAAAACCACTTTCGTGCGTGCCGCCAGCGTGGGTTCGAATTCCGTTGACATAGCTTCTAAGTTGTTCATCAGTTGCTTCCGTCCAATGTAACACGCATTCGACCTTGATATTCTTGTCGTCTTTATCTGTTTCAAAGGGTTGTTCGTGGACGGCTTGTTTCTCTCCCTCTTTTGTTAATTTGGTAAGATAAGCACGAATACCTTCAGGGTGATGGAACTCGACAGTCTCTTTTTTTACCTCGTCAACAAACTTGATTTTCAACCCACCATGAATGTACGAAATATCTTCTAGGTGCTTGCGAATAATCTCTGCATTGAAATGTGTTTTTTTGAAGATGTCGATATCTGGCTGAAAGAAAATACGTGTTCCATGTCCCCGAAACGGCTTGACTTTTTTGACCGGTGTTGTTGGCTTGCCCCGCTTGTAACGTTGCACCCATTCAGAACCATCGCGATGTATTGTTGCAACCATTTCAGAGGAAAGCGCATTGACCACCGATGACCCGACTCCGTGCAAACCACCGCTGCGCGCGTAGTTTTTATCAGAGAACTTTCCCCCCGCATGAAGCGTTGTTAAAATAACTTCCAGCGCAGACTTTTTTATTTTTGGATGTTTATCAACAGGAATCCCTCGCCCATAATCGCAAACAGAAACCGAACACCCATTCTTATGCAAGAAAACATCAATTCGGTCGGTCTCACCAGCTAAGTATTCATCAACCGAGTTGTCAACAATTTCCCATAACAAATGGTGCAACCCACGATTATCAACTCCCCCGATATACATCGATGGTCGTCTGCGAACAGCTTCAAGTCCTTCAAGAACTTCAATATCTTTCGCTGCATACTGCCCATTTTGCTTTGCAGAGGTCGTTTTTCTTTTTTGTTTTTTCGTCGTTGGCATCTGTTTTGTTTCAAAAAATAAATAAAAAGGGTTGAACCACCCGCGCAGTTTATCTCTCTTTACTCTGAAAGAAGAGATAAACTACCTGCTTGAATTGCTAGGGAAACAAAAGAGGAAAGTTCTTGATTGTATGCAGAAATTCTCCCATGAAATAAAATTTCCATCAACAGGGAATATAAGAAGTTTTTGCACTCATTGGTAGAGCAATCGACTCTTCACAAATCGAACCAATATAAATTTTACGCCTCCAATTCCTCGATTTCACTGGTTGACAAGGCGAGAATTGCGTACAATAATTGAACAAAGAACAATCATTGAAAAAAGAAAATCGAGAGGGGGGCAGTTTCAGACTGGCTCCCCTTCTTGTTTTGAATGTTACAAATAAATGAGACACGCATTATTATTGCTACAAGAAGGAAGATGATTATGGAACGACAACCAATTTCTCGTGAAGGTTACGATAAAATTCGAGAAGAAATTCGCGTTTTAGAAGAAGATGAGATGCCCCTGATTGCAGAGAAAATTGCAGAGGCACGCGCCGAAGGTGACTTGAAAGAAAATACTGAGTATCACGGACAGC
>UOGL01000639.1_pt1 | contig 11198 bp, 7 predicted proteins | sample 1990131 | NCBI WGS metagenome assembly UOGL01 (sample SAMEA4728526, study PRJEB27164) | hydrothermal vent metagenome | biome: marine basaltic hydrothermal vent biome; feature: marine hydrothermal vent; material: mineral | place: Pacific Ocean | collected 2011-06-14/2011-07-23 | depth 1741 m | reverse complement strand
TCAAAGGGATTTCGGTACGTTTATCAAAAGCAAAGTTTACCCTGCCTTGCTCACGCGTTGGGCTAGGATTGGCTGGTCAGTTATTTGCCGACATTCTCCGTTTCAAAGTTTCAAAGGGGGGCAAAGTGACTTTTCAAAACTGCTCTTTTGTCAATAGGGGATTTTGAATAGAATCCACTCTGCTTCTTTTGGACAGAAAGAAGCCTCTTAAATGAGGAACGAAACCTTGCTGATATCTTAAGCTGGCAGCGAGTCAGAATCATCAAGGGAACTCAGACACAGAAATCCTGTGCGTTTTGCACACGATTTCATTGATAAGAAACTCATTGATAAGAAAATAATGCAGAAGAGAACGGATTTGACTGCAATAACTCATTCAAATAAACAGAAATATCACGATATCGTTACCGAACAAAGAGTCGGTTATGCGGTGAAAGAGTTGTTGTATAGTGATTTTGTTTCGCTTATCAAATTTCCAGAGTTCCCTTTTCAATTGACAGATTGCCAGATTATTAAAGCAGGCAATACCGCTTTTCTGGCAAAGACTCATTTTCAAATTGATCGTAAAATTATTCCTGTTGCTTACAAAAGAGTTCGTAGAAAAAATGTCTGGAAGAAACTCAAATCCTTTTTCCAAACAAATCATGCGTTGCATTGTTTTCGTATAGGACATGAAATGTTGCAAGCAGGAATTGCAACGCCGCGTCCATTGGCGGTTCTTGTGCCGCATCGGCACCAACCCAATAAACCTTCTTACTTAGCAGTCCAATGGGTAGAGAATGCTGTTGATCTTGAAACCTTCTGCCAACATGCACATCAAGAAAAAGCAATTGCTCAGCAGAATGCCAAACATCTTGCAATCAGTTTAGGACAATTGTTGGGAAAAATACACAGTGCCAATTTTAGTCATCGTGATTTGAAAAGTAGTAACATTCTAGTTCAAACAACCAACGCAACAACCAACACAACATTCGAGACAATGGTCATCGACTTAGATGGCGCTGCCCGTCAATCGCATCTTTCGGTGAAACGAAGGTGCTGGAATCTTTCAAGACTTGCACTTGATATGAGGCAGGAATTCTCTTTAAGTAATCATCTTCGTTTTTTGAAAGCTTATTTTTCAGAATCAACAGACTCACCTGTTAATTGGAAGAGTATTTGGAAAAAGGTAGACAAGATGACTATCGAAAGATTCTGTAAAAAACAGAAACAGGCTGCGTGAACTCTGTTCGCATGTCCCCTTTATGCTGCTTTGGAACGAATTGATTATTTTTGATCTTACCGATTTCTCACCTCTCTGGTGGTGTGACAATGCAGGCAGGTTTGTTAGAGTGCAATGAGTGGATGGAATAGGGCGATTTTTCTAATTGCGCAGGTTGGCTCTTAATGATTGGGTCGATTTATGACAACAGTGCCAATTGCAGAGACCGCTTCTTTCCAAGAGTGACGATTAAAATTTAGATAACACAAATTTTCCCCAGAGATGAATGAGGGTTGCGGACATCTTTTGACGGAATGAACAGGAGAAAAAGCGATGCGAAAGAATGGAAATTCCAAAAAGAAAAGAACTCAACAACGGAGTTCTTTGAGCTGGAGAAAGCTCAAAGTCACTTGCCTGCTGTTAGGAATGACAGCAATGATTGCATCTGCATCATTGGCATTTGAAGATGAAAAAAAAGTAGCGCAGCCTAAAACACCTGGGTTGTTTGGTATTCTTGTCGATGAAGCTCCCGAAGACCTTTCCGCTGAAGCGTTTGCCATATTAGATGGCAACTGGGCGAAGTGGAGTGAAGGGGTTTCAGGACTGGTTGCAGACTTGTACGAAGATGACTCTTTAGGGACGCAAGGACAGCGAGATAAAATCGCTCTCTTGAAAATAAAAATCAAAACAATGGAGACAGCAATAGACGATTCTGCATATAGCTCTTTGCTTGATCAGTTGGTAATGATGCATGGTCGTCTTTCTCGTCGTATTGATTTTGCAGAAGCGATTCTTGATACACTCGAACAAGACCCTAAGACAGTCAGAATGCAACAACTGAAACGGACCGCAGCCAACTTACGCAAAGTTGCGAGTTCAACAGAAAATAAACTCAACGAGTACGTCAACGGCTCTGCATGGTCTCCTTACTTACAAATCAAAGCATTGAAAGAGACATCTTGGCATACAAAGAAATCGATGCAAGCTGCTCGGAATGTACTAATAAAACTGGCAGCCCGAAACACTCTTCAGGACAAATCACAAAAACGTTTTTTGAATCAGCCATTTTTTAACAGACTTCAAAATGCTGTGAGTGCTTACGTTGCTGCTGTGACATCTCGAAACAGACTCGTCAATAAAAAGCTGCTCCGTCAACAACTCTCAGGTTTAGTAAAAGCAACAGATCGTTTTTCTGAACAAAACCTGACAGCAGACGCCATTCAAATTGCAAAATTGACGAAAGCTCTTTCCAAAAACACTGCCGATAACGGAAGCCGTATTGGTGGAGTTGTGAATAAGTATTATCAAAACAATAACCTTCAACTCGTTGTGGGTGAAGACTTTTTAAGTCGATTGATGGGAGAGTCTAAAACAGACCGCAGCAATGTTGACGACACCTTTATGAATGCACGAAGTATCGGGGTTTCTGATACAACGGTCTCTGTCTCTGTTGATATCAAACCGAATGAAGGAGCAGCATTGTTTGACTTAGTTCTCAGTGGAACATCAAGCACAAACACCATCTCGTATGCGTCTCAAGCAGGAGCTCGTATTGCTGCAACAGGGTATCATACATTTACTGCAACGCGCGGAGTTTTGTTTGATGGTGACCAGATGGTGCTCATAGGGACAGGAGCCACCATGAGCGTGAATCCCAGCGTAAGCATTAACGGTGCAGGAACCGATTATGATGGCATTCCCTTCATTGGCTCGATGGCACGAAACCAAGCCTATAGCACAGCGCTTTCAAGGCGTGGTGTTGCATCACAGCATGCAGCCGACAAAATTAGAGAACGTGTTTTGCCAGAATATGATAGAGAACTTCAAGTGCAAATTCCCAAGTTGAACAAAAATCTTGCAGGGGGGTTAAACAAACGTTTGAAAAAACTGAGTTTATATCCTCAACGCAAATTGTATCGAAGTACTTCAACTCAAATGATTGCAACCAGCTTGATTTCAGGAAAGAACGAACTGGGAGGAGGAGCACCCAACTACGGAGTAGCTTCTGATTCAGGATTGACAATTTGTGTTCATCAATCGTTATTGAACAATACTCTTAATCGTATGAATTTGGCAGGTAAAACATTAACGGACAAGCAGCTCAAAGCAAAAATTAAGTCGTTCATGTCTCAGTTGACCGGTTCTGATTTATCACTTTCAGAATCCGTCTCTGAACAAAAAACACCTTCAAGAAAAAAAGAACAGAGTCAGTTCATTTTTGCAAAACAAGATCCTATTCGCATTCAGGTTTATGGCGGAGAGCTTGTTCTAACATTGCGATGTGGATTTAAGCAAAAGGGTGAAAAAGATATTCCTCAGCACATCATTTCCGTTCCTCTTATATTTGAGATGTCGGGTGATGTTATGAAAGTGAAACGGGGAGTTGTGAAGGTTTCTGCTGTGAATCCCAAAGACCGTTCAATTTCTGTTGCGGGTGTCATTCGTAAAAAAATTGCATCGTCAATTTCGAATCACCAACACAACAGAAACATGCCAATTCACCGAGAGGGGAAGTCGGATGTCATCATTCGTATTCAAAAAGTGAAAGCACGCAACGGCTGGCTTTCGTTTGAAGCGATTTAGAATGACTGATATCTATCACAATATCTAACACGACCAAAACCCCCGAAAGTTTTTACTCTCGGGGGTTTTTGACGTTGTATGCAGCACTATAAAAAATGTTGGTAGACTGAGAAACCCCGTCTGTTTTGTGCACCATTTCGTGATAAGAAATCAATCAGTAAGCCCTGCAATAGACAAGTCATGTTACATCGAATTGCAGTTCTTGAAGCCTTTTTGCGAGGTTACTGGAATGGGGCTCAAGACTGATTTTTGTATTGCAAAACTCACGTCTGCGGGGGTATCTTTTTCGAAGGTGATCAAACAATACTCCCTGTTCGCTCTTTGGTAAATTGAGAAGTTCTCTCATTTGGTGATCATCTTTTGAAATGCGATAAATGGGCAGAAGTGCTTCTGTAAAAATTTGTTCAACTGTTTTGTTGTTTGTTTGAATTGTTAAATGGGGGACATCAGCAGCAGGCATTGTCTGTTGCTCGTTCCAGTCGGGTGCTATTTCAAAATAATGACAAACGGCTTCGTAAATCATTTTTGTTCCACGTACTTTGCCGTCGAATGAATATCCTGCAATGTGAGGAGTGCCAATCTCAACATGTTTTAATAGTTCTGTTGAGATATTCGGTTCGTTCTCCCAAACATCAAGGACTGCTCCTGCAATCTGCTTTTGCTGAAGTCTGTGCAACAACGCATTATTATCAATCACTGCACCACGTGATGTATTGATGAGTATTGCAGAAGGTTTCATCTTTTGTAAAAAATCCGTATCAACAAGATGAAAGGTTGGTTCCTCTCCTTCGGTGACTAAAGGAGTGTGCAGGGTGATGAAATCTGCTTCATACAATGCTTCCAATGGGAGATACTTTGCATCTCCTGTTTCTCGCGCCAGTGGCGGGTCATAAAGTAACAAATCCATTCCCATTGCGGTTGCGTTTCTAGCAACTCGGCTGCCAACATTTCCGTTTCCTATAATACCAATGGTTTTCTCTTGCAAAGAAAAAGAATGACTTTGAGCCATCGCAAGCAAGGCTGCGGTAATATATTGTGTGACCGATTCTGCATTGGAACCAGGTGCAGAAGCAAATGTAATGTTTCGTTTTTTCAGTGCATTAAAGTTAATATGATCTGTTCCAATGGTGGCTGTTGCTACAAATTGAATGTGGCTTCCTTCCAGAAGTGCCTCATTCACTTTTGTGATTGAACGAACAAGAAGCACGTCAGCATCGCGCACATTGTTGTTGCTCATCTCTCTGCCGGAACAGGTGGTTACCTCTCCGAGATTAGAAAATGCTTCGTGCACAAAAGGAATGTTTTCGTCTGCAACAATTTTCATGAGTCAGGTACAACTTTTTCAGGAGGATTGATCTTCGTAATAATCTGCTGCAACGCTTGAATATATGTTGCCAGTGAACCACGACCATTTTCTGAAAGAACGCACAATGTTTGTGACTTTTTTTCTTTTGACCCTTTCCAGATTTCAATGAGATTCGCCTCTTTCAGGACTGTCAAGTGCCGACTCAAATTTCCGTCAGATAATTCACAACAGGCTTTTAATTGATTGAAAAGTAATCCTCTTTCATGTGTATGTAATGCAGTAAGAATACCGAGCCGAGCGCGTTCATGAATAACACGGTCCAAATCTGGAAACGCATACTCTCCTAGTTCCGATATCTGTTGAGGTTCCGTCATAATAAATTTAATTACTGGTTTTTATTTCAAAAGGGTGATCAAAAAATAGCTGTCGCACTTACGCACTTAGGGGAGTTTATATTGTTGAGCAATCAATACTCGTTTTCTGTTCCTGAGTCACTTTCTAACCCACTAAAAGATGATTGCACCGCTTGTCTTACCACGTGGTTTTCTGCTTCCTCTTTGAGTTTAGCGATTGCTTCTGTAATGGTCATTGCTCCTAAATCACCATCAATACGATCGCGAATAGCAACTTTATTTTCTTCTGCTTCTTTGGGTCCAACAACCAACATATAAGGAATAAGATCAATTTGAGCAGCTCTGATTTTTGCCTGCACTTTGTTGTTGCTGTTATCCACATTGACCTTAAAGCCTGCTTCTCGAAATTGTGCTTGCACTTCTTTGGCATAGTCAATGGTCTTTTCACTAATAGGTAACACACGGATTTGTTCCGGGGCGAGCCAAAGCGGAAATGCCCCTGCAAAATGTTCAATCAACATACCAACAAATCGTTCCATCGAACCAAAGGGAGCACGGTGAATCATCACGGGGCGATGCGGTTTGTTATCGGAACCAATATATTCTAATTCAAATCGTTCGGGTAATGTATAGTCGAGTTGAACTGTTCCCAATTGCCATTCACGCCCTAAACAATCTCGCACCATGAAGTCTGCTTTCGGTCCATAGAATGCCGCTTCTCCTTCACATTCTGTGAAGTCAAGACCAGTCTCTTCGAGAACCTTGCGAAGTGTTCCTTCTGCATCGTTCCATAATTCTTTCGAGCCGACATACTTGTTGCTGTCGGGGTCACGCAAAGAGAGTTGCACACGGTAATCTTCTAATCCAACAGCATTCAACACAAACTTGACTAACCCTAATGTGTCACGAAACTCTGCTTCAACTTGTTCGGGGGTGCAAAAGAGATGCGCGTCATCTTGTGTTAAGCCACGCACACGCAACATGCCGTTGAGTTCGCCAGATTGTTCATGTCGATAGACGGTCCCGAATTCTGCTAACTTGACTGGCAAATCGCGATAACTACGAGGAATCGCTTTATACATTTGCACGTGATGCGGACAGTTCATTGGCTTCAACAAGTAACGTTCTTGAGACTTTTCCCATATTCGCAGCACTTGAGTTTTCTCAGCATCACTGGCACCCAGGTCAAACTTCTCGACATCGAACCCTAAAATTTGAGCAGCCCCTAACAATGTGACTTCTTCATCTGCTGTGGGTGATGGCAACGATTCTTCATTCGGGTCAAGACGGCGAATCCATGTATCGACTAACTGTCCTGCGTCATGCCCGAAGATAGGTGCAAATTGTGAATCACGATAATAAGGAAAGTGACCGCTCGTTTCGTACAATTCAACGCGTCCAATATGAGGTGAGTAAACAGGTTCATAACCTCGCTTGAGTAATTCCTTTTTGATGAAATCTTCTAACGTTGCCCGAATGGTTGCTCCTTTGGGAAGCCATAAACATAAACCACTGCCGACATCTGGATTGATTGTAAATAACTCTAACTGCTTGCCAAGCACGCGATGGTCTCGTTTTTTGGCTTCTTCAATTTGTGCAAGATATGCCTTCTGGTCTTTCTTACTAAAAAAGGCAGTGCCGTACAAACGTTGCAATCCTTTGTTTGCTGCGTCTCCTTTCCAGTATGCCCCAGCAATAGAAAGTAATTTGAAGGCTTTGATTCGACTGGCATCGGGAATATGTGGACCACGGCATAAATCGACAAACTCACCTTGTCGATAAAAACTTACTGTCTCATGTTCTGCTAATCCCGTTTCAATATGCTCGACTTTCAGTTCTTGATTCAAATCATCACAAAGTTGACGTGCTTCATCGCGAGAGACGACAAACCGCTCGAAGGCTTCCCCCTCTTTGATGATTTTTTTCATCTCTGCTTCAATTTTAGGGAAGTCATCTTCGCTGATTTTTTGCTTCAAATCGAAATCGTAATAAAACCCATTTGACAATGTCGGACCAAATGCCAATCCTACTCCTTCATACAATCGCATCACAGCCCGTGCCATAATATGTGCACAACTGTGCCGCATGACACCCAAGCCTTCTTCATCGCGTGTTGTAATTAACTTGAGCAGTACGGGTCTGTTTTCGGTCAATTCTGCCATGGGGCGCATCGCATCGACAATCACGCCATCAACATTAGCAGCCACCACCGCTTGCGCTAATCGTTCACCAATTGCAAAAGCGACATCCAATGCAGTGCTATTGGCGGGGTATTCATTGACAGTTCCATCAGGAAGTTGAACAGCAATCATAAGAGAATTAAGCTTTCTTCTTTTCAGCCCAGCGTGGCTGGTTTGTCAACCACAACCAAAACTTATCTTTATTGTTAATTCCTTCCCGTACTACAAAAACGGAAAGAGGAAAGCAATTAAACTGCTTTCCCGTAGTCGTTACTTGGAGTTATATCTCAGGAGAGATGCCTCGTCAACCAGAAGATTACCAAGAGAGTTTTTTGGTTGTGGTTGTAAATGACAAATTGCTAACAGGGTTGCATTTCGTTCTCTGGTTGGTGATGATGTCTATTTCCAAAACAGAGACGATACTTTTTTAATAGCCCCTATACATACAAAGAGACCATTATGAAATACTCATTACCAATTATGTTTGCTTTAGGAACCGCAATTTGCTGGGGGATGTATGGTCCTGTGTTAGGGTTTTCACGTTCTCCGGGCAATAAATTATGGACCCCTTTCAAGCCGTATGTTGGTATTGGGTTGGCTTATATTGTATGGGCTTTTGTCGGGGGATTGATTGCAATGTATCTCAAAAAAGATAGCTTCTCTTTTTCAGGAGAGCAATCACCCGCATTATTATGGGGGTTTGCAGCGGGAAGTTTAGGAGCCATTGGTGCGCTCTGTTTGACAAATGCAATGCTCAGTTTTGAGGGTCCCCCTAAAGCACAATTGGTGATGCCTATTGTTTTTGGAGGTGCGGTTTCTGTTATGGCGTTGATTGAAACGTTTCGACATCGCAACGAAGCAATGCCCGGAATAGGAATGTGGGTAGGGCTTGCATTCGTCATTTGCGGAATTGCACTTGTCGCAAAAAATACCCCACATGGTGGTGGTCATAAAAAAGAAGGAAAGCCCGTTGCAACAGCACCCAACAATGACCATTTAGAAACCAATCAACAAGAGAAAGCAACGGGAAAATAATTGCAGAACAACAGGTGGTTATTTTTTAGAGACTGTGACATAAATTATCTGCTTCTCTTTATCGATTTTTGTCACTTTTCCAAATGGAAGAGACTTTGCGAATTTAGAAATATCATAGACAGGGCTGATTTTTAGAGAAGCGTTATTTTTCTTTGCATTCAGACGAACGTTTGAAGTCATTTGTTCGACATCAGAATCCATCAGCAGTAATTGTTCTTCTAGTTTTCCGATGGCATTTTCGTTTGATTCTCCTTGAATAACAATGGTGACAGCGATTCCTTTGCCCACAGGTTTTGCTTTCATTTCAGGCTGTAAGTCGGGGGGGCTTATTGCTAAATTAAACGCCAAGCCATACAACGGGGCAGTTGCTTTTGTTTTTGCCATCGAGAATTCGCGTGCATTTTGTGCCGTATCCATTTCGTCTAGTCCACCATTGACTTGCTTCAAAACATTCATTAAACGAGGCTTGATACTTGCAATGAATTCTGGGGTCATTTGTTTTAACTTTTTTCGAGCACTTGCAATATCGCTCTTCCAGTTTGTTGCGAGTTCTTTGGGAATCCATTTTTCTTCGACTTTCACAAACTGCACTTCCTCCTGCTTTAATGTCCCTGTTGTTTTATCAGGCGACGAAATAAGAACAATTCCGTTTTCTCCTTTTGATGAAAGAAGTTTCACCCGCATCTGACCGATTTGAATTTTTGAAAGAGGTTTGCCTGTCGCTGTTCCTGCCATTTCTGAAAGAATCTCAAATTGTTGCATGCTGTCTCCTCCAACGGTTTTGACGATATCTCCCACATCAATGGTTCGCAGAGCTTTAATATCTCCAATATCACTTTCAATCAGAATACTCAGAATTTGTAATACTTGATTGAATCTTTTTTCAATCCTTTCTTTCTCCCGAGGACCATTGCGAGCAATCTGTTGTTCGAGATAAAAACGTTTTTGTTTTTTGAGAATACGAGTAGCCTTTTTCAGCGTGGTAAATATCTCACTCCAAAGCTCTTCATCCATCTGTTGTGCATAGAGATGCACAAGTTCGTTGATATCGTTTTGATAACTGGCAGGTAAGGCTTGCCACAGAACAAAAGGGTTGTTTGATTGCAAACCATTGATTACTCTTTGGACAGCAGCATCTGCACCATCACCAACAGGGGAAATGATTTTGGAAGTTTGCTGAGAGTTGTTACCGGTGTCGCTTTGTCTCTGATTGTTTTTTGGCGGGATATCTTTCTTATTACTTTGAGAACACCCTGCACAAAAGAGAGTGATAGAAAGCATAAAAAGCAAAAGTGATGGAACGAATTTTGAATGTCTCATTTTGAAATCCCTTTAATTTTACAGAACCCAGTTGGGGCAAACTCTTCAAAGCATTCTAGTTTCTGAAACTGAAACAGGAAGGCTGTTTCCCAAAACATTTTAGAAGTGAATACACGACAGGTGTTATGAAAAAGCGGTTTTAAGTAAAAGTTGCTTGCGTTTTTGAAGGTTTTTCTTTAGACTGAAAATCTCCTATCTTAATGCAGTGCTGGACTCAGTATTAAAAATAGTAATATCACTTTTAATTTCGAGAAGGCAGATGCAGTTACGAAACCTTGAACTTTTTTGCGAAGTCGCATCGCGTCATAGTATTTCCAAAGCAGCAGAAGCCTGTGAGGTCTCTCAGTCTTCTGCAAGTCAGGCAATGAATCAGCTTGAAAAACGTTTGGGAACTCAACTGATTGATCGTTCGAAACGCCCGTTAGAGTTGACCTCCGCAGGGCAGGTTTATTTTGAAGGGTGCCGAAGTATTTTGCGCTCCATTAGAAAACTGGAGGAACGCGTACAAGGCGTTGACAACAAAGTGACAGGAGCATTGCGTATAGGAGCCATTTACTCAGTCGGGTTACTTCAAATGGGAACCTACATCAGGGAGTATCGAGAACGATACCCTGAAGTCAAACTGACACTCGATTATCTTCATCCTGATGATGTTTATTCGCGTGTCATTCAAAAGCAAATTGATTTAGGAATAGTCTCTTTTCCGCGTGATGGAGGTGAGGTGAGTTGTGTGCATTGGCAGAATCAAAAAATGATGCTGGCAGTTCATCCTGACCATCCCTTTGCAAAGAAGAAAACAATTTCTATCAACGAAATTTCAGGTGAAAATTACGTGACGTTTGATTCCGAATTACGCATTCGTCGCCGTATCGATCGGTGGTTGCGTGAATCAAAAATCAACATGAATATCGTTCATGAATTTGACAACATCGAAAACATTAAAAGAGCGGTTGAAATTGGAACCGGTATTACCATTTTGCCACTCGCGACCATTCAAAGAGAAGTCAATTTTCATTCACTGGTTGCTGTCGAGTTAAATGATGTCGAGTGGGAACGTCCTTTGGGAGTTGTCCACAAACGACATAAAAAATTAACACGGGCAGCAGAGCATTTTGTCACGTTGTTACAAGAGCACCAACAAGGTGTTGCACCCAACAACACAACAAATTTGACAAATGGAAACAGGACAAACGGAAAAGAAAAAGCGTTGACATCAAACG
>UOGL01000091.1_pt1 | contig 11274 bp, 5 predicted proteins | sample 1990131 | NCBI WGS metagenome assembly UOGL01 (sample SAMEA4728526, study PRJEB27164) | hydrothermal vent metagenome | biome: marine basaltic hydrothermal vent biome; feature: marine hydrothermal vent; material: mineral | place: Pacific Ocean | collected 2011-06-14/2011-07-23 | depth 1741 m | reverse complement strand
GTACCGTTGATTCGGAAAAACAACTGGAATTCGGTACGCACAGCGGTACCCTACGAGGATGATTAAAACACATAAAACTTACTGCTTGTTACTTAAATGATGCTTACGGCATAGCCATTTATTTTAAGAAGCAAAACTTCGGGGGGGAACAGAAGTGATGAATCGATTGTTATTAATGGTTGTGATTTTGCTGATAAGTCCGTTAGGGGACCTGTCAAAAAGTCTTCAAGCTGCATCACCTGCATTAAGGTATATTGCCCCGCGCGGTGCACAACAGGGGACAGAAGTCAAAGTCACTTTTTCTGGTCGTTGGTTGAACGATGCTCAAGAAGTTTACTTCTATCAACCTGGTATTACACTTCTGAAATTTGAAAAGGCGAAATCGAGTAAAGTCTGTATTGCTTATTTGAAAATTGCGAAAAATTGTAAAGTCGGCGAGCACACGCTTGCGATTCGCACAAAATCGGGTGTTTCAGATTTTCGTAGTTTTTGGGTAGGTCGCTTTGCTGAAGTTGCTGAGAAAGAACCGAATACCGAATTTGTCAAGCCGCAAGAAATTAGTAAAAACATTACTGTGACAGGAGTCATTCAAAGAGAAGACGTTGACTATTTTGTGATTGATGCAAAAAAAGGAGAGCGTATCTCTGCGGAAGTGGAAGGAATTCGACTCGGCGAATTATTATTTGACCCTTACCTTGCGATTCTCGACAGCAAACGTTTTGAACTGGCAACGTCTGATGATTTTTCTCTTTTACGACAAGATGCTGCCCTCTCGATTATTGCACCTGCTGATGGTAAATATATTATTGAGTTAAGAGAAAGTGCCTACGGCGGAAATGGGCGTTGTAAATATCGTTTACATGTCGGCACGTTTCCTCGTCCTTCGGGAATTTATCCTGCGGGGGGCAAAGTAGGAAGTGAGGTTACAGTTTCATTTGTTGGTGATGCTTCCGGCGTGATTTCTCAGAAGGTTAAACTTCCTGTAAAGAGAGACAATCACTATTCAATTTTTGCGAAAGACAAAGGAGGCATTGCCCCTTCTGCGAACCCGTTTCGTGTTTCTTTATATGATAATGTATTAGAGGCAGAGCCGAACAACGACCAATCAAACGCAACAAAAGGGAATATCTCTGAAGCGTACAACGGTATTATTCAAGCAGAGGGTGATGTTGATTACTTCAAGTTCACGACAAAAAAAGGAGCGGTTTTAGATTTTGAATGTTACGCGCGGCGTCTTCGTTCTCCACTTGACCCTGTGATGGCTCTTTACAACAAACAAGGAAAACGTGTTGCATACAATGATGATTCACGTGGACCGGATAGTTATTTTCAGTATAAAATTCCCGCAGATGGCGAATACTTTTTAATGGTGAAAGATCATCTTGACCGAGGCGGAAAAGATTTTGTTTATCGAGTGGAAGTCCATTCTCCTGAACCCTCTTTGTCGTTATTGATACCAAGAAATTCACGTTACGGGCAAGAACGCCAAACGATTGTTGTGCCGCGTGGAAATCGTTTTGCAACAGTCATGGAAGTGACACGTCAAAACGTAAAAGGTGAAATCAACTTAACAGCAACAAACTTGCCACCGGGAGTCTCGATACAAACCGAAACAATGCCTGCGGGAATGACGACAATGCCGGTTCTCTTTGAAGCAAAAAAAGAGGCTCCCATGGGGGGGAAACTTTTTGCAGAGAATCACTTCAAAGCAAAATTGAAAAATAAAAAAACAGAATTGCAAGCAGGGTTTCATCACAGAACAATGTATGTTCGTGGAGGCAACGGCGGGGGACAATCTTTTATTGATGGCGTGGTTCATCAAATCCCCATTACGGTTGTTGAAGAATCTCCTTTTACTATTGAAATCGTTCAACCCAAAGCCCCGTTGGTTCAAAATGGCACAATGACCCTCAAAGTTGTTGTGCATCGTAAGAAAGGTTTTGATGCCCCCGTGCAGGTTTTGTTTCCGTTTCGCTCTCCCGGAGTCTCTGCCACCAGTTCCATTAAAATCCCGAAAGGAAAAAGCGAAGGGTACTACCCCATCAACGCAAATGGTAACGCCCGTGTTGGAAAGTGGAAAGTTTTTGCAATCGGAGGGGCAGAAAACAAAGGAGTTGTTTGGGTCTCTTCTCAATTGGCAACGTTAGAAGTGACCAAACCATTTATCACGGTGGCGTTAAGTCGTACCGCTTGTGAACAAGGAAAAGAGGCTGAGATTATTTGTAAAATCAAACAACTGGTTCCCTTCAAGGGGACTGCCACAATTAAGTTAATTGGTTTTCCGAACAAAGTAACAACGACAGATATCAAAGTGACCAAAGACCAAAAAGAAGCGGTCTTCAAAGTAAAGACCGATGCCAAATCTCCTGTTGGACGGCACAAAAGTATTTACTGCCAAATTCTTGTTCCGGTCAACGGGGGAGAATCTATCCATCGGGCAGGACGTGTGGAATTACGAATCGACAAACCACGACCTCCCAAGAAGAAAAAAGTAACAACACAAAAAACAAAACCGTCAAAAGTTGTCAAGAAAAATGTCGTTATCAAACCGACAATCAAACGGTTGACACGATTAGAAAAACTACGATTAGAAGCAAAGAAAAAAGCAAGCGGTCAGTAGTCGTCTTTGCAGTAAATCATTCAGAGACGATAAAACCCCGAAAAAATTAAACCATAAGGTTTTTGTTATGAGTCAGATGATTAAAATTCAAACATTCTGTTTTCTTTCCGCATTGTTGACTGTTGGTCTGAACCAAACAACCAACGCAGAGGAAAAGGTAACAGCAATCAACGTCTTTCCTGCGAATGTCAACTTGAAAGCAAGTCGCGACAAACAGTCGGTTATTGTGCAGGCAGTCTATGCAAACGGGCTGACTCAAGATGTCACCACGCAGGCAAAATTTGTTCTTGAAAACAAATCGCTGGTGAAGCAAGTGAATCAAACATTCTACCCATTGGCAAACGGCAAAACAAAAATAGCAGTCTCTTACGCAGGGCATTCTGTTTCTGTTCCTGTTCATGTTGTCGATGCAACGAAAGACGTTCCTGTTAGTTTTCAGTTAGATGTCATGCCTGTTTTTATGAGGTCGGGTTGCAATACCGGAAGCTGTCATGGTTCTGCACGGGGGAAAGATGGGTTTCGAATGTCGCTATTTGGGTTTGACCCTGAAGCTGATTATTATCGCATGACCCGAGAGATGAGCGGGCGACGCATTAACGTCTCTTTGCCAGAAGATTCTTTGATGCTGACAAAAGCAACAGGAAAAGTGAACCACTCTGGTGGTAAACTGATGAGAGAAAAAAGTGAATTATACAATGTACTCTACCGCTGGATTGATGCCGGAGCACCAAAAGATAAAGGTGAAGTGCCGCATGTTGTTTCACTAGAACTTTATCCCAAAAGTGGCGTCTTCGACGGACCCGGCACCACAACACAATTAAGCGTTCGCGCAGTTTACTCTGATGGGACAGATCGTGATGTGACATCTCTTGCAGCTTTCTCAACAAGTAACGACAACAGTGCCAAAGTGACAAAATCGGGATTGGTCACAGCCTCGCATCGTGGAGAAGCTTTTTTAACCGCTCGGTTTGAAACACATACTGTCGGTTCACAATTTATTGTGTTGCCTCAATCGTTGAAATTCACGTGGTCTAACGTGCCGGAAAATAATTATATCGATAAGTTAGTACATAACAAATTAAAAAAACTTCGTATCACTCCCTCTGCTCTTTGTAGCGATGAAGTCTTTTTGCGTCGTGTTTATTTTGATGTTGTGGGAGTTCCTCCAACAGTTGAAGAGTACCATCGTTTTATGTCAAGTAAAGATGCCAAGAAGCGAGAAAAGCTGGTGGATGAATTACTCAATCGCAAAGAGTTTGTTGAAGTTTGGGTGATGAAATGGGCAGAACGCCTTGCGATTCGTTCGGTACGCAACCGGATTGACTACAAGCCAATGCTCAGCTATTACAACTGGTTGCAATCACGCATTGCAGCGAATGTTCCGATGGATAAAATTGTGCAAGAGCTTCTCGCTGCAAAAGGGGGAACACTGGCATCTCCTGCAACAAATTTTTTCCAAGCAGAACGAAGCACGTTAAAGACTTCGGAAAACGTTGCACAAGTTTTTATGGGAATGCGTATTCAATGTGCCCAGTGCCATAACCATCCATTTGACCGTTGGACAATGGACGACTACTACAGCTTTGGTGCGTTCTTTTCTCAAATTGGAAGAAAGCGAGCAGAAGACCCACGCGAACAAATTGTTTACAACAAAGGGAAAGGAGAAGTTCGTCATCCTGTTAAAAAACGAAACATGCCACCCAAGTTTCTTGGCGGGGTAATTCCCGATGTGAAAGGAAAAGACCGCCGCGTTGTTTTGGCAGGTTGGCTTGCGTCTGATGAGAATCCTTATTTTTCAAAAAACATTGCCAACTTTATTTGGGAACATTTCATGGGGAAAGGGATTGTCAATCCTGTTGATGATGTCCGAGTGACAAACCCGCCTGTCAATAAAGAGTTAATGGATGAACTGGGAAAACGATTGCGAGACTATCGGTACGATTTCAAAAAGTTAGTGCGCGATATCTGTCTTTCACGAACGTACCAACTTGCAACGCAAACAAACGAAACGAACAAATCGGACGAAACGAATTTTTCTCATGCTCAGCTTCGAAGAATTCGTGCAGAATTCATGCTTGACGCCATTTCAAAAGTGACCAACACGCGAGATAAATTTCGTGGACTCCCACTTGGTGCGCGGGCAGTGCAAGTGGCAGATGGCAACACCACAAACTATTTTCTTTCGACATTTGGACGCGCCAAGCGGGAAACCGTTTGCACCTGTGAAGTTCGTATCGAACCAAATCTTTCTCAGGCACTGAATATGCTCAACGGAAAAACAAGTAATGGCAAAGTGACACAAGGGAAATTAGTCGCCCAAAGGCTCAAAGAGAAGAAAGCACCGCAACAAATTATAGAAGAAATTTACATTCGTTGCCTCTCGCGAAAACCGACCAAAAAAGAATTAAAAGCTCTTAGCAAAGTGCTTGAAGAGGAAAAGAAAGAGACCAAAAAAATACTGGAAGATATCTTTTGGGCAGTGCTTAATTCACGCGAGTTTATGTTTAACCATTAAGCCGTCATACAAATCGCCAAATAGATTAACGAAACAGATCAACGTTATTTTTTTCAACACAACGAGTTATCAATATGTCAAATACATTCAAACAATTTATGGTACTGTTTCTTTCATTGACAATCTCTTTTGCTCTCTCAGCCTCATTAGTTGCTGTGGAGAAAAAAACGGGCAAAGCAAAAAAGAAAGCAGCACAAAAAAAGAAGGGGCAAAAAAAGAAAATCGCAAAAATTACGTTTGATGAGCATGTCAAACCGATCTTTCGTGACAAATGTTTTTCGTGCCATAGCAGAGACAAAAAAAAAGGAGGACTCGACCTGACCACTTACAGCGCAACACTTGAAGGGGGTGGGTCTGGTGAATCTATCGAGAAAGGAAGCGCAGAAGATAGCTATCTTTTCACGCTTGTCAATCACGATTCTGAACCTGCAATGCCTCCTAAAGCAGATAAATTAGCAGCGACTTCAATTACTCTTATTCGTAAATGGATTGAACAAGGGGCACTTGAAAACGGGGGAAGTCAAATTGTTGCCAGTCAACCGAAAGCAAACTTCAAGCTCAAAGATGCCTCGAACACCCGTCCTTCTGGTGCTGCCCCGATGCCTCAAAAAATGAGTTTAGAACCTGTTGTTTACACCAAAAACAATACCGCAATCACCGCGATTGCCACAAGCCCCTGGGCACCGCTGGTTGCGATTGCAGGTCAACAACAGGTGCTTCTTTATAACACTCAAACATTAGAACATGTTGCAGTCTTCCCTTTTCCAGAAGGGGTTCCCTATGTATTAAAGTTCAGCCGTAATGGTTCGCTTTTGTTAGCAGGAGGCGGCAGAGGGGCAAAGGTTGGAAAGGTTGCCATTTGGAATGTCAAAACAGGGAAACGGCTTTTCACTGTTGGTGACGAATTGGACTGTGTGATGGCAGCCGATATTAGTTCTGACCAATCAATGATTGCTCTTGCAGGACCAACGCGTGTTGTTCGTATTTATTCAACAGAAAATGGACAATTGCTGCACCAAATTAAAAAACATACCGATTGGGTCACAACGTTAGAGTTTAGTCCTGATTCTGTTTTGTTAGCAACAGGTGACCGTTCCAATGGTCTTTTTATCTGGGAAGCAAAGTCTGGTCAGGAGTACCTCAACTTAAAAGGACATCGAGGAGCAATCACCGATGTCTCTTGGCGTTCGGATTCTAATGTTCTTGCATCAAGTAGTGAAGATGGTCAAATAAAAATTTGGGAAATGGAAAATGGTCGTGCAATAAAGAGTTGGCGTGCTCATTCAAAAGGAGTCTCAGATATCGATTTCAACCGAGCGGGGCAGATTGCTTCTTGCGGGCGAGATTTTCGAGCCTGTTTGTGGAATCAAAATGGAAAACGAATACGTGCTTATCCTTCTTTCAAAGATTTAGCATTAAGGGTCTCTTATTGTGATGAAACCCAAAGTGTGATTGCAGGAGACTGGACAGGGCAAATTGTGGTTTGGAATGGAAAAAATGGAAAAGTAAGAGGCAGACTTTCCGCAAATCCGCTGCCTCTTAAAATACGTTTTGATGAAGCAACAAAATCAACTGCTCTTCGTCATGCAGAGTTACAGAAACAACTGGCTTTTCAAAAAAGCAAAGAGATTGCCCTTGCCAAAATTAAATTGTCTCTTGATGCTGCTAGTCAATTGACAGCAACTTCTCGTCATGAACAGGCAAAACAAAAACGAATTGTCTCCTCTTCTCAGAAAACAATTTCCACGTTGAAAAAACAAAGCCGCAAAATAAACAATCAAAAGAACCAAAAAACAACTCGCCTTAAACAATTCAAAAAACAACAGAAAGAAATAGAAAAATCGATTGCTAAACCCTCTCAAAAAAAAGAACTGGCAATCAAGTTAGCATCTATCAAAAAAGAAATTGTCAAAATCACCACGCAAATTCAGATGGATGATAAAACGATAAAGAACGTTGCTCAAAAAATCTCTTCTGAAAAACAGAAAGTCTCAGAGGCAAATAAAAAAAGAGAAGCTGCAAAAGCTGCAGAAAAAAAAGGAGCCAAAAATTACAAACGCCTCAAAAAGATTATCAAGCCTTATTATGTGAATCTTTCGAAGGCGAAAAAAGTCACAGTACAGGCTCAAAAGCAACTTGCCACCGCTCAGACTGCTGTCAAAAAATGGCAAACAGAAATCGCATTCGCAACTAAGCGACCACCAGCTAGAAGCCGGTAGTTGCTTATTTACGAAACAATTTGTTCAGTCTTTCTTTGAAAGTCCATTCGGGATTTGTGTTGAAACTCATGCTCAATAAATCAGCCAGTTATATCACAGAGAGAATTACAGGAAAACGATTCCCTCCTTCCACTTCTTTACCTGCTTCACCTTTGGTTTTTCAGAGCAAATCGATATTGACTTAAAATCGTATTACAGATAAATTCCTGCTCCGATTCTTACTTTTTTATTACCTATTTTTCTGAGTATGAAGGTGCATTTGGTTTTTCCGTAACACTTTTGTACATGCTGCAAGGACGCATCATGTTTTCTACTCCTGATTTCAATCGCCATGTGGTGATTACTGGAATCGGAATTTTAAGCCCTGTTGGCTCGACCCCCCAGAGCTTCTGGCAGTCGCTTCAGGCTGAACAGAGTGGTATCGCTGCGATGAGGGAAACGGAGTCATCGAATTTTCCCAGTATTGTGGCGGGCAAGGTTAATGACCTGGAAACAATAATTCGTGAATTTAATGGTTTAAGCAAAGACGTGAAGAAAGCACTTCGCAAATCAGTTAAGGTAATGAACCGTGAAACGCAGTTAGGAGTAATGGCTGCATTACAGGCAATCACAGAAAGTGCTCTTCCAGAAGGTCACTATGCCCCCGAACGGTTTGGAGTCTCTTTTGGTACTGGCTATGTTTCGATGTTGCCGGAAGATTTTCAGGCAGGAATTAACGCCTGCTCGACAGAAGATCAAACGTTTCATATTGAACAATGGGGAAGCAAAGGGGTTCCAGAAATTGCACCTCTTTGGATTCTGAAATGCTTGCCCAATATGCCTGCGTGTCACCTTGCCATTTTGGGAGACTTGCAAGGTCCCAATAATTCGATTACTCAAGAAGAATCTTCTGCCAACTTTGCTTTGAGTGAAGCCTACCACATTATTGCAGAAGGGGCAGCCGATGCCATGTTGGTTGGGGGAACAGGAAATACGATTTTACCATTCAGCCGAATGCACCGAATGTTAGACCAGGATGTTGCCCATTATGACGAGACATCTGACCCTGCAACCATTTGCCGACCATTTGACAAACATCGAACAGGAACAGTTCTTGGTGAAGGGGCAGCAGCATTTCTTTTAGAAGAACAGGAATCTGCTAACCGTCGCGGTGCAACAATCTATGGTGAAATTTGTGGCGTCGGTTCTTCTTGTGTTGTTGGGGCGGGACGTATTCCAAATCGACAACGTGCAATGGAAAATGCAATGCGGGCAACACTTCGTTCTGCTCGCATTACCCCTGATGATGTTGGTCATCTTCATGCACATGGGCTTAGCACACAAACATCAGATACTGAAGAGGCACAGGCAATTGATAACGTTTTTGGCAAGCGTACTAAAACGTTACCTGTTGTCGCAGCCAAAAGTTATCTTGGCAATTCTGGAGGAGGAGCAGGAGCATTAGAGACGGCTGCCAGCTTGCTTGCTTTGAAAGAGGGACATCTTTTCCCCATTTTGAACTACACCGAGCAAGACCCTGATTGCCCGATTTCTCCTGTCACATCAAACGATGTTCCTGCGGGGGAACTCTTCCTCAATTTGAACGTTGTGAAACAAGGGCAAGCAAGTTGCATTGCCATTCGAAAAGTTGCGTAAGGAATCGTTCGATAAATAACTGTCGCATATCAAACATAATACTCATCTTAACCCGACGCGTCAGCGAGGCAGGGCGATGTGGGATTCAAGTAATCATAAGGGTGATTGAATCCGGCATTGAGATGTCAAAGGAATTTCGGTACGTTTATCAAAAACAAAGTTTACCCAGCCTCGCTGACGCGTCGGGTTATGATTGTTTTAGAAAACCAGATACTTATCTATCGAGTGTCCCTAAGGAAAGAAAATATCAAACATGACAAGACGCGTTGTGATAACAGGAATGGGTTGCGTAACGCCATTAGGTGGAACGCCTGCTGCGCTGTGGCAGGGGTTGACCGAAGGGCGGTCTGCTGTCCGACCGTTATCATTATTTGATGCCAGTCGATTTCCTGTTCGTATTGCTGCGGAAATTCATGACTGGAGTATTGCAGATGTCGGCGAGAATCCTCAACAGTGGGAACATGCTCCACGTCAAACACAATTTGCAGTCGGTGCGGGTCTTCAGGCTGCACGTCAAGCAGGGTTACCCAATGTGCAAATTGATCCTGTTCGGTTTGGTGTTTATCTTGGTTGCGGTGAAGCCTTTGAAGACTTCACGTTATTCATGCAGTCCATTTGCGGTGCATCGGTTGATGGTCAGTTTCAACCAGAGCAGTTTGACCAAACTGCATTAAGGATATTTCACCCAGAGACCGAGCAAGAATATATTCCGAATACACCTGCGAGTCATCTCTCTGCACTTTTGAATGCTCAGGGACCTAACGCCAATTGTATTTCAGCGTGTGTCTCTTCTGCACAAGCAATTGGAGAATCTGCACGGTTGATTCGTCGTGGACAAGCTGATGTTATGTTGGCAGGTGGGGCACACAGCACCATCAACGAATTTGGATTAACTGGTTTTCATCGGCTTTCTGCATTAAGTACAAGAAACGATGACCCCGCTTCTGCGGTAAGACCTTTTGACCGTCACCGAGATGGCTTTGTGATGGGTGAAGGAGCAGGGTTATTTGTTTTGGAAGAACTCGAACATGCCAAAAAACGAGGAGCAGAAATCATTGCAGAAATCACAGGGTACGGTTCAACACAAGATGCTTATCGAATTACAGATTCTCATCCAGAAGGGCGCGGTATCATCAATGCGATGCAAAGTGCATTACAAAGTGCGCGGTTGAACAGTGATGAAATTTGTTATATCAATGCTCATGGAACAGGCACGATTATGAATGATCGTACCGAAACATTAGCAATTAAAAATGTCTTTGGAGAAACAGCCTATTCGATTCCTGTCTCCAGTACTAAAAGCATGATGGGGCATGCCACCACTGCAAGTGGTGCACTTGAATTTGCGGTTTGTTTGTTGTCACTTCAACATCAAATTGCTCCCCCGACAATCAATTACAGCACTCCCGACCCTGATTGCGACCTCGATTATGTTCCTAATATCGCGCGTGATATTTCTAATCAACACGTCATGAGTAACAGTATTGGGTTTGGAGGGCAGAATGCGGTTTTAATTCTTTCACGGTTTGACGAATCTTCTTCTTCGGTCATTCCTCTTCGTCGTGCCTCTTAGTTTCATCATTTTTTTATTGTATTAACTTATGAATTCCTTCTCTCGATCAATTGTCAAATTTCATTCTGCAATACCGATTCAAACAGTCGGTATTGTCGGGACAGGATTGATGGGACGAGGAATTGCAATCAAACATGTTCAACAAGGTCTCTCAGTTTTGTTGCATGATGTTTCAGAAGAATCACTCTCCTATACTGCTCAAAAAGTTCGTGAAGAAGCATCTCGAGCAGGTCATTTTTCAGAAGAAGCTGTGATTGCAATCCAAAAAATTGAACAGCTTTCTCATGTCGATATGGTGATTGAATCGGTCGTTGAAAGTTTATCAATTAAAAGACGCATTCTTTCTCGCATTGAAAAGGCGTTACATCCAGAAGCAATCTTGGCAACCAACACATCCAGCATTCCCATTACGTTACTTGCATCGCGATTAGAAAGACCAGAGAACTTTTGCGGAGTTCATTTTTTTCATCCTGTCAATCAAATGCAACTTGTCGAAGTAGTGCGCGGCGAAAAGACCAGCCAGAAAACCATTGACAAAGTGGTTGCTCATGTCAAATCACTGGGAAAAATCCCTGTGGTCGTGAAAGATAACCCGGGGTTTGTTGTTAATCGGTTTTTGTCGTTGTACCTTGATTCTGCTCTTGTTTTGTTAAAGGAAGGTGCTAACCCGTTAGAAATTGATCAAGTGGCTGAAGAATTTGGAATGCCTTGG
>UOGL01000594.1_pt1 | contig 11304 bp, 8 predicted proteins | sample 1990131 | NCBI WGS metagenome assembly UOGL01 (sample SAMEA4728526, study PRJEB27164) | hydrothermal vent metagenome | biome: marine basaltic hydrothermal vent biome; feature: marine hydrothermal vent; material: mineral | place: Pacific Ocean | collected 2011-06-14/2011-07-23 | depth 1741 m | reverse complement strand
TGCTGAACCTGCCTGAGTGCAGATGAAAAATTGTGTGGTGTTTCCGGTAGGGTGCACCCATTGACCAAACTCGTATTTTCTGCTGGGAGCCCACGTTTGTGGAAAGTGGACTGCATGGGTACTTGTTGTTCCCGTTTTTGTAATGATGGAGATAATTTGCTCACCCCCTTCTTTATTAGGATCACCCGGACCACGCCCCTGGGCGGTATCAACAATATCTGCAAGTAACAAATGAATCGATCCGCTTGATGCAGCAGGACCAAAAACCGCTCCGTTAGGTCCATACATAATATCAAGTTTTGTATTTTGGAATGTTGTGCCACTCCTCCAAGAGGTAGGGACGTCGCTATTGGCAACATCAATCACAATTCCCTGAGCAAATTGTCGCGGCTCCTGAAGCGGAAGAACAGCCGGCTCTAATTGCAATTCATAACTTTGACCTGTCGATGACGAACCAGTAAATGAGCGAGTCAAAAAGACCTGACTAATGTTGCCACTTCCATCATCAACAATTTTGAGAATGTACCAATTTGTTTCCGTGGAATTAAAAATACGAATGCGTGCCCCATCAGCCAGCAAGCCACGTTGGTAATAGTTATTCCAATTAGACGGGAATGATGTCAGTTCCGTGTTAGGTAATGAGGTATCAACAGAGACAAACCCGTTATTTAATAATGTAGGAGGTCCAATATAGACCATACTACGGCAGTAGAATTTCGGGTTGGTAGCACCAGGAGAATCCGAGAGGTTTTGATCGATAATAAACCGAACACCACGTGGTTGCCCTGCATGAAGTGCGCGATCGCGTGCTCCTTCAATAAAAGCCTGCACCTGCCGCGACCCCATGCCAATTCGTTCGCTGTTCATTGTGACGTTAATGGTTGCCAATGTAATTCCAGCAAGAATTAACAAAATCGACATCACCACCAGCAACTCAACTAACGTGAATGCAAGCCGTGATGATCGTTTACTTTGCCAACTTTGTTGACGCGGTTGAACAGGGTTCTTTTTTGGGGTTGAAGAATTCATCATTCACCTCCTCCCTGCATATTCAGGTTGGTAATGTTATCTGTCAGTGCATCTCTTTTCCCGCTGATCGGTTGTGCCAAGTGTCCGAAATTTGTGATGTCGTTTGGCTCGTAAAGTCCGAGTTCTTCATCTGCTCCGCCAGAAACAATTAAGGGAGCGTGATAAGTATCTGGGGTATGATAACTACTTTCAAAATTCGACAAACCGCTGGTGAGACCAACCGGATCGTCAGGGTCTTTTGTGTTATCTGCAGGAATGGCACGCATGAGTAATTTTGCTCCTTGTGTCAGGTCGATACTTCCTCCACCTGGGCGCAACAATCGTGTGGGCCAACGATAAAACCGTAACGGATGCCCCCAGGCATCAACCAGTTCCATTCTGCCATCACCGTCGGTATCTTTAATTTGATCACTTTTGAAAGCATCTTTATCTGCTGTGTTAGCACCAAATGTTACTCCTTCTGTCAACATGTAGTACAAAACTTCAGCACTCTCTGTTGCTGCAACATGTGTTCCACCAGGGCTTGAAATCTCAGAACTCTCTGAGTAACGTTGTGGAAAATGGCGGCGGAACAGGTCTTTTTTTCCCAGAACTTTTGCCAGTTCGATGTCATTACCAGCTTGCCCCATGAAATTGATTGCATACTCTGGAGTTCCCTTTCCTGCTTTCCTATCTTGATTGATAATATCCCGATGGAAAGCATCTCTTCTTTGGTTGAGTAACTCTGTTGCAATTTTAATGGTTGCTTTTGTTGCTTTTTCTTTTGTCGTTGTAAAAACAAACCCATATGTTGTGATAGCGATTGTCATAAGGAATGCAATAATTCCAATCACAACCATAATTTCAATCAAGGTAAAACCACGCCGAGATAACTTCGAGTAAGAATAACTTTTGATATCATGTGAAACCCGTTTCATGGCTTGCACTCCTTGAGTCTACTAAAATGTAATTTAGTTTTTGGTTACAGCTTCTTTTAATTACGGCTTCAATTGTGAATCGTGGAAGTTTGTAATGTTATCTCCCTCGGTTGCTTGACGTGTTCCTAACCCACCATCACTTGCATCAGGATTGAAAGTGCCACCTGTTCCATACGTAAAATCGAAACCGGGAGCAATAATTTGAATGGATTCTTTTTTCCAGTAAGAACCATTCGCTTGCCTGTAAGGTCCTGCAGAAAGATACGCTGAGACGTCTGAAATTTTATAGCCCCGCCCTTCTGAACTATTGGCGTAAACAAATGGAGCCGTCTGCCCAGGCATGGAATCGTTATAGGTGTATATTCCCGTTTGCGTTTGAATTAATCGCCCTGTATCAAATTCAAAGTAGGGTCCTTTTCGATTTGAACCATTGCTGTCAAAAGGGTTGCTAGTGTCTGAAGAAAACCCGACAAGATTTTTACTTCCCGCTGTTTTTTCAACCCCTCCCAAAAAGAAGATCAAGCATTCCGCCCCATTCAAAGTTGTTCCATCTGCCCAAAAACCACTCGTTGAGTTGAGATCAAAATCGGGCCAAACTTGTAGTAACTTTGCTTTGCTTGCCTGATCACCATCCCAGCCAGCTTTTGTTTTATGAAGTGTAATACTACTGGGAGGATAAACCCCATTAGCAGCTTTGAAATCTGCCAGTGCATCTTCAAGTTGTGAGATTTCTGACCGCACGCGTGCGACACGGACATTTGCCATCACTGCTTGCACTGCGGGAATCAATAACCCAATAAGCAGAGCAATAATTGTGATAACCACCATAATTTCAATTAAAGTGAATGCCTGCCTGCGATGCACCCGTTGTTTCTCTAATACGGTATTAGATGCAGATGATGATTGTTCGCGAGAAGAAAACATCATAGTTCGAAACTCCTTCGTAAGAGGGTCTTTTTGATTCTGATTAAAAAGTGAAATGTAATTACTCTTCAAGAAACGTCCCCTTCCCAGAAAAGGGAAGGAGAGTTATTACCTGATTTATTAAGACAGGTTGTTGATCAATTCGATCAATGGCATGAAGAGGGCGATGACAATAAAACCAACAATAAGCCCTAAAATTACAACCATTAAAGGTTCTAACAAACTGACCATTGCCTCGACAAGAACTTCGACTTCTTCATCGTAGACATCTGAAATTTTATAGAGCATGGTATCGAGTGCTCCCGTCTCTTCACCAACATCAACCATGTTGACAACAATATCATCAACGATATTTGCCTCCTTCAAGGGGACTGCCATTGATTCCCCTTCACGGATGGCTCCGTAAATATCATCATACGCCTTGGCAAAAACAGCATTCCCTGAAGTATCTCGGGCAATAATAATTCCTTCCAATATAGGAACCCCCGAAGCAATCAACGTTCCCAATGTTCGGCATGTTCTTGCAACAGTCGCCTTTTCGAGAATTTTCCCCAAAACAGGAATCGACAACCAAATGCGATCCATCACATAATTTCCTGTTTTGTTTTTTCTGATAATTTTAATCGTCAGAAAAACCGCAATTGGAATTGCAGGGAACAGATAAAAATACTTGACGACAATATCACTCGTTGTGATCAACACGACTGTGATTTTTGGTAAATCGATACCGAAGCCTTCGAAGATTTTCTTGAACTTAGGAATAATCCACCACATAATAAAGAAGACAATTCCACCCGCCACTGTAATAACTGCTGCGGGGTATATCATTGCTCCCTGAACTTTTCGCTTCAGGCTTTGTGCCTTTTCTTTGAACTCTGCCAAACGTCGCAAAATGACCTCAAGTGCACCACCTGCTTCACCCGCCTTCACCATATTGACGTACAAATTATCAAAGGCTTTCGGGTTGCGCGCCATGGCTTCAGAAAGCGTACTTCCCGATTCAATATCATCAATAACGTTCATCAAACTGTTTTTGAGAGGTCCTGGCTTTTGTTGACTTTCCAGAATTCGCAAACTTCTCAAAATGGGCAAGCCGGCATCTTGTAATGTTGAAAGTTGTCGAGTAAACGAACAAAGATGCTTTGCTTTTACACCACCAATACTAAAGGTTCGTTTTTTCCCCTGTTGGCTGGTCTGTTTTTTAGAATCTTTCTTCTTGCGTTTGCGATCTTGTTCTCGGATTTTTGTGACAAAGAAACCTTTTTCGCGAATGAGTTGTTGTGCCTCATCTTCGTCACTTGCTTCAATAGTCTCTTTAATTTCGAGACCCGTATTATCCATTGCTTCATAGAGATAGGTTGGCATGGGAGTGTTCCATCTTTTGAGAAAACAGGGCTTTTGAGAAAACAGAGAATTGAAAATCAAACAAGGAGTTTAAGTTATTAGACATCTTCCATAATGGTTTCTCTCACAACCTCATCGATTGTGGTTTCACCATCAAAAATCAATTTCAAACCTGCTTCGCGTAATGTTGTCATCCCCTGGCTTCGTGCCAGGTTCCGAATATCATCAATCGAAGCATCTGCTGTAATAAGGTCACGAATGTCATCATTGACATCTAACAACTCGTAAATACCGGTTCGTCCTTTGTATCCACTATTGTTACACCGTTCGCACCCTTTACCATAGTAAAATTTATATTGTCGTGCTTGTTCGATAGGAAGTTGAAGTTCAAGTAAAAGTTCATCGCTTGGCTCAAATTCTGTGCGGCAGTCGGTACAAATTTTCCTTACAAGTCGCTGTGCCAGAACAGCTTCAATCGTTGCGGTAATTAAGAATGAGGGGATTCCCATATCACGCAATCGTGTGACTGCGGAGGGAGCATCGTTTGTATGAAGAGTGCTGAAAACAAGGTGACCAGTCAGGGCACTTTGAATAGCGATTTCTGCTGTCTCATAATCTCGCACTTCGCCAACAAGAATTTTATCTGGGTCGTGTCTTAAAATCGCTCGTAACGCAGCAGCAAATGTGACATCGATATCATCGTTAATAGGAACTTGAATCAACCCATCAATATCGTATTCGATAGGGTCTTCTGTCGTGATAATTTTTGTGTCAATCGTATTGAGTTCGTTCAAAGCAGAATAAAGTGTTGTTGTTTTTCCACTTCCTGTCGGACCTGTCACAAGTACAATGCCGTTAGGTGCTGTAATAAACTCTCGAAAACGAGTGAGCGTGTTCGGGTCCATGCCAATTTTATTTAAGTCAAGTTGCACAACGGTTCGGTCAAGAATTCGTATGACAACTGCTTCGCCATGCATCGTTGGCAAAACAGAAACCCGCAAATCGACAGGATTTCCTCCGACATTGAGTTCAATTCGACCATCTTGCGGCATACGACGACTTGCAATATCTAAGTCTGCCATTACCTTAATTCGCGAAACAATTGCATTTGCCAAGTGGCGCGGTGGAGGCACCATTTCATATAGCACACCATCGGCACGCACTCGAATTTTGAACTCATCTTCAAATGGTTCAAAATGAATATCACTTGCCTGGTCTTTGATTGCGAGTAACAAAACCATATTGAGTAATTTACGAATGGGAGCAGCATGTGCAATTTCTTCAGCAGAAGTGATGTCATAAACACCCTCTTTCTCTGCTTCTGTCTCATCAAACTCAAACTCACTGAGAACATCTTCAATGCTGTCTTCTTTTTCTGCGTAAAGTTGTGCGATAGCCTCTTCAATTTCGTAAGGGTTCGCAATGGCTCCGCGTACTTCAACTCCTAAAAAGTTCCGCAGGTCATCCAACGTTGCCACATTTTGTGGTTCAGCCATCACAACAGTCAGCAAGTTTCCTTGTGCTTTGAAAGAGATTGGGACAATTTTATAGATTTCCGCCATTGTCTGCGGAACCATTTCAAGAACCTTTGGCGGAATGTTTGTCTCTTTAAGATTGATAATGGGCATTCCCCATTGTTCAGCTAACGCTTCAGTGATGTTGTCTTCATTCACCATCCCCATACGTATTGCTGTCTGCCCGATGACTTCGCCGGGAGATTGCTTTTGGGCTTCAAGAACATCCCAAAGCAAATCTTCTGAAAGATAGCCTAAATCAACTAAAATTTGTCCTAGTTTTCGTGTCGCCACAACGCCACCTTTCAGATACGCTACTCAAATTACAATATCAATTTGCTCTCTTCTTTTTACGTTTTTTGTCTTTTTTTTCAGACGCATCATTCATAGTCATCGTCTTCGTATTCGTCATCATCATATTCATCGTCGTCGTCTTCATCATCTTCATAGTTACCTAGTAACCCACGTTTTGCTCTTTCGATGCGAGATTTTAATTCACCGGGGTTATTTGATTTTCCTATCACATGCTCTTCTTCACATAACCCATTGCTCCAAAGACTAAACAATGAATCATCAAGTAACATCATGCCGAACTTTTTCCCCGTTTGAATGGAGGAATTAATACGGAACGTTTTTCCCTCTCGAATGAGGTTTGAAATCGCAGGGGTTACAACTAATAACTCGTATGCTGCAACCAATCCTTTTGGCTTTCTAGGAAGGAGAGCCTGGCTTAAAATCGCAATAATTGATGATGCCAACTGAGTACGAACTTGCTCCTGTTGGTTTGTCGGAAAGACATCGATAATTCGGTCAACGGTTCCTTGTGCTCCTGTTGTATGTAATGTTCCAAAAACCACGTGCCCTGTTTCTGCTGCTGTAATGGCAGAAGAAATTGTTTCAAGGTCTCTCATTTCCCCCACAAGAATCACATCGGGGTCCATCCGCAATGCACGCCGCAATGCCTCTGAAAAAGAGGGGACATCAATGCCGATTTCTCGTTGATTGATCGTACTTTTTTCATGACTATGATAATACTCAATCGGGTCTTCCAGTGTGATAATATGGTGAGCCAGATTATGGTTCATCCAGTTAATCATACTTCCTAAGCTGGTTGTTTTTCCACTTCCCGTTGGACCTGTCACTAAAAACAGACCACGAGGACGACAAATTAAATCTCGAATAACTGGAGGAAGCCCCAATTGTTCAAACGTTAAAAATTCGTTAGGAATTCGTCGCAAAACCATTGCAACATGCCCCCGTTGCTTGAAAACAGCAACACGAAAACGAGCTTTGTCTCCAAAGGCAAAACCAAAGTCTGTTCCACCCACCTCTTGAAGTTCCTGCTGATTTCTTTCAGGAGTAATACTCTTCATCAGCCCAACACAATCCTCTGCAGTAAGGGTTTTGGTTTGTAGTCGAACCATCTCTCCCCCCACACGAACCACTGGTGGTTGCCCACTGGTGATGTGTAAATCGCTGACCGATTCTTTAACTACTGTTTCCAGCAGTTTGTCAATTTGTAGTGTAGCCATCCAATACTTTCTAAAAAAACGGCGATTGCCAAAAATCAAACAACTTGCAACAGCAGTTCAGTTTCTGGAACATTTTTGTGAAAGTTAATATCCGATACTCAAACTTCACACTCCGCCAATCTCGATAAATTCGTAACTGAGAGGTCTAATCTGTGCCGTGATAACAGCTTGATGATACTAATAACTGACAGGTAAAGCCTGTCAAAACAGCCTATATAAGAAAATGGCTTTAAGACCAAAAATCTCCTAAGCCTTTTTAATTGCCTTGCTGCCAGAAAGCAGCTTTGTCAGATGGTGTCATTATTACACTATCTTTTGATTTGTTCAAATTAAAAAAATAAAAAGCAAATAAATTCAATACTTTCTGAAATATCAAATCGGGTGTGAACATCTGCCACCCCCTCGAATCTCTGATAAAACAAAGAAGTTGGTAACCACAATACCCTCTATAAAACAGGTGCCGCAAAATAAAACACTTCCCCAAAAACCTTATAGGAGTATTGAGTTTAACAGCAAAACTTTACAGCTAAACAACACTTGCTTCACTTGGAGAATTTTCAAGACAAATCCTCCCATCATTTTTTCTTCCTGTTCTTGACAAAACATTCACTGACACAATAGCTCAAGTCGGTTCAGGAAATTAAAAACAACACAAACTAATGCCCTCCTGACTCTAACTTATAGACTTCCGAAAGTGTAGTAACCCCTGCCATTGCCTTGTCTAACGCATCGTGAGCCAAGGTTCTCATCCCCATAAGCCGTGCTTGCCTACGAATGTTCTGAGTCGGCTCGCTTCGGAATGCCATATCTCGAAGCGTCGAATTCATTACCATCAACTCAAAGACAGCTCTCCTGCCAAGGAAGCCAGTATGTTGACATTTGTTACATCCTTTTCCCCTCGCAAATGTTGCTTCCTCCACCTGTTCTGGAGTAAGTTCAAAGTGTTGCAAATCGCCCGGGCTGGGAGAATAAAGTTCTTTGCAATCTGAGCAAATAACGCGCACTAATCGCTGTGCCATTACCGCCATCACAGAGGATGCCACAAGAAAAGGCTGTACACCCATATCGATAAGACGCGTCACAGAACCAGGCGCATCGTTCGTGTGAAGCGTGCTGAATACCAAGTGTCCTGTTAGTGACGCTTGAATTGCCATCTCTGCTGTCTCTACATCACGGATTTCTCCTACAAGAATCACATTAGGAGCTTGGCGCAACATTGATCGAATAATTCTGGAAAAATCAAGTCCAATTTTATGTTTTACTTCCACCTGATTGATACCAGGCAAGTCATACTCAACAGGGTCTTCAGCCGTAATAATTTTACGATCTGGACGATTTAACTCCCCCAAAGCACTGTACAAAGTGGTAGTCTTCCCACTTCCTGTTGGTCCTGTCACTAAAAAGATTCCGTTAGGACGACGAATGATACTTTGGAATACTCTGTAGTTCTCTTCGCTAAAACCAAGGTTTCGAATACCGACCCTGATATTCTTTTGATCTAAAATACGCATTACAAGCGCTTGCCCGTGGTTTGAAGGGAGGACAGAGACCCGTAAATCGTAATTAGCACCATCGACCCGTGTTTTAATTCGTCCATCTTGAGGGCGTCTCTTTTCCGCAATATCAATGCGTGCCATAATTTTAACACGAGAAAGAATAGCAGCTAACAGGCGTTTGGGAGGGCTGTCACGCTCAATTAAAACGCCATCAATACGGTATCGAATTCGAATCCTCTTATCAAACGGTTCAATATGAATATCGCTGGCTCGCATTTGAACGGCTTCACTAATAATAAGATTCACCAGTTTAATAACGGGAGCACTATCGTCTTCTTGTTCTGCTTCTTTTTCAGCTTCCGCTAACTCAGATTCTGTAAAATCGATCTGAGTTTCTGTAAATTCTGCCAACATAGAATCGACAGATTCCGTTTCGCCACCACCTCCATAATGACGTTCAATAGCAGACTGAATACCATTTTTTGTCGCAACAACAACACGAATTTCTCGATTGAGAATAAAATTCAGCTTTTCAAGAATATCAAAGCGAAGCGGGTCATGAAATGCAACAATAACAGCATCATTTTCAGTAGAAATGGGAATAACGGTATTTTCACGAGCCATTGATTCCGTAAGGAGTTCAATCACCGATGGAGAGATTTCTGTCGTGGAAATATCGATAAAATCATACCCAAAAGCCTTTGCTTTTGCTCCTCCGACCTCTTCTTCAGAAAGATAACCTAGTTGAACAAGAGCTTCTTCCACTGTAATACCAGCCGAAGAAGCAGTGCTGTCTGCTTCCTGAAGCTGTTCATCACTCATCTTGCCATCTTCAATGAATTTATTGAGCCAATCAGTTGCCATAGATTATGATCTCGAAAAAGATGTTCGATTGTTAGAAAAACACAGATTGTCTTCGACAAGAAAAAGAGTCGAACAACAGACAATTCACAACAGAAAAAGAGAGGAAATCATATCCTTCCCCTTCTCTTTGTAACTCTCACAGCAGGCGCTGTCAATCCCCTATAGCCCGCCTCCTTCTAACAGAGTGCACATTAAAGGGGTTTTTTGTTGCACAGTTCACCAATAGCTCAACGGGTAACAACATGCAAACCACAGAGGAGAGCCAAAACAAAAACGCTGTGCAAATCAATGGTTTGCACAGCGTTTACGAGTATCTCGTCTAAGGAGTTCTTGCTATCAGCTATTTTTCGTCTTTTTTCAGGGTTAATCTTTCCGTCTGCCAGCTCTTTTCTTTATTTCACCCGGTTCCAATTGACCATCGCCATTTGTGTCAAGCTTGTCAAAATGTTTTTCGAGTCTTTTGCCAGCTTCTGCTCGTTGAATTTTCCCATCGCCATCTTTATCGAGTTTTTCCATAATTCTTTTTACTCTTCCAGAAGAGTCTTTCTTTTTTCCATTTCTCATTCCTTTTGGGCGACCTCTTCTGCCCCTCATTTTTTTTATCTCTTCTTTATCCAAAACCCCATCATTATTGGCATCCATTCGATCAAAACGTTCTTGAATTCTTTCGGGAAGTTCTGTTTTCTGAATTTTGCCATCGTTGTTTTTGTCAAATTTTTTGAACATCCTTGCAGAATGTTCTGCTCTTCTTGAAGCTCGCATTTTTTCAAACTCTTCCAGTGTCAGTCCCTCTTTTTTTCCTGCTTTCTCAAAAAGTTTTTTCATATGTTTCTGCATTCTTTCAGGAAGCTCTTCTAGTGTCAGTTTTCCATCTTTATTTTTGTCAAATCTCTCAAATAGCATTTTGGGGAAATTTGCTTTGTCTCGCTTACCTTTACCCTGTTTGCCATTTTTCCCACGAAACCTTTTTGCTCCATCAGCAAACTCTTTCATTGAAATTTCATCTTTCCCTATCTTTTCAAAGAGAGCACCAAAACGTCTTTTCATTTTTTCAGGAATCTCGTCCTTCGAGAGTTTGCCATCGCCATTTTTGTCTAACCGTCCGAAGATTTTTTCGGGATTGAAATCTCGTTTTCCACGTCCTCCTATACGACCTTTCACTTTAACGGGCTGCTCTTTATGGCTGACTGCCTGGTGGAATTCTGCCTGTGATAATTCGCCATCGTTGTTTGTGTCGCCGGTTCGAATAAGGCGATTAAAAAACTTTACTTGTTTTTCACTCAATTCGTCTTTCGTTACTTTGCCATCATTATTTTTATCAAGCTGTTTGAACACTCCTTTCCCTTGAACGTCTGTTTCGCCTGCCTCCAGCATTGCTGTCATTCCCAAAAGCATTGAAAAGGCTGTGAATCCGGTAAACCATCTGTTTGACATCGTTTTCTCCCCATATTTGAATTGTTTTTGTGTCTGTTGTTTGAATTTTCTGCACAACCTGTTCAGAATGCAGAGACCCAAAGTTTGTATAATAAGCTAAACCCAATAAAAGAGACGGGGTTTCGCTCTTTTTGCCAGTTTTTTCTACCTTGTATCAATCATTTCTATAATATCAAAATTGTGAATATGAACACTCCTCACTGCAACCCCCCAATATGGGACGTCCCCAATCATTTGTTTCAATTTGAGT
>UOGL01000073.1_pt1 | contig 11359 bp, 11 predicted proteins | sample 1990131 | NCBI WGS metagenome assembly UOGL01 (sample SAMEA4728526, study PRJEB27164) | hydrothermal vent metagenome | biome: marine basaltic hydrothermal vent biome; feature: marine hydrothermal vent; material: mineral | place: Pacific Ocean | collected 2011-06-14/2011-07-23 | depth 1741 m | reverse complement strand
GAGATGAAAAGTTAATTCTTTTTGTAACAATAAGAACGATTAAGGGGTGTTAAGCGATCAAAACAATCAAATCATATACAGAACCATGATTTTTCGATAAATTTCTTCCAAGATGATAGCAAGGGAACGGTGGTCAGATTCCTTTCAACTTGCTATGCTGCTTTGCTTGCTCTCTCTAACAGAGATAGCTTTGAACAAAAAACAGACAAAATGTGAACATTTTTTCACATCCAGTTCTTCACCCAGCAAATAGTGAGACAGAAGAAAGAACACCATGGCTCGTAAAACACCAAGTCGTTTAGAGATGCGACGTATGGCTGAAGCTGCGGATGCCGCTGACTCAGCAAAGGGAACAAAAAAGAAGAAAAAGGCAACCAAACGAAAAACGACTCGCCGTACCAAGGTGAAAGTCCCTCTTAAAAAGAGGCTCATTTGGGTGGTCTATAATGGCGGGATGAAAGAAGAAGGAAAATATCCCTACGCAGAACGCAAAGCTGCAGAAGAAAAACTGAGACAACTGCAAGCAAAATCTCCCAAACGAAGATTCTTCATCCAGGCAGCCAAAGAAGAAATTATCGATGCCCCCAAAACAGAAACGGAAGAAGAGTAGAATCTTCCTTAGCATCGCTCGATAAATAACTGTCGTATTTGGGTCGCCCAGACAACTTCGTTGTCTGGGCGACCCTTTCTTAATATAATGACCTGAATAGAACGACAAAACACAAACCCGAGGTGTTTTTCAAAATTCATATCTCAACAACAAAGGTCAACATGCCTTGGCATCAAAAACAAATTCAGCTTCCTGCTGTATCGCGTGGGTTTCATCTGGTAACGCATTTAATAGAAAATGCGATGCCAGAAATTCGCGAAATGCAAATGGGATTGCTGAACGTTTTTATTATGCACACGTCTGCATCGTTATCAATCAACGAAAATGCAGACCCTGATGTGCCACTCGATTTAGAATCTTCAATGAATGCAATTGCTCCCGAAGATTTTCCGCATCGCCATACGTGCGAAGGTCCCGACGATATGCCTGCCCATGTCAAAGCCTCGCTTTTGGGAAACTCGCTGACGGTTCCTGTTAAAGAAAGGCGTCTTGCATTAGGAACCTGGCAAGGGATTTATCTTTGTGAACACCGCAACCATGCCAGCAAACGACGCTTAACGCTAACATTACAAGGAGAGTGAAAGTTTCATGAATTCCTCTATTGCATTTTATCGTGGTCAATACCTTCCTTTGGCAGAGTGTCAAATGTCGTTGTTTGATTATGGGGTGATGCAAGGGGTAATTGTGGGAGAGATGGTGCGGACGTTTCAACATCAGCCGTTTCATTTGAAAGAACATTTACAGCGACTTCAGTTTTCTCTCGATGCGATTGGTTTGAAGATTGACTCTTCTGAAAAACAACTGACAGAAATTGTTCAACATCTTGTCGAACAAAACGGAAAGTATCTTCCCGCTGAGCATGACTTGGGGATTTCGATATTAGTGACTCCTGGCGTGAACCCTGCTTATGCACATCTACAAAATATCACAACAGCACCTGCAACAAACCCCACAACAAAACAAGAACCAACCATTTTAATTTACACGTTTGCGTTGCCGATGTCTTTGTGGGCAATGCAAACAATAAGCGGGCAAAAGCTCACCGTGCCGAGCATCAGGCAACTACCAGAAAATTCTATCGACCCACACATCAAAACCCGTAGCCGATTACATTGGTACCTGGCAGATAAAGAAGCCAATAAAACCGAAGCAGGAAGTCGAGCATTATTGCTCAACGATGAAGGGTTTATCACAGAACTGAGCACCGCAAACTTTTTTATTGTCAAAGAGAAAACCATTTTGACTCCAACATTTGATTCCACGCTGAACGGAATCAGTCAGCAGATGATTCAAAAACTAGCAATGCAATTGAACTACCCATTCCAAGCAAGTCAACTCACTTTATCAGATATCCTTAATGCTGATGAAGCTTTTTCGACTTCCACTCCTTATTGTTTGTTGCCTGTTGTTTCAGTGAATGGTGTTACGATAGGGAACTCTTTGCCGGGACCAATCACAACAGAATTGGTAACCACTTGGAGCAAAGAAGTTGGTGTTGATATCTTCCAGCAAATTCAGTTGATGGCAAAGTGAACGATTGCTTTTGCTGATTCTTCTTGTCTGTTCCCTAAAAGAATCATATTGGTGAATGTGTTGCTTTTTTACAACGGGTTTGATGGTGCGATGTTTCATGATGTTATCATTTTGGTTTGTGTAACATCTTGCTGATAAACAGGTTGCACAACCTGGGTTTGTTTGCTTTATTTTCTTTCTTTCTTTGGTCTCTGCTTTGCTTAACAGGTATCAGACGTAACTGAAACTCTGGCATCAAGAACCAAAGAAACGGACGCAACAGCTATGGAAATGAAAAAGAAATGGCTCACAATTTCTGAGCAGGCAGGGGTGACAGTTCTCGACTTAAAAGGAATGGAAATTTGGGACGGAGCAGACATGGCGCTGTTGCGTGAAGCCTTGACAGAATTAGTTGAAGAGGTTGGTGTTCGAAGTATCGGCATCAATATGCAGTACGTCAAGTATATTCCAAGCGGCTATTTTGGAATGCTTTACGACTTGCACGAAAAGCGAGGAGTGACCGTTTATCTTTATACGCCTCAGCCAAACGTCGAACAAATGCTCTGGTTTCAACAATTTTTACTTCCCACAGAAGAGGGAACGTATCTCCTCCACAGCGAACCAGCCCATCAACTATTAGAGGAAGATGCTTCTACCTGGAAAGAAGAATCGCCACAATGGAAAACAGCAGAAGAGAGCTTGTTATCACAATAACACTTATTTCTCATTTTGTTTTTGATCAAAAAAATAACGGTCATACCTACGGTAGAATAACGAATCTTGCGGGGCTATCAACAACCGTCAAACGGAGTCGCAACCTCGTTTAATTGTCATCACAAAGTTCCCGCCATTTCGCCGGCGTGGTAACTTGAACGAATAAAGGGACCGCTGGCGACCATTGAAAAACCGAGACGTCGTACCAAGGTGCCAATTTCGTCAAACTCTTCGGGAGGCAAATAACGTTCAACGAGTAAATGCTCTGCTGTCGGTTGCAGGTATTGCCCTAACGTCAACATATCACAGCCAACATCACGAAGGTCTGCACAAACTTCAAGAACTTCTTCCAACGTTTCTCCTAACCCGAGCATCAATCCACTTTTGGTAAGAGTTTCGGGAGTTGTCTGTTTAACTTGATCAAGCAAATCGAGTGTTCGTTGATACTTTGCATTGCGACGAACACGATGATACAAACGTGGAACGGTTTCGGTATTGTGGTTAAAAACTTCAGGAGCAGATTCAATCACACGCGCAATGGCGTCTCTGTTTCCTAAAAAATCGGGAGTCAAAACTTCGACTGCTGCACCGGTTCGCTCGCGAACAGCAAGAACCGTCTTGTAAAAATGATCTGCTCCGCCATCGGGTAAATCGTCCCGTGTGACCGATGTAATGACAACATGCTTTAACCCCAAGCGTGCTGCTGCTTCTGCAACGCGTTGTGGTTCGTCCTGTTGTAATGCTTCTGTTTTCCCTTTGGGAATAGAACAAAAACCGCAAGGGCGCGTGCAGACATTACCAAGAATCATCAACGTGGCAGTCTTCTGAGACCAACATTCTGTTCGGTTAGGACACTTAGCAGATTCGCAAACTGTTTCCAAATTCAAATCGGCAATCACACGGTCAGTATACGCCATCCCCGGTTCAGGAAGCGGGCGCTTCAACCATTTTGGTAATCGACGACGCACAATTGGAGAAGGGGGCTGTTCAATAATGGTTAAGGAATTCATGGGGGCTATTTTTATTTGAAAGGGGATGGAATGTTAGGTGAGGCTGGAAACGATTTTCTTTTTTGTTCGTTTTAACAAAGGGTGGCTGGTGTAAAGATGGTAGTTGTCATATTTCAATTGGTGAGCCAAATTGCGGATAATGCTTTCTCGTACCTGACTCATTGAAACCGGCTTGGCAAGTTGAGCAGAAAGTGACGTCATCTTTTTTGCAGAGGAATTCGGTTGTACAAATTGTTGTAATTCAAGATCACATGCAACATTAATGAAGAAGCCATGATAGGTTGTCCACGATTTGACAGCCACGCCTATTTGAGCAAACTCTCCACAACGGCACAACATGCCAGCTTCGTCACAATCAAAAAAAACAGGAATTTGAAGTTCATTACACATCGCTGTGATGCTGTTTCGTAAGAGATGACGATACTCTGCCAACCCAATACCCAAACGGTCAAGTGGAAGAACCGGATAGACAGCTAACTGTCCCGGTGCATGAATCACTGCACCTCCTCCACGATTGATTCTTCTGACATCAACCTCGCAGACATCTAATAATTCTTTTTCGACAAGAATATCTGCTTCGGTTCCTTCACGCCCGATAGTCATTAAAGGAGGGTGCTCGCAAACCAGCAGGCAACCTTGTAAATCGTTTCGCCCGCTGATTTCGTACTGTAACCGTTTTTGCAAAAAGAGTGCAGCATCAAAATCGACCAACCCCAGCAGATGCACTTCCAGCGCATCTGACTGCCATCTTTCTATCGATGTCGTTGGTGATAATGATTTCATGTTACTTTTATTTCTTATCCTTTTGAATACGAAAGGGCTATTGTACCGTAACAACTCTTCTCTGCCACCCTTCCGCTATTACTATTTTAATCATCTCTCGAGGGAGAAACAACCAGCGAATTCAGACTTCTTGAAAGTCGATATTTTTTGAGAAAATAACTTGCAATTGGAGGGCGCCCAGCATAGCTGGTTTGGCAGCAAAGAAACTCCTTGAGGATTGAACGCATTTCTGTTTCTATTCTCAAACGATTTGATCTTTTTTTGAAAAACCTTCCACATTGCTCTTCCCAACCTCACGGTACCAGAGTCAAGCTACGTTTTATCAAAAGAACAATAGCCCGATGCGTCGGGTTACTATTACTATCAACAACAATTTTACTATCACCATTAACCCTTAATTTATCAGTCTAGGAGAAGGCAAAGTTTTTTCTGGTTCGTTTGACTCTGACCAGAAATCGTTCAACTGTTACGGCGTAAGAACTTATCAATCTTACATTGCCGGAAATGTGAATCGCGGTACCGCTTGGAACAAAGCATGGGTTGTTTCGAGTATTGATGGCCATCAAGTTTTTTCGCGAGAACGTTTCACCCCAAGTTATTTTCAGTTGTTCAGACGTTTGCTTTCGAAGGTTCAGATCGCGCGATCTCCTTTCGGATTTAATTACTCGAAAAGGTATTAAAAAATTTCAAAAAGAAACATTCAGAAGAAAGAAGTTATCAACACAACATAAAACAAACTCTCGCAAACCACCAAAAACAGAGGTGACTGCGAAATTCATCAAACGTTAAAAAGTTGTTCGAGGCATCTCGGCAATTGTGCTCCGCTGCGCGAATCCTAATGTGCCCCCCGCCCCCCGCAAATTGTACCAAAGAATGTACCTTGCGATATTGAGAATACTCCGTCATAATATGGAAAGAGATTTATTGAATTCAGGAGCAAAGAGGCATGATGACAAAAATAATTTACCATACAACACTCTGCATGATATTGAGTTGCTTGCTGATGCTGTCGGTAATTGGCTGCGGCGGTAAAAAAACGAAACCGACTGATAAAGGGCAAACAACAGACCACAAGAACAAAACAAAAAAACAAAGCAATATCTCAGGCTCTTCGAGTAATATCTTTGAAAATTCAGAGAAAGGAAAAATGCTGGGAGATATTCCGTATGACGTCTGGTTCAAAGACCCGATTGCGATTGCAGGCAATGGTACCCCAGTTGCAATTGTCAAAACAACCCCGCAAACAAATCAGACACCATCAGAAACAATACCAAAAATCACACCGAAGCCAAAAACAACATCACCGCAACCATCAGGTGGCAAAGTTGATTGGAAAAAGGTGATTCCTGCTGAGGTATTGAATGACGAAGTCAAGAGTATTCGAAATCGGTTTACAGGAAAATTGAAAACGGTGGGAACTTACAACAGAAGCTATCTGGAGTTCAAACCCTTTTGTGTTTCGATGGCTGTTTTATCTGAAATTGCATCGGAACATTCAGGCAGTCTCCGTTGGAAAAAGAATGCCAAACTGGTGCGAAATCTTTCTGCTCAAATGATTTCTGAAAAACTCAGGTCAGGAGCAAAGTCGTACAAACAAATTAGAATTCCCTTTGAACAAATTTGTGACACGCTAGACGGGTCTCCTCCCTCTGGCTTGAAAAAGCCCAGCGACGAAGATTCTTTTTCAGATGTTGCAGATATGGGTGATGTTATGAAGCGAATGGAAATGCTGATAAAATTTTTGAAAGATAACGCAGGAAATGAAAACACCTTCAAAAAATATCAGGACGACTTAAAACATCGAGCATATATTTTGGCTGCCCTGACAAAAGCAATGAACTCTGAAGGGTATGGCAATTCTGACGATGAAGTTTATACAAAGTACACAAACAATATGGTGAAAGCTTGTGTCGCAATGGCAGTGGCAGCAGAGTCCGACGATTTTGCTGCCTTTGAAAAAGCAATGCCGCAAGTCAATCAATCTTGTATCGATTGCCACACCGCCTACCGCAACTAAATGGCTTAACCGCATTGTAAGAATACCGCTGTCTTATCCAAAAAGAAGCACAAGAGAAGCATAGACAGAAATGTCTATTGTTTCCTTTCTGAGAGAGATTTTCAAAAAAAATCTATCTGCCTCATTTTATTTGTTAACCTTCTGCTGTTGATACGGTTAGGTGATAAGAACAACAATCTTGTCACCTTTTACATCAGGAGAAAACGATGACCGTTACGATTTGGACTTACGCTGCTTATTCTGGAATTTGTGTCATGGTGACCATTTGGGTTGCTGAATCGTTACGAAAAAATGGACGTAAAATGGTTAACAATGACCAGAAAGAGAATAAAAATCTCTTCGATGCTTTCACTCATTTGCTGACGGTGGGGCTTTATCTGGTCAATCTGGGAGTTGTCTGCCTGTTGCTGAGGTATGGGAAAAAACCAACCGATATCGAAACGGCAATTGAGTTACTTGGTACGAAAATTGGGAGTGTTTTGTTGGTGTTAGGAGCAATGGTTTTTATTATCATCGCCAAACTTTCTGAGGTAAGACAAGGAGAACAATCTCGTACCAAGATGAAAAAAAATCGAGAACTCTTTCAATCAAAACAAAAACAGGATGAACTAGTACCTTAAGTTGCAATTGATCTACCATGTTTTTTTAGCCATACCGCTGAAAAACACCAAAAAGTATGACAGATCAAATACAACTTGTTGTACTAGATTGAGGTACCGAAGAATAAAAATTGAAGAATAAAATGAGTTTTCCCACTCGTTACGAAAAGCAAATTTCATGGTTATTGCAACTTACATCATCTATTTGACAATCACATTATTGGTGGTGCTGTTTGTTGCTTGGACGCTTCATCGTAATGGATATTTTTTTCTGCTAGATGTTTTTGGAGGAAACAAACGTGTTGCGCAGTCGGTTAATGCGTTGATGGTGATTGGTTTTTGTTTAGTGAATGTCGCGATGATTGCCATCGCGATGAAATATGGCGACAAGCCAACAAACGGGTTGGAAGTCGTTGAAATTGTGAGTAGTAAAATCGGGGGAGCTATCCTTGTTTTGGGAGTGATGCACTTTGGGAATTTGATGTTCTTTTCTCAACTCAAAGGCTGGTATTGCAGAAGACAATTGCGAAAATAGGAATTGTTGATTTTGCGGTGTCACGCTGTTTTCTTATTGCTCTTGGGTGCAATTTAACTTTAAGCTTGGTATTGTACTTTCACGATGAATGTAAAAAAATGGTTGAAACATGCGTTTGCAATCGAAACGCCCGAAACAATTTTGCCTACTGATGAGCAGTTGCAGGTGATTGACAAGGTCTGTCAAGAAATTGTTCGCAGAGGAATGGCAACTCCTGCATTAACATTTTTGGCAATGGTAGAACCTCTGAACATGATAGGTGCCCAAACACTTCATTTCTTTCAACCTTTTTTAAGTGTTTTCACCAACTCTGCGGGACCGCAACAGTTTGCAATTTTTTTAGAGCACCGAGGTTCTATTGAATTTATTTGTCAGCGCATCGAAGAACTCAGCAAACAACAAAAGCAAGCAACCACCGATTAAAGATTGAATACCAATGACCTCTCTCAATCCAGATAATATCAACGTGATACTTGCCACCGATTGTGGCAGCACAACAACCAAAGCGATTCTTATCGAAAAGGTCGATGGAGAATACCGCCAGACGTTTCGAGGAGAAGCCCCGACCACTGTTGAAGAACCAGCGGCTGATGTGACGGTAGGGGTGGTGAATGCGGTGACAGAAGTAGGGGAATTGGCGGGTCGAAAACTGATTGATGAAAAGAATCAAATCATTCGTCCTGCTCAGGGAGATACGGGTTGTGATATTTATATTTCGACCTCCTCAGCAGGTGGTGGATTACAGATGATGGTTGCGGGCATCATCAAAGAGATGACAGCAGCCAGCGCCAAGCGGGCAGCGCTCGGTGCAGGAGCCATCGTTATGGATACGATTGCTGCGAACGACAAGCGATTGCCTCACGAACAAATTCAGCGCATTCGAGAACTCCGCCCCGATATGATATTGATTTCCGGCGGAACAGATGGTGGCAACAAACGAAAAGTTGTTGAAATTGCGGAGCTTATCGCTCCTGCAAAACCACAACCACGCTTTGGTAATGAATATAAAATGCCCCTCATTTATGCAGGGAACAAAGAGGCTGCCTCTGCGGTGCAAGATGTGTTTGATGCGTCTGTTGAACTTTCGATTATTCCCAATGTGCGCCCCACGATGGAACGGGAGAATCTTGGTCCTGCCCGTGATAAAATTCATGATCTCTTTTTAGAACATGTAATGGCACATGCCCCTGGCTATAACCGTTTGATTGAATGGACAGATGCCCCCATCATGCCGACACCGGGAGCTGTCGGAAACATTCTGCAACAAATTGCAAGTCAGCAAGGCATCAATGCGGTGGGAGTTGATATCGGAGGAGCGACAACCGATGTCTTCTCTGTTTTTGGAGGAACGTTCAATCGGACTGTCAGCGCGAATTTGGGAATGAGCTATTCGATTTCCAATGTGTGCGCAGAAGCAACAATGGAAAACATATTGCGATGGGTTCATGTCGAGATGGATGAACGGGAGTTGCGTAATCGTGTTAAAAACAAAATGATTCGCCCCACCACCATCCCCCAAACGTTGGAAGCACTCATCTTTGAACAGGCTGTTGCACGCGAAGCATTGCGGTTGGCTTATATTCAACACAAGTCGTTTGCCACCACACTCAAAGGAGTTCAACAACAACGTACTGTCGGTGATGTTTTCAGCCAGGAAACGGGAGGGGCATCGGTTGTTGATAACATGAAACTTGATTTACTTGTTGGGTCGGGCGGGGTTCTTTCTCATGCTCCCCGCATGTCGCAAACCGCAGCGATGCTTATCGATGCCTTTGAGCCGGAAGGGGTTACGCGACTTGCAAAAGATAGTATTTTTATGATGCCTCATCTTGGCGTTCTTGCACAGGTCCATCCCAAAGCAGCCGTCGAAGTTTTCGAGCGAGATTGTTTGGTTGCACTGGGAACTTGTATTGCGCCGAAAGGAACAGGCAAAAAAGGGAAAGACTGTTTCAAGTACCATTTGCGTGGTCAAGCATTCAATGAATCTGGAACATTACAATTTGGCGACATCAAACGGTACCCGCTGGAAGGAAGCGAAACAGTGACTCTCACCATTGAACCTGCACGCGGTTTTGATGTAGGAAATGGTGCAGGAAAAAGTTTAGAAACTGAAGTCACCGGAGGAACAGTCGGCATCATTCTCGATGCCCGAGGACGTCCGTTAGGAACCGCTTTCGATTTATTCGACCCCAAAGAACTCATGACAGAACAGGTCAAACAACTTGCTCTTTACCCATAGAAGACTTTTCTGTAACTATTCAGCGAAGCTTACCTCCCCTCCCTTTTTAGGGAGGGGACTGAGGGGAGGGTCTCAGTGTGGTTTGTGATTGAGCTTTTTTATTTTTAGACATTCGTAAATGAATGTCTAACAGCAAAACAGACCGTGAATTTGAATTGAACCGTTTCACCCTCCCCTAACCCCTCCCTCAAAGGGAGGGGGATTTACTTAATAAACTTTACCGCTGAGTAGTTACACTTTTCTTTTGAGAGATTAATTTTGAATAAGAGTATTCGATGATTTCAGGTTTGACATCCTAGTCCGACGCGTTGGGGTAGGGTGTCGAACGGAATTGTTTTGTTTGTATGAAAGGTCAGTGTTGTCCGGTGAATTATTTTTTTGAACGTTTCAACGGGGTGGGGAGGGGGATTTGGAAGTCGCGTTCTGATGGGTTTCCTTTGAGGTATAATTCGTGCGTGGCATGGTTTTTATCGGTGTAGTCGATTTTGTGCCGTTTCTTTCCATGAATTCCGCCGCCTGCTTTCAGAAATTTTTCTGGCAGACCGTGCATTTGAACGCGGACATGATCTGCGTAAACTTCAAAGCTGGCAAAATCACACGGATGGCTAGCGGTACCGCTGGGAACAATATGATAAACTCCCTTACGCTCCACCACGCCTGTCAAATGCAGGTGACCAGACAAGACAGCCAAAATACTTTTGGAGTATTTATCGACCATTGCTAATGTCTCTTTGTCATGTGCTGCATAAGAGCTGAATCCGAAACTTTTTTTCAGAACTTTTTCTTCTCGTACTGGAATGAGAGGAATATGACAACAGATAATTTTTGGTTGATTTCCTGATTTTTTGAGAACTTTATTCAACCAGCGTTTTCGAGTTTTTCCGACTTTCATTTGATTAGAGCTAGGTGCTCCGCTATCGTTGATGATGATAAACAGAATTCCGCCATGCTCGAAAGTGTAGTTGGTATGGTCTTTACCAAATAAATCCCAGTAAGCTCCTTCATACTTGGGCTGCCCTTCTCTTTGAAGATTTTCGTGATTCCCAACAGCAGGGTAAAACTGGCAGGGGAGTTTTCCCTTGAGTTCCATAAATTTTTTAAGATCGGGTGCGAAATTTTCTTGCTTGATTCCGTGAATCATATCTCCCACTGCAATCACAAAATCGGGAACAGGGAAATGCGTTTCGTTTCTTAATGAATCTGCAAGATAGCTCATTTTTTCGTTTGCTAACGGGTAGCTTGTTTTCTCTTTTGCAACCACATGCATATCGTTCCATTGAACAAATCGAAACAGCATCTTTTCTTTTTCATTCTTCTGTTCTGGTTTCGCCATTAACTTC
>UOGL01000224.1_pt1 | contig 11402 bp, 10 predicted proteins | sample 1990131 | NCBI WGS metagenome assembly UOGL01 (sample SAMEA4728526, study PRJEB27164) | hydrothermal vent metagenome | biome: marine basaltic hydrothermal vent biome; feature: marine hydrothermal vent; material: mineral | place: Pacific Ocean | collected 2011-06-14/2011-07-23 | depth 1741 m | reverse complement strand
GAAGTTTATTAAGTAAATCCCCCTCCCTTTGAGGGAGGGGTGAGGGGAGGGTGAAACGGTTCAATTCAAATTCACTGTCTGTTTTGCTGTTAGACATTCATTTACGAATGTCTAAAAATAAAAAAGCTCAATCACAAATCACACTGAGACCCTCCCCTCAGTCCCCTCCCTAAAAAGGGAGGGGAGGTAGGCTTCGCTGAATAGTTACAAATTCTACTTACCTTTACAAAAATGGGATCGTACTTATTTCGTCTATTACAACAAAAGTTTTGATTTTGCGAGTTGTTTTGCCGATAACTAGAAAGAGGGTTGTGCTGCGTATGCAGAATTCACCTCAATACAATTTGAAAAAAATCAGTTACTAAAACATTCTCTCATCCTGCCGGGGGGCAATTAACATGGGATTAACATCTGCACTTAATACGTCATTAAACGGTCTTGTTCTGAACGAAACAACGATTGACGTTTTAGGAAACAACATCGCAAACTCTGGAACAAATGGTTTCAAAGCCTCCTCTGTTCTCTTTACAACACAGCTTTCAAGAACACTCTCTGTTGGTTCGCGACCGACATCAACCAACGGGGGAACAGACCCTCGCCAAATTGGTTTAGGTGCAACAACGGCTGCAATCAATAAAGATTTTTCACAGGGAAGTATCACGAACAGTACCAGCCCTTCAGATTTGGCTATTCAGGGAGATGGACTATTCGTTTTAGATGGGGCGGATGGACAGGTCTATTCGCGAAACGGAAACTTTTCTTTGAACAGTAATAGTTTGCTGACAAACACAACCGGTTTACGCGTTCAGGGTTTCGGGGTGGATAGCGACTTTAATTTAGTCACCACTCAACTGACCGATGTGAAAATCCCGTTGGGTGAACTCAACGTTGCACAGCAAACAAAGAATATCTCAATTAACGGGGCACTCTTACCCACAGGAGATTTGGGGATTCAGGGGACTCGTTATTTGAGCGAAGTATTGACTGATGCCAGCGATTCTAACAATGCTATTGGAACAGACTTACTCACCGATTTACGAACGGGCGGTGCATTAGGAACGACTTTGTTTACACTGGGAGACACACTCACTTTCTCTGCACGTAAAGGGGGGCGATTGTTAGACCCTCTTACATTAACCGTTGGTGCAACAACAACATTACAAGAGTTAATCACAGTGATGGATCAAACAATCGGTATTCATTCTGGAACAGGAATTGATACCGATCCCAACGCTACAGCAGCCGGCGGAATAGTCACGCCTCGAGTTCCTGGCATCGATATTATCGATGGTCAAATTCAAGTGATTGGCAATCAAGGAACTGTGAATGAGGTTGAACTTGTGGTTGGTGATCTTCAACGAACTCCTTCTGGTTCAACCTCTTCATCAACTGTTCCTTTATCATTTTCACAAACAAACTCAGCAGATGGTGAAAGTGCCATTACCGACTTTGTTGTTTTCGATTCATTAGGGCAAGCAATCACATTGAAAATGACTACGGTATTAGATGCCCGCGACTCAACCTCAACAACTTACCGCTGGTTTATCGAAAGTCCAGACGATAGTGATCCTGACAAAGTAATTGACACAGGAACGGTTATCTTTGACAGCAACGGTATTGTGACATCAGGAGGAAGCAGTACGTTTTCTATTGACCGTGATGATTCTGCAGCAGTCAGCCCAATGCAAGTGACCATTGATTTAAGTGCGATTTCTGGGATTTCTTCAGCAGCCGCAGGAAGTACTTTGACACTCAGTTCACAAGATGGTTCTGACCCAGGAACACTCACAAACTTTGTGATTAGTGAAACAGGTGTTATTAACGGTGTCTTCGACAACGGAATCATTCGGACTTTGGGGCAATTAACTCTTGCCCGCTTCTCGAACACACAAGGACTCATTGAAAGTGGTTCGGGAACATTTAAGGAAGGAGTGAGTTCAGGTGCTCCTTTCGTGACCATACCGGGTAACTTTGGAGCAGGGTCAATTCGTTCGGGGGCAATTGAACTTTCGAATACTGATATTGGTCGAAGCCTTGTTGATTTGATTGTTGCTTCAACAAACTATCGAGGAAACTCGCGAGTGATTAGTTCGGTACAGCAGTTAATCGATGAACTCTTGGTTTTGGGACGATAATAATCTCCATGAAGAGAACAGGTTTATCGTGATGATTAAATTAACAAAACTTGATGGCAACGAATTCATTTTGAATGTCGATTTGATTCGGTTCGTTGAAAGCCGTCCCGATACTTATATTACACTCACTTCAAATGATCGCCTTATTGTCAAAGAGCCAATGGCGGAAGTTGTTAAACGTTGCATTGCATACGCCAATGCGGTACGAACACTTCCACGTGCCAGTTGATTTTTTATCACCAGTTAATTTTTTATCAATGAAATCGTGTGCAAAACGCGCAAGATTTCAGCGTCTGAGTTCTCTTTATGGTTCTGGCTCACTGTCAGATTAAACGTTACAGAGGAATGCAACAAAATGGATAAGGCAACCATTGCAGGTTTAGGAAGCGGAATCGCTTTGTTGCTGCTTGCCATTGCAATTGCACCGGGTTCAAGTTTTGCTGCATTTATTGATATGCCTTCGGCTGCTGTTGTGATTGGAGGGGCGATTGCTGCCAGCTTTATTGCATTCCCCATGAAAGTTATGTTTGGCGTCCCCAAGATTGTCATGAAGGTCTTCTTTCCTAAGCAGGAAGATTTAAGTCCTGTCATTATCCAGCTTGTCGAATTTGCTGAAGTCGCACGCAAGGATGGCATTCTTGCTTTGGAAAAAAAAACAGATGAAATTAAAGACCCTTTCATTTTGCTTGGCATTCAAATGGCTGTCGATGGCACCGATGCTGAGGTGATGGAAACTATTCTTCGTTCAGAAGTTCAAGCCGTTGCAGAACGACACAAAACGGGAAAAGCAACGATGGATACAATTGGTCGTTACGCTCCTGCTTTCGGAATGATTGGAACGTTAATGGGACTCATCATCATGCTCGGGAATATGGATGACCCCGAAGCGATTGGTCCTGGGATGGCGGTTGCTTTAATTACAACATTGTATGGTGCAATTGTCTCGAACCTGTTCTGTTTGCCTTTTGCAGATAAGCTCGCATTTTATGACAAACGAGAAATGGAAACACGCGAAATTATTATTCGAGGCATCCTGTCAATTCAAGATGGCGACAACCCACGTGTCTTGGAACAAAAACTAAAAACAATTCTTTCACCCAAAGAACGAGAGCAAGAACAAAAAATGGCAGCTTAGGAACGCGTTGAATTGTAACACTCACGACTTCGAAATGGATATTGCCTGATGGATGAAATTAAAGATGATCCAGCACCGGGTGTTCCAGAATGGGTGGTGACCTATGGCGATATGATGTCGCTCCTTTTGACCTTTTTTATTATGCTCGTTTCAATGAGTGAATTAAAACAAGAAGGTGAAGTCCGTGCTGCCCTTGATGCAATGCGAGAAGCCTTTGGTGCCGATATGGGTGAGTCTGGAGTCATGGGACCTTCCAGCCAAACCACCAGCACCTTAAGTAAGCTACGCTCTGAAAGTGACCGCTCTGATGGTGGAGTCAAAAAAGCAAGTCGAACCTCAGCAGGAATTTCCGGTGCATACGGACCTGCAATACGAATCAATCATGGTACAACAGTGACCTTGGGAGGCGCCTCTCTTTTTCATGGCTTTGAAGCGGCACTGAACGATTCGTTGAAAAAAAATATCCGAATTTTTGCAGATGTTATTAAGTCATACCCTAACAAAATTGTCATCCGCGGGCACGCCTCACCCGAGCCAGTCCCCCCAAACACCCCATTCTCCATAGGGTGGATAAAAAGAAAAGGAGAGGTTCCCGACCAAATGGACCTCTCTTTTGCCCGTGCCCAATCTGTTGCCAATTACCTTGTTTTACAGGGGATTGACGAGAAACGCCTCGTCATTACAGCCGCAGGTGACAAAGAACCACGTGTCCGATCACGGGATATCAAAAGGCAGCAAAAAAATCATCGGGTTGACCTGTTTTTGATAGATTCGTATATTTCCCCGCCGCAGTAAGTTTTCTATCGATATTTGGTTTCATCCATCTTTTCGTTTCAAGAAGATTTACTGCATTAATTTTTTGATAAATGTTTGTCCCTTCTTGGCGGGGTATTTGTTATGGCAGACGATAATCTGCTTGATCCCAATGAAATTGATGCGCTCTTGCAATCGGGTGATTCCGATACAAAGGCTCCTGCAGAAACTTCCACTCCTCCCGCTGATGACGCGGGCGGTGGAGCAATGCTTGACGCCAGTGAAATTGATGCGCTGTTGGATGCAGGAGGGGGTGGCACAGAAACGTCTACTCCTCCCACTGATGATGCAGGTGGCGGAGCAATGCTTGACGCCAGCGAAATCGATGCGCTGTTGCAATCAAGTGCTCCCGGTGCAGAATCCCCTTCCACAAATACGGAAGGCGGAGCAATGCTTGATACGAGTGAAATTGACGCACTGCTACAATCAGCAAATTCTGGTGCAACAGAGAACCCCGTTGCAGAACGCGCAGAAGCATTGTTGAACCAAGCGGAAGCCGATTTGGCAGCAGCAGTTGCTCCCAGTTTGAACCCTTCGGGATCAATCTCGACTGCGGCAGAATCTGCAACGCCTTTTGAATTTACCGATTTTGGAGGACCCCCCAATGTTGCAGGGGGCGGTGCTGCCATTCATGCATTGCAAGATGTCGAACTTAATTTGAAAATTGAACTGGGACGCACAGAACTGTTGATCAAAGAAGTGTTACGACTGAAAGAAGGATCGGTTGTTCCTCTTGATAAACTGGCGGGTGACCCTGTTGATATTTTGGTCAACGGACGACTGATTGCCCGGGGTGAAGTCTTAGTCCTCAACGATAATTTCTGTGTACGTGTTGCAGAAATCCTTACTCCTGAATTGTAGAACAATTCAATCATCACATTATTTTCTCGGAACGGATTCCGAATGAGATACTTTCAACAACAATTCGTTCTTGCCTCTCTGGCTTTTTTTCTTTGTCTTCCTTTGAGTACATCGGGACAAACAGGAAAGGCTGTTCCGTCCGATTCTCCCTTTGCAGAAACCGGAATGGAGTTTTCAAAAAATAAGAGAGCACAATCTGCCATACAAAAAGCAGCCTCCACGTCTCGTCGAATCACCCCCCCTTCTGACGAAGCCAAAGCAGGAAAACGACAACCCGGTTCTTCCCGCAAAAAAGGAGCAAGTGGTATGGGTTCCATCTGGACAACACTCGGTTCTCTTGCCTTAATTGTAGGATTGATTTTAATTGCTGCACGGCTCTTTAGAAAAAATGGAGGGATATCATCAGGAGGATTGCCGCGCGAAGCAATGGAAGTCCTCGGGAAACAACCGATTGACGCAAGGCAATCCATCCATCTGATTCGTCTTGGTTCACGCATATTGGTTGTGGGGGCTTCCCCCGATGGAATGCGAACACTGACAGAAATTACAGAGCCAATAGAAGTCGATTACCTGGCGGGCATTTGCAAAACGAACACCGAAAAATCTCCTTTCTCAAATGCCTTTCGTACATTTTTCACCCAGACAGATAACACAAACCGTCCAAGCAAGCAAAGTCAAACGTCTGCTGTTGAAGTCCCCGCTGATCAGAAATTTGTCAATCAGTATCAAAGTCAAACAACGCAAAAGCGACCATTGCGAGAATCTGCTGCCGAGAGGAATTTCCCTCATGAGTAAACCTAACTTTCTTTCCCCATTCAACAACACTCCTCAGCAGCTCGAAAAACAGCAAAGCCCTCTTCGCAACGTTTCTCGATTTCTGTTATTCCTTGTTGTGACATTTGCTCTTTTCGGTAAATCGACAGTGCTCAGTCAAGGAGTCTCTGCAAATGGTGGTGCAACAAGTCTTCAAGGAAATCAGCAAGTTCCCAAAGAACAAAAAGAAACCGCTTCACCCAAATCAAAAAAAACAGGATTGCAACTTCCCGAGGGAATCAACGTTGACGAAATGACCTCTCCTCAAAATGTCTCTTCGACATTAAAGGTGATGGCAGTATTAACGGTGTTGAGTCTTGCCCCTTCTATTTTGATGATGACAACCAGTTTTATTCGGTTTGTGATTGTCTTCGGCTTATTGCGGCAGGCAATGGGAACACAGCAGTCGCCCCCCAACCAAGTGATTGTTTCTCTTTCCCTTTTTCTTACTCTCATGGTGATGTCTCCCGTTTGGACAGAGTCATACGAAACCGGAATTTCTCCCTATATCAATAATCAATCTCTCGCATTGCAAGAGCCGGGGGAATCGCGCGAAGAACGGGCATTCATCAATGCCGCAAAACCGTTGCGTCAATTTATGATTGATCAAATCGAAAACACTGGCAACAGCGATACCGTTTGGATGTTTATTGAGTATCAAAAGCCTCACAAAAATTCTGCTGCTGCCCAAAACTGGAAACCTCCTGAAGAGTATGATGATGTCGGGCTTTCAGTCTTGTTACCTGCGTTTGTATTGAGTGAACTGAAAACGGCATTTGTTATTGGGTTTCAGGTTTATTTGCCTTTTGTCATTATCGATATGGTTGTTGCTTCTGTGTTGATTAGTATGGGAATGATGATGATGTCCCCCGTGATGATTTCACTTCCTTTCAAACTTTTGCTTTTCATTATGATAGATGGTTGGTTTCTTACCGTTGGTATGTTACTCGAATCTGTCGCAGGACATCGCTGACATTTTTTACTGTAATCTAAAATTATGACTGTTGACTATTCAATCGAATTAAGCCGCAATGCGGTGATGATGGCTTTGACCATTGGTGCGCCCGTGTTGATTGCTGCGGTGGTTGTTGGCTTAATTGTGAGTATTTTGCAGGCAGCAACACAGGTGCAAGATCAAACCGTTAGTTTCGTTCCTAAAATTGTTATCATGCTGCTGACAATGCTTTATTTTCTTCCCTGGGTCTTACAGCAAATGGTTGATTACACCACAGAACTTTTCCAAAACATCCCACGATTTATGTAACCTTATTTTTCTTTTGACAATGCCCGATTTTATTAACAGCAGCCTGATTGAACCTGTCACTCAAGCGATGAACGAACAGTTGATTGCCTGGGCAATGGTCTCTTTCTACGAGTTCACATTGGTGATGATTCGTGTCAGCGGGTTGATGTTAATCGGACCGTTATTTGGTTCCCCTTTAATACCGATGAACATTCGAGCGTTGTTAGTTATCATGATGGCAATGCTCATTACGCCTGCATTATCAAGCCATGCAGAGACCGCTTTTTATCGGCTTGATGAAAATCAAAACGGGCGAGTCTCTCGTGATGAAGTCCCCCCTCATTTTGAAGAACGATTTGATACCATGCTTTCTCAAGCAGGAAAAAGTCATCATGAAGCACTCACTGTCAACGAATTTCGTTACCGCTTGGCGTTGCCGCAATCGCTTCTTGATTACACACGCATTGGTATTATGGAACTTGCACTTGGCTTGATATTAGGGCTGGGAGTTTTCATTGTTCTCTCAGGAGTACAAATGGCGGGGCGGTTAATCGACCAGCAATCGGCAATTGATATTGGCGAGATTTTTAATCCGGGAACCGGAACAAGTAACAGCGTGACGGGTCAGTTTTTCTTTTACTTTGCAACAACAGTCCTTCTTGTTATGAAGCCCTTGAACGGACATTTATTGATGACCTCTGCGCTCATCGAAACGTTTCAAACGATACCAGTAGGAGATGCTTTTGTTTCGGTGCATGTTGTCGAGTTGATGCGTGATTTAATTCATCAATCGTTTGTGCTAGGAGTCCAAATTGCAGCTCCTGCATTAGCGGTGATGTCGATGGTTGTTTTGACGATGGGTTTTTTGAATCGGTCTGTCCCTCAAATTAATGTGATTACGGTTGGTTTTCCGGTGCGTGTCACGACAAATATTTTTATCGTTTCTGTTTCGGTGGCAGGGTTCGGAAGAATTCTAGTCGATCGAATTCCCATTACCATCGATCAAATACGAGTCGCACTAACTTCCTCATAAATCGTTTCTTGAGTGCAAATAAAAAGTTATGGCAGAAGATACAGGAGACAAAACAGAAGATGCAACGCCCCAGCGGCGTGAAGAAGCGCGCCAAAAAGGGAATGTTGCACAGAGTAAAGACTTAACCGCTGCGGGGTTAATGTTGGCAACGGCTGCTGTTTTGCTAGCGTTTATGGTTCCTGTTTCACTTTATCTTGCCAAAACGATGCAGCAATCAATTGAAGGGGCAACCGTTGAGTTAGATGGCAATTCTATTGCCAAGATTTTTAATGATCTTGCTGATGGGCTTGCTGCTAATGTTTTGCCTGGGTTAATTTTGCTCGCCATTGCTGCGGTGATTATGTCGGTGTCGCAAGTCGGGGCACTCTTTTCTCCCGAAGCATTACAGCCAAAGTTTTCACGTTTGAATCCTCTCTCGGGATTGAAACGGATTCTTTCAATTTCGTCGTTCGTTAAGTTGATTGTTAGTTTTGGAAAACTGTTAGTGGTGGTGTCTGTTGCGTGGTGGGCGATTGCGTTGTTGTTACCCAAAGCGGTTTTGTTAAACGAAGCAGAGCCTGCGATTTTATTTGGAACAATTCATTCATGGATTGTACAAATTGCATTTCAATTGGCTTTCGCGATGTTGATTTTGGGCATGTTCGATTACGCGTTTCAAAAATGGAAATTTGAACAAGACCTCAAAATGACAAAACAAGAAGTACGCGATGAAATGAAAAATATGGAAGGTGACCCGCACATTCGTCAACGACGAAAAGAGACGCATCGCAAATTAGCAGAAGCCAAAGAGATGAACGCAGTCAAAGAAGCTGACGTTATCATTAACAACCCAACACATATTTCAGTTGCATTGAAATATGACCCAAGTGTGATGGATGCTCCGATTGTTGTTGCAAAAGGAATCGATGATGTTGCACTTCGTATTCGCGAACGTGCCAACCAATACAACATCCCCATGATTGAACGCAAACCGCTTGCCCGCTTGCTTTACAAAACCGTCAAAGTCGGGCACCCTATTCCTGTTGATTTATACGAAGTCTTTGTCGAAATTATGGCATACATCTACAAAATTACAGGACGCACACCCCCTAAAATTTAGGACGGCTCAATAATAAAATTGAGTGCCCCGTTCCCTTGCTGAGCCTGTTGCTGTTGATTACAATTGGAATTGTTGACAATTTTCAATGATCGTTCCCACCTAATTATTGGGCTGCTTTGCAGTCCTCTTTCCAAGTCGCAAATTCTGGTTTAGTAACAATCCGTAATCCATCGTTTGAGTAGGCACATGATTTCAAAACAAACACTTTCATTCATCGTATTACTATTTTTCGTAACGTTATTGACAGAGAGTTCTGTCCAAGCAGATGACGCATCTGCCCCGATGGATTGGACGCATTGGCGCGGTCCCGAAATGAACGGCATCTCGCGTGAAACCGGCTTGCCTGTCAAGTGGTCTCCCAAGGGAGGGAAAGGGAGCAATCTGTTATGGAAAAAAGAATCGTTAGCAGGACGTTCAACCCCCATTGTGATGGATGGCAAACTTTACATCATTGTTCGTGACAACCCAGAAACTCCCAAAGAAGGAGAGAAGGTTGTTTGTATTGATGCCATTACAGGAAAACTGATTTGGGAAAACAAGTTCAATGTTTTTCTTTCAGATGTTCCCGATACCCGTGTTGGCTGGTCATCTGTTGTCGGTGACCCCACTACGGGAAATGTGTTTGCTCTTGGTGTTTGTGGATACTTTCAGTGCATCAATGGTAAAACGGGGAAAACTATTTGGTCACATTCATTAAGTGAAGAATATGGTCTTCTGAGCACTTACGGAGGACGAACGAACGTCCCCATTCTGCACGGCAACACCGTGGTGATTTCTGCCATTATTATTGGTTGGGGAAAGATGGCAAAACCGGCTCACCGGTTTATCGGATTCGATAAAAGAAATGGTCAGCCGACATGGTTTGAAGGAACGCGCGTTCTTCCCTACGACACAACCTATAGCTCTCCTGTCTCGGCAGTTTTTAATGGTCAGCCTGCAATTGTGTTTGGCTCGGGAGATGGCGGGGTACATGCTTTTCAACCTGAAACAGGAAAACGAATTTGGACATACAATGTTTCACGACGAGGCATCAACACCACACCACTTGTTGTTGGCAATAAAGTTTATTGTGGACATAGTGAAGAAAATATCGACAGCACAAAAATGGGTGCCTTCTTTGCCATTGATGCAACAAAAAAAGGAGACATCACCAAAACAGGTGAACTGTGGCGCAACAAACAATGGTTTGTAGGAAAAAGTAGTCCGTTACATATTGATGGCAGAATTTACGCCATTGAAGATAAAGGCTCTTTGCTAATTGCTGATGCAAAAACGGGTAAGAAAATCCAAACCGTCAAACTGCGTGGACCCATGCGAAGCAGCCCCATTTATGCTGATGGGAAAATTTATCTACTGACAGAAAATACCGTTTGGTGGACGCTTCAACCAACAAAAAATGGAGTTAAAACACTCTTCAAAAAAAGGCTGAACATTGGGGGTTCTTATGGCTCGCCAATTGTTTCGCATGGACGTATTTATATTCCAACAACAGATGCTCTCTTCTGCGTAGGACTTCCGGGAACAAAACCCCACGCAACCCCGCGACCTAAACTGCCTCAGGAAACTCCTGCTGGAAAAGATATGACACCAGCACATTTGCAAGTTGTTCCTGTTGAAGCATTGTTGAAATCTGGACAAACACAACAATTCTATCTTCGCCTTTACAATGCCAATGGGCAATTTATAGGACAAGTGAAATCAGGAGACGCCAAGTTCTCGATTGATGGACCAGGGAAAATAACTTCGCAAGGAAAATACTTAACTCCCACTAACAATAAACATGCAGCCGTTAAGATGACTGCAACGTTTGGCAAACTCAGTGGGACAGCTCGCATTCGGTATGTTCCTCGCCTGCCATGGAAGTTTGATTTTGAAGATGGTCAAATCCCCGTCACGTTTGTTGGTGCAAGATACCGAACGGTCCCTCTCGATTTTGACCTCTTCACTCATTTGAATAAAACGAACCCACGCGCAGGACAATCGTATTTGTATTTTATGTCTTCGTTCGTCAATAGTGGTCGAACAGCTTTGAAACTTGACGACACAACACCTCGGCAAACCTGGACAGGGTTTCTTCGATTTCTGAAACTCATCGAAACAGTAAGAACATTAGAAGATGCTAAAAAAGAAATGAACCCGACTCTTCAGTTACTCAAAAAAGAAAAGTTTTTGAAAGGGTGGACTTGGAAATTATTACCCGACAAAAAAATTCAACTCTTACTGAAACGAGGGTCTCGAAAAATTGATGGCAACGGAGTGATGGTCAAAAT
>UOGL01000026.1_pt1 | contig 11409 bp, 9 predicted proteins | sample 1990131 | NCBI WGS metagenome assembly UOGL01 (sample SAMEA4728526, study PRJEB27164) | hydrothermal vent metagenome | biome: marine basaltic hydrothermal vent biome; feature: marine hydrothermal vent; material: mineral | place: Pacific Ocean | collected 2011-06-14/2011-07-23 | depth 1741 m | reverse complement strand
TAACGAATGATAACAACATCTCCTTTTTCAATTTGCTTTTGCTCTAATGCCAAAAGCATCTCTTCTTCTGAATCAAATGTACGGGCAGTTCCGCTGAAGGTGAGACCCTCTTTTCCTGTGATTTTTGCGACAGCACCCTCGGGGCAAAGGTTTCCTCGCATAATGCAGAGATGCCCTGTTGCTTTAATCGGTTCTTCAATTGTGGCAATAATTGGTTGACCATCACTTAACCCAGGAAGGTCAGCCACGTTTTCACCAATCGTTTTTCCTGTGACTGTCAAGCAATCGCCGTTCATGTATCCCTTTTCAATGAGATACTTAATGACAGCGGGCGTTCCGCCTACTGCGTGTAAATCTGCCATTACGTACTGACCACTCGGTTTCAAATCTGCCAAAAACGGGACGCGGTCACTCACTTTTTGAAAATCGTCAATTGTCAAATCGACATCAACTGCCCGAGCCATTGCAATGAGATGCAAGACTGAATTTGTCGAACCTCCTAACGCCATGACCAAGACCATTGCGTTTTCAAAAGCATCGCGTGTCATAATATCGCGTGGCTTGATATCTTTTTCCAGCAAATTCAAAATTGCTTTGCCTGCCTGTGAGCATTCTTCAACTTTGGCAGGGTCCTCTGCAGGAATCGATGAGCTATAAGGCAACGTCATGCCAAGTGCTTCAATGGCAGATGCCATTGTGTTTGCAGTATACATTCCTCCGCAAGCCCCTGCGCCAGGGCAACTCTTTTCGACAATCTCCTGACGTTCTTCGTCGGTGATGGCTCCTGAAAGATACGCTCCGTAAGACTGACAAGCAGAGACAATATCCAGTTTTGTTTTCCCCGCAAAACCAGGTTGAATTGTTCCGCCGTAAATCATTAAGGAAGGGCGGTTGAAACGTCCCATTGCCATAATACAGCCGGGCATGTTTTTGTCACAACCAGGAATCGAAATGTTGGCATCGTACCATTGGGCACAAGTGACCGTCTCGATACTATCTGCAATAATATCACGCGATTGCAACGAGTAAGACATTCCATCTGTTCCCATTGAAATCCCATCACTCACGCCAATCGTATTGAACTGCATCGGCACCAATCCTGCTTGCTTCACACCGTCTCGCACTATTTCACTTAATTTGTCGAGGTGCATATTACAAGGATTGCCTGAATACCAAACCGACGAAATGCCGATTTGCGGTTTGTTCATATCTTCTGTCGAAAGCCCTGTTGCGTAAAGCATTGCCTGTGAAACTCCTTGCACTTTGGGCTGTGTGATGCGGGCAGAGTACTTATTGAGTTGTGATGTCATTCAGTTATCCTGTTCTCTTTTTTTGCTTTCGAAGGGGGAACTTTTATTTATTCTAAAGATGGAATCCAGCGTGACTGGTTTGGCAGCCACAACCAAAATAAAAAGATTAACGTAAAACATCTTTCAATAATTTAACGACCTTTTTACGTAACCAATACATTATCAATCAAGTATCACATCGTCAAGGAATCAAGTGAGAGCAGCAGTGAAGCGTGGCATCTTCTGGAGACATTAATTTCTTATCAATGAAATCGTGTGCAAAACGCGCAGGATTTCTGTGTCTGAGTTCCCTTTATGGTTCTGGCTCACTGCCAGGTTAAGGTGTTCTGTAACCGTGAGAAAATTCACCCATCCTTGGGCTACCTCAGTTCCAAAAGCTTAAACGACTCGCGTAACATAACCAGCACCCACTATTCACGGGGAACTCCACCTTTTTAATTTTTCTAGTTCAATAAACGTTTCAGGCTCTTGGGTTGAAATTCCTTCACCTGCTGCTTATGGTCAACTTCTGTCTGACAAATATAACGGAGGCGTGCTTCGTCCTGTCAATTCAATCGGTAAAGTTCCAACCATCTATGCAACCATCTATGACTGACCAAACCGAAACAGAACCTGTCAAAGAAGAACATTTATCTGTTCCACAACAACCAGAACCTGTTTTTATTGGTTGGTCTGCAATTTTTAAGGGGACAGCATTATTAGTGGGGGTGTTGTTGGTGGGAACTGTTATCGCAGGATTTGTGATGCAGCAGAAATATGGAACTCCTGGTATCATAGCAACCCTTTGTGCAGGAGCGGTTTGCAGCATCAGTGGGGTTGCTGCGTTAGTGGTAACAGGGTTTGGAACCGGACAGAAAGATGGACTGACTTACACACTCGGCTCGATTGCTATTCGAACAGGAATTCCGCTTGGAAGTGCGATTGTTGTATCGAATACAATACCCTATTTGGCAAAAGCTGGATTTTTTGGTGTAATTGTTGTGCTGTATCTGTTGACCTTATCAGCAGAGACATTATTGTCTGTCCGATTGCTGAAGAAGCAAACGGTAACTAAGTAAAATTGGTCTGAATACAGTACGTCATGGCAAGCCCTATTCTCCATATTAAAGATAGCTACTTCTTTGAAGTACCGAAGGCACTTTGGCATTCGGACTACAAAACCAAAGAAGATGTAGAGCCATTTTTGAGAGAAGCACACCCCCATGCAACGCTGGATGATTTTAGCAATGCAATGGATGGGAAAATTCTTATTCCTCAGCCATTTGGAAAACTCACCGACTTACATACAAAGAAGTCAGGGTTTTGTATTTCCAAGTTCATGGTTTTGGAAACAGTTGTCGCCATTATTCTGTTTGCTTTGTTTGCATTTATTGCAATGAGGCTAAGAGGAGCAAAAGCTCCTCGAGGTCGTATTGTTAATGCCTTTGAAGCCATTTTAATATATTTAAGAGATCAAGTTGCTCGACCTGCCATTGGAGAAAAAGATACAGGAAGATTTCTTCCGATACTTTATACGATGTTTTTCTTCATTTTAGGTTGCAATTTAATAGGGATGCTGCCATGGTTAGGGACACCCACGGGGGCATTTGCGACAACTTTAACGATGGCGGGAGTCACTTTTTTAGTTGGCTTTATTGCAGGTGTTAAAAAGTTTGGTATCGCAGGGTACTGGACAAACATGGTGCCCCATATGGAATTGCCGGGATATATGTTCCCGTTGAAAATAGGTATTTTTGTGATTGAAGTGGTTGGTCTTGTTATTAAGCACGCTGTGCTTGGTATCAGGCTGTTAGCCAATATGATGGCGGGTCACCTTGTGTTGCATAGTATTTTGGGAATGGTTGCAATGGCAGCCACTGCTGGTGTCTATGTTTGGGGGATTGCCTCTGTAGGTGTTGTGGTCGGTTCAACTCTGTTTAATATCCTTGAGTTGCTGGTTGCGTTTCTACAGGCTTATATTTTTACGTTTCTGTCGGCTTTGTTCATCAGTGCTGCTATTCATCATCATTAAGTATGGTGCGTGTGGCGAGTTGAAGGAAGCCGTTTACAATTAAACAACGTTTGCTGATGGGAGAATAGTTCGGTGGGCAAGTATCTGAGTAGTGCAGCGGTTGCCGCTGTAGTTGTGTTGATGGCAGTTCCGGCATTTGCTGCTGGGAGTGCTGTTTCGTTTTCACCTTCTTTTGGTGCTGGATTGGTTGCAATTGGTGCAGCATTCGGTATTGGGAAATTAGGCACTGCCGCTTTAGAAAGTATGGCAAGGCAGCCTGAAGTTGCAGGCAACATTCAGACAGCAATGATTATTGCTGCTGCGTTGATTGAAGGGTTTACCTTCTTCGCGTTAATTGTTTGTCTGCTTGACAAAACCTTGATGCCTGCTGGGTAGAGCATTTGCTCTTACTCGTTTTTTGAGGGTGAAATTATTTTGCCTCGTGTAGTGAATATGGTTTGCTGCAACGAAGGCGGGATAGTGCAATCTTCTGAAAATAAGGTTTTCAAACTGGTATGTTGCGTCCCTGTTGTTGGTGGCGCGCTGTTTTGGCTTGTTCGTTTGGCGCGAGGGTATGTCGTGTTTCGTAGTCTTTACATCTTGACGGTAAGTTGTAGCCTCTTGTTAGTATCTGCATTAAATGTATCTGCTAGTGAGAATGAGGCTGCAATAAAAGACCCTGTTTCTACCAAAAAGCAGGGAGATAGTCATCATGACAAGCAGGATCATAAAAAACATGGTGATAGCCATGAAGATCATATTGGAGTCACTGATGCCTCTAATGATGACCCTGGTGAAATCTCCGTCGATTTGATGATTTACACGGGTGTGATTTTTCTGCTGCTCTTCTTAGGGTTGGCGAAGTTCGCATGGGGACCAATTATCTCTGCGATTGATGCACGAGAAGCTTCTATTCGCAACGATATTGCTTCCGCAGAAGATGCTCGACTGAAAGCAGAAAAAATGTTGGCAGATCATGCTGCCAAGTTGGAATCTGTTCAAGACGAAGTCAAAGAGATTCTTGCAGAAGCACGACGTAATGCCGATCAAACCAAGCAAGATATCATCACAGCCGCACAGACAGAAGCCACCGCTACAAAAAATCGAGCGGTGGCAGATATCGAGCGGGCACGTGATCAGGCATTAGAAGCTGTCTTTGATAACATGAACGAAACCGTTGCCATGGCGACAGAGCATGTTGTTGGGCATGGGTTACAATCAGAAGATCAAAGCCGTCTGATTGATGAAGCGTTGGCACAGTTTGCCAGCAGTCATTCTTCGTAACATCATAAATTTGTTTACAAAGTTGGGTCAATGACCGAAAGTCATCAAGTTCAATCTCGTGTTCGCAGTGTTATGGAAGATCCCAGTGCACAGGCGATTGCGCGTGTTTACGCCGAAGCATTTCTTAATGCTGCAGGGGGTAAAGAGGGCGGAGAGACTCTCGATGAAATGGCATCTTTTGTCAATGATGTTCTTCAGAAGTTTCCTCAGTTTGAAACCCTGCTTACAACAAATGTCGTTAATCGCGATAAAAAAGTCAGCATGATTGGTCGCGTGTTAGGAACGCAAGGATCGGAATTATTCCGAAATTTTCTCTGCACATTAGCACGGCATGAACGACTTGATTTGCTACCCCTTATTTTGAATGAGTCTCAAATTCAATACGAAACTCTCTGTGGTAAACAACGTGTTTCGGTTACAAGTTCCTTTCCTCTTTCGGCAGAAGCGCAATCGCGTATTCAAAGCGAATTAGGAAAATCACTTCCGTTCGAGCCTGTGCTAGAAACATCTGTCGATCCTTCGTTGTTAGGAGGATTGAAGATACAGGTAGGCGATACCGTTTACGATACAACTATTAAATCCCGAATGAAACAACTTCGGAAATCATTGCGTAAGAGGAGTCATCATGAAATTCAATGCGGACGAGATCGCTTCAGTTATCCAGAAGGAAATTGAAGACTTTCAAAGCCAAATTGAGACAAGCGAAGTGGGTCGCGTTCTCGAATTAGGCGATGGGATTGCCCGTTGCCACGGTCTTTCATCTGCAATGTCAGGTGAGATGGTCGAGTTCGAAAATGGCGTCAACGGTCTTGTCTTCAACTTGGAAGAAAATTCGGTCGGTATCATCATCTTAGGTGATTACAAAGAAATTCAGGAAGGAGATACCGTCAGGGCAACCGGCGAGTTGCTTTCTGTTCCTGTGGGTGATGCGATGATTGGTCGCATTGTTGACCCTCTTGGCAATCCACTTGATGGTGAAGGACCAATTGTTTCGTCAGAACGACGTCCCGTAGAATATGCTGCACCAGGTGTTGCTGGTCGTCAGCCGGTGAAACAACCTCTTCAAACAGGAATCAAAGCGGTTGATAGTATGACCCCTGTTGGTCGTGGTCAGCGTGAGTTGATTATTGGTGACCGAAAAACAGGAAAAACCGCTGTTGCTATCGATACCATTTTGAACCAAAAAGATAGCGGTGTCATTTGCGTTTATGTCGGTTGTGGTCAACGTTCCAGTACAATTGTGAGTATCGTTGAAACGCTCAAAAAACATGGCGCAATGGATTACACCATTGTTGTGAATGCCTCTGCAAACGAACCTGCTCCATTACAATATATTGCTCCTTATACCGGGGCTGCATTGGCAGAGCACTTCATGTATCAGGGAAAACATACCCTGGTTGTGTATGATGATTTATCAAAACAGGCACAGGCGTATCGTCAATTATCACTTCTCATGCGACGCCCCCCGGGACGTGAAGCATACCCTGGTGATGTTTTCTATTGTCATAGTCGTTTGCTCGAACGTTCTGCAAAGTTAAGTGATGAACTTGGCGGCGGTTCTATGACGGCTCTTCCCATCATCGAAACACAAGAGGGGGAAGTTTCGGCATACATTCCAACCAACGTAATTTCGATTACAGATGGTCAGATTTATCTGGAACCTGATCTGTTTTGGAAGGGTGTTCGCCCTGCGATTAACGTAGGGATTTCTGTTTCGCGTGTGGGTGGTAATGCTCAAACAAAAGCAATGAAAAAAGTTGCTGGCGGTTTGCGTCTCGACTTGGCAGCGTTTCGTGAACTCGAAGCATTCGCACAAATGGGAACAGAGCTCGATAAAGCAACACAGGCAAAACTTGATCGTGGTTACCGTATTGTCGAATTGCTCAAACAACCTCAATATGTTCCGATGGCTGTGACTGACCAAGTCATAAGTATTTACGCAGGAACACGGGGCTACTTTGATAATGTCCCTATTTCAAGCGTCCCTCATGCAGAGCAAGATTTGCTGCAATTTATGAAGGGACAAAATTCTGAGATTTACAATTCTCTGGTAGAATCGGGTGACCTTTCCAGTGAATTGGAAGATCAACTGAAAGTTGCCCTCAAAGAGTGGGTTGCCCAATACAAACCAGAGTAAAAAACGAATCACCGAAACTGATCACTTAAAATCGACCATTCAAAACCGATAGTGAAAAATGGCTAAATCACGAGCAATTATTAAACGCCTCAAGGCGGTCAAAAACATCCGTAAAATTACGCGGACAATGGAATTGATTGCCACTGCGCGCTTCAAGAAAGCAATGGATCGCGCGACTGAAGCTGCTGCTTACACAAAGAAATTATCGGAAATTGTGGCAGATTTATCGCAGGCAAACTTAAAGTTCTCACACCCTTTGTTGCAACAGCGTGACGAAGTCAAGAAGTCTGTTTTACTTGTTGCGACATCGAACCGAGGTTTGTGTGGTGGGTTTAACGGCTCTGTTTTGCGTTTGACTCAGCGGCGTTTGAAAGAGGCAAAAGCAAACGGTGAAGAACTCTCTTTGGAAGTCTCTGGAAAACGTGGGATTTCGTTTTTGAGGTTTCAAGGTGAAACAATGGACGAAACTTACACCCACTTTGAAGACAAGCCCACATTTGACGAAACAGAAGAACTTGCCAATCGTTATATTGAAAAATTCATCAAAGGGGAAGTTGATCGTGTGGATGTTGCTTATGTCCAGTTTCAGTCTGCATCAAAACAGGTCCCTGTGATTGAAACATTGCTCCCTTTAGGAGATTTATCGACTTCTGTTCCTGTTAAAGGGAATGATGACGACGAAGCAGTCAGCAACATTGAATACGAGTTCCTTCCTTCTGCAGAAGGAATTTTGGCAGAGATTGTTCCCGCAGCATTTAAGGCGTCTCTCTTCAAGGTTTTTCTTGATGCAGGTGTGAGTGAGCAAATTGCTCGAATGGTTGCGATGAAGGGAGCAACAGAAAACGCAGACGAAATGATTCGCGATTTGTCGCAAAGCTACAATCGTGCAAGACAAACACAAATTACTTCTGAACTTTCCGAGATCATCGGTGGGGCAGCAGCATTAGAATAAATTCTTTTTACTGATAACAGGCAACAGATATATTAACTTGGCAGCGAGCCAGAACCATCAAGGGAACTCAGACACAGAAATCTTGCGCGTTTTGCATACGATTTCATTGATAAGAAATTAATAGAGAAACATCATGGCAGCAGTTGATACAAAAAAAGTCGGAAGAGTAACTCAAGTCATTGGTTCCACATTCGATGCCGAGTTCCCTGAAGACCAACTTCCTGATATTTACAATGCTTTGTTGATTGATACTGAGCAAAAAGGAGTGAAGGTCAAAGTGACTGGCGAAGTGCAACAGCACTTAGGGGGTGGGCGTGTTCGCTGTGTTGCACTTGGTTCAACAGATGGTTTGGTGCGTGGCACCGATGTGCTTGATACAGGGGGACCACTTTCTGTTCCTGTTGGCAAAGGAACTTTGGGACGTGTTTTCAATGTATTGGGAGACGCCATTGATGGGCGTGGTGAAGTGGAACAAGAAGATCGTTGGTCGATTCACCGTGATCCCCCCAAGTTGAATGAGCTTTCAACACAAACAGAATTGTTTGAAACCGGTATTAAAGTGGTCGATCTTTTGACTCCTTTTGTACGTGGTGGTAAAGCAGGGTTGTTTGGTGGTGCAGGTTTAGGGAAGACTGTCATTCTGACAGAATTGATTGCCCGTATTGCTCGTGAGCATGGTGGTTATTCTGTATTTGCAGGTGTCGGTGAACGAACACGCGAAGGAAACGACTTGTGGCTTGAAATGCAGGAAGCAAAAATCGGTGATACCGGACGTTCTGTCATTGAGCAAACTTGTATGGTCTTCGGTCAAATGAATGAACCTCCTGGTGCTCGTTTACGGGTTGCTCTTTCAGCTCTCACAATGGCTGAGTGGTTCCGAGATACCACAGGAACCGACACCCTTTTGTTTATTGATAATATCTTCCGTTTCTCGCAAGCAGGGGCTGAAGTTTCTGCATTGTTGGGACGGATGCCTTCTGCGGTAGGTTATCAACCAACCTTGGGAACAGAACTGGGTGAACTTCAAGAGCGAATTACTTCAACCAAAAAAGGTGCCATTACCTCTGTGCAAGCGGTCTACGTTCCTGCGGACGATCCCACAGACCCTGCACCGGCAACAGCGTTTGCTCACTTAGATGCGTTCATTTATCTGGAGCGAAAAATTTCTGAAAAAGGAATTTACCCCGCGATCGATCCTCTTGCTTCTTCAAGTCGTATTTTAGACCCACAAGTGGTAGGAGAACGTCACTACAATGTCGCAAGACGTGTGCAACAAACCTTACAACGTTACCGTGAGTTACAAGATATCATTGCAATTTTGGGGGTTGATGAACTTTCAGAAGAAGATAAAAGTATTGTGCATCGGGCACGTCGTATTGAACGATTTCTGTCGCAACCTTTCTTCGTCGCAGAGGTCTTTACCGGCAAGCCGGGGAACTTTACTTCTCTTGAAGAGACCATTCGTAGCTTTGAAGAATTGTGTGATGGTAAATGGGATCATCTTCCTGAAGATGCTTTTATGTATGTTGGTTCGATCGATGAAGCAGCAGAGCAGGCAAAGAAAATGGAAGAAGACGCTAACAACAAGTAGTACAATTCCTCTGTTCGATTAACAAACTCAACCAAAAAAAATTATGGCAGAATCTCAACTCCAACTTGTTCTGGTCACCCCCGAAACAACGCTCCTTAATGAGCCTGTGATCTCGCTGCGGTTTCCGTTGTTTGATGGTCAAATGGGTATTCTTCCTGGTCGCGCACCTGTTGTTGGACGACTAGGAGAAGGTGAACTGAGTATTACCACCGCAAATGGTGAAAAATCTTATTTCATCGATGGTGGCTTTGTGCAGATTAAAGGGAAGGTTGTTTCGTTATTAACAAACCGTGCAATACAGCAAAAAGATTTGAACGAAGAAGAAGCAATCACAGCACTTGAAGAATCTCAAAAACTCGCTGCCCAATCTGATGATGAATTTCTTGAGAAGTTCAAAGCACAACAACGTGCACGCAAAATGATCTTCCTTGCCAAAAAACCTCGCTAAGGGTTAATTGAATAATCCACTCTTAAAAAGCGAATCAATGAAACAGACTGGCAACTCCCTTGCCAAACCCAAAGTATTTATATAATGGCTTTGAGTCAACAGGTTTGACGTGTTCTCTTCAATACGGTATCATTGCGTCTCATCAAAATCAATCACCTCCATTGAAACGACCCATGTCTTCAAATATCATTATTGCAAACCAGTTAGCACCTGCAAAGAATTGCAGTCTGGTGTTTGTTATCGATATTATTATAGGTATTATTCGCCGGCAATGACCGGACGACTTTGGGATTTCAATCAGAGAGAAAATTATTACTCCCCCAGGTCGTTTGATCTGGGGGATTTTTTTTGATCGCATAGCAAAGAAGCGAAAGCAAAACCAATGTCACACAAACTACAAATTTACGATACCACCTTGCGTGATGGGTCACAGGGAGAAGGGATTAACTTCTCGTTGCAAGACAAACTCATGATTGCCCGCAAGCTCGATGAACTTGGATTCGATTATATTGAAGGGGGGTACCCTCTTTCGAATCAGAAAGATGCAGAGTTCTTTCAACAGGCAGCAGAGATCGATTTTCAACATGCAAAACTGACAGCTTTTGGAATGACACGCCGCAAAGGAATTGCAGCAGAAGATGATATTGGTATGTGTGCACTGCGCGATGCCCGTACCCCTGTTTGTACCGTTGTTGGTAAAACATGGGACTTGCATGTAACAGAAGTATTGCGGATTGACGAAGCAGAAAACCTTGCGATGATTGCAGACTCTGTTGCATTTCTTCATGCAGAGGGAAAAGAAGTCATTTACGATGCTGAGCATTTTTTTGATGGCTATCGAAACAATCCAGAATTTGCCCTCAAAACAATTCAAGCAGCAGCCAGTGTGGGGGCATCTACAATTGTACTGTGTGATACCAACGGTGGCAGTCTGCCAGAAGAGATTGCACAGGGAGTTGAGGTTGCTATTAAAAACTTGTCGATACCCGTTGGCATTCATTGCCATAACGATAGTGATTTAGCAACAGCGAATTCTCTGATTGCGGTTCAGAAGGGGGCAACGCAAATTCAGGGAACCATCAACGGAATTGGTGAACGATGTGGCAACGCCGATTTAATTGCAGTGGTTGCAAATCTTGTCATCAAACAAAAACAAGCAGCCCTTCATGACGATGCGTTACAACATCTCACAGAGTTATCGCGATACGTTTACGAAATTGCGAATATGAATTTTCGCAGAAGCCAATCTTTTGTAGGGACATCTGCCTTTGCACATAAAGGGGGCATGCACGTCCACGCGGTCAATCGAATTGCACATAGTTACGAGCACATTGCACCGGAAACTATCGGGAACCAACGGCGTATTTTGGTCAGTGAACTTTCCGGACGGTCGAACATTGTTGCAGCAACTACAAAATTAAGATTGCACAACGACCCGCAATTAATGACAAAAATCCTTGAGAGGGTGCAAGAACTCGAAAGTAACGGCTATCAATTTGAAGCGGCGGAAGCCTCGTTTGATTTACTGGTTCGAAAAGCGGCAGGAACATACAAAGCAATGTTCGAGCGATTGCATTACCGCGTGAATGTCGAAACCGATACCGCCGAAAACCCATTGACCGAAGCAACCATTAAGTTGCGTGTGAATGGTGATATCGAACATGTGGTTGCAGAGGGAGATGGTCCCGTGAATGCTC
>UOGL01000141.1_pt1 | contig 11416 bp, 10 predicted proteins | sample 1990131 | NCBI WGS metagenome assembly UOGL01 (sample SAMEA4728526, study PRJEB27164) | hydrothermal vent metagenome | biome: marine basaltic hydrothermal vent biome; feature: marine hydrothermal vent; material: mineral | place: Pacific Ocean | collected 2011-06-14/2011-07-23 | depth 1741 m | reverse complement strand
TCTTTTGATAAAACGTAGCTTGACTCTGGTACCGTGAGGTTGGGAAGAGCAATGTGGAAGGTTTTTTGAAAAAAGTCCAAATCGTTTGAGAATGCAAAATAAAACCAGACCGTTATTTATCGAGCGTCTCTTACCAACAAAGAGCATTACCAAAAGAACGAATGAGAGACAGAATGGGTTGCTGACGATTTTTGTTCTTTGTCATTGGCGGGTTGTTTATCGTTGATAGAAGCAGAGATTTCTATTTTTCGTAAAGGCGACATCTGCTGGAGTCGAGGGCGAAACATCACCACAAGTAGCAAGGGTAAATACCACAACAAATAAACTCCTCCTGCTTGCGGATACCAAAACTGTGTTCCCACAACAATGGCTGTTGAGTTTGCAATAAGATGTTCCAGATTTTTCTTGCGTGGGAAAACAGAAAGAATGACAAGCATCAACAAAAATAAAACAAAGACAGGGATACGATAAGCATCTTCGTAGGTTGTCCAAAAACCATTGGCGATATCTGTTTTAAATGAGACAACCGACCAATCGATGGCTCCTCCTAATTGTTGGCGAAATGCTTCAGCATCAATCGATGTGAGTGTCAGGCTCCCTGCCAACACTGCTCCGACAACAATCAATGCAGCACCAAACCTCAAAGCTTCTTTACGACCATAAAACGTCATCCACAAAGGGAGAAGAAAAATAGGAAAGAAAAGTGTTCCACATGCGAACCCCATCAATCCCCCTGCAATAATTGGTTTGCGATACGCAGCAAATGCCCACAATATCAAAGCCGCAGGAAGAACATGGTTGACCTTGGTCACATCATACGCTGTTCCTGGAATGAGCAAATAAAGAGTCGCCATTGCAATGCCGGAATGAGGATCATTAAAATGGTAACGTCCCACCCAAATTAAAGCCAAAACAACAGCCAAGTGTGATGCGATGGTAAGTATTTTCGCAGCGACTATTAAAACAGAGCGACTATTGTTTGCAGAAGTCTTCTGAGCATTTGTAATGGCTTGTGCCATTCCCGATGCAGGAACAGCTAACACTGAAGCGGCTGGTCCACTCTCTAATTGCTTTATTTCTGGAGACCGATTTGCTGTATCATCTTCTCGGTTGACAAGTTGATTTGCTTTACTGAGCGTTTGAGCGGTCTGTGCATCGACATCTAATTGAACAACCTTCATCATTAAAAAGATAAACGTCACAATGCACAAAAAGATCAATCCATAACTATTCAAATTTTGTTCGACACGGGGACGTCTGCAAAAGTAGCTGTCTGAAAAGAGACGAACAAGAAACAGACCCGAAACAGCAAACAACCAGGCATAACCAATCGCAGAACCTTGTCGTACAAATAACAAGCCTGGAGAGATGGAAAGTAATAACGCCAAGTCTAAATTTCGTAATGACCAGAACCGGCTGAAACGAAAGAAAACCGTGACCGTTAGCAGAAACGACAGATAAAACCATGTCGCTGCTTCTACTTGATAAAAAGGTAAGACGCCATCCATTACCGTATTCCAATAGCCGACAGTTTTGCATCCATGAGAATGAACTCGAAAACAATGGACAATAAATACTACGGGGTGCAGGTGCCTGAAGGGGTCCTTTTTTCAGTGCAGTCCTTGTAAGAAATAAAGCTGCTCATCTTGAGTACAAGGAAGAAAACTTCCCTCAGCTAAGAAGCAAAGCATACCGAAAAAATGATCCCAAGCCAAGAAAAATCTTCCCGTCAGCATCTTTTTTAGAAACAGAGACTCCGAATATGCCGGTGTTTCTTATTTGGAAAGATAGGAAGAAAGAGTGTGCATTGGGAAGGAGAGTGGTAATCTCATTTTTTATTTGCGAGTTGAACGTGAAAGGTGATCATCAGCCAACTTGATTTGATTCACTTTCCCATCAAATAGTAATCTCTTTGAAAAATAAATACTGTTACTAAACACGAGCTTTTTTCGATTGAGAACAGGTACAGAAATCTCGTTTGACATCGTTAATTTCTGTGAAGAGATAACAAAATTATCATTCTCTACTTTTTCAAAAGAGGCATGTTTATCAACCTGATTTAATCGAAGAGTTTTCGACTGAACAGGAATACTGTTACGGTAAGCAACATTTCCTTCTATCATCGCTGTTTCTGTTGCCAATTTGACGGCATTTTTATCTGTATAATTCGAGTCTGATGACCACATACTTGCAAAAAGAAGAGTGACAGCAATGAGAAAAATTGCGGGAGCTTGCATGATAAGTTCCAATGTTCTTATGATAGATAACCGTTTGTAAAACCGATCTGTTCCTTCAAATAAAGGGGACACGCTTGTTGTATCGGGAAAAAACAATACGAATCTTTCAGGAAGAATACGAAAGCAGGGCAGATTAACCATGACCGCACCAAATGTGCCGGTTATAGCAATCCCTCCTTTTGATTGTTGACCCCATGAGACCAGACAGCTATCCTTTGCGTTCTTTTTAACAAGAGCATTTATTCTTCACTCTCTCTCTTTTTTCGAGAGAGATAAAAATAATAAGAAACCGAGTATGTTTGAATCGACAACGACTTCTTCCCATTTTTTAACAGCAGACTCTGCATGCAGTTCAAGTGACCATGAACAGGCAATGGAGTATCTGTTTAGCCGCATTAACTATGAACGCATTCAACCTCAAGGGAAACCAGCCAAGGTATTTAGGTTAGAGCGAATGCAAAAGTTGCTTGATATGATTGGCAACCCGCAAACAGAAATCCCGGTTGTCCATATTGCTGGCACTAAAGGAAAAGGATCGACAGCAGTCATGGTTGCAGAGATTCTCAAACGAGCAGGGTATCGCACGGGACTGTTTACTTCTCCTCACATTTCAAAATATGAAGAGCGCATTCAAGTTGATGGTATCATGCTTTCAGCCAAGAGTCTGGTTAATTTAATTAAGCAAATGCAAAAAGCGGCTGAACAAATGGAGCAACTTCCTGAGTCGATGCCTCCTACTTTTTTTGAAATGACAACAGCAATTGCCTGGTTGTATTTCATCCAAAAAAAAGTTGACGTTGCAGTTATGGAAGTTGGCTTAGGAGGGCGTCTCGACAGCACTAACATTTGCAAACCTGTCTTGACAATCATTACAAATATCAGTTACGACCACACAGCAATTTTGGGAGAAACATTACCAGAAATTGCACGCGAAAAAGGAGGCATTATCAAGGAAGGTATTCCAGTCATTTGTGGTATTCAAAACGAAGCACCTCTTTCAGTAATTCAACAAATTTGTAAAGAACGCTCTGCTTTACTTATTCAACGAGGAAAAGATTTCTCCTACACATTTCAAGCCCCTATTGTAAATGAGGCTTCTCTCGATAGACAAGAAGAATTTCGACAAATTGATGTTGATGTTTCTGGGCGATGCTGGGACAAAATTCCTGTTCCACTTGCGGGAAGACATCAAGAAGAGAATGCAGCCATTGCGGTTGCTGCGGCTGATTCGTTACGTCAATTAGGATGGGGAATTTCAAAAGAAGCCGTGCAACAGGGAATGCAATCTGTTCGATTACCTGTTCGAATAGAGTTAATGCAAACAGAACCAACCATTATTATCGATGCTGCCCATAATGATGCTTCCATCAAACAACTGATTGAAACTCTTGCTTCTGAAAAAAAACAAAAACGTCATTTAGTTTTTGCAACATCACGTGATAAAGATGTGCAGAGCATGTTAGAGTTATTGTTACCCGCGTTTGATTCTGTCATTCTCACGCAATACCTAGGCAACCCACGTGCATTACCTGTCGAAGATTTAGTATCCTTCGCATCAAGCATCGACAATCGTCATTATCACATAGCAAAAACACCTTTCGATGCCTGGCAAATCGCCCAGCAATTGGTTTCCAAACCAGACCTTCTTTGCATCACCGGCTCATTCTTCATCGCAGCAGAAATGAGAGAGTTAGTGATTCAAAGCATACAAGAGAAAGAGTGAAGGCGTGGTACCTCTTCAAATGTCTCTTTCCCTCTTTGCTTAATCCCTCAATTGCGATACTATTCAAAGGAGTTAGCAAACTTCCAAATTGAATCCGCCATTCTACAGAAAAAATCCAATGCGAAATGAATCTGATATCCCTTGGGAAGACCAGCCGTTTGATGTTCCTGTTGCAGAGCGGGTGAGTCGATTGCCTCCGTATTTGTTTGGGAAAATCAACAAACTCAAATATGAAAAACGAGTTTCTGGTGTTGATGTTATTGATCTTGGCATGGGAAATCCGACTGATCCACCAGACCCGCTTATTAGCGAAAAACTGGCAGAAGCGTTAGCGGATTCGCGTAATCATCGTTATTCTGTTTCCAACGGCATTGGCAATTTACGCAAAGAGGTTGCCAAACGTTATTGGAAAAAATATGGTGTCCGCTTGGAACCTGATAACGAAGTCGTTGCGTGTATTGGTTCGAAAGAGGGGTTCAGCCATATGTGCTTGGCGATGATGGGTCCGGGAGATACTGCGATTGTTCCTGCTCCTTCGTTTCCGGTACATGTTTATGCGGTGATGTTGTCTTCTGGGAATGTCATTACGCTAGACGTTCGGCAGCCTGATCAATTTTTGAAGAACATTGCTTACACATGCGAGCATCTTTACCCCAAGCCCAAAGTGGTGATTGTCAACTTTCCACATAACCCTACTGCAACAGTCATTGAGCAAGATTTTTATGTCGAACTGGTGCGGCTTGCAAAGAAATATCATTTTTTAGTAATGAGTGATTTTGCCTATGCAGATATTTGTTTTGATGGTTATCAGGCGCCCAGTTTTCTGGCAACACCCGGTGCAAAAGATGTTGGTGTTGAATTTACCACAATGAGTAAAGGATTCAGTATGGCAGGTTGGCGTATTGGTTTTTGCACTGGTAATGCAGAGATGATTCGAGCACTTTCGACCATTAAAGGATATTACGATTACGGTATTTTTCAGCCGATACAAATTGCTGCAATTGTTGCAATGCGCCATTGTGAAGCAGCAGTCGAAAGCATCTCAGCAGAATATCAGGAACGCCGCGATGTCTTGTGTGACGGGTTAAAACGCCTTGGCTGGGAAGTCGAAGTTCCCAAAGCGGGAATGTTTATCTGGACAAAAATCCCAGAACCCTGGTCTCAAATGGGGTCTATTGATTTCGCGATGAAACTTCTTGACGAAGGAGGCGTTGCTGTTTCACCTGGGCGTGGTTTTGGAGAAGAGGGAGAAGGTTATTTACGGCTTGCTATCGTCGAAAATAAAAAACGACTCCGCCAGGCAATCAAACAAATTGATCGCTGCCTGAAAACAACAGATTGACAAAGCATTTAGAAAGTTTTACGGTAACTACTCAGCGAGGAAGTTTATTAAGTAAATCCCCCTCCCTTTGAGGGAGGGGTTAGGGGAGGGTGGAACGGTTCAATTCAAATTCACCATTATTTTGCTTTTAAGCATTCGTTTCTGAATGTCTCAAAACAAAAATCACTCAATCACATACCACGCTGAGACCCTCCCCTCAATCCCCTCCCTAAAAAGGGAGGGGAGGTAGGCTTCGCTGAGTAGTTACGTTTTACGGTTCTAAACCATCTGGAAGACCGTTGGGGTATTCTTCTTTGATGAACTGTTTGATTTTTTCAATGCGGTTGCCTGGGTTAGGGTGCGATGACATGATTTCCATTCGTTTTTTTCCGCCAGAAGCACGGTCGAGAATTTTCATCACTTCAATCATTGCACGTGGATCGTACCCTGCTTCGGTTGTTAATTTAACAGCCCAGCGATCAGATTCCAATTCGTCTTTGCGACCATATTTCATGTTGATGAGTTTCCCGAACATCGATGCCATTTGGGCACTACTGGCATCTCCTCCTGCAACACCTGCTGCGCCGACAAGCCCCTGCGTCAACTTTGCTTTCTTCATATGCTTGGCACCATGACGTGAAAAAACATGTCCAATTTCATGCCCCAAAACACCAGCAAGCTGGGCATCACTTTCTAACTCTTTGTAAAGAGCAGTCGTAATAAAAACGCGTCCACCAGGAAGCGCAAATGCGTTGACAATTTCACTATCATCCAAAAGATAGAACTCAAACGGGTAAGGATTTGTTTCTCCTTTTTGCTGTAGTTTTCTTTCCCAGACAGCGACCAGTTTTTCGCCAATTTCATCGACACGAGTATTTGATTCGATACTGGGAGATTCACCATTATATTGTTGTATGAGTTGAGGTGTTGCGTTTAAGCCAATAGCAATTTCATCTTTGACTGTAATGCCCCCCGTAAAATAAAATTTGAACAGTGCAAAAATTGCTAACCCTAACGCAATTACTATTCGGATTTTCCAGCCGCCGCGCCGCCTGCCACCACCACGATTACCACCCATTCCAAATAAGCCTGCCATAATTTTTCCTTTTCTGTTGCATTGAATGTTACGAATTGTAATGACTACTGATTACTTTAGGGGTGCAAGCGCGTTATTACGTCATGAGTCAATTTTCTTCCCCTCCCTTTTTAGGGAGGGGACCGAGGGGAGGGTCTCAGCGTGGTTAGTTAATTCACTGTTATTTGCTATTGATAATAGAAATCTGTTAGCAAATTAACAGTGAATCTCACTTGTACCGTTTGACCCTCCCCTTGCCCTCCCTAAAAAGGGAGAGGGATTTGTCGAAATGTTTCTCAGAGACCACCTAAAACTGCGCCTGCACCCTGTTCTTTAATTTTATTTCATAGAGTTGTTGGAAGTTTGACCTTAAAAACAGTATTCTCCTGATCTACTTTAGTTCCTTGCGAATCCATTGTGGAGAGATACCAATGTATAAATCAATGAGAATCGATGAAATTGCCGTTCGTCCTGCAACAATCGAGGATTACGAAACCATTGTCAATTTTAATTGTTCTATTGCAGAAGAGACAGAAGGAAAGCACCTGACTCGCGAAACGGTTCGAGATGGTGTAGAATCGGTCTTGCAAAACTCTCAGCAAGGGCGTTATTTTGTTGCTCTTGCAGGAAATGAAATTGTTGGACAGATAATGCAAACATCAGAATTCAGCGACTGGCGCAACGGCTATTTCTGGTGGATTCAATCAGTTTATGTTCTTCCCAAAGCAAGACGTTGCGGCGTGTTTCGTAAATTGTATCAACATCTCAAATCGTTAGCAGAAGCAGACCCTCATGTTGTTGGATTGCGATTATATGTTGAACAGGAAAATAAACCCGCTCAAAACACATATGAAAATATCGGAATGACCGACAGCCATTACATTGTGATGGAAGAAATGTTTTAATAATTACCGCCTTATCTATCATAAAAAAGGATGCAAAATGTCTCTGGTACATAACGTTTTTTTCGTACTGAATGACGATTCAACAACAGCACAAGACCAGCTTGTGGCATCTTGCCATAAGTATTTAAGAGATCATCCCGGCGTGACATTCTTTGCAGCAGGAAAGCGGACTTCTGATTTGTGTCGTCCTGTGAATGACCAAGAGTTTCATGTGGGGTTACATGTCATCTTCGACACACGCGAAGCACACGACGTCTACCAAACTGCACCAGACCATTTGCAATTTATCGAAGAAAATAAAGCAACATGGAAATCTGTTCGTGTGTGTGATACCGATGCGTGATTTTTTAAGAGAACGATAACTTAAGCAAGTATTTCATCGACTTTAACAAAAAACATTAAATCAAAAAAACATGAATCATAACATCTATCAAAATCCGTTGAATACGCGTTACGCATCGCAGGCGATGTCTGCTGTCTGGTCTGCACAAAAAAAACATTCCACCTGGCGAAAACTTTGGGTCGCATTGGCAGATGCCCAGAAAGAACTAGGATTAGATATCACCTCGATACAGGTCGATGAACTTCGGGCAGCGGTCGATGACATTGATTTTGAGAAGGCTGCGGAAATTGAAAAAGTGCGTCGGCACGATGTGATGAGTCATGTCGAAGCGTACAAATTGCAATGTCCCAACGCAGGGGGCATCATTCATTTGGGGGCAACCAGTTGTTATGTGACTGACAATACCGAGTTGATTCAAATTCGCGAATCACTGGAGCTTATCAAAAAACGTTTGGTGATGGTGATAGATAAACTGGCATCGTTTGCTGAAGAGTATCGTGAGTTGCCTTGTCTTGGTTTTACTCATATGCAAACGGCTCAACCAACAACAGTTGGTAAACGAGCAACATTGTGGTGTTACGATTTACTTCTTGATTTAGAAGAATTGGAATACCGCCTCAAGACGTTACGGTTTCGAGGTGTCAAAGGAACAACGGGAACACAAGCAACTTTCTTGCAATTGTTTGATGGAAGTCATGACAAAGTTTTGGCACTTGATATTGCTATTGCAAAAGCCATGGGGTTTGAAGAACGCTACCCCGTCACGGGGCAAACGTATTCGCGAAAAATCGATGCACAAGTTTTATCGATGCTCAGCGGTATTGGTCAGTCGGCACATAAAATGGGGACTGATTTACGACTGTTGCAACATCGCAAAGAATTAGAAGAACCGTTCGGCAAGCAACAGATTGGTTCCTCTGCAATGGCATACAAACGGAACCCCATGCGTTCAGAACGTATTTGTGCGTTGTCGCGGTTTGCGATGAGTTTAACATCAAACGGCGAACAGACCTCTGCCACACAATGGATGGAGCGCACACTCGATGACAGTGCCAATCGAAGGTTGTCGCTGCCGCAATCATTTTTGGCAATTGATGCTGTCTTGATTTTGTATCTGAATGTGGTCGATGGAATGGTTGTCTACCCGAAGGTTATTGAAAAACATCTCAACGAAGAACTTCCATTCCTTGCTACCGAAGAAATTATGATGGCAGGCGTACAAGCAGGAGGCGACCGACAAGACCTGCACGAAGCGATCCGCACACACTCACAAGAAGCAAGCAGACAAGTCAAAGAGTTCGGCAAACAAAACGATCTTATCGCCCGTTTGCAAAAAGATGATTTGTTCAAAGAGATTGATTTAGCAGGTACCCTTGATGTCAGAAAATATATCGGTCGCGCTCCGCAACAGGTCACAGAGTTCATTGAACAATTCATCAAGCCGATACGTAAAAAACATGAAGAACTGTTAGGTGGTGAAAGTGAAGAAGTACGGGTTTAGTCGTGGGAAAAGAATAAAGCCTGGGCAGCGAAGTTATCTGATTGCCTGAAGAGATAAAGATATGATACGGCATTGTTGTCTGTGTCTGTTGAGTCGTTTAATGAAATACTATTTAGGAAAGAAAAATGCCAGAGTTAGGAGTCAATATCGATCATGTTGCTACCATTCGTCAAGCACGCCGCACAATAGAACCAGACCCTGTTTGGGCAGCCGTTCAGGCAGAGTTGGCAGGGGCAATGGGAATCACTTTACATTTACGAGAAGATCGCAGACATATTCAGGATCGCGATTTGTATGTTCTCAAGCAGACCGTTCAAGTCAAACTGAATCTCGAGATGGCTGCCACCGATGAAATGACAGCCATCGCAATTGATGCACGCCCTTCTCAAGTCACTTTAGTTCCAGAGAAGAGAGAAGAATTGACAACCGAAGGAGGACTGAACCTTCTTGGAGATCAACCTGGTATTGTCAAATCGGTTGACGCACTTTTGGCGGAAGGGCTCGAAGTCAGTCTCTTTATTGATCCTGATCAAAAACAAATTGAAGCAGCCAGCCAGTTAGGAGTCGATGCTGTTGAATTACATACCGGTTGTTATGCCGATGCGGTATCGGCTGAAGAGGCAGAACATCAATACGAACGACTTGAAGAAGCAAGCCTCTTCGCACAACAGCAAGGGTTACTACTCCACATGGGGCATGGTTTGACCTATCGCAATGTCAAGCCGATTGCAGATATTCCTGGGGTCGAAGAACTCAACATTGGACACAGCATTGTTGCCCGTGCAGTGATTATTGGTTTTGAAAATGCGGTACGCGAGATGGTCGATTTGGTTCGATAATCTATCATCGATCATAATGAACAACCATTACCATTTGACAACTTCCGTTTGATTATTTCAGTGAATTCAAGTTATGGCATCAGAGAATAACTATCCTGCTAGCAAATATCCAACGACACGTTTACGACGTCCTCGGCAACACGATTGGTCACGCCGGTTGGTAACAGAAAATGTTTTGTCAGTTGATGATTTAATTTTGCCTCTGTTTGTGCAAGAAGGAAAAATGACTCGCACGCCTGTTCCTTCGATGCCGGGTGTCGAGCGATTGTCGATTGATTTCCTCGTGGAAACCGTTCAAGAAGCGGCTGAAATTGGGATTCCTGCTGTTGCTATTTTTCCCGCGACAGAAGATCATCTAAAAACAGAAGATGCTGCGGAAGCATTTCGTTCAGAGAATCTTGTTTGTAGAACAGTCCGTGCGATTAAAGCAGCCAACTTGAACATCGGCGTTATTTGCGATGTTGCACTCGACCCTTATTCAAGTCATGGGCAAGATGGACTTGTGCGCGATGGCGAAGTGATAAATGACAAAACCGTTGAAGCACTTTGCAAGCAATCACTGGTTCAGGCAGAAGCGGGCTGCGATATTATTGCTCCTTCTGACATGATGGATGGTCGCATTGGTGCGATTCGAAAATCTCTTGATGCTCATCACTTTGAGCATGTGCAAATCCTCTCTTACTCTGCAAAATATGCTTCAGCATTTTATGGTCCGTTTCGAGATGCCGTTGGTTCCTCTGCCAATTTAGGAAGTGGCGACAAACGAACCTATCAAATGAATCCGGCTAATGCAGATGTTGCTTTGCGTGAAGTTGCTCTTGATATTGCAGAGGGAGCAGATATGGTGATGGTGAAACCTGGCATGCCCTATTTAGATATTGTCTACCGCGTGAAACAAGAATTTGGATTGCCAACGTTTGCCTATCAGGTAAGCGGCGAATACGCAATGCTTTGTGCAGCCGCTCAAAACGGCTGGCTTAACTACGAGCAAGTGACGCTCGAAAGCCTCCTCGCCTTCAAGCGAGCAGGAGCCGATGGCGTGTTGACTTACTTCGCCCTTGATGTTGCACGGTTATTAAAATAACACCACCTCTAATAATTTATTTACTTGCGATGGGTCTAAATCCCTCGCCTTGAGGCGAAACCTTTAGGATATTTGTGTGAGTTTGAATTGCGGTTCAATAAATAAGTTTTGATAAGACATCATAACCCGCCCAGAATGTGAATTTTTCAAAACTTAAGTTTGTTCAGTATGTTTTCACTACTTTGAATTAGCCCTTTTGAGCCTTCAAGTTGTACTTGGACATTGAAAATTATCAGAAAACCTAAATGACAGGGCTTCAGGTTTTCTGTCAAATCCACAATACAACACGAAGTTGATTACGATAGAAAACAGAACACACAAGAGCAATCATGGTACGCTACAGTGCTGTGTTTCACACATTAACAATAGCCTACCGAAGAACTCAAGT
>UOGL01000364.1_pt1 | contig 11427 bp, 11 predicted proteins | sample 1990131 | NCBI WGS metagenome assembly UOGL01 (sample SAMEA4728526, study PRJEB27164) | hydrothermal vent metagenome | biome: marine basaltic hydrothermal vent biome; feature: marine hydrothermal vent; material: mineral | place: Pacific Ocean | collected 2011-06-14/2011-07-23 | depth 1741 m | reverse complement strand
TGAGTCGGATAATCAACCTGCATTCCCCAACGACAAAGGTCAAGCGAATGCACGCCATTATTGCCAAGCTCGCCATTTCCCCAATGCCAACGCCAGTGCCAATTATAATGGACAAGGTTATCAACATACGGACGGCGTGGAGCTGGTCCTTGCCATAAATCGTAATTGACATGTTCAGGAACTTTTGCCAGTTTTCCTTTACCAATGGTTCCGCGTGCATTGTGATAAAAACTACGGGCAGAAAAAACGCGACCAATTGCTCCATCGTGTAACTCTTTGATGGCAGCCATTGCTGTTGGTGCAGAACGTCGTTGTGTCCCCATTTGCACACAACGATGATGCTTGCGAGCTGCTGCCACCATCATCTCACCTTCCGCAGCATTATGACTACAAGGCTTTTCAACATACACATGCTTACCTGCGTTACAAGCTAAAATTGTTGCAGGAGCATGCCAATGATTCGGAGCAGCACAGACAAGCGCATCGACCTCTTTATCGTCGAGTAATTGTTGCAACTCTGTGATGGGAGTTGTTTTGCCTGCGTTGATTTTGTTGAAGTATTTTGCTCCTGCTGCTGCTCGATTTTTATCGATGTCGCAAGCATACTTAATAACAACGCCCGGCGTTTTGGCGAACGTTCCTCCTAATGCGCGACCACGACTTAACCCCATCACACCGACAGTAATTGTTTGGAGGGCTTTTTTATCATTTGCTTGAACAAGCTGCCCAACAGCAGACAACCCAGCAGCAGCAACGGCAGAGGTCCCTAAAAAAGTTCTTCGATTAAGAGAATCGGTCATCGATGGGTCTCCAAAAAAAGGAGGGATGAAAAGGTGGGAAAGCAAGACGTTTACGACCGCCTTGTACTGTACTCACTGTATTATATCAAAAAGAACGGGTAAATTACACTCTGAAAAGGTATTGTTTAGCACAAAAATTCAGGGCAAAAAAAACAAGCCGCCTCTCTCAGTAATGAGTGAGGCGGCTTGCTTGATTAGATCAACGTTGTTTTTACTACTTAATTTTTCCGAAGAAACCGGCAGCAAGAAGTGCTTTTTGTGCAGAGACTTGGTCAATCCCTTTTCCTTCGAGTGTTACTGTTCCTGCTTTCTTATCGACAGCAACAGCTTTGCAGCCTTTCACGCCACCGAATGCGTTTTTAGCAGCTTTCAAACATTTGCCGCAACAAAGATGCACACCACCAAAAGAGATGCGGTTCGACTTGACGCCTTTTTTGGCACCCATTGTAGGGAACGCAATTGCTTTGCCAGCATGTGTTGCTTTGCCTGCAAGACCAGCAGCAGCATAGGCGTTGATGCCTGCTTTAGCAACTTTGGCATTGGTCGCTTTGAATGTGACATGTCCGTGTGATTTGTCTACAGTGACAGCAGTGATTCCTTCGATATTTTTGAGTGAACCATTAGCGGCTTTGACACATTTTCCGCAGCAGAGGTGAGACTTGGTAATTTCAACTTCACCTGCGGTCAATGCTGATGCAGCAAAGAGGCAAAGTAAAGTGGTTGAGAGTGCAAAGATTCGAGCTTTCATGTTTTTTCTCCAGTAGGGGATTGTGGGGTAAATTTTGTGATCGTCCAACCGCGCAACGCGTACAACGATCTTTGTTTTGAAACGGGGAGGTGGCGTCACATGGTGTCATGCTAACAGAACCTGATAAACAAATGAAGCCTTGGCAAATAATTTTAGTGACGGTTTTGTACTCTTTATTCGGAGATGTTCATATCAAGAGATCGAACTAAAAATGCCCAAAGGTCTGCAATTTCGTCAATTGCTTTGCTGGCTGGTTTGCCACTGCCGTGTCCTGCTTTGGTTTCAATGCGAATAAGAACAGGCGCGTTTCCCGATTGCACTTCTTGAAGACGGGCAGCAAATTTGAAGCTATGTCCCGGAACAACACGGTCATCGGTATCTGCTGTTGTGACAAGCGTTGCAGGATATTTGACCCCTTGCTTTAAGTTATGATAAGGTGAATAAGCGTAGAGTGCTTTGAACTCATTTGCATTCTCTGAAGAACCATATTCATCAACCCAAAATCGCCCCGAGGTAAACTTGTGAAAGCGAAGCATATCCATCACTCCGACAGCAGGCAAACAGGCACCGAACAGTTCCGGGCGCTGCGTCATCACTGCCCCTACCAATAGCCCGCCGTTACTTCCTCCTTGAATTGCTAACTTTTTGGATTGTGTATATTTATTTTCAATTAACCATTGCGCTGCTGAAATGAAATCATCAAAAACATTTTGTTTGTTCTCTTTCATTCCTGCCTGATGCCAGTTTTCGCCGTACTCCCCACCACCACGCAAATTGGCAACAGCGTAAACGCCTCCCATTTTCATCCATGCCAGTCTACTAATTGAAAAATGAGGGGTCAACGAAATATCAAATCCTCCGTAGGCATATAATAATGTCGGGTTGCTGCCGTCAAGTTTTAGCCCCTTCTTATGAGCAAGGAACATTGGCACGCGTGTGCCATCTTTACTTTTGTAGAATATCTGTTTGACTTCAAATTGATCAGGATCAAAATCTGCAATTTTTGTTTCTTGCAGTAATTTACTTTTCCCTGTTGTCATATTGTATTGGTAGTTGCGTGATGGGGTTGTAAAACTTGAGAAAGAATAGAATGTCTCTGTATCATTTCGTTTTCCACCAAACCCAAATGCACTGCCGATGCCTGGAAATTCAACCTCTCTCTCAAACGTGCCATCGGTTTTGTAAAAGCGAATTTGTGTTGTTGCATCTTTTAACGAGCCTACAACAAACCAGTTATTCAGCATTCCTACCGATGTCATCACCTCTTTTCCTTCGGGAATAATCTCTCGAAAGTTTTTCGCATGAGGGGTGTCGATATCGATTGCAATCACTCGTTTATTGGGTGCGTTTAAGTCTGTTTTGAAGTAGAACGTTTTTTCGTCATTTCCAATAAAGTTGTACTCATCGTTGAAGTGATCAATCAGCATGATCGGCTTACTTTTTTCATCTTTCAAATCTTTGTAAAGTAAACGGTATTTGTGAGCGGTCCCTTTCCAAATGGTGATGATCAGATATCTTCCATCTTCGGTCACATATGGTTGAAATCCCCATTTCGGGTGATCATCACGATGATAGATCAGTTCATCTGCTGATTGTTCTGTTCCGACTTTGTGAAAATATAGTTTTTGATTCAAATTCAAGCTTTGAAAATCTTCTCCCTCTTTCGGTTCATTGTAACGAGGATAATAGAACCCTGTGCTTTCATGATTCCACGAAACAGAGCGAGACTTCAACCAGTTCAGTTCCTCTTTGAGAATCTTTCCTGTTTCAATTTCCATGATATGCCACGTGCGCCAATCGGAACCTGATTTTTGGACGCCATAAGCAAGGTACTTGCCATCATCACTAAAAGCCGTTCCAGAAAGGGCAACCGTTCCATCTTCTGACCACTGATTCGGGTCAATCAATACTTGAGGAGTTGCATCTAATGTTTGTTGCCTATAAAGAACATATTGATTTTGCAAACCATCATTTTTGTAAAAGTAATATCTTCCGCCTGCTTTGAAAGGTCTCCCCAGTTTTTCATGGTTCCAAAGTTTTTTGATAAGTTGATGTATCTTTTCTCGCTGAGGAATTTCTTTGAGATAGTCCGATGTCACCTTGTTTTCATCGTCAACCCACTTGGCAACTTCTTTTGATTCCCGGACATCCTCTTCGAGCCAACGGTAAGGGTCTGAGACTTTTATTCCATGATAGTTGTCTGTTTGATCGACTTTTTTTGTTTGTGGGTATGTCATCGATGGTCGCTTTGCAAGAAGAGATGAAGGAAGGGCAAATACCCCAAAAGAAAACAAAACAGACAGCGAGAAAAAACCAAGCCGTAAGTGTTCATTCTCTCGGGAGAGAATGTTTTGTAAAGACATGAATGTTCCTGATATAAGATTACGATTTATATTCAACATAAGAGAGATTGAACGTCTCAGCAACGGCGCGGTTTGTGACTTTCCCTTGTGCGATATTGACGGCTTCCACCAAACCGGCATCATCAGCGCAAGCACCCGAAAGCCCTTTGTTTGCAATTCTTGAGACGTAAGGAAAGGTGACATTGCATAACGCATAGGTACTGGTACGACCAACAGCCCCCGGCATATTTGCAACACTGTAATGGACAATACCATCGACGATATAAGTTGGTTTAGAGTGCGTTGTGGGCTTGGTTGTTTCAATGCACCCTCCCTGGTCCACAGCGACATCAATAAGAACGGCTCCCGGTTTCATGAGTTTGAGGTCTTCTCGTGAGATAAGTTGCGGAGCGAGTGCCCCGGGAATAAGAACAGCACCAATCACTAAATCGGCTTTCATGATTTCTTCTCGCACATTGTGGCGATCACTAAAAATTGTGTTGACGTTGGCTGGCATAATATCTTCTAAGTACCGAAGTCGATCGACGTTGATATCTAAAATGGAAACATCTGCCTGAAAGCCCGCAGCAATTTGAGCTGCGTTTTTCCCTACAACGCCTCCTCCCAGTATAGTAATATGAGCCGGAGCAACACCAGGAACTCCTCCCAATAATATGCCACGCCCTTCCTGCGGACGTTCTAAATACTTTGCACCTTGCTGAATGCTCATGCGTCCTGCCACTTCACTCATTGGCGTCAGAAGGGGTAAATCTCGATTGCGACCCCGCAATGTTTCGTATGCCACTGCGGTCGCATTACTTTTGATAACATTTTGTGTGAGTTCTTCATCGGCTGCAAAATGAAAATAAGTAAAAACAATTTGGTCAGCCCGCAACATCGACCATTCTGCAGGTTGTGGCTCTTTCACTTTGACAATCATCTCTGCTTCTGCAAAAATGGCGGAAGCATCTTCAACAATTTCCGCACCATTTTCGATGTACATTTCATCAGGAAGACCACTCCCTAAACCGGCATCTTTTTCGATTAAAACCCGATGCCCAGCAGATGTTAATTCTTCAACACCTGCAGGAATCATGGCAACTCGATACTCATCTTGCTTGACCTCACGGGGGACACCGATAATCATACTGATACTCTCCTGATATTTTGAATTCTTCTGAAACAGATTATTTAATAAACTCGCAAACATGAATTCTACAATAATTTCTCACAAATCAAATAGACAGGCAACGAAAACGTGACATCAAAACGTGAACAAAAAGAGATTGACGCAACAACAAAACTGATTGAGCTTGCTTTTGAAGAAGATTTTTCCGATTTGGGCGACCTGACTTCACTGGCAATGATTCCTAAAGAGGCAACTGCCACGGTGCAAATTGTGGCACGTGAGCAGGGCATATTAGCAGGGTTCACGGTCGTTAAACAACTTTTTGCCATGCTTGATAAGTCTGTTCAGATAAAACAATTGGTCGCTGATGGTGACGTATTGAAGCCACAAATGGTGGTAGCAGAAGTTTCTGGTTCGCTGCAATCGTTATTGGCAGGAGAACGAATTGCGTTGAATTTCCTGACTCATCTCAGTGGTATAGCAACGCTAACACGCCAATTTGTAGATGCTGTTCAAGGGACAAAAGCTCAAATTCTCGATACCCGTAAAACGCAACCAGGTTACCGCTTGCTTGAAAAACAGGCGGTCCGAGCAGGCGGAGGAACAAACCATCGCATGGGTCTTTACGATGGATGTATGATTAAAGATAATCATATTGCAGGCTGGAAAGAAAACGCGGCAGATGACTTCGATGACTCCATCGCAGCAGCCATTCAGTATGTAAGAGAACAGATAACAGTCAATGTTCCCATTGAGGTTGAAGTTGACCAACTGACACAATTAGAAGATGTCCTTGATGCCCAACCCGATATTGTGCTCCTTGATAATATGTCATTGGACATGTTACGAGAAGCCGTCGCAATAAGAGATAAAACATCACCCCCAACATTGTTAGAGGCTTCTGGCGGTGTAACACTTGCGACAGTTGCAGAAATTGCTAAAACAGGTATTGAACGGATTAGCGTGGGAGCATTAACACACTCTGCGATGGGTCTTGACTTGGCATTTGACTGGAAATAAAAACAGACAAACAATGAAACAGCCCCACACAAGTATTGGCATTGCAGTTGTTTTTTATAATGATTGTTTTCTTGTTGGCACAAGAGGAGATAATGTCCCTTTGGCAGGGAAGGCGGAGTTTCCTGGTGGCAAATGTGAAGAAGGAGAATCAACCGAAGCCTGTGCTATTCGAGAATGTTTTGAAGAGACAGGATTAAAAGTCATTACAAAAAAGAGGTTGTATCAAACAGAGCATCACTATCCGCACGGTTTACTTTATCTCACTTTTTGGCATTGTGTTCCTGCCAATATCGAAGATGTTTGTGAAAAACATTGCGGTTATCATTGGGTGAAAAAGACTCAACTCGCAACATATCATTTTCCTGAAGCGAATCATCCCGTCATTAAAATGTTAATGACTCAATCACATGAAAATCAAAACAATACGGGAACAGAAACGTGAAACGCATCTTCCTTTCTTTAGCAATTGTGGGCACATTGTTGTTTGCATATACTCTGACATTGGGACTAAAAATCGATATTCCCGAAACTGCCAGAGTGCAAAAAACAACCATTCAAACAACCATGAGCGAGGCAGAACTAACAGCTCGAAACGCCATCAATTTCCACATGGCTGTTGCGATGGGGTCTCTTGTGTTCGGTTTGTTTTTGCATTCGGTTGTGGTGACTTACTTTATGGGAACAGGACGTTGGATTGAAGAGACGTGTGAAGTTTACCATCTGGGAGAAGCGCACCGTGCAGAAAACAAGCAGCTTAAGTATCGCGTTGTGATGTTAATTACCCTTTGCTTTGTTCTGTTCGTTGTCACCATGTGCTTAGGAGCAATGAACATGTTTCGAGGGTTTTCAGGCTGGTTCGGCTTGCCCTTATCAACAACACATTTTTTGTTTGCCTGCACAATGGTCGGCATCAACTTCATGACCAATATCTGCGAATATCAATCCATCAGCCGCAATGCAAATTTAATTGCAGAGGTCGTAGGACATGTCAATCGCATTCGCCAAGAACGCGGGCTGGAAAGCGAACCCGTTTCAAAAGCCTTCAACAAATAAATCCTGTTGTCAGTTGCTTGATAATAACGGCTCAACGCCAGTAGCAGTACCAACAAAACAAGTGAAACAAATCTTCGGTTCGATGATAGGAATAACAGATGACAAAGGCAGCCGCAATTTCACCTGAGCTTTACAACAGTCGATTGATGAAAACCATTCGGCGTGAGAAGACAGACACAACTCCCATCTGGATTATGAGACAAGCAGGGCGATACCTTCCAGAATACATGGCGGTCAGAGGGGGGCATAATTTTCTTGACTTCTGTAAACGTCCCGACCTTGCAGCAGAAGTGACTCTCGATGCACAACGAATTTTAGGAGTGGATGCTGCAATTTTGTTTGCTGATTTACCAACGATTCTTGAACCGATGGGCTTTGGTCTTTCTTACAATCCAGGTCCTGTTATTAGCAACCCTTTTCGAGAACCAGACGACCTGAAAAGAGTTCGCGTGATGGAAGATGCTGAAGAGATGGGATTCGTTTACGAAACCGTTCGGCTTGTTCGTAAAGATTTGCCTGCTGATATTCCACTCCTTGGGTTTGCAGGAGCACCTTTCACTTTGGCATCTTACGCGATTGAAGGAGCAGGCTCAAAAAGTTACTTGAATACCAAGTTGCTGATGTATCGCCATCCAGAAGTATGGGACGAACTGATGCAGCGGCTTTGCACAAGCATTATCGGTTACCTCAAAGCACAAATTGCAGCAGGATGCCAAGCGGTTCAGTTGTTTGATAGCTGGGCAGGTTGCCTTTCTCCTCAAGACTATCGACAGTTTGCATCCCCTTATACACAGCAAATTATTTCTGAGATTTCAAAACATGCTCCGGTCATCAATTTCCTGACCGGCAATCCTGCATTGCTTCCATTGTTACGAGAAAGTGGCGGTGATGTGATTGGGATTGATTGGCGAATTGATCTTGCAAAAGCGTGGGATATTGTTGGTAACGATGTTGCAGTACAAGGGAATTTAGAACCGATTGTCCTTTTCAGCGAAATTTCGTACCTGAAACAAAGAACTCAGCAAGTGCTCGATGCTGCTGCGGGGAGAGCAGGACACATTTTCAATTTAGGGCATGGTGTCATGCCCGGTATGAATCCGGAAAATGTCAAAGCACTCGTCGAAATGGTACACGAAATGGGAGTGAAGTAAAACGCTTTGAATAAGTATCAAAGCGTTTTGTTCACAACCATTTGGTATCAATAGAAAAGCCGTGTTAAATCACGCCGCCCCATGTTCGGTACGGAGTTGCAACATCGGGCATATCCATAAACCAGACACGCTCCCAAATTTTGGGGATATGCCGAAAGTTTTCTGACCAGAAAATCAATTGGCGAGCACGCACATTACGTTCAGCAGACCAAGCAGGAAGAATACAACCAACTTGTACGACTGCTCCAAAAAGTAACAATCCAGATAAAATGAAATTACGCATGTCGTTCCTCCATGAACGCCAAGGCATCATAATTAAACTGGATTGGTACGACAACAAACAATGTCGAATAACCAAGTTAATCAGATGTCCCTGTTGCAAGTTGTGATTTGTAAGGGGGGTGTTCCATGTTGGTTCCCTCATGACTCGAATGAGATGTGAAAGGAACCGCTGTTGTTGATTCTTCTTGGGATTTGACTCCCATTTGCCGCACACGATCTTCCATTGTTTTACCTGGCTTGAACGTCACAACAAACTTCTCTGCCACTTCGACTTTCTCACCCGTTCGAGGGTTACGAGCCTTTCTGGCTGCACGTTTCTTCACTTCAAAAACGCCAAAATTCCGCAACTCTATTCTTTCATCTGTCACGAGTGTGTCAATAATGGCATCAAACGTCTTTTGAACAATTTCTTTGGTTCTCTGTTGAGTTAAACCAAGTTCCTCTGAAATTGCTTTTACTATCTCTTTTTTTGTCACGATTGGGGTCTCCCGACAAAGGGTCGTGATTGCTTTTCGGCTCATCCTTTGAGCAACTTGAACGATACAACTGTAATCCCAAACAGGACTTAGTGTCAAGCCGATTATTAAGATGATAGAAAAAAACAGCCTCTTTTACCCAAAAAATCAATCGTAAACTGCTTCCTAAAGGGCTTTATCGACCAATAACAGTTTGAATATCCAGTAAAACCAGAATAATCAGAAGATTTTACCAAAAATACCCAATGAGTAAAAAAACAGATGATATTAGCTTCTCCACAGACGCCTGCCTAATACTATCGAAAGTGGCACATGACTCTTCCTGCAAGTAAAATCCCCTAAAACATCGATACACATTAGCTCTTGTGACTCATTGTGTTCTTTTACTTGACTTGCACAATCCTTAAAGTCTCTTCTAAAAAATGCTGCAATTCCCAATGTTTTTATTGCATTCAACTGCCGATGTGTCATAGAATAGGGGCGACTATATTAAGTCGTTAGTAGAAAGGTGCGGCTGTTTTGCAAAGGTCTGCTTTGCAAAGGTGTTGTTAAAGAGTCTTTCGGGTCCTGTGTTAATCTGATTTCCATTCCCTTTCAAAAGAAGAGGGCTCAGTTATGCCTTGGTTTCCCCTGTTTCAAACCCTACTTGTTCGACAAACTTTTTGTGCACTCATTTGCACAGCATTCGTTGTTGGCTTTGCAACCTCTGCAACGGCAAAATCGAAAAGAAAAAGAAGGCATCACATTACAAAACCAAAGTTTATTCCACAGGCAAAAAAAGTGACTCTTTGGGAGGCACTCAAAGAGGAGCAAATAAAAACAAGAGTAATTGCTCAAAATGAACAAGTAGGAAAAGTTCTTTTTGAGAACAAGTCAGACAAACCACTCACAATCCTCTTACCAGAATCGTTTGTGGCAGTTCCCATTAACGCGCAAATACTCAACAATAATTTTCCAAACGGGAGAAATGGGCAAAACTTTAGCACGGGAACATTCGGCAATCGGAATAACTCAAGACGCCAATCGATTGGTGGGAATTTCGGAAACCGAAACAATAGTAACTTTGGAACAAACGGCGGTAACAATCAATCTTTCAGGAATGGTTTTTTGGGAACAGGAAGCAACTTCTTTTCTATTCCAGCAGGAAAAATTGTGAGCATCCCATTTCGGTCTGTCTGTTTGGAACATGGTAAAAAAGAGCCTACACGAAAAACAAAACTGACACTTATCCCTACAAAACAATTTACAAAAAATAAAAACCTTCAAGAACTATTGACTTTTGTTGGAAACAACAGACCAAACCAGAAAGCAATACAAGCAGCCACATGGCATTTGGCAAACAATATGAGTTGGCAGCAGCTTGATGAAAAAAGTATACAACGACTGGGTGGATTTGGTCCTCAAGCCTACTTTACCCGTGCAGAACTAGATGATGCGAGGAAGGTGATTACTCTTGCAACAGAACAGGTTAAAACAAGAGTGAAAAACAGAAAGACTTATAAAGGATATTCTCAACTTCAACGCATTCAAAGAGTTTCCGCAAAAAAATAACATAACGTTGCCGACAAGAAAACCATAAAGAAATCTGTCAATTGTCAGGTTTCTTGTTTACCCATTTCAAAGAAGAGGATTAGCAATGCAACAAATTTTCACATTTCACAAACTTGTTCGTTATGCACTTTGTGCTGCGTTTTGCGTAACGCTCATTACTGGCTCTGCGCATCCTGCTGCTGCAAAGTCAAAAAAGAAAAGAACACGTGCCATTACGAAACCAAAGTTCAACCCCAATGCAGAAAAAGTTGACCTTTGGAAAGCGATGGACGAAAAACAGATTAAAACAAGGGTTGTTGCCAAGAACGAAAAGACAGGAAGAATCCTCTTTCTGAATAAAACAAACAAACCATTGACTATTCTTCTCCCAGAATCGTTTGTTGCTGTTCCTATTAACGCACAGTTTGGTGGCGGTGGCTTTGGTGGCGGTCGTGGCGGCGGCGGTGGTGGTGGTTTCTTTTCCATTCCTCCCCAAAAGACTGTAAGTATCCCCTTCAAAACTGTCTGCTTGGTACATGGTAAAAAAGTTCCTCATCCAAAAACAAAACTGAAGTTAGTCCCCACAGAAATGTACACAAAAAATCCTGCTTTAAGAGAACTCATCTCGATTGTTGGAAACACAGGGATCGACCAAAATGCACTACAGGCAGCAACTTGGCACATTACGAATAGAATGAGTTGGGACCAACTTGCTGAAAAAAGTATCCCACGATTAGGTGGTTCGGATCCTGATCCTTACTTCACTAACGAGGAACTTATTGGAGCAACTAAAATTGTTTCTATTGCAGTTCAACGTGCAAAGAAGAGAATGAGTGAAAAAAAGAATTCCACTCCAAAAATGAAAAGAGATCGCTTTTTGAATGAGTAATCCCTTA
>UOGL01000626.1_pt1 | contig 11479 bp, 9 predicted proteins | sample 1990131 | NCBI WGS metagenome assembly UOGL01 (sample SAMEA4728526, study PRJEB27164) | hydrothermal vent metagenome | biome: marine basaltic hydrothermal vent biome; feature: marine hydrothermal vent; material: mineral | place: Pacific Ocean | collected 2011-06-14/2011-07-23 | depth 1741 m | reverse complement strand
TATAAAGATTCTTTATCTTCCCCCTTCACTCTGCCTTGCTGCACCAGTATAATAAAAGAGGTGATGGAATGACCACACCCAACAGATACTGTTTATTGCAGAAGGTCGTTTCCAAAGGGGGGTAGCGATGAAAACTCATACAACAAGACCTCAAGTAGCAAATCTTGCTTTCCATGTTTATGGGCGGTCTGTTCATCCTGAATTGTTTCAGGCATTTGTTAAGAAGGAAATCCTTCATGACGATTGTTCTGTTGAGCTTCAGTTGGGAGAGACAGGACATCTGCTAACCTTTCAACATGAGAGTTGTACCATTACCGAGTTAATGGCAACCAACAAACAACCTTTGCCGCAACGTAAACGACTGATTGACCTGCAAATTCGAGGTTACAAAGATGAAACACTCAAGTTTGTTGGTGGAGTGTTGTATCAAACAAATTTTCAGATGGAACGTTTAGAAATGGGAACGTTCTTGAACTATCATGAGGAACTTCAATACGATTGTCACTCTGTGGAATTGTGTCATCGGTTTCGAACAGAAAATCGATTGTCACCCGAGCCACTCAGTTTGATACGAATAGAAACCGGCGTCGATAGTTTTTTGATTCATACGTTTCACACATTTCCTAAGTCGCTTTCAGTCATTAAAACACAAACACTCATCGAATTTTAACGCCCCCAAATTCTAACACCCCCAAAATTCTAACGAGGAGAAGAAAAGATGCTTTCACAATTTCATTGCAAAGTATTGATTGCAGGACTTGCTGTTGCTGCTTTGACCCTGATGGTCAACCTCAACGCCAATGCAGGAAGATATGGTAGCTATCGTGGCGGGCATGGCAGCAGTTACGGGCATGGCAGCGGTGGTGGGTATGGACATGGTGGTGGATACGGATATGGTAACGGACATGGGCGTTCTTCCTCCTCTTATTCTCACAACTCCTATCGTCCATCGCATGCGTACTACAACTATGGGCATCGATTGCGTCAATACAATTATGGGTACGGACGTCATTCAAGTTTCTATAACTATTATAGCCCTTACCGCTATTCTTCTTACTCGCCTTACAGTAGCTATGGGTATTCGTTCTATCGCCCATACAATTATGGTGGGTTGTATTATCCTTCTTCGTATAGCTATGGGGGATCACGTTATTCTGTAGGATATGCTCCTTCTTCTATTTACAGAACAAGTGTGGTTGTTCAACAGCCAGTTCATTCTGTTGCTGCTCCTTCTCACCATCGCTATTCGTTTCAGCCAGCAGTTCCTGTTTCGTCTTGCCGTAGAATTTATAGTTACGATGATGCCCCTTACAGTCACTAATGCTGGTTCTCATTTTTTCATCTCTTTCATCACACGACATATTCAAATAGAAAACAGACATGCGACAAGTTGGAACATTGCCCACAGTAGAAGAGGCAAAGCAGTTTATGAGCTACCTGTTTACTGTTGGAATTGAAACCAAAGGTGAACAAGATGGCGATGCGTGGGCAATTTGGGCGTTCGATGAAGACCGCCTCGAGGAAGTGCGTAAAGAGCTGAGCGTTTTTCAAGAAGACCCTTACGCAGAAAAATACCAAAACTTAGAACAGCAGGTTGCTGAAATTGTAAGTCAGCGTGCCAAAGAGGTCAAAGCTGCCAACCGTCAACATGTCTCTGTTCGCAAACGCTGGGAACGCCCAGCGTGGCAAAACGCATTGGTCACAACCGGGTTAATTGCGATGAGTATTGCCGTTGTAATTGTTACCTCATCGTTTAAGGAAAGTTTTTGGGCGTTGGGTGATAAAACAAAGCCAGTCGTTACTCAACTTACTATTGCTCCTGTTTATGACTCATCAGCAGAAGCAAGGAAAAATCACAATCAGGGATTGAGTAACATTCGACAAGGAGAAGTTTGGCGATTGATTACGCCTATTTTTCTTCACTTTTCAGTCATTCATATTCTGTTCAATATGATGTGGTTACGAGATTTGGGGCAGGTGATTGAGTTTCGGCAAGGGAGCTTGAGGTTTTTATTGATGGTGCTGGTGATTGCTCTTTTCTCAAATCTTGCGCAGTATCTTTGGTCGGGACCAGTTTTTGGAGGGATGTCAGGAGTGGTGTATGGCTTGTTTGGTTACCTTTGGATGAAGAGCAAATACGACCCTGCTTCTGGTTTTTACATGCCTCCGAATATTATTTTCTGGATGGTCGGTTTCTTTCTTATTTTTACTTTTGGCGCCTTTGGAAACATTGCTAATATGGCACATGGAGTCGGGCTTGCTGTCGGAATGGTGATGGGTCTCTTTCGACCAGCAATGCGTTTTCTCTCACAAAAGTGAATGTTATCTGGGTGCAAAATCGATGAGATATTTCACAATCCCATTCAGCAAAACAAGGATGCTGGCATTCTTGCTTGGGTTGATTATTCTTCCTTTTTGTGTTGGTTGCTCAAAGTCTCCTCCTCAAACAAAAAAAAATGGCAACAAACCTACTCGAAAAAAGATACCCAAAAAGTTACCTGCTCAAACAAAAAAACTTCCCAAGTTTTTCGAGGAAAGCAAGCCAACCACCAAGCCGCTTCCTGTTTATCGCCCTTCCGATAATCGCCCTCAACATGATGTTGCCAAGCTGAAACAATTGGGCATTCACCGTTACGAGTCAAAACATCTTTTATTGTATACCGATATTGACCCGCGCATTGCGAAAACACTTCCAGCATTTATTGATGCTGCTTATCTTGCCTGGGAAGAGTACTTTGGAAAACTTCCGGCTGACCGTGAGAAGAGTGTTTTTCAAATCACCGGCTACATTATGAAAGACAAACAGCTTTTCAAACGGCTTGGATTGCTCCCTGCTGATTTGCGTCCCTTTGTCAACGGGCGACATCGGGGGGCAGAATTTTGGATGAATGAACAAAAGTTTGATTATTACCGCAGGCATTTAATGATTCACGAAGCAACCCATTGTTTCATGACCATTATGCCCGATGTCAACGCTCCTGCCTGGTACATGGAAGGAATGGCAGAGTTGTTCGGCACACATCGTGTTCAAAAGAATGGGGACATCACATTTCGAATCATGCCCCCAACAAGAGAAGACGTTGCAGGGCTGGGACGTATTTCAATCATTCGCAAAGAAATCAAAAAAGGAAAAGGAAAGTTTTTTGCTGCGGTAACCAATTTGAAATCAAGTGATTTTCTAAAAGATGAAGCCTATGCTTGGTCATGGGGGCTTTGTATGTTTCTTGATAGTCACCCTCTTTACGCAAAACGATTTCGTGAGTTGGGACGTGACGCCACCCATTCACAATTTTCAAAAATATTCTATGAAAAATTCAACAATGATCTTTCCGATATTCGTTCTGGATGGACACTCTTCGCAGGGAATTTGCAATATGGTTACGATTGTAAACGGTCTGTCGTCTATTTTGAAAAAGGAACTTTACTCAAAAAAAAGACGAGTCATCAATGTACTGTGCAATCAAACCTCGGTTGGCAATCGAGCAAGTTACTTGTCGAAAAAGGAAAGGTTTATCAGATATCTGCGGAAGGTTTTTTCACACTTGCTCAGCAACCCAAACCATGGCGTAGTGAACCCAACGGAATTAGCTTTCGCTATTTTGATAGAAAACCTCTCGGGCAACTCATCGCAACTATTCGCGTTGAAAAACCAATTACAGTAGCAGAGAAGACAAGTTTACTGACAGCTTTTCCTATCGGCTCGCAAAAAAAGTGGACAGCCCCCTTCAGTGGAACTCTTTACTTTCGCTTGAACGATTCTTGGAGTGAACTGCTTGACAATACCGGAAATGTCAAAGTCACAATACACGCAGAGTAACAAGCACTCAAGTAGAATAAACTCTGCAAACTTTTTTTGGGTGCAGACGCGTTATTACATAATGAGTCAATTTTCTTCCCCTCCCTTTTTAGGGAGGGGAAGATGACTTCGCTAACTATTAGGACATCTGGCGATGTCCTAATGTTACGAATTTTTTGATGTTGTTAAGTATGAAAAACTGACTGCCTACTCCTTGCGTGTTGGTATAATCGCTTTATTCAGTATCCTCACACAGGTTTGATTGTAACAGGGGTTTTCCCTACTTGCCAATTAAGTTAAAGGAGACATGCAGCCGAAAAGTGAGGTAAGTATCTATATCATCTTTTATTACATCATTTTTTATTACATCATTTTTTGTTGTGAAGAGAATATATGCAAAGAAGATGAAGTTGTATGAAGCAATCTGAACGAGACTCCATCTTCTTGTTCGAGTGATGGATTGCATAAAACAATGCGCTCAAAATACTTCTCAAATAGACATCAGTGAAGCCCCTCACATTTTCAGGCGGATGTGAATTGGGTGAAGGTTTAGGTTATGGCTTCTGTAGAAAGACTCCATCGTCTGCTTCGTTTGGTTGAACTTTTGCAATCTGGCAGGCATTACAATTCCAGCCAACTTGCATCGGAATGTTCTGTCTCTCGGCGGACGGTTTTTCGAGATTTGAATTTGTTACAGGGATCAGGGATTCCTGTTTCTTACGATGATGAACGGCAGGGGTATTCACTTCCTTCGCGTATGTTTCTTCCTCCAACAGATTTAACACTTGACGAATCACTTTCGCTTTTAGTGTTATGCTATGAACTGGGTGATGATGCACATGAAATTCCTTTTCATGTTTCTGCGCGGTCAGCGGCAGTCAAGTTGTTAAGTAACCTTCCAGGAAATTTGCGCGAGCATGTGGGAGAACTGACCGAAGCAATTTCTGTTCGTCTGGAAGCACACACTCCGTTACCGAACGCCAAGTCTCAGTACGATCTTCTCATGCAGGCAATTACAAAGCGGCGGCAAATACGAATTCAGTATTATAGTTTTTCTGAAGAGGGTGAAATCTCAACCGTTGTCAGTCCTTATCGTATTTTATTCAATCGTCGAAGTTGGTATCTCATTGGAAGATCAACGGTGCATCGAAAAGTTCGCACGTTCAATATCGGTCGAATTGTTAAAGCAGAGTTGCTGGAAAGCAACTACAAAATCCCTCCGCGATTTTCTCTTGAACGCTACTTGGGAAATGCCTGGTCACTCATTCGTGAGCCAGGAAAATCGTACGATGTGACCATTCGTTTTCAAAAACAAGTTGCTCAAAATGTGGCAGAAGTGCAGTGGCATAAAACGCAAAAACTTGTTTGGAACGATGACGGCACTCTCGATTTTCATTGCACGGTTGATGGCGTCGGAGAAATTGTCTGGTGGGTTTTGGGGTATGGTTCATACGCAAAAGTTATTCACCCCCCTGAACTACGCAATGAAATCAAAAAACATCTGACAGAGATGAATAGCATCTATCACTGAAAGCCAACAGTGCTTTGTCAAGCTTTGACGTTTTTTGGGGAGGGTTTATTAGATTGGTTTCTTGTCAATGAAATCGTGTGCAAAACGCGCAAAATTTCTGTGTCTGAGTTCCCTTTATGGTTCTGGCTCACTGCCAGTTTAAGGTACAGACGCGTTATTACGTAATGAGTCAATTTTCTTCTTCTCCCTTTTTAACGTCCCTATTGTATTATATAAATGTGAAACCTATTTGGTTTACTCGTTGCTTGACAATTAACTAACATTGTTACATAATTGAAGTTTCAGTTATTTTGATTCATGGAATCGCCAATGTTTGTCTCAAATTCGATACGCCAGAGTGCAAAACCAACGTTGCTCAGGAAATACAATCTTGATGCAATTGTTCGTCAGTTACAAATTCATGCGCCTTTGTCACGTGCCGAATTAGTTCGCAAAACAGGGATGAGCTATCCTACCGTGATGAAGATTTGCGACAGGTTGATAGAAGAAAAACTCATTGAAACGTGTGACGCAAAGAAACATGCCCTGGGCAGACCGGGGAATCCTCTGCGGATGGCAAGGGATGTTTCTCAAATAATCAGCATTTCACTGGGACCTGATAGTTATCGGGTGGCGGTCGCTGGGTTGGATGGTACCATTATCAAGGAGAGACAACTATCACTTCCCAAATCATATCAAAAACTACTCATCGATATTGAAAGTGATGTGAGTCGTTTGAAGAGAGAGCGACGTGCACGAACAGTGGGGCTTGGCGTGAGTATCCCCGGAACACTTACCACTCATTCATCAACCAAGTTGCAGACAATCAACTCACCCAATGTCCCCATTCTGAATGGGAAGTCTCTCTCACAAGATATTTCTCATTGCACAAAGACGCATACTGTCGTAAGTGAGACAATGCATTGTCAACTTCGTGCAGAAAGTATCCAGGGGCAGGCAGTTGACTTGGATGATTATGTCATTTTGAATTACAGAGGTGGGTTAGGATTAGCAGTCGTTTCCAATGGAAAGAAAGTGACGAGTTCTGGCAGTACCGGGGGGGAAATCGGACACATTGTGATCGATCCTCTTGGAGAGCGTTGCGGGTGCGGCAACCGGGGTTGCCTGGAAACGCTTTCAACAGATATTGCTTTATTAAAAGCGATCTCACGCAAGTTAAAACGAGACGTCTCTCTTGATGAAATGATAATAATGCTACAAGACTCATCCCATCTTTTTTCAAAAGAGATTGACTTCACTCTTGATTATCTGGCGATGAGTGCAGGAGTGACGATCAATCTTTTTCGTCCGCAAGTATTGTTTCTCAATGGACATTTTCTGGAAGCAGATCCATCACTTCTGAAAAGACTAATCGACAAAATAAAACTTCGCTCTCTTAAACAGTTTTTTCAGCGTTGTCGCATTTCCATCGCTAAGAGCGATACTTTGCAGGGGGCAGCGTTGGCGGTTGTTGATCAACTGATAAATGAATTACATAGTGAGTATTGAATACTCTCAAATAAGTAGAGTAAAAAACAAAGTATTGGAGTTGATACATGACATTCAAGATTTATTTATGTTTGCTTTGGTTGACATCATTGGCTCTTGCGCTCATCGCGATTTTGGTTGAAGCAGCACCCCTCAACATTCCAGATTCTGATAAAATAACTCTCCCGAAAGATATCCATCGTATCTTTCAAGAAAAATGCAATGCTTGTCATTCGGGAGATGAAGCAGAAGCTCAATTCAATGTTGATACGCTTTCTCAATTGATGGCAGGAAGCGAAAAAGGGGCTTCTATTGTCCCGGGAAAACCTCAAGAGAGTTTGTTGTGGAATAAAATCAAGTCAAACGAAATGCCTCCAGAAGATGAAGAGAAATTAACGGAGGCTGAGAAAAAGAAAATTCAACAGTGGATTCAAACAGGAAAGTTTCCCAGCGACAAAGAAATTCAACAAATCAAACTTGATCACCTTGTCGCAGAAGCAAACAAACATTGGTCGTTTCGTCCAGTCAAGAGGCAAAAAGCACCTGTTGTAAAAAACAAGAAGTGGGTGCGTAGTGAGATTGACCGATTCGTGCTGGCTCGTTTAGAAGCTGTGAACATAGAACCGTCAAAAGATGCTAACCCCTACACATTGCTAAGGCGAATTCATTTCGATTTAACAGGATTGCCTCCGGACGAAAAAGAAATTCAACAATTTCTGTATGATGTCAAACAGAGTAATATGCAAACAGCATTCGAAAAAGTAGTTGATCAATTGCTGAGTTCGACAGAGTTTGGTGAACGCTGGGGACGGCATTGGTTAGATGTCGCCCGTTATTCAGATACTCTCGGTGGTGGTGCTAATTTTACCCTGATTGATGCCTGGCGATATCGTGATTATGTGATCCATTCGTTCAACAAAGATAAACCCTACAACCAATTTGTCACCGAGCAAATTGCGGGCGATCTGATGACTTATGATTCAGCCAAACAACAGGAAGAACAAATTATTGCAACTGGTTTTCTGGCGTTAGGTCCGAAAGATTTTACTGATCAGGACAAAGTGAAGTTAATGGCTGATGCAATTGACGAGCAACTCGATACGCTGGGCAAAGCCTTCATGGGGTTGGCGATTGGTTGTGCTCGTTGTCATGGACACAAGTTTGATCCGATTCCTCTGGAAGATTACTATGCGTTGGCAGGTGTGATGCGTAGCACACAAACATTGGGAGAACTGGATGATGCCAAGGCATTTGCCAACATGCCGAGTTGGAATCGTATTCCATTACCAACTATGAGCGAGCAAAAAAGAAAAGAATTGATTAATAAAAGCAAATCAACAAGAGAATCGCTATCCCAGAAAGCGAATCTCCTGAAATTAGAAATCAAAAAAATAAAAAAACTAATTGCACTTAATAAGAACAATAAATCTCTTAAAGAACAACTTAATAAACTAGAGCAACAAAAAAAAGATGTCGATAGTGAGGTCAAGAAAAAGGGTAGTCTAAAAAACTATTTTGGTGAATCATACCCAAGTATTTTGGGTGTACTGGAATCTAAAAAACAGGTTGATGCCCGTATTAATCTAGGAGGAAATCCACGTCAACTTGGTAGTAAAGTACAACGGGGTGTCATTCGGGCAATTGGTGGGCAAAGTGATAAAATTCCCAATCATCAATCGGGTCGATTACAACTGGCAAAATGGTTGACCTCGTCCCGACATCCTTTAACATCGCGTGTGATGGTCAATCGCATTTGGGGACATCTTCTGGGAAGAGGGATTGTCGAATCTGTTGATAACTTTGGTACAACAGGCAGCAAGCCTTCACATCCCCAGTTACTTGATCATCTGGCGTATCAATTTGTTGAAGATGGCTGGTCGGTCAAGAAGATGATTCGTCGTATTGTCCTTTCCCGAACTTATCAGCTTGCCAGTGAACGCAACAGTGCTGCGACGAAAATTGATCCTGATAACAAACTTCTGTGGAAAAGAACCACGCGCCGCCTTGATGTCGAAGCATTACGTGATTCACTGTTGGAACTCAGTGGTCAACTGAGCAATGAACGTGGAGGTCCCACATTGGTTCATGCAGGAATATTAAGTCTTGGGTTTCGAATAAAAGTTGAGCGTGCAGGATTATGGAAACGGCGTTCTGTTTACTTGCCAGTTTATCGTAGTATGGTGATTAATAACAAAGCAATGATGCCAACATTTGATTTTGCAGACCCTAATTTTGTTGTGGGTCATCGGACTTCAAGCATTGTGCCAACACAGGCGTTATTCATGATGAATAACGATCTCACTCTCAATAGTGCAGAAACTGTTGCAAGCCGATTACTTAAAGAAGAAATGAACGACAGCGACCGAATTCGATCACTCTATCTTTCTGTTTTCGGACGACCTGTGAAAGCACATGAACTTAAACGAGCATTGAAGTTTCTTAAGTTATCTACAGAGAGATTGAATAAACAGAAACCAGAACAAGCACGCCTGACCGCATGGACAAGCTTCACACAAGTGATGTTTTCCAGCAGTCAGTTTCTACTTGTCAATTGAGGTGTATTGATATGAGTAATAATAACGAAAATATGAATCTCGATTACCATCAACTTTTTTCGCGTCGGCAGATGTTACAGAAATTTGCCTGTGGATTTGGTTCGTTGGCATTGACCGATCTGCTTGCCAGTCGTTCGGCTGCAACTGAAAAGGGAAAACAACGTACTTCAACATCTCCTCACTTTCCAGCGAAGGCAAAGCGGGTTATCTTTTTGTTTATGGCAGGGGCACCATCGCAAATGGATACCTTTGATCCCAAGCCGACATTGCAAAAATTGAATGGAAAAACTTTTGGAGAAGATGTCTCTGGAGTTCTCAAAAAATTTGCTGCCAGTGATGGTGTACTGTTTGGTTCCCCGTTCAAGTTCAAGCAGTATGGAGGATGTGGGCAATCAGTTTCAGAACTACTTCCGCATTTGTCGTCGCATGTAGACGACCTTTGCTTTTTGAAGGGAATGCACACCGAGGGGTTCGATCATGGTCAGGCAGGGTTGTTTTTTCATACTGGAGCGTCGAATCTCATTCGACCTTCCCTCGGTTCATGGGTGAGTTATGGATTAGGAACCGAAAATAAAAGTTTACCCAGCTTTGTTCATTTAGGACCATCGGGAGATTACGGCGGGTTTCGTATTCACGCCAATGCATTTTTGCCAGCAAAGCATCAAGGAATGGTGATTGGTTCCGACACACTGCCAGTCTCACAGGCAAAGATCAATGATTTAAAGAGTAATCACCCTGTACATCAACTTCAGCAACAACAGTTGGGACTTCTGAAGGAAATGAACAAGGAACATCGTCAGAATGTTGCTGCGGATCAGGAAATTAATGGACTCATAGAATCGTTCGAAACCGCTTTTCGTATGCAGACCGATGCAGCGAATACCCTTAATCTTTCGCAAGAGTCAAAAAAAACACAACAGATGTACGGACTGAATAATCCCAATACCGATGACTTCGGCAGACAATGCTTGATGGCACGGCGAATGTCAGAAGCAGGAGTTCGATTTGTGCTGGTGACACATTCCATTCGCAAGCAGTTTGCATCCGTTCGTGAGTGGGATCAGCATCAAAACCTTGAGAGAGACCATCGTCGAAATGCGCTACAAGTGGATCAACCGATCTCTGCACTTCTGGCTGATCTGAAGCAACGCGGCTTGCTAGACGATACACTCGTCATTTGGGGAAGCGAATTTGGACGAACACCCATGATCGAAATTAATAAAAAAGTAAACAAAATTACCAAAGAGAGTGGTCGCAATCACGATCCACTCGGCTTTACTATTTGGATGGCAGGCGGCGGGGTGAAGCGTGGTTTTTCCTATGGCGGAACCGACGACATCGGCTACCGGGCAGTAGAGGGTCGCGTTCATACCCATGATTTACATGCGACCATCTTACATTTGTTAGGGCTGAATCACGAAAAACTCACCTTCCCCTACTCAGGACTTGATGTCCGCTTGACAGGCGTAGAAAAGTCGCGTGTCGTGAAAGAGATTATTGCCTGAGCCCTGGTAGGGTCTGCTGTATCGATGGCGTTGGTGTTGTTGAAGCCGAGTTCACCGTGACAGAACTGTATGTAACAGAATCTTGATTTCCTGCAGCCTGACTATTTGCCATGTTGGTTGTTGCTAAGAAACGCTCGCCTCCTTGATATTTCCAGCAGCCGTACAGCGAAGGAGAACTTGAAAAGTTGTACAGATTTCTTATTGCCATTGCATTCCATGCACCAGTACGATTATGAACCATATTTTTTTTGAAACTCGGTAAGTTTTTTTCGTAATTCATCATCCAAGGCAGCCCCATAGTAGTAGTACGCGCAACGAAGAAAAGAGGCTTTTACGGGTAACGGGATATTTTTCTCACTGATAAGAATACGTTCTAGTTCAGCAATGTCTTCCATAATCTCCCTATGGATCAAATTTAGTTTTTGGGTTGTTTCTGCTTTCAAGCTCACCACCTCTTGACGGACTAAATCATCAGCGTAGAGGTTAGGGGTGGAGTTACTTGAAGCTTTGCTAGGCGGAGTTGGAGTATTCGGAGTTGGAGTATTTGGAGTATTTGGAGTTGATTTTTTTACAATACTATTATCTTCGGAGCTTGATCCATTGATTGGAGTAAAATGTTTTCTAC
>UOGL01000211.1_pt1 | contig 11831 bp, 10 predicted proteins | sample 1990131 | NCBI WGS metagenome assembly UOGL01 (sample SAMEA4728526, study PRJEB27164) | hydrothermal vent metagenome | biome: marine basaltic hydrothermal vent biome; feature: marine hydrothermal vent; material: mineral | place: Pacific Ocean | collected 2011-06-14/2011-07-23 | depth 1741 m | reverse complement strand
GAGAAAAATCGTGGTCGCAACGAGTGCCGTACTTGCACTGTTGCTCCTGCTCCCAAAGAATTACGTCAACAAGGCTGGCGCGATGCGAAGAGTGTCGGCATGATGCATCGTGTTTGCGAACGTGATGGCAAAACGTCGGAAGAATTGGTTTATTTCATCAGCAGCCTGCCCCCGAAAGTGCGCATGTTAGCAAAACATTTACGTTCGCATTGGACGGTTGAAAATCAATTGCACTGGTCGTTGGATGTAACATTTGCAGAAGATGACAGCCGGATACGTAAAGGAAACGGTCAAGAAGTTGCGAGTCTTTTTCGTCGATGAGCCTTGTCGCTGTTGAAGCAAAACAAGACAATCAAATCAAGCCTGCGCGGCAAAAGATTCATGGCAGGCTGGAATACCGACCTGCTGGAAGATATTCTCTCTGGAAAATAAGACTTTTTTCATGCAATTGCCCTGGGTCTACCCGAAAACTCAGGTCGCCCCATCACACATTAGACGCACGCTGAACTGGCAGACGAAGTGACGAAGCGAGGTATCGTTGAATCGATTTCCGCTTCAAGAGTCGGACATTATTTGCGGGAAGCAGAGATCAAACCACACAAAACAAAATATTGGTTGAACACCAAAGAAAAAGACCCCGAACGGTTTCAACAACAAGTCAAAGAGGTGTGTGATTGTTATCACGAAGCACCTGAATTCCATCGCCAGAAGAGACCAACGCACACGGTGAGTGTTGATGAAATGACTGGTATTCAAGCGTTAGAACGAGTTGCTGACACACTGCCGATGCAGCCGGGTTACGTCGAACGTCGAGAGTTTGAATACAAACGTCACGGCACACAAACGTTGATTGGAAACTTTCACGTTGTGACTGGAGAGATGATTTCACCGAGTGGAAACTTTGTGTCACAGGAAGCATTGCGAGATCGATTGTTGTGGTTCATCGAATACTTCAACAAAACGATGGCAAAACCATTCGACTGGACGTTCACCGGCAACATTCTGCAATCAGGCAGAAAGCAAAGATTCCACAAATCCACATTCCAGTGAACAGTCAATTGCAATTCGTGGTATTAGGATGAGTTGCATGTTTGATATGCGATAGTTATTTATCGAACGCTTCTAAGTATCAGTTCGTTCGAACTCAACCTGAAGGTCCAATTACTGTCAAGTCCAGTAACTATTCAATGGAAAGTACGGGGCATCGTGCTGGAAGTAAATCCAAAAAAGTGACTGCTGCGTGGAATGTAAAAGTTATGTTTGTAAACGGAACTCCCAAAATCATTTTTCCTGAACGTAAGAAAGAAATAAAACGAAATTTCTAAAATTGAGTGCAACACGATTTTGTTTTTCTCTTCTCGCCTGATGCTGATACCAGACTCTCCCGCTTGGGAGAGCGGTTGATAATACCGTAGAAATTTTGGTGCCTACCCAGAATTATGGACAGATATTTAGTAAAAGAAGGGACTGCTTTCTTCCAGAAGACTCGCGATTTGCTGACCAAGAGGCTATGATACCTGTTACAGGTTGTTACTTAAAATCAATGGAAAGATTGGAAGAGGTCAATGAAACGTTTTAGTCTGTTTTTTATGTTATTCGTTGTGACGAACATCGTTCAGGGTGAAAAAACTGATCATCCAAAAGAGGCTGTCGCATCAAAAGGAGAATCAAAATATCTGGGGAACATCCATCAGGTGACCTCTGGGTTTTCCCGTGCGGGGGAAGGGTATTTTTCTGCTGACGGAAAGCAGATTATCTATCAGGCGTACCCTACTGGGTATCCCTTCTATCAAATTTATGTGCAAAAATTGGGGGAGAAAAAGCCTCGGCGTATAAGTACAGGGCGTGGAAGAACAACTTGTAGTTATTTTTCACCTGATGGAAAAAAAGTCATTTTTGCTTCAGCACATACAGACCCACACATTGCACGAACAGAACTTGAAGCACGCAAACTGGCAGCAAAAGGGGGCAAGCGACGTTACAAATGGGACTTCGACCCTCACATGGATATTTACGAAAGTAATCTCGATGGAACTGGAATGAAACGTTTGACCGATACCCCCGGCTACGATGCAGAAGGAAGCTACTCTGCTGATGGCAAGCAAATTGTTTTTACGTCATCACGCGATGGTGACCCCGATATTTATGTGATGAATGCAGATGGTTCCAATGTCCGACAAATAACAAACAGTGATGGCTATGATGGTGGTCCTTTTTTCTCACCTGATGGCAACTGGATTATCTTTCGAACAGACCGTGATAAAGAACATATGCTGCAACTCTTTGCTGTTTCTGTGGATGGTAAAAAAGAAGTGCAACTCACAAAAAACTTAGGACAGGTTAATTGGTGTCCCTATTTTCATCCCAGTGGAAAATATATTGTCTGGTCAGGAGCAGACTACAGCAAAGGACCACGGAGTGCTCATTTTCAATTATTCACAATGGAAATTGAGTCAACAGCAACAACTTTCAAAGGCGGAAAGATTACACAAATTACCACGCATGCAAAAGCAGATGTGCTGCCGGTATTTAGTCCTGATGGGAAAAAAATAATGTGGACTTCCACACGAACAAAAGATGGAAGTAGTCAACTATGGATTGCAGACTGGCTACGAGAAAAGAAATAGAAAAGCGTGAAAAGAAATAGAGAAAAGGAGGCAACATGTTTAAGCAATATATGATTTCACTTGTCGGTACAAACCGAGTGGGCGTGCTGGCAGCAGTGACCACTGCACTTGATGAACTGGGGGGCAACTTACGAGAAATGAGCACAACCGTTGTGAAAACAGCTTTTTCGATGATTGCATTTGTCGAGTTCCCCGAGCACAGAAAGCCAGATGTAGTGGTTGACCATATTCGAGGTGTCTGCCGCCCTTATCAAATTGAAGTCTCCTTGCAGGAACTTGCCCCCCTCACATTAGAACCAACAGAAGCAGCCACATTGGAAGAAAAACCGACTCACTACACATTGTTTGCATCTGGAGATGATGAAGCAGGGATTTTGAGAACAGTTGCTGTTCGTCTTTCTCAGGAAAATGTTGATGTCCGTAATGTTTACTCTCGTAGCAATGATAAGGGACAATCTTTTGTGATGGAGTTACAGGTTGCTGTCCCTTCTTCTGTTGATTTTCCTTTACTCTGTAAAGGGATAGAAGAACTGTGCGAATTTGGCAACTTATCTATTGAACTTGAACTGAGCAGAGATCGAGAATCTGACCTTTCCATTGATACAGAATCTGTTTAACTCCAAAATAAATCACAAAATCGACAAGATCGTAAACAACCATGTCAGACCACCCCGATGATTCCTCTTTGCAAAAAGACAACGCATCTCATTCAATGAATCAAGAAGAAACGTCTCCTCTCTCTTCAGATGGACTTCCCGAAGAGTTGCCTCCCATTGAACCACCTTCTGCTGGTTTTATTATGCAACTTTTTGTTGTTCCTGCAATAATCGTTGCTGCGATTATTGGGATGTGGGCGTTGTTTGGAAAAATGACAGCAGAAGAAGAGAACCTCACGCAGGTACTTGTCGAAATTAAAAGCAACAACGCATTGCGGCGTGGTCCTTCGATGCACAAATTGGCTCAACTGATGCAAGTTGATGCCCATCGCAAACCAGAAGAAAAACAGTATGTCAATAATTCTGTGGTGGCAAAACAGACAGCCAATTTGTTGATACACTGGTTACAAAATGTTCCTGCTAAAGAAAAAGAAAAAAAAGAGGTACTCGAAGCGCAGGTCTTTCTTACGCGCACATTAAGCATGTTTGAAACTCCCGATGTCGTTTTACCTGCGCTTCAAAAAGCAATGCACATTCCTGTTGAACCGAAAAGTGGAGATCGAAAAGAACAGGCAATGCGCGACTTGCAACAAACTGTTCGTAAAAGTGCGATTGCTTCTATTGCATTACTGGCAGATCGAGCCAACCAACGTAAGGAACCTTTAGAGAACTCTGCATTGGTGCTTGAACTCTCTGACATTGCATTGAATCATGATGAAGAGACTGCTATTCGGCAGGTGGCAACTTATGCGTTGGGGCTTTTTCCAGGAGATGTTGCAGAGCAAAAGTTAAAGGCACTGTTAAAAACAGCAGACCAAATGACACGATTGAACGCAGCGATTGCCCTTTCTCGAAAAGGGTCAACAGCAGGCTATCATGTCTTCACCAACGTTTTAACAGAAACCACCAAACGGTTAAATAAAAAAGAAGCACCTAACGAGGAGCAAAACTGATGAAAAATCATATTCTTTATTTCTCGATTTTGTTTTTTGCGTTGGCATCTGGTGGGTGCACACCTCCACCGAAAGTTTCTAATGCAGAGCAATTTGAGCAACGTCTTCAATTGAAAAACAGCCTGCAAGCAGTGATGAATCTTTCTGACAAATGGGATACCAACCAGAAAGCAAATCTCATTCAACTCATTCAACCCATTGCAGAAAAACATGACGTGAATGAACTGCGCAACTTGGCAGCAAAAACAATTAAGGCACTTCAAAAAACAAACGAGCCGACTGATAAGTAGCAAAGTTTCCACACGACATCCCATTGCAAGAGATGAACAGAGAGACAACTTCCCCTGATGTTTTACAGAATGAGGAGACTGTGATGAGTCATGCCGCAGAAGTAGAAACCAATAAAACAACGCTGGCAAAAAAAACGTTTTGGGACAAAATCGCAATCTGGTCAGAATGGGCGTCTGATTACGGGAATGCGATTTTAGTGAAAGAGACACGGCAAGCATTAAAAAGTAAACAGTTTGTTATTACCTTTATGCTTGTGCTGATTGCCTGCTGGATTATTTCTTTTTTTGGAGTCACTTTAAAAGGAGGAAATCGAATCCAGTATGGCGAAACAGCTAAGATGTTTTTTTTGTCATACTACATTGTATTAACAGCTGCTGTTCTGGTCATTGTTCCGTTTACTGCGTTTCGAAGTTTGTTACAAGAACGTGAGTTAATGACTTTTGATCTCCTGAGTATCACAGCATTAAAGCCGCGTCAAATTATTCTTGGTAAGCTCGCAAGTGCATTACTTCAAACGCTCATTTATTTTTCAGCGATTGCCCCCTTTATTGCGTTCACCTCTTTTTTAGGAGGATTCGATTTTGCGATGACGGTTTTTATGCTCTCGTTAGCTTTTCTGTTATCTATTTTTTATTGCACCATCACTCTTATGGTGGCAGCTTTTATTAAAAACAGAATTTATCAGGCACTACTGACAATTCCCATTTTGCTCGGCTTGATTTTTCAGGAATTTTCCATTTTTGGTTTTCTATCTGCTAGCATGAACCAAGGAACATCATTCTTTAAAGACGCAGAATTTTGGTGGGGAGTGAGCTTTGCTTTACTTGTATTCGTCAGTTACTCCATTCTTTTTTTACAAATTGCAACAACGCAATTAACATTTGCTTCAAGCAACCGTAGTACCGCGATTCGTATTACTTGTTTCGTGCAATTCCTTCTTTTCTGGGGTTCGTTTATTGCTGTCATTCTTTACGCTCGTTCATCATTTGGAGTCTCTGGGCTTTCTGGTGTTGTGTTGGCTGCCATGACTATTTTGCCTGCAATCCATTTGTTTGTTGTTGGATTGTTTGCCACGACAGAACCAAACTTTCTGTCGCGCCGTATTCGTCGCGATTTGCCAAAATTAATGTCCGTCCGTACTTTATCTGTCCCTTTTATGCCAGGAGGTTCACGCGGGTTTATTTATATTGTTTCTCAAGTCATTTTTATGGGAGTCATTTCATCGGGCTTATGGAAACTCTTTGGGGCAGGAAGAGGCCATGAGGTTTTTCAATTTATCCTGCTGTTATGTAGTTACCTTATTATTTTCTTTAGCTTCTCAACACTTTTATCTCGTTGGGGAGAGAAAATTTCAGGAGACCTTCGCCCTGGGCATATTCGCGCTCTTGCTCTTGTGGCATTGGCAGGATGTTCGATTATTCCTGCCTTCGTTTTCCTTTTTTATGAAATCATTGGAGGAAGCCCTCAACGTTTTAGCCTGATTGATGGTATCAGCCCTTTTTATACACTTACTTACGCACTTGACCCAACCAGCAGCCACTCTCAGTTGAGCAATACAATCAGTATGTTGTGTACGTTCATTCCCATTTTTGCTGTGATAGGTATTCTTTTCAATCTACGACCCGCCTTGAATAGCATCAACGAAATTCTTTTCACCAAGCTGAAAAGCACCTCGCGACATCAAACGAATTAACATGGAGCACTTCCCTTAACCTCATAGCCTTTCATTATGCGAAACAATCCTGAAGTTCAACAAGCGGTCAGCCTGTACCAACTTGGTTTGCCACACATCCCCTCAGCAGGGCGTTCGGGGGAAATGTTGGGGCGCGGCACGGGGTCTTCTGTCGAGTTTCAAGAGTACCGAGATTACTTTCCTGGCGATGACATTCGGCATCTCGACTGGGCAGCTTATGGAAGATCAGACTCGTTAATGGTGCGACTTTATCGAGAAGAAATTTCTCCGCAAACAGAAATTCTTGTCGATGCGACCTCTTCAATGACAACTGGAAATGGCGTCAAAAAAGAAGTCACAAAACAACTGGCAGCGATGTTCTCGTTAATGGTGAATGCTGTGGGGGGGCGACCACGTTTATTTCTTCTTGATGATGCAAAAGTGATTCAACCGCATGGCAACGAAGGACTCGATTTACTCGAACAGCATCCCTTCAATGCCATTCGTTCGCTGGATGAATTATTACATCATCACCAGCTTCCCCTCAAACAGCAGTCTGTTCGTATTGTCATTAGCGATTTTCTTTTCCCACACGACCCCGAACTTCTCATCAAACGACTTGCAGCAAATGCCAGTACGTTATGGGTGGTTCAAGTCCTTACACAATTTGAAGCGGCTCCCGAAGTCGTGGGGGGGCGTCGATTGATTGATGTCGAAACTGATGCACAAATTGATTTAATGATTGACCCGAAAACCATTGCCCTTTACTTGGAACGTCTTGGGCGATTGCAAACAGAACTATCGCAAAACTGCCGTCGTGCCCATGCTGTTTTTGTGACAGTTGTTGCAGAACGGGGCTTGGCTTCCCTTTGTCAAAACGAATTAACAAAGGCAGAAATACTTCGACCCACATGAAAAACTGATAATAACTTTATGTACTTTGCAAACCCCTGGGGGTTATTGGGGCTACTTGCCCTGCCAATTATTGCAGCCATTCATTTGTACCATCGTCGTTTCCCGCCGATGGAAATTGCGGGTGCGCACTTGTGGGGCGTCGAAATGGAGATGCGCTCAGCAGGACGACGAAAAGACAAACTCCCTATCACTGCAACCTTATTGCTAGAACTTTTGGCAGCGTTGTTACTAACGCTCGTTTTGTCTCAACCTCGGTTTGGTTTGGGAGATTCGGCGTCTCACTTGGTGGTCATTCTTGATAACTCGGCATCAATGTTGGCACGTTCTTCAACAGAAGAAAACAGCACCACCTTGCGTGATGCTGCTATTGTTAAGTTAGAAGAAAAAGTCAAACAACTTGATAAAGGGAGTCGTTTTACATTTATTTTAACAGGGCGCCGTACAGTCATGCTAGCAGGACCTGCGGTGAGGTGGGACGAGGCAAAAAAAGAATTGAAGAACTGGCAGCCACATGAAACGACTCACAATTTTGATTCCGCCTGGGACTTGGCTTCACAACTGGCAGACAATTCGGGGCAGATGTTATTTTTGACCGATCGTCTCCCCCTCAAAAAAACAAGTATCCCCAAGCGAATGGAAATTATCTCGGTCGGTAAACCTCTTAACAACATTGCCATTTCTTCTGCCCGCTGGTCGTTTTCCCCCTCAACAGGAGTAGGGACGATTTTTCTGATGGTCAACAATTTAGGATTAGTTGATGCCACAGTAACCATCAATGGAAAAACAAAAACAGACCCTCTCTTTCAACGGAAGATATCTATTCCTGCAGGCAAAGGAATTCCGTTAGAGACAACGGTTGCAGAAGGATTGGGGCAGATTTTTGTGACAGTCTCTTCATCTGCGGACCAACTTGAAATCGATAGTCAGGTGAAACTTATCGAGCCAAAAACTCGCATGTTGACATTAGCAAATAGTCTTAAAAATGTCTCCGCTCAAAAAGCAACCAACAAAGTTATTCGCTCTCTTCCTTATGTACAAATGGGAAATGAAGAAGAGGCTCATTTGCTGATTGCCCCAGCAGCAGAGTTGCCTCCCTCGAGAGATGATCTTTGGTGGTTAGGAATTGGTCCCATAAAAAATGATCCTGCGACATTAAAAGCAGCCAAAAATTTACTTCCTCCGTTCCTGATGGAAAAACGGAATCCGCTGCTTGATGGTGTCGTGTTAGGAGGCGTCATTTGGGGAGGCGTGCAACCGGTGAGGTTACAAGTCACTCCCATTATCTCAGCAGGGAAGTATCCTTTGTTTGCACGATTGAAAGGAACTCGTACGACAGGCTATTTAATGAATATCGATTTTGGGAAATCGAACTTGGCAGAAAGTCCCGATTGGCCCATTCTGTTAAGCAACCTTATCGAACAACGTCGCAAAAATCTTCCCGGGTTAAGACGCTGGAACTATCGTATCAACGAGCAAATTCGTTTTCGTTTGTATGAAGGTTTGCAAGAAAAAGAATCTGCTGCAAATCAATCATTGCAACTCATTCATGAAGAAGGCAAAAGACGTTCTCTCGCCCGGACTGCAATTGTTGAACTTCCTCAACTCACACAAACAGGCCTCTACAAACTTCAAGAGGGAGAAAAAACAATTGATCAATTTGCTATCAATTTTTTTGATACAGAAGAATCAACCCTTACTCAATTAAAATCGGGTCTCCACAAAGCAGAAGTGACCACCACTACAGCAAACTTGCATATCGATAGCAATTACACCTGGGTCATTTGGCTCGTCCTGTTTCTTATCATCGTTGCAGTGTTAATGAACTGGAAGATATTGAAACCAAAGTGATTATCGAGATTGCAGTTTGACTGTGACAACACGTTCTTTTCCCTGCCAATATAAAGTGACTTTGATTTGATCTCCCGCACGATGTTTATCTAAAAATTTGTGTAAATCGTGTGTTGTTTGAACCTCTTTTCCATTGATGGCAATAATTAAATCTCCCCACAAAATCCCTTTTTCCTGACGTTGTGTCGGTTTGATTCCTGCTTCTTCTGCACCAGAACCTGGTGAAACAGACTTCACTAGAACGCCTCCTTTTCCTTCGGGGCGATCGATCACCTTATTTTCTATCAGTTGTTTTAAGTAAGCATCATTGAAAATACTAACCCCTAATACGGGGCGTTCCACCTTACCATATTTGATCAATTCGGGGACATAAAAATTGACGGTATCAACAGGTACCGCAAACCCGACACCCGCAGATTGCGTGCCCGTGGGGCTGTAAATGGCGGTATTAATTCCAATCAAACGTCCTGCGCTGTCAAGTAAAGGTCCCCCCGAGTTCCCCGGATTGATGGCAGCATCTGTCTGAATAACATCAGAGATTGTCCGCTTGGTGACAGATTGAATTTCTCGCCCTAACCCACTAATGACCCCTGTGGTTAATGTTTGGTCTAACCCGAAAGGGTTACCAATAGCAAAAACAGATTGCCCCACCAGTAGGTTGTTTGATTCTCCAATAGGAAGTGGAACCAACTTACCTTCGCGAATATCTATTTTCAAAACAGCAATATCTTTATCTGGATCGACACCCACCAAACTGGCGTTCCAGGTGGATTGATCAGGAAAGGTCACACGCGCTTTTTGTGATCCTTTAATGACATGAAAGTTCGTAACAATATGCCCCTGTTTATCCCAAACAAAACCACTCCCTGTTCCTTGAGGAACTTCGTAAAGCTTAGAGCTTGACCGATCTCGCCGCACGTTAATACTTGTAATATGCACAACTGAAGGAGAAGCTTTTTTGAAGAGTTCGATGGTCGACATTTCGATTTCAGCCAAATTGCCGCGCGGTTGAATAGCGCGTGGCTGGGCATTTGGACTAAACAAGCTGGAACCTCTACCAAACAAAGAGGAGAGGGGCTTGCCATTCATTTGAAATAATAAAAACGCATTTGTTCCCAAAAGAATGAGAATAAACAGCATACTGACGCCAGAGGATTTACTTTTTGTCATTTTCACTTTACCCAGAAGAGAACGCTTTACTTATTGAGGATTTCGCAATTAAATTTTTGGAAGTTTTAACCCTTTTTTGAATTTGTTCATGCCAGAGTTATTGGGGTTGTACTCGCCGATCACTTTGACATTTGCCCCTTCTTTCGGGATGTTTTTTTCTAAAGAGAGTGCCCACAAAATTCCGTTGACAGCCAATTTGCGTACTGATTCATTTTTGAAGTCGTAGGAGTGGGCTGTCGTTGTAAAGAAAACTCTGCCGACAGTCCCATTTTTTCCTTGATAGGTTTTTGTCCATGCGGTGGGGTTATTCAGAGGATATCGTTTGAGATTTCCTTTCTTTTCATGATTTGAAATGAGTGACCGCCCCATCATCAACGGCTTGGAATCGCCACGCAATTTGTCGCCACCCCCTTGGACATGATACAACCACGAGTAAGCTTGAAACGGCTTAACTCCTCTTAAAACAGGATGCATTTTCATTGTGTCAATGATTGTGACATCAGTCAATGGCTGTTTTCCATCCTTAAAATGTCCATGATGAGTAATCCAGTTTTGCCCCACAAGCTGAGCAATTTTCTCGCCACGCCAACCCCATTCTTTGTGGTGAGGGTGTTTATCAAATTTGAAAGCATGTGTTGATGTTCGAAATCCGACAATCGGCTTACCCGATTCAACATACTTCAAAAAGTGCTTGAATTGTTCATCGGGAAGATCACGAAATCGAGTAAACAACACCATTAAATCAGCATCATCTAATGCTTTTATCCCTGTGATATTATTATGATTCGAAGGATCGATAGTTCCTCCTTTTCCCATCGAATAACAGAGTGTGACTTTACAATTGTATCGTTCCTTTAGAATACGGGCAATCATTGGCATCGATTCTTCCGAGCGATACTCATCATCGCCCACTAAAAAAACAACATGTGGTTTTCGATGAAGTGAATCGAACGCATGGCTTGATGTTGTGATTCCCAAAATAACAAAACCTGTTACTAAAAGAGAAAGAGCGAATGAGCCTGTTCTAGAACAATAAAACATAAAATTAAATCTCCCACAAATTCAGACAACATTTTCTGGTTCAACGTAACTTATAGCACCTGAGTTCTGTTAAAAAACCTGGATTACCGTTTTAGAAATTAAATTTTCATCAATGAAATCGTGTGCAAAACGCGCAGGATTTCTGTGTCTGAGTTCCCTTGATGGTTCTGGCTCGCTGCCAAGTTAAGGTCATGCTGATGCTTTTTGCATCAATCAATCGAAGGATATTATCAGTATGCCTTAGAACGATAGTGTACCAAACCCTTGGCGCCTCGAACATCCATAACTTTAGACAACAGTTCACCATCAGGCAAAATAACAAACTTTGTCATAGACCCCAAAAGTCAGACAGTCTGTTAATCTATAAAATCACCGAAGCTCTTTACTTCTTGGGGATTTTTGGATCACTCTTTAATGGCAACTGTACTGCTTTTCCTGTCCAGGACGATTTGTAAATCGAGAGAATAATCTCAACGCTTTTGCGTCCTTCGTGTCCATCGACAAATGGTTTTTTCTTCGTTTGAATTGCTTTGATGAAGTCTTTCAGTTGTGCAGCGTGCCCAGCAAATGAAATGGCAGAAGGGTCGCTTGCACCGCCGGTTCCTCCTTTTTTCTTGGCAAACTTTTTGCGAATGACTGCATCTTTACGGTCTTTCTT
>UOGL01000173.1_pt1 | contig 11874 bp, 6 predicted proteins | sample 1990131 | NCBI WGS metagenome assembly UOGL01 (sample SAMEA4728526, study PRJEB27164) | hydrothermal vent metagenome | biome: marine basaltic hydrothermal vent biome; feature: marine hydrothermal vent; material: mineral | place: Pacific Ocean | collected 2011-06-14/2011-07-23 | depth 1741 m | reverse complement strand
CATTTTCACAGGACAAGAAGCAGACAACATTGTTCTAATTGGAGGGGGCGTTGGAATTACTCCCATGATGAGTATCACCCGTGCTTTGACAGATATGGAATGGAAAGGTGAAATCTATTTCATTGTTGCTTGTCGTGACCCGGAACATTTCATTTTTGCTTCAGAACTCAAAAGGCTTCAAGAACAACATTCTAATTTGCATTTACATGTTGCAATGAGCCGCATTGAAAAAGAGATCGAAGGTTATCATCGTGGAAGAATTTCCAAAGAGTTACTTGCACAATGGGTTCCTGATATTGCTTCTCAAAGAATTCATATTTGCGGTGCTCCACCGATGATGGATTCCACAAAAGAGATGCTCAAAGAATTGAATGTTCCTGCGGAGAGTCTCTTCTCTGAAAACTTTGGGTCACAAAAAAAGCTACGTGCTCAGCAAGCAAAACCGAAACAGAATGCAGATGCACCTAAAAAAGAGATTCAAGCAAATGGTACCCAAACAAATGGTATTGTCACGTTTGAGACATCTGGAAAGTCAACCGAGTTATTGCCAGACGAAACCATTTTAGAAGCCTCTGAACGGGTTGATGTTGATATCGATTCTTCGTGCAGAACAGGAATGTGTGGCATTTGTGTTGTGAAACTATTGTCTGGAGAGGTTTCGATGGAAGTGGAAGATGGTCTTGACCCTGAAGAGAAAGCTGCGGGGATGATTTTGGCTTGTCAGGCTCAATCAACTGGCAACGTCTCGGTGGAGGCGTAATCAATGAAAGAACGTGAAAAAATTGTTGCTACCGGGTTGACCATTTTCATGCTCATCCTTTGGGTTGGATTCCTTTTTCATCACTCCGCACAGTTTGCGGGGAGTTTATGGGGGGGCGTGTTTGCTCTGTCAGGAGCGTTGTTGATGTTGGTTCCTCTTCTCTACATGATTATCAAACGTGTCAAACCACTCAAAAGTAAAGTCACCACATATGTTTCAATGCGTACTCTTTTAGCATTGCATATTTATGCTGGTATTGTGGGTCCCATTTTGGTGCTCCTTCATACGGGGCATAAATTTGAAAGCCCTTTGGGAATTGCTTTGACTGGGTTGACGTTAGTTGTTGTTATCAGTGGGTTTGTCGGGCGCTATTTGATGGGTCAATTCTCAAAAGAAATTCGTGAGAAAAAAACGATGCTCAATCAATTGAAATTAATCTATCAACAAACAGCAAACAAGTTAGCAACTCAACCACAACAGGCAGAGACCATTCGATTTTTTTCCGGATTCTATTCACGCCTGACAGCAGGATTATTTCTTCGCGAAGAGACAATAGAAGAAAACATAACCGTTTCTCCATCGCTTCCTCATAACCCTTCTGGAAGTGAAATCATTCAACTGGCAGAGTCGATTGCTGATATTGAATATGCCATCGAAACACATGAATTCTTCAAACAATGGTTTGGGAAGTGGCTGAAATTTCATATTGTTATTTCGTTTGTTTTATACGGTTTAATGATATTACATATTTGGGGAGCCGTTCATTTTGGTTTAAGATGGTTCACTCCCTGGCGCTCAAACACATCACATTTCGCACGTTTAGAAACCGCTAGTAACCGTAACAAATCAAAACTCCATTTTGTGAGTGAACGTTCTGATGAACAAACATTAAACAAAGTTGCATTGTTTGAAACTCACTTTAACCAATTGTTCAAACAATACTGGCACACTCCCGTTTTCATTCATGGCATACAAACAACTGTTTTTGATTACGCAGGCATCGCAAACGAAATAGATCAACCTCGGTCAAATCTCACGTTGGCATTGCAGGCACTTGAGCAGGTTTCCCCCAGTCGTCTTGGTGGAGGCAACCGTGAAAAAGCGTTCTGGATTAACGTCTATAACATCGAAGCAATGAAAATGGTGGCAGAAAAATACCCCGTGACATCAATTACCGATTCAAAAATCAGCAGCGGTAACCCCTGGGGCATTCAAGGAATTCGTGTCGGCGAAGAAAGATACGGGTTGTCACAAATTGAAAATAAAATTTTACTCAAAAAGTTTAACGATCCACGCATTGTTTTTGCGGTCAGTTGTGCAGCGATTAGTTGTCCTGATCGATTGCAGTCGATTATTTCTGCTGACCAACTTGACTCGCAACTGGATGAAATGATTCGTAACCTGCTCACCAACAAAACAAAAGGAATGATCATTGATCGTCAAAACAAGGTCGTCACGCTTTCATGGATTTTCAAAGCAGATCGAAGATTATTTGGTGACGGAAGTGATACGGGGATTTTAGATTTTGTGTTACGCTACACCTCTGAAGAAAATCGCAACTGGATGAGTGCCCATCGAGACACTATTCAACTCAAGTTTTTCAAGCATGACTGGGGTTTGAATGACCTTGCCCTCGAAGATAATAAAACGGAGGGGAACCAACAGAAATGACAACGAACACCAAGAAAAAAACAGGAACACTCACTCGCATTTTGCTTGTTGCTATTCCACTTTGCCTCATTGCATTGTGGCTGTTGACACCAAGCGAGTCAGCTTTCAAACAACCTGTGACATGGCAGAAGATGACAGAACCAGGTGCGCTTTCAGCAGCTCATCAACATTTAGAAAACAATTGTGCTGTCTGTCATACTTCGGTGAAAGGGGTCGAGCCAGCAAGTTGCATTGCTTGTCATGCAAATAACAAATCCCTTTTACAACGGCAGCCCACCTCGTTTCATGCAGGTATTAGTAGCTGTACCGAGTGCCATATGGAGCACCAGGGGATTGATCAACGACCAACAAAAATGGATCATGAAGCACTCGCAGCCATTGGTCTACGACAACTTAACAGCAAGTCTCCTGAAAATGAAAGCAACATATTACGTACAAAAATCATCTCTCGAATGAATGAACAAATCACTCCTCATCGAAAAATTAGTGCAACAGAAGCAACACTCAACTGCTTTACCTGCCATGCCAATGATGATAAGCACTTCAAATTATTTGGAAAAGATTGTGCCCAGTGTCATGAAACAAACCGTTGGACAATCCCCGAGTACCGTCACCCCTCTGCGAGTTCAAAAGATTGCGCCCAATGTCATCAGGCTCCTCCCAGCCATTACATGATGCACTTCAAAATGATTTCTGCCCGCGTTGCAGGTAAGCCCCATGCACGCATCAATCAATGTTTCTCATGCCATCAAACAACATCTTGGAACGATATTCTAGGAGCTGGCTGGTACAAACATCACTAAGGGAGACTCGATAAATAACTGTCTCGTTTTCTGAAACAATCTTAACCCGATGCGTCAACGAGGAGAGTGCAGATTTTTTTGTCTCACGCAATTGAGTTTGGTTGAGATGTTGTTATCTGAAATAAAACGCCCTGAAACAAAATGCCCTGAAACAAAATGACAGCGTGATAATATGAATTCCACATCGCCCTGCCTCGCTGACGCATCGGGCTGTGATGGAAGTCGTCATAATATCAGGCATTTATTCATCGAACGTTACTGTTTGATACATTGGTTTTTCTGCCAGACAACTGAGGCAAACAACAAGATTTTCCGTACTCATCATGCTTATTTTTTCTTGAAGTCTCCTGCTGCAATGATGTTGAGTTTTTCTTTCAGGAGATATTTATTCAATGCTGCCTGTACTTGTTCTTTCGTAAGACTTTGAATGGCATTTTCTAAATTGGCGGTCTGTTGCATTGTTCGTTTTGCTTGAATGGTTCCAGCAAGTAAAGCAGCCAGTGTGCTGTCTTGGGAACGAGAGACTTGCATTTTTTGCAGGTAGCCTTTCTTTGCAAACGCGAGTTCTTTTTCGGTGATTCCCTTTTTGAGGATTTTGTCTAACTCTTCAAGAATCGCAACTTTCACCTTGGGCATATTTTGAGGATTCGTAATTGCGTAAAGGTAAAACGATCCACGTTGGTCAAGTGATGAAGCATTAAACCCAGAGCCGACTCCATAAGAAAGCCCCTCTTTTTGGCGGACACGATCTCCCAAACGAGAGGAAATAGATGCCCCCCCAAAAATGAAATTCCCAATCACAAGTGCAGGGTAATCTGCTGCATCGTCACGCATGGGAATTGCCATTGCTGCAAAGTACGTTGCGTTCGCTTTGCCAGGTGTAAGGATATCTTCGACAGACCCTTTGGCTTTTGGATCGACTTTTGCTTCAATTCGTACATAGGGTTGTTTGGCATTCCAGCCGGCGAGCATTTTCTCAACACGCGGAACAACCTCTTTGGTGTCAAAATCGCCAACCACTACCAATTCACCATGTTGACCACCCAAATAATTATTGTAAAGTGAAGTGACATCATCAATCGTCACTTTATTGATTTCTTCAATCGACTCTTGAATGGTCGGTTGATACAGTGGGTCTCCTTTTGGATACGGACTGATTTTTCTTCGTACTGCTGTTGTTGCCAATGCTTGCGGGTCTTTTAATTGTTGTTCACGCGAAGCAACCGAAGCCCGTTTCAAAATCGATAACTCTTCTTTCGGAAACGTAGGATGCTGCATGACTTCTTCAAGCAGGTTAAGCACCTCTGCAATTTTTTCGCGTTTGCATTGAATGCCAAACGTAATTTCTCCTGCAGAACTGGAGATGCTTAAACGGGCTTGCAGTTTATCAAGTTCATCTTGTAATTGTTGGCGTGTGTACTTTTTGGTTCCGCGTAAAAACATGGGACCCAAAAAAGTAGATGCTTGAGACATTCCATGCAAACTTTTTCTGTTACCAAAGCGTAACGTCAAACGTAAAACAAGCATTTCCCCGCGTGTTTTTTTCTCAAGTGTTGCCACTTGAACCCCTGTTGAAAGTTTGCTTCGTTTTGTACGGGCTTCAATTTTATTTGCATCGACATCAAAGGCTTCTCCTGTTGAAACGACTTTGCGTCCTTTGTATTCACCAATCATGTTGGCAAGATCAGGAGTGGGTGGAACCGTTGCCCGGTCTGGTTTTTCTGTAGGAATAAACAAGCCGACGGTTCGATTGTTTGATGTTAAATACTTCTTGGCAACTTGGCTGACATCGTCCGCAGTGACTTTTTCGAGTCGGTCACGATAAAGAAAATAGAGCCGCCAATCTCCCATTGCTGCCCATTCACTTAAACCGACTGCAATGCGCCCGCTATTGTTGGCTTGCAGTTCGCGTTGTTTCAGCAATTTTCTTTTGGCACGTTCGACTTCATCTTTTGTGACTCCTTTTGTTTGCACAACATTCAGTAATTCTAGCAATGTTTCTAACACAACATGCGGGTCATTTCCTTTTGAGACCTCTGCCATAAATCGTAAAACGCCTGGGTCATGCAAACTGTAAGCAGCGCCACGAATACTGGTTGCCCGTTTTGTTTCAACCAACCCTTTGTATAATCGCCCGGAAGGAGCAGACGTCAGAATGCTTTCCAAAACATCAATGGCGACATAGTCGGGATGAGCGCCCGCAGGGATATGATAAAGACTTCCAACAATTGCGACTTCACCCACGCGACGCAACGTCACCATCCGTTCGCCATCTTGTGCCGGTTCTTCGGTGTATGTCTGGTCTAGTTTTCTTGTTGGTTTTTTAATGGAACCAAAATACTTGACGATATATTCTTTTGCTTTTGTCTGGTCGAATTTCCCCGCAACAACCAGCATGGCGTTGTCTGTCTGGTAATGTTTTTTATAGAACCGCTTTAGGTTTTTAATGGGAACACGTTCGATATCTGCACGGTTTCCGATGGTTGATTTCCCGTAGTTATGCCACTGGTAAGCGGTTGACATCATCCGTTGAGACAATATCCGTGACGGACTGTTTTCTCCCCGTTCAAACTCATTACGCACAACGGTCATTTCCGATTTCAAATCTTTCCCCAGCACATTGCTGTTGATCATTCTGTCTGCTTCAAGACGAATGGCAAATTCAAGGTTTCCGTTACTGGCGGGCATCGTTTCGTAGTAGTTTGTTCGGTCAAGCCATGTTGTTCCGTTAAATTGTGCCCCCCGTTCTTGCAATGCTTTGGGAACATGCGGATGGCTGGGCGTTCCCTTAAACAGCATATGTTCTAACAAATGAGCCATCCCTGCTTCACCATATCCTTCATGACGCGAGCCGACAAAAACGGTGAGGTTCACTGTCACGGTTGGCTTTGATGAATCTGGGAAAAGAAGAACAGATAACCCGTTTTTCAAACGGTATTCTGTAATCCCCTCAATGCTGGTGATCTTTTTCATTCCCTTACCCTTTGATTCTTCAGCAGCATAAAGTGTGCTTGTTGAACATTGGTTTATAGCAAACGATGCAACAAATAAAACAAACAATCGCCACGCATGACGTTGAATTAAGCACTTAGACATGGAACCATCCTTCTGTTGGGTTGAAAACATTTGACGAGACAACAAAGTAAGTCAACTCATCTATTGAGGCGGGGAGTCTCTACGATTCAGGGCGAATCGTAACAAACTGTCCCGTTATTGAGAACCGTTACAGAAAGAAATCTCTTGCGTATTTGTGCAATATCAATTGCATCAACAGGCAATAATATGATACGTTGATACAACAGCGTAACAAACAGACTTCCCAAAACGCTCTCACCCCGAAAAGGAGGAACCCCTTGTTCCACAAATCGACATCTCACAAATCGACCTCTTTTGTATTGCTTCTGTTCGTTTTTCTTTTGACCAGCCAAACGCTTTTTTCAAAAGGAAACTGGGCACGCTGGCGTGGACCGAATCAAGATGGACATACCACCGACGCCACTCTTCCAGAAAAATGGTCAGACAAAAATGTTCTTTGGAAACAAAAACTTCCCGGCATCGGGCAGTCGTCCCCTTGCATTTGGGGAGATAAAATTTATTTGACTGCTGCGTTAGAACGAGGGCGAAAACGATTAGTGCTTTGCTTGAGTCGTAAGACAGGAAAAATTATCTGGCAGAAGGAAGCCTGGCAAGGAGTTCCCGAGCCAACACACCGCATGAATGGGTGGGCATCTTCAACTTGTGTCACCGATGGCAAACGAGTTTACGCTTTCTTCGGACGTGCAGGGGGGCTGTACTGTTACTCTGCCCAAGGAGAACTTCTTTGGAATAAAAAACTGGGCAACTTTGATTCTCCCTGGGGGACTGCTGCCTGCCCGGTTTTGGTGGATGACCTTGTTATTCAAAATTGTGACTCAGACAACGGGGCGTACATTGTGGCTTTTGATAAAAAAACAGGGAAGCAAAAATGGCGCACCCGACGAGATGACCGACGTGGTTGGAGCACCCCTGTTTTGCTTGATGTCAATGGACATCAAGAACTTGTCCTCAACGGTGATACCGGAGTGAAAGCGTACAATCCTCAAACTGGAAAAGAGTTGTGGTTTTGCAAAAGTTTTACAGGGCGAGGAACCCCCACGGTTACACTTGCAAAGAGTGGGTTGCTGATGGTTGTGAATGGAAAGCCGGGCGACTGTTATGCTATCCGCCCAGGTGGAAAAGGAAATGTCACAAAAACAAATCGTCTTTGGCATACCAAACGACGTGGGCGTGATCTTTCTTCCCCCGTTTGTATTCAAGAGCAAGTCTTAATTGTCAACATGAAAGGAATTCTCTCTTCCTACCAAACAAAGACAGGTAAAATACTCGACAGCATTCGCGTTGGAGGCAACTATTCTGCAACGCCAATTGCTTGTAATGGCAAAGCCTATTTTATTAACGAAGCAGGAGAAACCTCTGTCGTCCAACCAGGAAAAACGCTTAAAGTTCTTTTCAAAAACAAGTTGACATCTGAAAACGACGAGATTTTTCGAGCCTCAATCACTCCTCATCAAGGAAAACTCTTCATCCGCAGTACCAAAGTGCTGTACTGTATTGGCAAAGCAAAGTAATTAGAGTTCCCCGTGAATAGTGGGCGCGCGACTAAGAGTGTGTACTATTCTGACGAGGAATAACAATGAACAAGAAGAAAACAGCGTACCTTAACCTGGCAATGAGCCAGAACCATAAAGGGAACTCAGACACAGAAATCCTGCGCGTTTTGCACACGATTTCATTGATAAGAAACTACTCGTCGGCTGGACGTTAGATGAGCGTTGGTATAATGAATCAGTACCCCCAAAAAATAATTGATTTTCAGAGAATTATTTCTATTATAGGAATAGGCGAGTTCTATAAATAATGGAAACTTAGTCTCAAGCTACAACTATTTGCATTCGCCAGTTGTCTCGACCAGCGAGCCATCCATATCGATAATCGCCTGATCAAAAAACGATTCAGGTTGTTGTTGCCAAACGTTGATGCGGGCTTCATCGATCGCGTTTTGTAATTGATCAATCTGTTGCTTTGATGTGAACCGCCGACAGAAGTCACCTGCTGTTGTTGGGTCGGGAATCCGCTCGGTTCCGAGTGCATTCAGAAAGACAGGATCGTTTCTTCGTAGTTCAATATCTTCCAGACAATGTCCACCGCAGAGCGCGTTGTACGCAATGTTGAGCAGATGATCTGACTCGTGATACGGGCGTTAATAAGACCAAAAACAACGAGGAATTTTGAGCTTTCTGCAATCTTTTCTCCAATCAACAACACAAGGGTCGCTTGTTTAAGGACTATTAGTCAAAGGACGTTTTTAATTCTGAACGTAAGTCGTTGCGTTTGCGAAATGAGAGTGGTGTTTCGTCAAATTGCTTGCGAAAAATCACACAAAACTGTGTCGCATTCGAGAACCCGCACACACGGGAAATTAAATCGACGCTGCTCTTTGTTTCAATGAGCATCTCTTTTGCTTTATCTAGTTTCACTCTTTTGATTTCTTGTGCGGGGGTGTGACCAATCAATTGTTTGAACTTCAATTCCATTGCTCGCCTTGAAATGGGAACCTCTTTAAGAACATCACTGACATCAATTCCTTTGCAAGCATGATTTCGAATATAATAAATTGCTTGAACAATGAGCGGGTCATCTAGGTATAAAACGTCTGTCGATGCACGTGGAATGACTCGTAACGGATTAATTTGAATAGGATTCTTTGGTGCAGCGTTCCCCTCCATCATTCTTTGTAATAGCTGAACTGCTTCAAAACCATGTTGTTGACTTGCCAATAAAATACTCGTGAGTGGTGGTTGCGAAACAGAGCAAAGAAGTTCATCCATATCGCCAGCAATAATCGCAATTTGTTCTGGAATACGCACATCATTAAACTGACAGGTTTCAGAAAGTTGCCGTGCCTGATGGGCATCGGGAGTAAAAACACCCGTTCGTTCTGGTAACGATTTTAACCAAGGAAGAATAAATTCTTGCTGTTCCTCAACTCTTAACTTCCACCAATGCCGTCGCGATTTGTACTGAAACATATCGCAATGCAACCCCTCTTTTTCTACTTTCTTCTGAAAAATATTCATCCTGACATGAGAATAACGTTGACTCGGAGGAGCATAGCCTGCAAAATTTAAAATCCCTTTTTCCTGAAAATGATCCAATGCAAACTGTGCCCGTTGAAAATCATTCGTAATGACATGTCCAAATAACTTTCCCGTTCGTTCGAGCACAACGGTATCAAGGTCAACAACTGGTATTCCAAAAGCGAGTAATTTCTCTGCCATTGCAGAAGACCCAATCAATGCAACCACACCGTCTCCCAACCAGTCAGTCTGTTTGTTGAGATGCCGGATATTTTCTGGGGGAAAAATGCGCAATCTCCAGTGGGCATGATTGTTCGCAAAATCAACTGCCCCCCGTATGACGCCACGCCCCCAACTATCATCGGGAGTAACGATAAGAGAAACCGTTCGAATCAGTTGGTTTTGTAAAATAATTTTCTTTGCCATAGGTCAGGCTCCCTGTTAGGCTGGAATTATGATGTGGCATCGACGTTCCCAGTCGCCCCTTTTTCTATTGTCACTATAACCATTATTCTGTTGATGCGATACCATAGAATTGCGCAAATCAGATATAATCTTGCGCAAAATAGCCTTTCCGTAGGTAGATAAAATGGTAATCTGTATTTAGTACGAGGATGGTTTATTCTTTCTATCCTCATTTCAACTTTCCACACTCTGTATCAAGGGAGACTCTGATGAAGACAAACGAATTAACAAAACGAAAAGGTTTTACGCTGATCGAATTGCTGGTGGTGATTGCCATTATCGCAATTTTGATTGCTTTGCTGTTACCTGCAGTACAACAAGCCCGCGAAGCTGCCCGCCGCAGTGCCTGCAAAAACAACCTCAAGCAAATCGGCTTGGCACTCCACAACTACCACGATGTGCACCGCTCGTTCCCCCCTGGAGACTTTAACGTTAGCAAGATTGGGTGGGGAACAATGATCTTGCCATACCTGGATCAGGCACCCCTCTATAAATTCATTAGTAATGAGGGAGGATTTGATGTGAATTGGACTGGCGTTGCAAACATAATAGCGCCAAACCAGGGGGCGAATACAGTTCTTCCAGTATTTATTTGTCCTTCTGATCCAATGGACGGAAATAATACCCAAAAAAGTAAATATGGAAAGTCGAACTATGTCGGTGCAACGACAGCATCAACAATAACCCCACTTGTTACTCGAGAATTAGCTACTTTTTATGATGCAACCACCTCTCCTCGAAAAATTCGAGACTTCACAGATGGAACCAGCAACACCTTAATTATCGCAGAACGATCAGTAAAAGGCTTCACTACTGAAGGTGCATCCATTTGGATAGGACACCGAGGTAGTAGTGAGTTTGATATCTATACGCGCATTGCTGATGCAGTTCTTACAGGTGGTGTTCTTCACTATGGCATTAATAGCTCCGAGTGGCAGGCACCGAGTAGCTCTCATACCGGAGGATGTCATTTCCTTTTTGGAGATGGTCGCGTACGTTTTTTAAGTGAAAATATTGACTATAACACATATGGAAAGTTAGGAACAATTGATCAAAATGATATTCCTGGCGAATACTAAGGCGTATCATAATGACAAATAGTTAAGTAAAAACTTAAAGCGCCTTGGAGACACATTGTAGCCAAGGTGCTTTTTTCAACGCGTATTATTTTTTAGGGGGACAGTCGCGTTTCTACGTGAGGAACATTTTTCCCTCCCCTCCCTTTTTAGGGAGGGGATTGATTGAAATCAAGATTCAGTTTTACGTAGAAACACGCCTGCCCCCTTTTTTTTCTCAACCCTCTTTTAAGGGTAGAATCTTCTTGCCCAACAGGGTACTTTAAGACTTCTGGTTTTTAGAAAAGTTTATTCCTATGTCGATCATCACAATGCCTTATACAATTGACCTCCTCCCAAATCAGGGTGATAGCACGCAAAAAGTTGCTATTTTGACAGAAGGTTACTCGACACCGTTTGCTGCCAAAACAGCAAACAGTTTTATTCGGTATCGTACGGATTCCGTTGTTGGGGTCATTGATAAAACGGAACAGGGAAAAACCTGCCAATCGCTCTTTGGTGTGGGAGGAGAAATTCCTGTTGTTGCGAGCCTTGCAGATTGTCCCGATGCCAACATGTTGTTAATAGGAATTGCGCCGCCGGGTGGTCAATTGCCTGCTGAATGGATGCCCATTCTTTACGAAGCAATTGCCCGCAAAATGACAATTGTTTCTGGATTACATGATTTTCTTTCAGAGAATACTGCTCTCATGCAGGCAGCCAACGAACAAGGGGCGACCATTGTCGATGTTCGTAAGAATGACGAACAGAATATTGCAATGCGAGAAAACATCAATCACGATTGCTTGAAAATCCATACTGTCGGGCACGATTGTTCTATCGGAAAAATGGTTGTTTCCATGGAATTGACTCGCGGGTTAATAGAAGCAGGAAACGATGCAAAGTTTATCGCAACCGGTCAAACCGGAATCATGATTTCTGGTGAAGGAGCACCGATTGATTGTGTGAAAGCGGACTTCATTAGCGGCACCGTAGAGAAGTTG
>UOGL01000575.1_pt1 | contig 11964 bp, 12 predicted proteins | sample 1990131 | NCBI WGS metagenome assembly UOGL01 (sample SAMEA4728526, study PRJEB27164) | hydrothermal vent metagenome | biome: marine basaltic hydrothermal vent biome; feature: marine hydrothermal vent; material: mineral | place: Pacific Ocean | collected 2011-06-14/2011-07-23 | depth 1741 m | reverse complement strand
GTAAATGAATGTCTAATAGCAAAACAGACAGTGAATTTGAATTGAACCGTTTCACCCTCCCCTAACCCCTCCCTCAAAGGGAGGGGGATTTACTTAATAAACTTCACCGCTGAGTAGTTACGATCGTTCAATAAATAACTGTCGCATTTATTGGGTTTGGGTAGCACAGACAACTTCGTTGTCTGTGCTACCCATTAAATCGGACAGTAATTTATTGAGCGATGCTTAGGCATTCCACAAACGGTACACAGCGTACCCTACGTCGCTGAAACAAAATAACAGCGTGACAAAACGAATTTTACATCGCCCTGCCTCGTTGACGGGCTATGATGGAAATGGTCACAATTCGGACAGTTATTAATCGAACGATCCTGAGACGCTTTGCAATCGCTTATTGCATTTTCAAACGATTTGAAAAACTTTCCAATTTCTTTCAAATTGCTCTTCCCAACCATATGGTACCAGAGTCATGCTTCCTTCTGTTCAAAACAAAGAATCCCAAAAAGTTACGTGATTCTTTACACACCACTCTTTTTCTCAAAGGAAATGACATGTCTGTCGTCAACGAAAAAGGATTGAAAATGACTCTTCCCCGCTTAAATAAAGATACGTTGTGGGAAGAGGCGGAAAAAGCATTTGCAGGAAAAAATAAATTACGTTGGAAGTATCTTGCAATGTTGTCGTTGCAGGTGAATGGGAATTGGTCTCTTGAAAATATCGGTCTGGCATTCGGGCATCCGAAGGGACATATCATTCGTTGCCTTGAGAGAGTCAAAGAGGAACTTCGCAGCCGATTTGAATACGCTGATGAGTACCTCGAAAGCAAACCGCCGGAATCGAAATTGACGTCGCAAGAACGTAACCCAAAATGGAACGCTCATTACTCTGGAAAACAAGTGCCCAGCGAAAAAACGACACAAAGGAATTCATAAATGGTTCAAATGAGAAGACTTCCCGTTGATCAACTTTTACCCGCCCCCTACAACCCGCGCAAGGCGCTTCAGCCCGGAAGTGATGAATACAACCGGTTAGAACGTTCATTAAAAGAGTTTGATTTAGTGCAGCCAATTGTCTGGAACGAGCAGACAAAACATGTTGTTGGCGGACATCAACGGTTATCAATTCTTAAAAACTGGGGAGAAGCAGATATTGATGTCGTTGTTGTTTCTCTTACGTTAGAACGAGAAAAAGCATTGAATGTTGCACTCAATAATTCACAAGTCGGAGGCGATTGGGATTCCGATAAGCTGATCGATTTACTGACAGACCTCAACGACAATACCGAAATTGATGCAACTCTCACGGGGTTTGATAAAAAGGAAATCAACAACATTCTTTTTATTCCTGCGTTGCTTCCCGAAGAAGAAACAGAAGAAGAAGAGGAACTTGTCGTGCGTGTAACAATAGAAGTTCCTCATGACAATTGGGAAGCCGTTCGTCCTGATTTTGATCATCTCATCGCAACCCATCATCTCACAACACATATTCAACTTCCTTGAAAGAACCTGTTATGAAAATTTCTGTCTCACACAATTTCCTTCCCAAGCAAACAACCAGCAATGCTTCTGTTGTCATGGATCATTTTGGTATCAATTTTGAAACGGGAAAACATATGATTGCTGAAGACCTCGAACTACCGATTCAAGAAGGGCAAGTCGTCTATTTTACGGGGGCTTCTGGTTCGGGAAAATCGTCGATCATGTGTGAAGTCGCCAGCCAACTGACAGGGGTTCTTGATATTGATGACTTGGAACTGAGTGACCTGATTTTGGTTGATGCGTTGCCGTTACCGATTCAAGAATCGATGCAACTTTTGGCACAATGCGGATTAGGAGAAGCCCAATTGATGTTAAGAACCCCTCATGAGTTATCAGACGGGCAACGCTACCGGTTTCGATTAGCAATGGCACTTGCCCAAAAACCGAACTGGATTTTTGCAGATGAATTTACCGCAGCACTCGATAGAGAATTGGCAAAGGTGATTGCGTTTAACATTCGGCGATTGGCATCTCGGTTAGGAATTGGCTTTTTGCTGGCAACAACACATGAGGATATTCTGGATGACCTTTCTCCAGATTTGCATGTGACATGCTATTTAGATGGCAAAGTGGATGTGAATTGTTGTGACGAAAAAAAAAACGACGTATCAGTTTTGCAGAGCAATTCGAAATCACCGCCGGTGCCAAAAAAGACTGGGCGTACTTCGCTCGGTGGCATTATCGAAGTCATCAAGTTGGAATTGTAAGGTTCGTGAGAATGTTATGGCTGAAAGAAGAACCTGTTGGAATTGCTGTTTTTACGTCAGCACCCCTTTCATTGGCAATGCGTAATCGTTTTTTTGGAATGAAAGGGAAATGGTCGCGTGTTCGTTTTCAGGCAATGAATCGACAAATTGTGATGCTCTCGCGCGTTGTTATTCATCCCACATATCGAGGAGCAGGAATTGCAGCAACGTTCATTCGAAAGAGTTGCGAAAGTTGTTCTATTCCCTGGATCGAAACACTCACACAAATGGGACACATCAACCCCTTCTTTGAAAAAGCAGGGTTTGTACGTGTCAGTTCAAAATCAAATTCAAATAAAAAACAACGTGCATGCACAAAAAACTCATTACGTTCACATACCGCCATTTACGGCACCCCCAAGCATTCAGTAGGAAAACAACATGGCAAAAAAACGAGTATCCTCGAAGAAACGCACCGCAAAAGTTGTTTCGCAAACCCCGTCTACTACATCTTCGACAACAGAAAAAACAAAACCTGACAACAATACATCCTTCAAACAACTCACCCCGGAATTGCAACGAGAGTTGTCTGATTTTTTATTGCGGGGAGCAAGTCCATATGGCGTTTGCAAGCAATTGGGGGTGTCGCTTGATTCGGTGAAAGAGTCTTACAAAAAAGACCCTGTTTTTCGCAGACAGATGGAACAGGTGACTGATGTACTAAGCCAAAATGTTGCAGCGGCACTTTATCGCGAAGCGATGGAAGGGAATGTTTCTGCACAAGTCTTCTGGTTGAAAACGTTGCCTCCCCCTGGTTGGCAACGCTCGACAGAAGACCCTATTCCACGAACATTTGATGAAACATTGGAGCAATTAACAGATGAAGAACTTTTCGAGTTGGCTCGATCGATGGGCGTGCATCAGCCGCCTGAAAATAGCGGAAGTCATAAAAAAACGTCAGATAAAAAAATCCCCCCAAGCATTCCGTAACATGTTGTTATTTTCAGACCAACAGCAGGAACAATATCATTCCAATTTGTTACATTGGCAAGAGCAAGATTTTGCAGCACTTGACCCAGCATGGCAATTTTTAGCAGGACAAAACATTGATGTCCCTTATCGGCGAGCCTATATTGAACGACCACGCGGACATTCCAAAACAAGCGATATGGCAGTGCAAATTTTGTGGGTGTTGTTGTTTGCCTCGCGCCCTCTTTCTGGACTTGCAGCAGCGGCAGATCGTGATCAGGCAGCACTCATTCGAGATGTTGCATTGCGAATTGCCAAGTTAAACAAGCCGCTTTGCGAGGCACTTGATTTTCGAAAGCACCTTATCATTAACAATCAAACAGGAAGTCAACTGGAAATCATTTCGTCTGATGTCGGGAGTTCATGGGGGCAACTTCCTGACTTTGTCATTTGTGATGAATTGTGCCATTGGGAGAAACCAGAAATTTGGTTTTCCCTTCTTTCCTCCGCAGCCAAACGTCCTCAATGTTTGTTGACGGTATTAACCAACGCAGGCGTCGGGCGCGATTGGCAATGGGATGTTCGTGAAGCAGCACGCAAAAGTTCGCAATGGTATTTCTCTTCATTAGAAGGGGCACAAGCCCCCTGGATTACGGAAGAATCGTTGAATGAACAACGTGACTTACTACCGAAGCCAGTTTTTGAACGTCTTTGGGAGAATATCTGGCAACATTCTGATGGCGAATTTGTTTCACTGGCTGAAGCAGAAGCCTGTCGCGATTCTCAATTAAAACAATGTGAACGAAGTGAGCCGCATCGACAATACATTGCAGCGATTGACTATGCAGAAAAACATGATTATACCGCAGCGGTTGTTCTACACCATGATGGCACGCGGATTGTTGTTGACCGGATGGATGTTATTGCTCCACAACCCAATTCCCCCGTTCCGGTGCAGTGGGTGGAAGAGTGGATGGTCAACATTGCAAAGAATTTTCAGAACATCACTTTCATTATTGACGAATACCAACTGCTGGGCATTATTCAAAAATGGGAATCACGTTTTCAAATCAAACGATTCGATTTTGGCGCAGGAAAAGGAAACCACGCCTTGGCAATCAATCTTCGTAAGTTAATTATTCACCGCGAAATTGCATGGTACGCTGGCTGTGGTCAACTGGAACCAAGCGAACAACGCGATGATCTTGAAACAGAATTATCATCTCTGTTACTCAAATACACTTCAAGAGGACGTTGCCGAATTGATCATTTGAAAAGAAAAAATCACCATGACGACCGTTCATTTGTGTTAGGGGCTGCTGCATTACATTTAATGAAAAACAATCTCTCACAAGAATGGTTACAAATCTCAGAGCCACACAAAGGAAACTTCGGCTGGTAATTCAGATAAAACACGAGTGCCGCATTTTTGAATTGATATTGATATTGATTATTGAGAGACGATTTTTGTAACAAATCCCCCTCCCTTTTTAGGGAGGGGCTAGGGGAGGGTCAAAGCGTACACGCGAAATTTAGCTTAAAATAGTTATCAAAACCTCTTTAATAAAGGGGTGAATAGAGAAATGAAAGTTAAATCAACATGCTACGCTTTGACCCTCCCCTCGGTCCCCTCCCTAAAAAGGGAGGGGAGGAAAAGTGAATCATCCCTCAAATAATAATCAACATCAATTCAGAATTGTTGCACTAGAAGGTCAATTTCCTCAAACAATTTTCAAATCCCTTTCATCAACAGGAACTTCAAATATGTTAAGTTATCTTATCGACAAATACACCACCGCCAAATTAAAAGCACGCTATCAGCGTATTATTCAGGAACAGGTGATTCATTTGATTGAATCAAACGCTCCTCAGCCTGTTTCAGAAGACCCGGGCAATTGGCTTTTGATGGGTGATACCAAACTCAACAATACCGAAACCGAACGGGCAGACATACGAACCCGCGCACGTCGGCTGGTCAACAATAATCCTCATGCACGCAACATTTTGAACTTGCTGGAATGTTACGTTGTGGGACCTGACACGCAATTGCATCATCAGATGATCAACTCAACCGATGCAGATGCTCAAAAACTTACCAAGCAGGCAGCTTCTTTATGGGATGATTTTCTGAAAGAGAATCAGCGTCATTTTTCCTATCGAGAATATGCCCGACGAACGTGGCGAGATGGTGAATGTTTTTTGCGATTCTTTCACAGTGCAGATTCGACTCTCGCAATTCGGTTTGTAGACCCCGAAGCCATTGCAGCAACAACGGGGTTTCCAGATTCACATGGTATTCTGACAGAACCTGATGACGTTGAAAAAACCACCGCCTATTTGCTGGTCAATTCGATGAATGGAGATGTGAAAGAAGTCATTCCCGCAGAAGAAATGATTCACACGAAAATTGGAGTCGATTCGAATCAAAAACGGGGTGTCAGCCGATTTGCTTCACTGCTTGATTCTCTCGATTCGTTTGAGCAATGGCTTGATATTGAATTGCAAGCACGCAAACTTCAAGCATCGATTGTTTTATGGCGCAAGGTGCAAGGCTCTCCGTCGCAAGTCTCTGCGGTTGCAGATTCTGCTCAAGTCAGCAGTATTAACGACTCTGCGGGTTCTGTTCGTCGTGAACGGTTTCGTCCAGGAACAATTCTGACGACATCACAAGGAACCGAGTTACAATTTTTGCAACCCGGAACTAATTTCAGTGATGCTGTTCCGTTAGGGCGAACGCTTTTACTTTGTGCAGCAGCAGGGGCAGGCTTGCCAGAATTCATGGTTACAGCAGATGCCTCGAACGCTAATTTTGCTTCGACGATGATTGCAGAAGGTCCTGCTGTCAAGATGTTTCAAAGTGAGCAAACATTTTTTGCAAATCAATTTCAGCAAATTTGGAAGCACGTAATGACATCTGCCATTGGTCAGGGGATTTTACCGATGGACTTTTTTGAACGCGTTGAAATTCACTGGTCGTTTCCTCAATTGGTCAACCGAGACCGTCCCAAAGAACGGACAGCCGATGTTAAACTGGTCAACGCGCGTGTGCTTTCCCGTGCAGAAGTTGCCCGCCGAGACAATGCAGACCCCCAAACCATGCGCAACGAAATTCAAACCGAAGAAGCAAGTTGATCTATATTACATGTGACAACTGCCCTGCTTGGCTAACAAACCAGCCACGCTGGGCAGACCAAACGATAGCGAATTTGTTTATCTGCGAGAAAACGGATTCTGTTTCTGTTTTTCTTCTTTGTCCCGGTTTGTTTTCACTTTGTCCTGTTTTCTTTTTGTGTCGCCTTGAAAAAGCGGGTTAAGAGAACGGAGATCGGGCATTTGTGGTCGTGTAAGAGGTGGGAATTCAGGGAACTCTGGACGAGGAAGGCTTGGTAACCGGTTCCACAAATCGCGTGCATTCAGGCGAGAGGTTTTCTTTGGTTTACTTGCTGCTGCGTCTGCAAATGTGCGTGGATTGTGTGGGATGACTTGCAGTTGGTCAACAAGTATTTCTCCTAATCCAGTCAGCGCAATGGTCAGATGGAAAGAACCTGTTTGGCTCACTTCGCGAACAAATTCAAAGTGCTTCCATCGCCCCTGTTTTTTCCATCGAATGGCTCCTTGCACACCACCTAAGCTATCGTAAATCATTAACCCATCTGTTCCACTCACCGTGCGGCTGACAACTTTTACCCAACCGCTAATGTGAACGATTTGTCCACTGCGGACATCCATCGGTGGTGTCGAAACCAGAACAGGACTTTTGCTAAGAACACGAGGAACAGAAGCCCCTGTTTTGGGAACAGCAATCAAGCGTAAACTATATTTTCCTTTTTGAGATTGAGGGTATAACTCGGCTGTTGCCTGAACTCCTTCGATATGATTTTGGGCATGCTTCCAATGTTCAACAGTCATGGTATCAATATCTTCAAAGTCGCCTGAACGTAATAGGTTGTTATCATTTTTGATTTCACTCCGTCCCAGTCGAGCAATCATCTTCCAATGGTCAGGAAGTGTTTGAAACGAAATCGCATGAGGGCTGGAAACAGGTGATGACAGTGAACGAACAGCATCGTTCCAATAGGCTCTTTGCAAAATGCGTAACGACTGCATGGTATCTGCTGCAAGAAGTCGTGCGCTGTTGAAGTCGTTGCGTGTATAATAAAATCCTGCTCGTTTGAGTAACCCACGTGCTTGTGCCAGCAATTGAGAGGCATCCACTTGCCCAATACCTTGTTGTTGAAGCTTTGTATGAATTTGTTTGACGCGCAAGTATTTTTCTTGTGCTAAATCGATAGAAGTTTTTGCAGACTTTTTTGCAATTTTCGCAACACGCGATTTTAATCGAGCAACTAATTGACGATCGCTGGTAAGAATAATCATTGTGGTGAGATCGAATTTTTTCAACGTGATACGAATTCCACCGGTGACGCGTTCTCGGGGAAGTGAACGAACGCTGGTGGTTGTCACTTCCCAAGCAATGGCAGATTCATCCACACCAGGAACAACAATGCTGACATCATTAGCAGTCATTTTTCCGGGGCAAAATTGTGCCCCTTTCCCATACCAAACAGGCAACAACAGCAATCCTGATTCTCCACGAATAATGGTCGCTTCTAATTCACTACTCAGACGACGATTGCGGACTGTCTGATATTTTTGCTCTCTTAAAACACTCTGTTGTTCTTGACGTTCAGAAGAAGACCTGCGAAAACTAACATTATTGCGTCGAGTTTTTTGACCAGAAGAATTCCCAATTTGAAACGGAACTTGAGCAACAACATTGCCCGTTGCAAGCCATTCTTCAACAAGACCAATCTCTCGATTCAACTGGCTGATCACTAGCTTTCGTTCGGTGGCGCCCTCTGCTTTTCCGTCAAGCGAATACGTTTTCCAATATCCTATTCCTCGGCATCCTGCAGAAAGGGCAGAGTAAACCTGCAAACGAATTTGTTCTGGCTCGATAACAACAGGACTTCTCCCTGTGAGATAGCGATGCCGTGCCTGAGTGGAATTTGGTTCTGTTTGAATCCATGTCCAGGCAAAAGAACCAGGGCGTGCCAATCGTCTGCGGCTGATGATCCAGTCTCGGTATTCTTTATAGGGAAGAGTTGTGTTGCTGACATGTCGGCTGACACCCAGCATAGAAACATGCTGTGAAAAGAAACGTTCGTCGCCAGAGACATCAATCATAATGGGGCGTGAGTAGTTTCTATCTGCCTGATGAATTTGCTGCGCCCAGCTTTTGACATCTTGTTTTGATCGAGGGGAAACATGTTGCCCAAACATCCAAAAGAGAATGGAAGACGTCTCTTTACCAAAGGGAGGCAACCCCGCGTTGCTTGCCGGAAGTATTTTGCCGGTACGACTTGTCGCACGCGGCGGAACTGCGGTCGATGAGATTCCTACTTTCTTTAAGTCAGAGATTAGTTGACGATCTTGATAATCGGAAATCCAGCAGGTATTCAAACCGGTCTGTTTCAATTGACTGATCTCTTCATTGTGATAAGGAGCAATGCGTGGAAAGAAAGGTTGGTTCTTAACGTACATTGTCCCAAGACGTAACTCAGCACCAGATGTATTAAAAGATTCTTCGTAACGAGCTTTTGTGTTCGCCTTGGCAATCGCCTGTTTCGATTGTGCATCGACAATGGGACCAAATTGCAATTGATCAACAATATATTCAACAGCTCCTACATTTTCCTTGAAAACAATCACAGCCTGATCAACAAATGCATCATGAAAATCTAAACCACGGTTATTCAATTTGGCGTAAAGTCGTTGAATTTGACCGTTCATTTTTTTCCGAGTTGTTGTGCACTCCAGTTGTTCCCACGAATTAACTTTGGAATATGTTGACCCTTGAACCCATGTGCTTAAGACAGCACCCGTGCGGCTATCTTTTTGATGTGGAAACACAACACGCAAAAAGAGTTGTGCAGACCCTCGGTTAGAACGAAACGAGAGAGTTAATTTCAAATCTTCAATAACCCGCGCGGGAGGAAGTTTGTGGGTCATTTCAATTACTGCACCACGTTGTCTTACCTCGAGTTGTACCAACTCCGAAGCACGCCCTTCAACAGTAAGTCTTCTACTGCGACGATGAGCCAGTGTTTTCACTTTCTTTTCTTTGTACTTCAATTGCCAGCTTGTTTTGTCGTCGTTAAAGCCGTTACGGTATTCCTTTGCGCACGCTCTTTGGCAACATGTTACTCCCAGAAGAAATAACATGCTCAACAAAACAGTATGAAAATAAAATACAAAAGGCTTCAAACCTGTTGCCTTATTTGTTTGAAATGAAGGGGAAGATTGTGTGACAGAGAAAGGAGTTGATATAAAACCGGAGCGGAATAGTAATAAAAAACGGACTTTTCGCCTAGACGAGGAATTTCCAAGTCCTCTTCTCGGTCAACCACCCCGAAATTGGCGCGTAACCCCTTACAGTAATGCATGTTACGAAAGACACTTGCGTCGCACCGTCAAATTGGGCATAATGAGATTTACTGTAAATATAAGAGCAGCAAGAGCAATCAGTACAATAGATAACATTATAACGGAGTGAGTAATATGAATAAACCGAACAGGCTTCCATCGGGAGAGGGGAACCAACTTCCGCGCGAGTTAGACGAACTGGCAGTGGAAATTGCAAAGTTACCGGTTGAGTATCGAGAGAAAATGGAAATTGCCTACGCAAGCGTAACAGAATCGTTTGGTCGTCGTCGTCGCATTTTGAATTTGGTTCAAGAAGCACTTTCACAATTACGACTTGATGTCAAGTATTTAATGTTCGATCTTGAAGTCACAAAGAGTGAACGGAATGAACTCAAAATACAGCTTGAGGAAGAAAACTTTTAACAAGTTTTCTATTCTCATGTCAGCGCATTTTGAATGCGACTTGCTATAATAAAGGCTATTGTTCTCTGCGCGTTTTTTGTACCACGTTAGTTTCTTATCAATGAAATCGTGCGCAAAATGCGCAGGATTTCTGTGTCTGAATCCTCTTTGTGATTCTGGCTCGCTGCCACGTTATGGTTTTTAATTACTGATGCCCGTTATGTCTTCTGCTTCCACTTGTCATTCTGAAACGACTCTGAAAGTTGATAAGTCGGAAAAGAGAATTCAAGAAATGTTTGGGGAGATTTCTTCTCGGTACGATTTTTTGAATCACTTTCTTTCCGGCGGTGTCGATTACTATTGGCGCTGGCGTGCTGTGCGTGCTGCGAGATTGATTGAAGATATCCCCATTCTCGATGTCTGCACCGGCACAGGAGATTTGGCAATTGCTCTTTGGAAAAAAAAGAAGGGACGCCTCCCTGTCATCGGAACAGACTTCACGCACGAAATGCTCACCATTGCAGAAAAAAAGTTTGCTCCTCAAAAAACGAAAATTGAAAAAAGAAAAAGCTCAGTCAATCAGCAACCAACCTATGGCATCGATTGGTTTGAAGCAGATACTCAGGCGTTACCTTTTGGAAATGATAAATTTCAAGTGGTCTCGGTTGCTTTTGGATTGCGTAATGTGACTGATACCATGCAAGGGTTAAGAGAGATGTTACGTGTTTGTCGCCCGGGGGGACAGGTGATGGTATTGGAGTTTTCGATGCCAGGTAATCCCCTTTTCTACAAGTTGTATCATTGGTACTTTACAAACGTGCTTCCACGTATTGGGCAACTGTTTGCTCGCAGCAAAAACTCTGCATACAGCTATCTTCCCAGTTCTGTTTCTGAGTTCCCTTACGGTGATAAACTTGCGGGGATGATGCAAGAAACAGGAATTTGCAATGTCACTTGGAAGCCCCTTACCTTGGGGATTGCAACCTTGTACGTTGGCACGAAACCAGAATAAACCCAATCTGAAGAGAGTCTTCTTATGAAAAAAGTTGTTGTTGCGATTACCGGAGCCAGCGGTTCTATTTATGCTGTTCGATTGTTAGAAGTATTACTTGTTGCAGGAATGGATGTTCATTTAACAATCAGTGCAAATGCCGTTTCTGTTTTCAAGCAGGAGTTAGGACTGAAGATCGACCTCGATAATTTTGACATCTCGCAAATTTTACCCGAAGGAGATAATCAACCCGAAGATAGTAAGTTAATGTCATTGCGGTCCGACAGTGCCTCTGCGTATGCCATGAGTTCTGTTTTTAGTGAAAGTGATATCACGCGAGAACGATTAACTTATCATCATTATTGTGACTTTTACAGCGGAATTGCCAGCGGTTCTTTTCTGACCGACGGAATGATTATTTGTCCCTGCTCAACAGGGACGATGGCAAGCATTGCCAACGGTCTTTCTTCTAATCTCATTCACCGTGCAGCCGACGTTCATTTGAAGGAACATCGCAAGTTAATTGTTGTTCCGCGAGAGACACCCATTAGCACCTTGCAGCTTGCCAATTTACACAAGCTCTCATCAAACGGTGCAATCATCCTTCCTGCTTCTCCAGGGTTTTATCATGGGGCACTCACCATTCACGATTTAATCGATTTTATCGTAGGCAGAATTTGTGACCAACTCGGAATCAATCACAACCTCTCACAACGCTGGGGCGAATAGAAAAAGATAGCAGGACAACAAATATAACTTTGGAACGCTCGATAAATGACTGTCTGATATTGTGACCACTTCCATCATAGCCCGACGCGTCAGCAAGGCAGGGCGATGTTGAATTCATTTTATCACGCTGTCGTTTGTTTCAGGGTAACTATTCAGCGAAGCCAACCTCCCCTCCCTTTTTAGGGAGGGGACTGAGGGGAGGGTCTCAGTGTGGTTTGTGATT
>UOGL01000505.1_pt1 | contig 11965 bp, 10 predicted proteins | sample 1990131 | NCBI WGS metagenome assembly UOGL01 (sample SAMEA4728526, study PRJEB27164) | hydrothermal vent metagenome | biome: marine basaltic hydrothermal vent biome; feature: marine hydrothermal vent; material: mineral | place: Pacific Ocean | collected 2011-06-14/2011-07-23 | depth 1741 m | reverse complement strand
CTCCGTTCTTGTAATCAAAACAGAAAGCCTTAGTATTTTAGGGTGTGTTGTCAATAATTTGACTCATAAGTAACAAGCAGTAAGTTTTTATGTATTTTAATCATCCTCGTAGGGTACGCTGCTAGAGTGTGAATTTTTCAAAACCTAAGATCGTACAGTATATTTTCACTACTTTGAATTAGCCCTTCTGAGCCTTCAAATTGTACTTGGACATTGAAAAATGTCACAAAACCTAAATGACAGGACTTCGTGTCTTCTGTCACTTGAAAAATTCACAAACTATCCGTGATGAAGTCGAAGTACTTCGCGATTGGAAATGGTTGCCCAACCTGATCATGTGGTGCCTCATACGATTGATGAATGTGTCCGTTGTCGGCAAGTGATCGATATCCCGCCATTGAAATTGGAAGTGACCGAGCATCGTGCAGAAACGAAAGAGTGTCCCGATTGTGGTTGCTACAATGTTGCTGACTTTCCTGAAGATATGAAAGAAGAGGTGAAAACATCAGTGCAATATGGTTCGCGCATCAAACAGAAACGGGAAAGAAAAAACGGGGTCGTCCGAAACAATCGAAAGCGAAAAACATGTTGGATCGCCTGCGTGATTTTAAGGCGGAGGTACTGGCATTTTTAACGCATTCGCAGATTCCGTTTGATAACAATCAGGGCGAACGTGATATTCGGATGGCAAAGTTGAAGCAGAAGATATCGGGTTGTTTCCGCAGTGCAGAGGGTGGCAAGATTTTCGCCCGTATCCGTGGCTACGTCTCGACGCTACGTAAAAACAGCCTGAACATTCTCGAAGGCATCCAATCGACCTTCACCCCTACGCCAATGCTGCCAAACTGCATTCTCATCGCTGAGTAGTCATCGATATTTTGCTGTTGGCTGCTGCCGGAATTTTGAATAAATAGAGGTTCTGATAAGGGTTACGAAATTTCTTGCAAAACGTTTATCAATCGTGTGACATCTTCTTTCGTATGCATAGCAGAGAGAGAAATGCGTAGCCGCGATGTTCCCTGTGGGACAGTGGGGGGGCGAATGGCTGGGATGAAAAACCCTTCTTCCTGTAGTTGATGAGAAAGATTGATGGCACGCTGTGGGTCATCTAATATGATAGGGATGATAGGAGCAATGCCACTAGGAATAGTTTGCCATTTTGCATCAATGAGCTGAGCGCGCAGATATTTTGCCAATGATAAAACATTTGTGCGGCGTGATGGTTCTTTTTCGATCATGTCAATCGCAGAACAGGCGGCTGCACAAATCGAGGGGGGAAGTGCCGTTGAGAATATCTGCGAACGAGAACGGTTCCAAAGCCAATCGATTAACAATTGTGAACCAACAACAAACCCACCCATACAACCAATGGCTTTGCTTAACGTTCCAATACGAATGACATGGGGAGATTCAATGCCTGCAAGTTCAGCCATTCCACGTCCTTGCTTTCCAAAAAGACCCGTTGCATGAGCTTCATCTAGCAGAAGAGTTGCATTGTACCGGCTTGCAAAATTATGCAACTCGACTAACGGAGGGGCATCACCATCCATACTAAAAATCGTATCCGTGACAATGAGTTTTTTTGTTTTTGCAGGAACTTTTTTAAGTGCACGTTCTAACTTGGAGAGGTCATCATGCCGATAAACTTTGAATTTTGCTTTTGATAATCGACATCCATCAATCAAACTGGCATGATTGAGTCGGTCGCAAAAAATAACCGTTTCAGAATCATCATTGACAAGCGCAGTAATGATTCCGATATTCGCTGCATACCCTGTTGGAAACAAAAGGGCAGCTTCAGTCTCTTCAAACGTTGCCAAACGTTTTTCAAGTTGATGATGTTCAGGAGTTCTTCCCGAAACCAAAGCACTTGCCCCTGCTCCTACTCCGTATTTATCAAGTGCAGATTTAGCTGCTTGAAGCAAACGGGGGGCATTCGACAAACCAAGATAATCGTTTGCGCTAAAATTAAGCAGACACTTTCCATCAACCTCACACCATCCACCAGGCAACGGAACCACAGACCGTCGCGAACGATACAGTCCCGCCTGTTGTAATTTATTGATTTCATCATTAAGCCAATTATGCATTGAAGTTTTTTTCCGGCTTTGCAAGATAGCACATAAACCATTATTATTTGATTTTGGCTCAGTATGTTTTACGGTTGTCAGTCTACGAAAAAGAGAAAAAAGTAATCATGCCCAAAAATTACAGGGCAATAACTGTCCAATAAAAAAGAGGGCGCTTTTCACGTTCAACCAATCCTGCACCAAGGGAAAAGCCTTTTGTTGCAACACCAAAATAGAGTTGGACAGACCATGCACCCGCAAAAAATATCAAACCAATAATTTCAATAATCTCTCGCATCGGCAAACTACCTTCTTCCTTTCATAGTCTGTATTATCTTTTCTGATACAATTAAAAGCATACCATGATTTTTAGGATAATTCAATGAGTGAAAAACCACAGCGAGTTTTAGTAAGTGTGAGTGACAAACAGGGATTAGCCCCCTTTGTGCAAGAGTTGGTTGCCCTTGGGTTCGAGATTATATCAACAGGTGGCACCCGCAAAATGCTTGAAGAAGCAGGGATTGCTGCCATCGATATTTCGGAATATACCGACTTCCCAGAAATTATGAACGGACGTGTTAAAACGTTGCACCCCAAAGTTCATGGTGCCATTTTAGGAAGACCTGATTTGCCCAGCGATGCAGAAGCGATTGATGCACATGGCATTGTGCCGTTTCAGTTAGTCGTTTGTAATTTGTACCCGTTTGAAGAGACCATTGCAAAAGGAGACGTCACAGTTCCCGAAGCCATCGAGCAAATTGATATCGGTGGACCAAGCATGATTCGTTCTGCTGCAAAAAATCATGCGTATGTTGGTGTTGTGACGTCACCCACGCAGTACGATGATGTGATTGCTGAGTTAAAGTCTGGCTCTCTTTCAGAAAACTATCGCAAAAAACTTTGTGCAGCAGCATTCGAGATGACCGCTAAGTACGATCGCGCTATTGCTAATTATATGGCGACCATTACCGCAACAGAAAAAGATGCAACGACGTTTCCTGAAACCTTTTCGCTCAACTTTCAACGTGAAGCAACATTACGATACGGCGAAAACCCGCATCAGGCAGCAGCTTTTTATGTTGATGAAAATGCCCATGCAGCAACGCTTGCAAAAGCAGAACAGTTGCATGGCAAAGAGTTGTCGTTCAATAATCTGTTAGACCTTGAAGCAGCCATTGCAATTGTGCGCGAGTTCGAACAACCCGCAGCAGTGGTGTTGAAACATAATAACCCGTGTGGTTGTGCCATCGGCGAGAGTTTGCCAGAGGTCTTTTTGCAGGCTTATGCGGGTGACCCTGTTTCTGCGTTTGGGTCGATTGTTGGTTTTAATCGCACGGTCGATGTGGCAACGGCAGAAAAATTATGTGAACCCAATCGATTCATCGAAGCAATCATTGCTCCCGAGTTTGAACCGGCATCCATCGAAATGATTTCTACGATTCCTACTTGGAAGAAGAATGTCCGGCTGATGCGCTGTGCAGCAATCAACGAACCTCGCCCTCTTGAGTTTGATATGAAACGTGTGTCGGGCGGCATGTTATTGCAAGAACGCGATGAACAAAAAGAGTTGCAAGAAAACTGGAAAGTCGTCACTGAACGGCAACCGACAGAAACAGAAATGAGCGATTTAGCATTTGCCTGGAAAGTCGCAAAGCATGTGAAATCGAATGCTATTCTTTTTGCAAAAGAGGGGGCAGTGGTTGGTGTTGGAGCAGGGCAAATGTCTCGGTTAGATAGTGCCTTTATTGCAGCTCATAAAGCAGGCGAACGAAGCCGTGGAGCAGTCGTTGCTTCTGATGCCTTCTTTCCGTTTCGTGATGGTGTTGACGAAGCAGCCAAAGCAGGCATTACCGCAGTCATTCAACCAGGTGGTTCTCGCAGAGATGAAGAAGTGATTGCGGCTTGTAACGAACATCACATGACCATGATTTTCACCGGACAAAGACACTTCAAGCATTAAGAATTTTGCTGTTTGTAGCCTTGAATTTACAGAAAACTGGTGTAGACGTTTTGGTTTTGGTTTTGGTTTTCGCTGCGCATAAAAAAGCAGCGTGGTGAGGTCCCCTCAAAGCTCCCAGCTTTCCCCACCACGCCGCGATGCTGATTGAAGAATTTCTCCCCTAATCAGTTTACCCGTCAAAAACTCGTTGCTGAGCATTACGCGTCACGTTCGTTACCAAAAGATAGGTCAGCGTTGAAAGAAGTCAAATCAAAATATCAGAAAATATCATTTCCTCTAAATAAACAGGGATAGAAGTTTATCAACTTGTCATAATTCTGTACGAAAGTTGATATTTTCATGTGCAATCAACCTCTCTTTTGTGTTACAGTGTGAGCCTTCTAGCAGTACCCACCACCACCCCGCCCTACATTTCAAATGAGGAGTTGTTCGTAATGCTTTCAATTATTATTCCGACATACAACGAAGAAGAGAGCCTCGTACAATTACGAAATGAAATTGTTACAACGTGCGAAGAGAACCATATCGATTTTGAGATTTTGTTTATTGACGATGGTTCGCGAGACCGTTCTTGGGAAATAATTCAAAAGATTTCTGCTGAGGATGAGCGGATTTCTGGTATTCGCTTTCGTCGTAATTTTGGCAAAGCAGCAGCGCTCACTGCAGGAATGAGAGCAGCCACGGGGAACCTCATACTGATGATGGATGCAGACCTGCAAGATGACCCTGCTGAAATTCCAAAATTTTTAGCAAAGCTAGAAGAGGGGTTTGATGTCATTAATGGCTGGAAACAACGTCGATTAGACCCTTGGCATAAAACCGGACCGAGTAAAGTTTTCAACTGGATGGTCAGCCGACTCACAGGATTGAAACTGCATGACCATAACTGTGGACTGAAATTGTTTCGTAGTGATGTTGCAAAAGAAATTCGTATCTATGGTGAGTTGCACCGTTTTATTGCTGTTTTGGCAGATGCCAAAGGGTTTCGAGTGACAGAACTTCCTGTACATCATCGCGAACGACAATTTGGTTATTCCAAATATGGAATGCGACGCTTTATGCGCGGGTTACTTGACCTTCTCACAGTAAAATTTCTTACCGGCTACGGACAACGTCCACAACATTTGTTAGGTGCCATTGGTCTTTTCTTCTTCGGTTTGGGGACTCTGGGCATGGGATATTTAAGTGTTATCTGGGTGCTGATGAATCTCTTTCACATGTGGGAGCCAACCCCCATTGGTTCGCGTCCGCTTCTTGCATATTCTGTTGTCTCTCTACTTTTAGGAGCACAGGCACTTTCATTAGGGCTCATTGCAGAACTGGTCATCGCAAACACCGGTAGAGACCGCGATACCTACAGCGTCTCAGAACGAACCGGTCCCACAACCAGTCTTACCGCTCAAAAAACACAACTGTAAAATATCTAAAGTGGCAGGGGCGAAGAGCACCAAACTCATGGCATGTCAATAAATGACTTACTCAAGTTTGATGTCTGTATGCCGCAGGCACAAGATGCCTTGGGGAGAGTAATTCTTCATCCCATTTCACGATAAGGCAATCCGAAGTATTCGTGAATGAATGCTTTACGGTCTCCATCATGTTTCGCATACTGAACGAGAGCGTACAGTTTTTTCATATCTCGTTGATGCTTCTCGCTACGATGGTTCGGGTCGATGAGTTGAGCAGGAAGCTGGTTAATGACTTGAATGTTAAAAGGATGTAAAGTGCCCGTTGTGACACGATAGCGGTCAAACATTGCAAGAACGGTATCTAAACGATGGTCGTTTTTTTTTCGCCCAAAGAGTCGTTCACGCAACCATTCTTCACCAAAGGCATCGAGTTTTTCCTGCTCCTCTTGCAGCAGTTCATAAACTTGTTCATACAATTCTGCTTGTGGGTTGCTCCATTCGATAAACTCCATTTGTGTTGCAAGGTCACTCTCTTCGTAGAGCAGTGCACACAAAGCAGGAAGTCCATCTCGACCAGCACGACCAATTTCCTGATAGTACGATTCCATCGAGCCAGGAAGGTCTGCATGAATTACAAAGCGGATATTCTCTTTATCAATCCCCATACCAAACGCATTGGTTGCTAAAACGAGGGTTCCTGATGATTGCATAAAATCTGTTTGAATGCGTTTTCGTTCTCGTCGTTCAAGATCACCATGATAACAAAAGTGCGGGATTTTTTGGGAATACAATAACGCACTGAATCGTTCTAACGTTTTAATAAGAGTGAAGTAAACAATTCCTGATCCTTGTGCGAATTCTTCCTCTTGAGAAATACGAACGATGTGCTCTAATTTGTCATCATCGCCCCAAACATTGTGGACTTCTAAAGAAAGATTGGGGCGGTCGATTCCTTCATGAAAAAGAGAAATTTCATCGGAAGATAACCCAAGTTGTTTGATAATATCTTGTTGAACTTCTGGTGTTGCAGTGGCAGTTAATGCAATGGTTGTCGGGTTTCCTAATCGCTGACGAAACTCTGCAATGCGTGTGTAATCGGGACGAAAATCGTGTCCCCATTCGCTAATACAGTGCGCTTCGTCCACCGCCAAAAGAGAAACTGTCCGCTGCGCGATAACATCTAAAAACTCCTGTTTGCGAAATCGCTCTGGTGTGACATATAACAGGGCGTGCTTTCCCTGGGCGACCGATTGATAACGTGATTCGCGTTCTTTTTTATTTAACGATGAGTTGATAAAAGTTGCATCAATGTTACGGGCAACCAACCCATCGACCTGATCTTTCATTAACGCAATGAGTGGCGAAATGACAAGTGTCAGGGAAGGAGGATTTCCTTCTGTTGTGTTTTGTGTTGACTGCAAAATAAGAGCAGGGATTTGATAACATAACGACTTCCCCATACCTGTTGGCATAATGACCAACGCATGCTCTCCGCGCAAAAGATGCTGAATAATCGTTTCCTGCTGACCACGAAAAGAAGAATAACCGAAATATGTTTTAAGTTCCTGCAAAGGTTCCAAAAAGAGACCCTTTCAATTTTAATTACTTTGAGATAACGAATGAATAGAATGAGTATCAAATACTAAGTGCATTGGACGAGTTTCTATCAGAAAATCGGTTTACCCCAGATGCAGAAGTTTCTGCTGAGCTTGCTTGAGATACGCGTTGCACTGTGACAAATTGCGTCTGTTTTTTTTTGTTGAATTCTTATCGATTGAGCTGCACCATCAAGCAATTTTCATCACCAGGGAGTTTCCATCATATCAACAATTTGACGTGCCATTTGTTGAGTAGCGCGTTGTTTGGCAGTTGCCAGAGAGTGCCCGACTTCGGGGGCAAAACCTGTATTGGTCAGTAATTTAACAGAAGCAGGGTTTAGCGGAATTTGTTCTTGTGCTAGTGTTTTTCCTGTACGAATATCTTCCCAGGTCACTTCAACTGCAAGTGTTAATTCGACTTCACGCACATCTCGAAAACGGGATTGATTCAGCGAACGTTTCCCTACTTGAACAATACGCCCCGAAAGCCGTGTATCTGCATTCGGTTCTTTCGCAATACGAAATGGAGTCCGGTTTTGAATTTCGTTTTGAATAGCTTCGGTCAGCTGATATTCAATTCCTCTGCGGAATGTTTCGTTACCAAATGTGGGAACCGCTACGGTTCGAACTTCTGCGGTATTGTAGGCTCCCCCCAGCATGTAACCACATCCACATTGCACCAAACAGAAGAGGCAGCAAAGAACCCCCAAAACTTTTCTAACAAAAGAAAAGTGAGTATTGAGATAGGATGATTGAAAATAAATCATGTTGATTAATTTCTTATCAATGAAATCGTGTGCAAAACGCGCAGGATTTCTGTGTCTGAGTTCCCTTTATGGTTCTGGCTCATTGCCAGGTTAAGTTCAATAAGACAAAGGTGATTAGTTATTCTTCGATGACCACACTGCTGCGAGCAGGTGTTTCGTTTTCTTGTTTTTTTGTTTGAGGGACAGGAATAAGATTTGGAAATTTAATGGGTCTTAATTTAGGAAACGACCATGGCTTGGCTTGAGGTTGCTTTCGTATGATTGCCAGTTTTTTGCGTGCCATCTCTGCATATTTTGAATGAGGGTGTTCATCCATCATCACTTGACAGTAAATAGCAACCGATTTTGGCTTCCCTTTCTTTTCCCAGTAAAGAACATTTTGCCATTCGTGGGCTGCTTTTGCTTCTGCGATTTTTGCCAGTTCTTTTCTTCGTCTTTCACCACTGGCACCGCCAGCACTCGCAAGAAAAATTTGCTGTGAACTTCTTTTTAGCTTTTGTGATTCTAAAAGAGGATTGATATCGTATGCAGGTCCCTGATATGCCATTTGACTGACAACAGAACCGATCTCAAAAGCATTTTCTAAGTGGGGGCTTTTAGGGTATTCTTCACGAATAATTTTCAACAGACGACCTGCATCGAGATAATTTTCTTTCCTGAAGTGATGGCTCGCTGCGAGCATTAAAGCATCATCTGCAAGTTTTCCAGTAGGATCATTTAACCAAATCGATTTCAACGCCTGAAGCGCTCGTCCATCGGTATCAAAAACAGGGCGAGAACGATCATGCAGGTTCGGAAGAATAGGAATCACACGCGTTGGGTCGAAATATCTTTTCTTTGGTTTTTTGAGAATCGATTCCCCTTTGGGGTTATTAAAGTTGACCTGTTTGACATCTTTTGATGTCACCATTTTAGGGGAATGAAGCCAAGCACGTGCAATCGTAAACAGGCGTGCTGTCGATTTACCAAGATGGCGACTTGAGGGAAATTCATCAAGCAATTCATCATAACTATCTTGTGCCCAGCTATAACGTTTACGCATAAATTGCGATTCCGCCATCATAAACAAAGCATCTTCTTCTATCGAAGTCTCGTTGTAATGTTTGACGATACGGGCAAATTCTTTTTCTGCCTGCTTGTATTTTTTCTCTTGAAAGAGAGCTTCTGCCTGTTTGTATTGGGTGATTGCTTTTTTGGGTGCTGCCTTACGATAGTGTGGCGTTTCGTTTTTGGTCCCTCCTAAAAATTCTGGCAACTTCATTCCCCCAACAAGCTTCGGACCCGGCGCATCTGTCAGATCAACTCCGTTGTCATCAGAAGAATGAGCAACTTGCTCGCTCGCCATAAAGTTATTGAATGGACTGAAATCAAGACCAATTTTGCATCCAGAGAAAAGCAAACAGAAAGCCATTCCCCAAAGAAATCTGCGCGCACTCACACACAAAAACAAATGGTAGATATTTTTATTTGTTGACGGGGTTGTCATCCGTGACACTCTTTCAACGAGTGATTGCAGCACAAACTCATCGCTATTTTTCAAATAACGATCACTTGTATCACAATCAAATTCAATTCGAACAGGTAAGGGGAGAAAGAGATTCGAACTGGAAGGATTGCTGAAGACTAATGTTTAATAGTTAAGATATCTTAAGGTTTTAGGACGGTAGCCAAGAACATGAGAAATGGCTTCAGTAGTGAAGTATCGCATTTCCTGGTATTGCTTGACATCAATTTGTAAACGATCGGAAAGATCACATTCGATATGAGATAACTGATGCAGCAATGTCACTGTTTCAGTTGAAATAGTTTTTCGGTAGGGAGTTTCTTTTTGACATTTTCGACAAACCAACCCTCCCTGATTCACCCAGAACCCGAAAGGACCATTATTTGCAATCGGTTCATTGCAAATAATGCAGAAATCGAGATTGGGCATTTGACCAATCTCCTGCAAAACTAACAATTCAAAGATCAACAAAGATCGTAATGGTTTTTCTTTTTGAATCAATCGATTTAAGGTTATCAGAGAACCGTCGAACAGTTCCAGATGGGGGTCATATTCTTCTGTTAATTTGTCTAAAAGTTCTGCCACATAATACCCGCCATAAAGGCGAAGCATATTGCGACCTTCTGGTGCAAACCGCGATTGCAGTTTTGCTTCTGTCAGCAGGTCAAGACCTCCTGATTCTTTTCGGATGAAGACTATCTCACAACAGGCTAACAGGTCAATAGCAGATTCAAAAGCAGATTTTAGCCGCCTCGCCCCCTTCGCCATGACAGAAACCTTGCCCCAGTCACGAGTTAAAAAGGTAACCACCTTGCTCGTCTCACTGAAATCAGCTTGACGAAGAACAATTGCTGTCGTTTTTTCAGTGGACATAATACAGGAACTAAGGGTTTGAGCTAAGTAATATCAAGAGGTTTGAGTTTGTTCTTAACGAATGACTTGTGGAAAAATAACTTATCTGCATACTATTAAATGACTTGGGCAACTCTAGTTTATATGTTTTCAGGAACAGGTTTAGAAACAGAGATTTCTATAATACGTTTTGTTTGGAGAGACAATAATGATGATACGAGCAACTTGGGTTAGTTTAATTTTTGTTTTCATGGGCTTTTCTGTTGAAGCAAAAGAAGACTCTCTTTTTAATACCGAAATATACACTTCGCCATGGAAAGGGGAAACTGTCAGCAAGGGAGATTACTCAATCTTTCATAAAGGAAAAGGGGAGCTTCCCAAAAAAGGATATTTTAAAAAACATGAACCGGGAGAAACTGCTGAGTTTCATTTGTATGTGCCGAAGGGATTGGACCCCAACAAAAAATACCCACTACTCATTGTCTATCACGGCGGCAAAGATGGTGCTTCGGGCAAAGGAACGGGGGGACGGTTTGCCAGGCTTTCAACAAAGAAGCACCCTGTTATTGTTCTCTCTCCTAACATGTACACAATGGATGCTTACAACGAACTGATTGCAGAAGGAAAGTTGCCGATTGACAGAAACCGTGTGATTGTTTACGGGCATTCATCAGGTGGAATGGGTGTTCTTTCTGCGATGCGAGAATTCGTAAGGACAAAAGGAAAGTTTGTGCCAGCCACTTTAATGTCTGCCTCCACCACAGCTTCAATGGGAAGAACAAAATATCCCCCTTGCCCGTATTATGTCATTGCGGGTGAAAGAGAGACGCCTGAATTTATCAAAAATAAAATCCTCAAAAATCGTCGCCGTACTTGTCGACTTCACTCACTAATTATGCAGCAGGTTTTCTCTGAAACACGTTACATCGAAATTCAAGGGTCTGGACATTCGGGAGGAACGCCCAAACATGCAGCAATTATTCAACATGCCATTGCAGTCAGTAAACGAAGCCCTGTTGAATTTGTCTCAACGGAAAAAGCTCCTCAATTTCAAGCTCTTATTCAAGCTGTTCAAGCAGGGAGTTGGATAGCTGCCCGAAAAGAAATTTCACGTTTCGATGCAATGAAAACGTTGAAAGAACGAACAGAATACAACAAGCTTCGCAAAGCGATTTTCAAGTCGCTTGAAAATTGGTTTGTCAAAGAAGTCGATACAATTGCAGGCGTGACTCCTCAATCAAATTATCTTCAACGCGACCGCGCATTTCGACTTTATGATAGTTGCCAACAGATTGTTCAGGCATACGCTGATACTCCAGCAGGTGAAACACTTGCTAAAACATTTAAGAAACTTGACAAGGCAAAACATTGGCAGGCAGAACAGAATTCAAAAAAAGAGTACCTGAAAATTGTCTCGGTCAGACCAACTCTTAACACCGTAAAACAGTTACAGGCATTACGAAAATCAGCACCTCAAACAGAATATGGTCGTAACCGAACGCGCGAAAAATTACAGGCATTACAAATCTTTTCAAAGAAGACCGCTGAAGTTGTCAAGCTTTCTACCAGCGATAACAAATCGGTCTTTGGTTCATTGAACAAAGCCAAAGAAAAGAACGATAAAATTGTTTTGTTGTTTCATCAAGCAAGATCAAACCGACATGAATACGACCCCATTTTTCCACTCATCAATAAAGAAGGGTTTGACACATTAGCTATCGACCAACGTTCGGGAGGACGCATGTGGGGTAAAGAGAATCTCACCGTCAAAGCAAATGGCAAATCGACCGATTACGCCAGTGCACT
>UOGL01000592.1_pt1 | contig 12328 bp, 8 predicted proteins | sample 1990131 | NCBI WGS metagenome assembly UOGL01 (sample SAMEA4728526, study PRJEB27164) | hydrothermal vent metagenome | biome: marine basaltic hydrothermal vent biome; feature: marine hydrothermal vent; material: mineral | place: Pacific Ocean | collected 2011-06-14/2011-07-23 | depth 1741 m | reverse complement strand
GGTTAGGGGAGGGTGGAACGGTTTGGTTCAGATGAACTACTATTTTCCTTTTAGACATACAGAAACGAATGTCTAAAAGGAAAAAACATTCAATCACGTACCACACTGTGACCCTCCCCTCAATCCCTCCCTAAAAAGGGTGGGGAGGGTGACTTCACTGAATAGTTACGATTTCCGATTGCTCAACACCTCAGAAACCCCCTATGCCTGTTCCCTCTTTGACACCCTGATTCACCTCGATATCTCACCTCTTAAAGTGCAGATATAGGTAAATACTCCAAAATACAAGAGGTTTATTTCATACATACCCAAACAGAGAGTTGTCGAATATTCATACTTTTTGTTGCTTTTCCAAAGATGAAGTGAACAAAAAGTATGCTTCTTGTAGTTTCTTATCAATGAAATCGTGTGCAAAACGCGCAGGATTTCTGTGTCTGAGTTCCCTTTATCGTTCTGGCTCATTGCCAGGTTAAGAAAAAAGAGGTCTCTTTTCTGTAAAGAGAGTTACTAACTCCTTGACAGCCTACTGTTTAAGCGTTAATTTCTATCAAATGAGAAACCTGCCACTATTCGGGTGGTGTCAAGTAAGTGGTCATGTCCGATTGTGTTTGGGCAGGATTTATTGACGCAAGTTCCTCGTGAGAAAGGTCTTCAGAATGTAGACGTGTCCACGATAACGTAATACCAAACAGCAAATACTCTCTTTTGTGTATCACAAAGCAGTTTTGCAGTAGGGAAGGTTTCGTTCTCTCGTTGAGGGTGCGAAGCATTGAAGTGGGACTTGTGCCCACTTTTTTTATTATCTTTATGTTTCCTGATTTTTTTGGCGGAGTTATTCAAGTTTTGAGTATGTCATTGTTGTTCCTCTTCTCTACTTTGTTAGTGTTGAAGAATTTGAGTGTTGAAGAAATAAAGACTTCTTGAATGGCAACTCTCCCCTGGTTTTTTTTCACTCCTCTAGTTTTTTCAATGGATAAGACTTATGAATGGCAATGAGATACTAAGAATTGTCGATACAATCCATCGAGATAAAGGCATCGATGCGGAGATCGTTTTCGAAGGGATTGAACTGGCAATACAGTCAGCAGCAAGAAAACATTTTGGTGATGAAGCCCTGTTGGTTGTTGCAATTGACCGAGAGACAGGACAACCTTCTGTAAGCGCGAACGAAGAAGAACTTGAGCCAGACGAAATTGGCGACTTAATGGGGCGCGTTGCTGCCCAAACTGCTAAGCAAGTGATGATTCAAAAAATACGCGAAGCAGAAAGAGACTCTTTGTACGACGAGTACATCGGGTTAAAAAGCCAAATGATGACAGGGACAGTGACTCGTGTCGAAGGGGGAGCTGCGGTTGTTAGCTTGGGAAAAGTGGAAGGCATATTGCCTCGCAGCGAACAAATTCCTGGTGAACACTTTCGAGTTAATGAACGAGTACGTGCGATTGTTCTTGATGTGCGTAAAGTCGGAACACGTGTCAAAATTATTTTGTCGAGAACACACCCTGAACTTGTAAGAAGATTGTTTGAAATTGAAATTCCTGAAGTTGCAGAACATGTCATCGAAGTACGATCTTTGGCACGCGAAGCAGGGTATCGCTCGAAGGTTGCTGTTTCATGCTTTGATAATAAAGTCGATTGCGTTGGTGCCTGTGTCGGAGTGCGTGGAGCACGTATTCGCTCGATTGTTGATGAGCTTTCAAACGAACGAATTGATATCGTTCGATGGAACGACTCTCTCCAAATTTTGGTTCCCAATGCGTTGCAACCAGCAGAGGTGGAAGATGTTATTCTTTGCCCGATGCTTGGTAAAGTTATTGTACTCGTTCAAGATGATCAACTTTCGTTAGCAATTGGTAAAAAAGGACAGAATGTTCGCTTGGCATCGAAGTTAGTGGGCTGGGATATCCATGTCATGAACCAGAGCGCACTCGATGAAAAACTAGACAGTGCTGTTGCTTCATTCTCTCTTGTCCCTGAAATTACAGAAGAACTGGCAGAAAGTTTAGTTGCTCAAGGGTTCTTCAACTTTGACGATCTTTCGATTATCGAACCAGACCAACTTGCTGAACTGGGGGGGCTTTCCGAAGCAGAATGTGATGCGATTGTCAAGTATGCTGACAGAGAAAGCGAGATTTTGGAACAGGAAGAAATCAGAGCGAAGAAAGCAGCACAAGTACGCCGAGAAGCAGGCTTGCCACCTATCGCACCAACGAGAATGGCAACCGCTCCAAAAGTTGAAGAGACAACAGAATCTAAAACTGAAGAGAATACCGAAGAGGTAACACCTGAAGTTGAGGAACCTGAAGTTGAGGGAACAGTAACCGGCGAAACATCCGAAGCCGACGAAATATCTGAGAGCCAGAATACCGAGGGCGAGACACCCCAGGGCGAGACACCCCAAGATGATGCAGAGGTTCTTGAGGAATCGGTGACAGAGAAAGAGGAACGCGATGACGCTGTAGAAACAAAAGAGGAAAAAGAGATTGTTGCGGAGTCCTCTGAGGAAGAGGATTCTTAGTAGAGACTCTCTTCATGTCTGCAAATAAACAGGGGGACCAAAGTGATTAAATTGCCTCTGTGTTTTTGCAATGAAGTTGGTTTCTGATCAAATATATTGGGAGAAGCACTTTTGAAAATTCGTATTTTTGCACTGGCAAAAGAGCTGGAGATGGACAGTAAAGTGTTGATTGGGTACGCCAACGAAGCGGGCGTTGCTGTCAAAAACTCTGCGCTTGCAAGTATCTCTCCAGAAGAAAAAGAGAAGGTACTTCAGTTTATCGAAGAGAATAAAAAGGGGGAGAAGAAAGAGGAAGCAACTCCTCAAGCCTCCGCGACTCCCAAACGTGGGAATCTCAGCGACCGTTTAGGGAAAGTGAAGTCCATTAAAGCAATGGCACCTCGACCTCACGGAGGAGCAGCGGGTACTGAAGAAGTCGAAGCAAATGGAGGAGACGATGGCGACACCGCAGTTGCTGTTGCTGAAATTGCTCCAGAAAAAGAGCAAGTCGAAGAGACAATCGATTCAGATGAATTGGTAACTCCCACAGAACAATCTGAAGCAGAACAATCTGAAGCGGTCACTGCTGAAGTCAAAGATGAAACCGTTGACAAAACCGCTAAAGAACCAAAGGTTCAGGGAATTACCCGAGAAGATTATATTGCAGGTGCTGGCTCTGGAATGGGGGGCATGCGTGAGATGGTTCCCCGAGGAACCTTACCCGGTAAAGGACGAAAATCTCCCAAGCAAGCAACTCCTAACATTGCTGCTGTCCCTGAATTCAAAGCCCCTTCTACCAAAAAGAAAAAAGTCGAAAAAGAACAAGCCCAAAAACCTGATATCTCTTTCACGCAAGATATGCTGAAAGGGCAAAGCCCTCTCTCTGCACACCTTAACAAGGTGGCAGATGACAAAAAAGGAAGTAGTAGTAGTGGGAGTGGTAAAGGAGGAGGACGACGGGGCAAATCGGTTGGCGACTTACGCGAAGAAGCTCGGCACGCCAGAAGCGGAGAAACAACCCCCCGTCGAACAGGTCGAGGACGTGGCAACAGAGATGAACAAGGAGGCTCACGGAGACGACGTCCAACCCGCACACGAAAAAAACGAACAGGTCCTGTCGAGTACACAACAACTGCAACCGTTGAATTACCAATGACAATTCGTAGTCTCTCTGAAGCAATGGGACGTCCTGCCAAACAAATTATTGGAATTTTGTTTCAGCAAGGAGAAATGGTCACCATCAACAGTCCCATAGAGGAAGATGTTGCTGAAGAAATCGCAATGGAGCTAGGAGTTGAAATTCTCTTCAAACGAGGACGCAACATTGAAGACGAGTTGATGACGACAGTTGGGCAAGATATCGAAGGGGCAACGTTGGTAAGTCGTCCACCCATTATTACCATTTTGGGGCATGTTGATCACGGAAAAACAACTCTTCTCGATACAATCCGTTCTGCGAATGTTGCATCGGGAGAAGCAGGGGGAATCACTCAGCATATTGCTTCTTACCAAGTCGAACATAACGGACACAAATTAACCTTCCTTGACACCCCTGGTCATGCTGCCTTTGGAGAAATGCGGTCGCGTGGAGCAAACGTTACTGATATTATTGTGCTGGTTGTTGCTGCTGATGATGGTGTGATGCCACAAACGGTTGAGTGTATCAGCCATGCGAAAGCAGCAGGGGTTCCTATTATTGTTGCTTTGAACAAAATTGATCTTCCCGATATCAACGAACAAAAAGTTCTTCAAGAGTTAGCAGGACAAGATATTCTTCCTTCTGAATGGGGCGGGGATGTCGAGGTGATCCGAACATCTGCTGAAACCGGACAGGGAGTTGACGACCTGCTGGAAACAATTCTTTTAACAGCAGAACTCCATGAATATACTGTTGATGAAAAATGTCCTTCTGTCGGAATATGTATTGAAGCATTCCGAGATGAGGGACATGGTCCCATTGCTTGGTTGATGGTTCAAAAGGGAACGCTCAACATTGGAGATATTATTTTATGTGGTACGTCGGTTGGTCGTATTCGATCAATGTTTAATGACCGAAACGAAGAAATCCAGATAGCTCCTCCTTCAACACCGGTAAAGGTTTCTGGGTTAGACGAAGTCCCTGGTGCAGGAGACCACTTCTTTGTTATGTCGAGTATTGATGAAGCAAGAAGCATTGCAGATGAACGTATTCACGATGGGCGAACACGGTCACTTTCTGGACGGGGACGTCCTCAAACTTTAGATGATATCCTTGCACAGGCAGCCGGTGGTATCGTTCAAGATTTACCACTGATTATTAAAGCAGATACTCCTGGTTCACTTGAAGCGTTACGGGGTGAAATTAATAAAATTGATCATCCTGAAGTGCGCGTTGAGTTTGTTCACGAAGGAGTAGGAGGAGTCAACGAAAGTGATATTTACCTGGCAAGTACCTCGGGAGCAATTATTGTTGCTTTCCATGTTATTCCAGAAGACCGTGCCTTGGTGTTAGCAGATAAGGAAGGGGTTGATATTCGCCGCTTCAACATTATCTACGAAGTGACAGAGACCATCAAACGTGCACTCGAAGGTTTATTACCGCCTGAAAAAGTAGAAGTGATAACTGGGCGTGCCCTTGTGTTGCGTGTGTTTAGTGTTAGCCGCTTTGGTTCTATTGCAGGGTGTCGTGTACTCAACGGATCCATTGACCGAAACAGCCGCGTACATGTTATTCGAGATCAAACCATTCTTAATAACTACTCCATCGCTTCTATCAAACGAGAAAAAGACGACGCAAAAGAAGTGCGTGAAGGGTTTGAATGTGGTATTCGCCTTGATGGATTTAACGATGTGAAAGAGGGCGATTTGTTTGAGGCTTATCGTATTGACGAAGTAAAACGGACACTCGAAACATAACCTATTTGATATTCAAATAATGAACAGTCGTAGAACAGCAAAAATGTCACAGGCAATTCGGGAACAGGTCAGCAGTAGTATTCTGTTTGATGTGAAAGACCCCCGTGTGCAGCACGTGACGGTGATTGAGGTTGAAATGTCTCCCGATTTGCAAAATGCAAAAGTGTATGTTTCCATTATGGGTGATGAAGCAACGCAAAAACTTTGTTTACACGGGCTGAACTCTGCGCGTGGTTTTTTACAATCAAAAATTGGAGACCGGTTAAAAACTCGTTACACCCCGCTTCTTACATTTGCGTTAGATGATGGAGTAAAACGAAGTTTTGAAACAGCCCGTCTGCTTGAAGAGTTGGAGATCGATGAGACAACCAGGTTTTCTGACGACGCCAATTTTTCTGACGACAATGAAACAGACGTCACAGAGTTTTCTGCTGACGAACCGAAGTGAGAGGAAGCCGATATCTCAGGAGGGGGGACTTCCCCAAGATATCTATTTAATATCAGGGATTAATCAGGTATGGCAACGGCACAAAAAACGAAAGCCGCAGATAAGCAGAACCTCAGCAAAAAGCTGGTAGGTACTCTCAAGAAGTATTACAAAGGGGCTCCTCGCAAGACGGACCTTTCTGTATTGGAGACGATTTTGTATGGAGTTTGTCTCGAAAACACTTCTTATGAAGATGCTGATGCTGCATTCAAGCGACTCAAAAAATCGTTTTGTGATTTTAACGAAATGCGAGTCAGTTCGATTTCGGAACTCACCGATTTATTTGACGGGCTTCCCCATGCAGAAAAACGCGCATTACAAGTACGTGGGGTGTTGCAGTACATCTTTGAAAAAAGTTTTGATTTCGATTTTGAATCATTGCGTCGTAAAACATTAGAACAAGGTGCAAGACAACTGGGACGTGTCAAAGATCTTTCCAGTTTTGTCCGTCTTTTTACGTTGCAAAACATTTTGGGTGGGCATATTATTCCATTAGATTCAATGTCAAAAAACATTTCTGTCTGGTTTGGATTCCTTGAGCATGAACTCTCTTTAGAAGAAGCATCTGAAGGAATTAAGTCCATTGTCAAAAAAGCAGAAGTCCCCTTGTACTGTTATTTTTTAAGATGCCTTGCAACAGATGCACGTTTTGTCAAACAGTTTTCAGAAGATCACTTCAAAAAAGAAAAGAAGGAAATTGATCTTGATATTGTTTTAGATCGTTTAACCAAATTGCTTTCTAAATCAACAACCACTCGCAAAAAAACAACCACTCCAAAAACAAAAAAAAACGTAACAAAAAAAGTTATAACGAAAAAACCGGCAGCCAAAAAGAGTTCCCCAGCCAGAAAAAAAACACATGGGAAGAAAACGGTTAAAAAGAAGACGGTTAAAAAGACGGTCAAAAAGAAAGTGACTTCTCAAAAACCAAAACGCAAAAAGCCATCCACAAAAAAGAAAACCGTTAAAAAGCCAATCATTAAAAAGAAAAAATCTGCTCCTAAAAAGAAAAGTTCTCGCTAAAGAAAAAAGGGTTTACGATGCTTATTCCTGTCTCTGTTTCTAGGGGATTTACCCCGTTTCTCACTTCTCTTATTGTTTGTTTTTCTGCTTGTTTTTCTGTGGGATTGCAAGGAGGCTCCAGCCTGCATGCCCAACAGAAACAACCTGCCAAAGCCAATGGGAAATCGATACAACTTCCTTGGCTGGAAGAACCTTTATTGTTGCATCAACCGGTTAAACAACGTTCTCCAGAAGAACAAAGAAAACTGGATGCCTCTGCATGGTATATGACAGGACAACTTCTTCAGGGGCGTAACGATTTTCGTGGGGCATTACAAGCCTATAAAAATGCTGTTCGAATTGATCCCAAATCGATCACAATTCATCGTGCAATTATTCCACTTGCTTTTAGCCTTAATCAGCAAAATGATGCAATAGATTATGCGAAACGGGCTGTATTGCTTGATCCCAATGACCATCAGCTACTACATCAATTAGGAATTTTTATGTATAGCCGTCGTCAAATTCCTGAAGCAATAAAATTGCTGACTCAGGCAGCCCGTTCAAAAAGACTCAACAAACATTCGGTCAATAACGTTCTTTTACAGCGAGATTTGGCAACAATCTACAAAGTAACTGGCGACAAAAAGAAGGCAGCCAATGCTTTTGAAGTTGTTTTCGATGCGTTAGTCAATCCTAAAAAATATAACCTTAACTTTCGTGTACGCAGTGTTTTGAATGCTGACCCGCGCACTTCCTTTCAGGTTGTTGGGGAGTCTTTCTTGGAAGACAAACGGTTTGATCTTGCAATCAAAGCGTTTGAACAAGCTGCAAAAACACCTCGGGGAAATCCTGCGTTATTAAGCTACAACCTGGCACAGGTTTACCAGAAAACAGGAAAGAATAAAAAAGCACTTACAGAGATTGAAAAATACTTTTCTGCAAAACTTTCGGTCAAGGGGAAGAGTGCCTATGAGCTTTATGCAACCATTCTAAAATCATTAAAGCAAGAAGAGAAGCTACTAAAAAAGATTGAATTATTGGCGAAAAATGACCCTGAAAATGGACCTGTTCGGTACTACCTGGCAGAACGGTATCTTGAAAAAAAACAATTTGAACAAGCAGAGAAAACATATCGCGAAGCCCTTTTACTCTTAAAAAATGCAGAGGGCTACTTGGGGTTGGTGAAAATTTATCGGTTACAAAAACAGCCAGAAAAATTGTTGCATGCTCTTGAGACTGTTTCTCAAGTCACAACACAAACAGCAGAGATTGATAAAGAAATTAAACTTATTAGCCAGCAGAAAGGGTTAGTTGACCAACTGGTTGCATTAGGGGGAAAATGGGCAGCGGGTGATGAACCCAAAATACGATACGCCCATGCTTACTTGTTGGCAAAAATTGCAGCGGAAGCAAAGCAAACAAAACCGACCATCAAATTTTATCGGCTGGCACTTCAGGCGCGTCCCGCGCAGGCAACGACTATTTACGACGAACTTGGGGGATATCTGCTCATTTCACAAAAGTACGACGAAGCAGCAAAAGTCTTTCGTGAAGCACTTAACACTCCTGCAATTGCTGGTTCCAAGCCAAACTTTCTGTTCCGTATCTCTCAGGCATACGAATTTGGCGGAAAAACGAAAGAAGCATTAGAAGCCATTCGCGAAGCACGCAAAATCATTCCAACAATCGCGTTATTGCATTATCAGGAGGGATGGATACTTTATCATAGTAAACAAAATGATAAAGCAATTACTACATTCGAAGAGGTGATTAACAAATTCCCACAAAGGCAAAACCAAAGTATTGTACGGAGATGTCGTTCTTTGCTTTCAAGTATTTATGTGCAAGCAGGAAATCTAAAAAAGGGAGAAGAAGTTCTTGAAAAAGTTTATCAAGAAACTCCCAACGACCCCGGAGTCAATAACGACTTGGGATATCTCTATGCAGACCATGGTAAAAATTTAGAAAAAGCAGAAGCAATGATTCGTAAAGCGCTGAAAGCAGATCCAGAGAATGCTGCCTTTCTTGATAGCATGGGGTGGGTACTTTACAAACGTGAAAAATACAAAGAAGCACTTCCCTACATACAGAAAGCCGTAAAAAAAACAACAGGGGGCGACTCAACTCTTTGGGAGCATTTGGGTGATATTTACATCAAGCTCAAGCAAAAAGAGCAGGCAACAAATGCCTATAAAAAATCGTTAGAAGAAGCAAAAAAAAGTAAACCGCTCGACCCAAAACGTATCAAGAAAATTGAAGACAAACTCAAGTAACAGGTTTTGAAGAAAGTATTATGGCAGGTCATTCACACTGGGCAAACATCCAACAAAAAAAGGGTGTTGCTGATAAAAAACGGGGTAAGTTGTTTGGCAAATTAAGCCGCGCAATTATTGTCGCAGCTCAAGGAGGCGGGGGAGACCCTGTCATGAACTTGCCGCTTCGCTACGCTATCGACAAAGCCCGCAAAGCAAGTATGCCTAAAGACAACATCGACCGTGCCATAAAAAAAGGATGTGGTGAGTCTGATGGCCAACGGTACGAAGAACTTGTTTATGAAGGGTACGGTCCTGGTGGAACAGCAGTGCTATGCGATATCCTCACAGAAAACCGAAACCGAACAGCAGGTGAAGTGCGTAAGATATTTGATGTCAATGGAGGCAATCTTGGTAGCACTGGATGCGTTGCATGGATGTTTGAACGTAAAGGATTATTCGTCATTCCCGCAGAAGCAATCACTGAAGAAGAACTTTTTGAAATGGCACTGGAAGCAGGGGCAGACGATGTTTCGTCAATGGGCGAAACGTTTGAAGTCACCTGTACTGTGGATGCTTTTCAAGGAGTTGCAGAGACTTTAGAAGCAAAAAACATCCCAACGAATGTCGCAGAATATGCTCGTATCCCCTCTAACAGTGTCAACTTAGATGCAAAAGAGGGACGCAAAGTATTAAAACTTTTAGAGGCACTTGAAGATCAAGATGATATTCAAAGTGTGACCGCGAACTTCAATATCCCTGATGAAATTATGCAGGAGTTAATGACCGAAAACTAATTGCAAGGATGGCTCAATCAACTACTGTTACCTACCAATAGAGTAATGAGGTTGCACTCAGCGAATAGAGATATTCTTCTGTTTTAGAAACGCAAAATGACCATCGAATTCAACTGTCCCGATTGCAATAAATTGCTGCGAACCTCTGACGAGAGAGGAGGGCAGACTGCCAATTGCCCCGCTTGTGGTTCGGTGGTTTCTGTGCCGCGCGTTGAGTTGTACAATGTTGATATTCCTTCAGATGACATCTACGATGATGATGATGATGATGTCTATGACGATGCTGGCGATGACCATGCCATTCCTTCCACAACAGGTAAGGAAGATTTTGATTCTGTTTTTTCTTCTGACGCAACCGGCTCAACACGAAGTCAACAGAAGCATCAAGAGTTCGATGAGTTCGCAGAGCTTGATGACGATGTTTTTCGTGGAGAAAAAACCTGTCCAATGTGCGGAAATGCGAACTCACTAACAGCAAAACAATGTTCTCATTGTGGTGAGAATTTGTTTTATCAACAGTCTTATCAACAGCCTTATCAGCAATCAACACAAGAATTTGGTGAGCAGGCTTCCCATCGAGGGGGATTGATTTTAGGATTGGGGATTGCCAGTTTCTTTACCTGTTGTCTCTTTCTGGGAATTGCTTCCTGGATAATGGGGGGGGAAGATATTCGCGAAATCGATGCAGGACGAATGGACCCAACAGGGCGAGACTTGACCCAGGCTGGGCGTGTTTTGGGAATTGTTAGTGTGGTTTTACAAGCAGGTATTGTATTGTTTTTCTGCTGTTTTATAGGTATTGCAGAGATGTAATAAAGGTGGGCTGTTTTGTCGATTAAATTTCGTTGTATCCAATGTAAAAAAGTTTTAGAAACCGAAGAGAGTCGGGCAGGTAAAACAGGGAAATGTCCTCACTGCGGCGCACAAATCAAAGTTCCCGTCCAATCTGAAAAAAGAAAAACAAAAGAACATGCCCCTTGGGATGACTCCTCAGAACCGCAACCCTCTTCTCCTTGGGAGGAAAAAGAACGGAAACGAAAACCAAAACGAAAAGGGATAACTTGCGAAGTGTGTGGTGCCTTTCATAAAAGAAAAAGGCGCGAATGCCGTTCGTGCGGCGAGCCAATGGAAGAACGGTCAAGAAAGCCAGGAAAATATGATGTCTCTATCATGGAAGTCCTCACCGATACTCGCGATATTTTTAATATGGAAATGGGGGTAATTGTTGGAGCAGTTGTGCTTCCTGCCTTTCTATTGGCAGTCATTTATTTTGTCGGAGCAATTACGATTACCTTTTTAATGGCAATAAGCTGGGATGCTCTTGGTCCAGTTGGAATTCTGATATTACTCGGAGGAGGGCTTGTTTTTCTCTTTCTGATGTTGACGTTATTTTGCTATTTGTTTGGGGGGACGTTTCTTATTCTCAACAAAACTGTCCGAGGAAAAAATACCGACCTTGGAAACCTGTTGAGTGGAGGACGATTCTTTTTACGTTTTTTGGGAAGCTTCTTTTTGGTTTACACTGCGTTTGGAATGACTGTTTTTGTTGCGATCATTTTTTTAGAAATGGTGGAATCTTTTGCTGGACAAAATGACGAACTTTTTGGTCTTTTGATGTCACTTACAATTTTTCTCATAGAATGTTTGTTTTTGATTGTTTTTTGGCCCCTCCCTTATTTTATTGTCGATCGTGATGAAAAAGGAATTCAACCCCTTCTCTCTTGTTTTTCCTGTTTAAAGCACCATTGGGTTGCTTCGATTATGGCAATTGGTATTGTAGTTCTTGCACTCATTTTGGGAACATTGTTTCTTGGGCTGGGACTATTGATTACCGTTCCATTTTGTTTCTTAATGTTTGCAGTGATGTTTTGCCATTTGACCGGACGACGAATCGCAATTTAATTCTATAAGCATGAATTCTGAAAGGAGATTTTAATGAGTATTAATTTTCGATGTCCTGATTGTAACAAGAATCTGCGAACCTCAGATAACAGAGCAGGTGCACGCGCAAGTTGCCCCGACTGTGGTGCAGAGGTGACTGTGCCATCCCCTTCGAGTCGTCAATACGAAAATGATGAATCTTCCTCTTTTTCTGACAGACAGAGATGCCCCGTATGTGGGAATTCTGAAGGACGTAGGGCGACATCCTGTTCCTCGTGCGGTGAGTCATTTTCGCAAAGCCGTTCAAACGGGAACAGAGAGTACGCAACATTTTGGATAAGGTTTTTCGCCTTTTTTATTGATCGAGTTATCATCGGAGTGCCGCTATTTATTTTTGGCATGGTGATGGCTTTCGTGATGATGTCGGCAGGTATTGATCCAGAAGAACCTGGCATACAATTGCCATTACGACTTGTAGAAATACTGATAGGCTGGATTTATTTTGCGTTAATGG
>UOGL01000282.1_pt1 | contig 12416 bp, 13 predicted proteins | sample 1990131 | NCBI WGS metagenome assembly UOGL01 (sample SAMEA4728526, study PRJEB27164) | hydrothermal vent metagenome | biome: marine basaltic hydrothermal vent biome; feature: marine hydrothermal vent; material: mineral | place: Pacific Ocean | collected 2011-06-14/2011-07-23 | depth 1741 m | reverse complement strand
GAACAAATGGAATCAACCAAAAAATTGACAACAAGCCTCAGACTGAAGGTGATGAGACATCAGGAACTCTTTCAGAAGACTATATTCAAACAAGAGATTATATTCTCAAAAAGAATAAAGAGTTATACGAACGGCTCTCCTGATGCAATATCTTATCCTTGAAGAAATTATTGATTTGCAATCACATCTGCTTGAACAGACTGGCGGTATGGCAGGAGTTCGAGACCAGAATGGATTTGAATCTGCCATTGCGCAACCAGCAATGATGTTTGACGGAAAAGACCTTTACCCGACCATTGAACTCTTGAAATAAGTGATCAAATAGCAACTGAAAACAACTATTTACGCAAAAGTTCAAAAAAAGAAGAGGTAAGCTACTTTCCCATTACAATGTAGGCGATATAATGAGTCTGTCGAGAGGGCGATGCTTTCCCTCTCGAAGTGTGTGACGCGGGGTGGAGCAGCCCGGTAGCTCGCGAGGCTCATAACCTCGAGGTCGCAGGTTCAAATCCTGTCCCCGCCACTTTTGTAGAGAAAAAGATGAAGACAAAAAAGAGACTACTTCCCTGTGAAGTGGTCTCTTTTTTATTGTATCAAAAACGTAACTATTCAGCAAAATCAGCTTCCCCTCCCTTTTTAGGGAGGGGATTGAGGGGAGGGTCTCAGTGTGATATGTGATTGAGTGTTTTTTGTTTTTAGACATTCAGAAACGAACGCCTGATAACAAAATAACAGTGAATCTGAACTGAACCGTTTCACCCTCCCCTAGCCCCTCCCTCAAAAGGGAGGGGGATTTATTTAATGAACTTTTTCGCTGAGTAGTTACTCAAAAACAATCTATTCAGCTTCCAGTTTGTATTCGTCTCCATTGACTTCGACAGTATCGCCAAACTGTAATTTCTTGCGTCTGCGTGTTTCTGGTTTGCCATTGAGAAGCACTTCACCACTTTGAATAAGGAGTTTTGCTTCTCCTCCGGTGCCGACTGCTCCTGCCAATTTTAGAAAATGGTCGAGCCGGATAGTTTGTTCATCATCTGTCGTCATTGGTTATTCCTGTAGTTAAAAATTTCCTGCTTCTACTTTCCTGTTCTATTTTACTGGTTTGTCTCAAAATTACTATCGTCGCATATTGTGTTGAATCGCAGAATTGCCGATAATGCTGATAGAAGAAGTACCTGAAAACCTCATTCTTATTAACGAATCCCTCTAAAATCAGGCATTCAGTAACTCATAAAAAGATCAATACAGGTCATACATTATGGCAAAAGAAGCAAAAAAACGAAAGAAATTACCTAAAGCAATCGCTATCATCAATGCAGATAATTGCACTGGTTGCGAATCGTGCATTGAGGTTTGTCCGGTGGACTGCATTTCAAAGGTGCCGGGAGACTCTATCTCGGTATTGCAGGGATGGTGTGAAATTGATGTCGAAAAATGTGTTGGCTGTGAAGTTTGCGTGAAGTTTCCTTCCAAAAAGACAGACCCCTTCATCATGTTTCTTTGCCCGTGGGATGCTATTGAAATGGTGAAACCCATCGATTTAGGACAATACGTTGCAGAAAAAGGTGGTCCCGATGAATACCTGGATAAACATTGGGAACGTGTTGTTGAACCTGCTATTGCCATCTCTGAACTTGCTTATGAGCAAGCTGTTGCTAAGTAAAGAAAAACATTATGTCGAATTTACAGGTGCTCATCACCGACCGTGCTTGGGAAAATTATGATATCGAACAAGAGGTTCTCAACGCTATTGGTGCAACCATTATTGATTCACCAACAGGCGATGAAGAAACACTTGTCAAACTAGCACGCAATGTTGATGCGATTGCTTCTTGCTGGGCACTGACCACAGCAGCAGTCATTAAGGCTGCTCCTCGGTGTAAAATTATTTCGCGTTATGGTATTGGGTTAGATAACATCGACATCTCTGCTGCAACTCAGCAGGGAATGATTGTGACGAACGTTCCTGATTATTGTACTGAAGAAGTGGCAGACCATACGATTGCTCAACTGTTAGGACTCTCCCGTAACATTGCTATCTATAATGCAGAGATGAAACAAGGGATTTATGACCGCAATCATGCCCCTGTGATGCACAGGTTATCTGAGCAACGTGTCGGAATTATTGGGTTTGGCGCCATTGCAAGGTCGGTTTATCGGAAGTTACTTCCCTTTGGATGCAACATTGTTGCGAGCACGCTTTCGCAAAATAATCATGGCACAGATTGTCAAATGCTTCCGTTAGATGAACTGATACAAACTAGTGATTATGTGATGCTGCTTGTCCCTTTGACAAAATCGACACACCATCTCATCAACAGCGAAACACTTTCGCAAATGAAAGAGGGAGCGTTTCTTATCAATACTTCGCGTGGTGGTTTGGTTGATTACGATGCTGTTTGGGATGCCTTGCAAAAAAACAAATTAACCGGCGCAGCTTTCGATGTTTTCACCCCAGAACCGCCCGATTTATCTCATCCGCTCTTCAAAGATAACCGCGTGATTATCTCTCCACATGCAGCTTTTTTAACAGTAGAATCGACAAACGACCTCCGCAAACGTTCGATGCAGCATATTGTCGATTTCTTTCAAGGACGTCGCCCACCACATATTGTGAACCCCGAAGTGCTTGAAAGAAGTGATGCTATCGCCCTCTCCTGATGAGCAGCATTACTCCTCGTCGCAGAGATGTTGAACGGTGATGTTGAACGGTGATTACTCTTTTGAAAATTGCAAGTGCTGTACCCATGCGGAAGGAAGGTTAGCAAAAACCCAATCGCGACGAATGCGATGTTGTTCGACTTCTGGTTTGATGACAGCATCAATTTCTCTCATTTTTGATGAGAGTGTTTTTTTGAGTGACCGAATAAACATATACTCAAAGTACGAAAGCGTTCCCCCTGGCTTGAGTAATTTTGAAAAGAGTTCAAAGAAATTTGCAACCAATGCGGGCGAAAAATTGTTCAACGGTAATCCTGAAACAATAAAATCGTACCCTCCTTCAGTTTCAAATTCTTGTAACGGACAGCAATGTACCTGAGAAACATCTGCTGCTTTCTGGTAATGCGGTTTGGTTTTGAATTGCTCTTGAATGAGATTGGCAAACACCTCGTTGATTTCAACAATGTCAAATTGGTCACCTGCTGAAAGATGACGAACAATATGCCCCGTGAATGCCCCAGTCCCTGGACCAATTTCTAAAATGCGTACTGGTTGATTCTCTTTTTTGAAATTGACAAGAGGTTGTGTAATAGCACGGGCTAAAAATCGACTGCTGGGCGCAATGGAACCCGTCGTTTCAAACCGTTCTCGAAATTGACGAAAAAAATGAATGTATTCTTTCAAAAGATTTCCTTTGACAAAAAACAAAAAGCATCTCACCAGAGAATTTACACCTTTGGCGTGCTTCTATTGTATATAAGTAGTAGGCAGTAAGTTTTTCGATATAAAGGCTCACAGCGTACCCTACGAGGTTGATTAAAATACATAAAAACTTACTGCTTGTTACTTATTCTGTCAAGATAGCTTCAGGGTTTCAATGCGCCAACCGTTGGGGTGTTATTTTTTCGTCGCCAGAAAAGACCAACAAAGAAGAAGAGGCAGGCAGTGCCGCATGAACCTGCAAACCAGTCTCCCCCTGCCACATACAAACTGCTGCGGTTATCAAGAGGAACGGTATCAACAATGGCAGCATTCAGCGATTTATGCCAACGTTTTCCGTTGCGATGATAAAGCGTTCTGCGGACTTCTTTTTCATTATCACGTTGTTTACGAGCATCTCCATCGATAAATTGTTCCGGCTCACGAATGACACCATCGCCATCAATGACAGCGGAAATCCCTGTGTTGACAGCACGTAACATGGGAGTGCGACATTCCACCGCTCGAAAAGCAGATGTAATAAGATGTTGGTCGAGTTCACTTGAACCATGAAACCAGCCATCGTTGCTGATATTGATTAAGCAATCAACCGTTTTTCCATTTTCATCTTTTGTCGATTGCACAATCTCACGCACTAAATGAGGGACAGTATCTTCAAAGCAAATGACAGGAGTATATCGCCAATTGCGATCTTTCATCACAACAGACCCTTCTCCTTCTGTAATTCCAAAACCAGAACCGTACGGCGTGAGACGTTGTAAAAATGGGATATGTTTTTTCAGTGGGATATACTCACCAAAAACCACACGATGAATTTTATCGTATCGGCTCTCAATTCCTTCGTTCGGTTTAACGAACAAAGCAGAGTTATAGCGTTGCAGTTCGTTTTTTTTTGCAACGACTGTTTCGATGCCAATAAGAAGTGATGCCCCTGTTGTAACACTGAGTTCATTAAGCGTTTTTCGGACACCCGGGTCACGCCATAATTGGGGAGGAATGTAAGGGGCAATTTCTTGCAATTCTTTTTGAGACAAATCGGGAGAGGCATTCATGAAAGGGTACTGAAACATTGTCTCGGGCCAAATAATTAAATCGAGATTGGCATTCTGTTTTGCAAGACGAGTCAGATAAATATGAGTCCGATACGTCCGTTCGATTTCTTTCGGATCATGTTTTATTTCCGTTGGAAAATTTCCCTGAATCAAAGCGACTCGAGGACCTTGCTCAAAGGTAACGTTTGCACGACGGTAATAGCCATAACCTAATACCATTGCAAAGAACGCCAGCGCTGCGACGACTGTTACTGTTTGGCGAAACGATGTTTCTGTTGCAATCAATTCTTGAAAATTGCTCTTTTGATTTTTTTCGGGCAACAGTTTGAACTTTGATAACCACGACACAGGGACTAACCCTGCCAACATTGCAGAGGTCATCGCCACCACAAAACTCACACCATACGCGCCAACGAGATCACTAATTTGAATCATTTCAATCCAGCGGTATTGTGTATGTCCCAAATAGTACCATGAAAAACCGGTCAGGAAATGGGCACGGGCATATTCTAATCCGACCCATACCACAGGAACAGCAACGACTAACGGAACCCGAAACTTTTGCACTGCCACACGCGACAGTAACAAAAACAATGGGAAATAACACGCAAGATAAACCGCCAACGCTCCCCAAGCCATATACATGGTAACATGCCCCAACCGCATCCATTGCAATGTTGGAATAAAGAAACACAACCCTGCAAAATATGTAACGCGATACATCCAGCGTGTCGGTTGTTTGATGCGAACAAGTTGTATCAATGGAATCAATGCAACCCAGGCAATCGCCCCGAAGTCAACAGGTGTGAAAGCTGCCCACAATAAAACAGCAGAGAGCATTCCCATCAACAAACCACCCCGTGCAGGAACCGTTGCTTTGCGTGCTTGGGCAATAATCATGCTGATGGTTGGGTCATTTGATGTCGAAACAGGTTTTGTACTTGTTGATGACATGGGAGAAATAACGGGCGATAAACTGGATGATGTTTTTGGCATAAGTCCTTCCTTGGACAAGTGATAAATGTAAGACCCGTTTTTTAACTGAAATGACAATTTTCAGCAAGATCACCCTTATTTCGCATATTCCACAGAACGTGATTCTCTTAGAACCGTCACTCGGATTTCTCCCGGATAAGTGAGAGACTCTTCAATGGCTTTGGCAATATCTCGACTGATTTTTGCGGCTTCATTGTCGTTAATTTGCTTCGAATCGACAATCACTCGCACTTCACGCCCTGCCTGAATCGCATATGCCTGGTTGACGCCTGGGAATCCACATGCCAATGCTTCGAGTTCTTCAAGCCGTTTGACATACCTTTCGAGAGACTCATGACGAGCACCTGGTCGTGATGCGGAAATCGCATCGGCTGCTGCAACGAGCACGGTATAAACATGCTCGACTCGAATATCATCATGATGCCCCAATGCAGCGTGAACGACTTCTTCTCCTTCGTTGTAACGTTTGAGAAGTTCTGCGCCCACTGCGGGGTGCCCTCCTTCCATTTCGTGGTCGGCTGCTTTCCCAATATCGTGCAGAAAACCACAGCGTCGGGCGAGGTCTGCATCTAATCCTAATTGCTCTGCCAGCATCCCCGTTAAAAAAGCAACTTCAATACTGTGCCGTCGAATGTTTTGTGTGTAACTGGTTCTAAAATGTAATCGTCCCATCAGATCGACAATTTTTTCGTGTAAGCCAACAATGTTTGCTTCCTGACACGCTTCTTGTCCTAACTGACGAATTCGTTTTTCCATTTCCTCTTGAGTCTCTTTGACAACCTCTTCAATACGTGACGGATGGATGCGACCATCTTCAACCAGTTTTGTCAGTGCAATACGAGCAACTTCTCGACGGACTTTATCGAACGATGAAATAATCACAACACCCGGGGTATCATCAACAACAACATCTACTCCGGTCTCTTTTTCAAAGGCGCGAATGTTGCGACCTTCGCGACCAATAATACGTCCCTTCATTTCATCATCAGGAATATCAACGGTTGAAACAGTTGCATCGGAAGTATATTCTGAAGCGTAACGCTGTACGGTCATCACAACAATTTCGCGAGCTTCTTGTTCTGCTTCTTCTTTTACCTTCTGACGGTGCTTGAGTATCAACGCCCCAGCTTCGTTTTTGAGTTCTCTGTCGAGCCGAGTCAACAATAACTCTTTTGCTTCATCTTTGCCGAGACTACTAATTTTATAGAGTTGTTCTTGTTCATTCTTCAAAATGCGATCAAGTTCAGACTCTTTGGCTTCGACCGCTTTAACGCGGTTGTTAAGCTTGTTTTGTTGAATTTCGAGAAGCTGTTCCTTCTGTTGAATTGCTCGGTTTTGGTCGGTAATAAGCGTCTCTTTTTTATCGAGTTGGCTCTCCTCTTTACGGAGTTTATCTTTGCCGATGTTCAACTCGTTGTCGATTTCTTCACGACGTTTTAATAGTATTTCTTTGGCTTCCAGTTCTTTTGATTTCAGCAAGTTCTCTGCATCGCGGTTTGCCTGTTGCAAAATTTCATCACGATTTTTGTAAGCTGCTCCTTTTTGTAAACGATCAAAAAAGAAGCCGATTGCCCCTCCCAATAGAACCCCAATAATGCCCCACATTTGCCCCGCCATATTGCCCTCATTTCATCTTTTATGATGTATGGAAAACTGCGTTGTGGTTTATTCTACGAATAAAGAATCCACCAAACAGATTGAATACTGATGATGAGACGAAGAGAAAGCCTTTGCAACGAATTATGAAAATCCATCACAATACCGGAAGAAGCATGCAAACAATATCTTTGTAAAATGTTATTACAATCGGCGACAGAGTTCTTTTTCTTGTCGTGGTAATAGAAAACCTGGCGGTGGATTTGAGTTGTCTACTCGATAGAATGCAGGCTGCAACAATGCCACTTTACAAACAGAGGGTGCCCCTCCGCAAAGCTGTGACAGAACTGCAAACAGACTCTTTCCCCAAACGGCTTCTCTTTTTGTGATCTCGACGTGTGAGACCATTTTGTGGCATCCTTCCAGAATGCAGGCGATAAAAATCGCCAACACGCCCGATACCCACAAAAGGGAGAGAAGTATGAATGTGTCAAAACCGTGTGCCATCTTGGATTTCCAACGGAACCGTTACAAAACTTAAAACGTTGTTTGAATCACTTCTTTCAGGAAACAGAAACTCTCCCGAAATCATCCTTTTGCCAACAGCAAATAACTGCCAGACAAAAGGGCATCGTACCAACGAGAAGAAGGATATTCAAGCCTATGCAAAATATAGCGTGGGCGGAGGGGAGCACATTCTTTGAGGAGCGTTCGATAAATAACTGTCGCATTTCAACCAAACTCAATCGTATGAGACAAAACAAGCTGCACTCGCCTCGCTGACGAGCTTGTTGATTTATTGTTGTGCTATTTTGTGGATGGGGTATAATTTTGTCAATGGGTTGGTTCGGTTTTAGGGAGGAATTCCTGCGCCTCGGGGCAAGGGGAGGTGATTTCGCTGAATAGTTACGATCTGTTTTTCGATCCTGTTTGATGCGTGGGATTCAAATTTCCGTGAACGCGTGGTATCCTACAAACAGAAGTTGTAACAGTCTGTCTGCATCATCAAGGAATAAATAGAGGAACCCCTATGAGCAATCCTTCTCCTATTCAGGTTGAATCAATCGATCATGTTACACTTGTGGTGAAAAACCTTGAGCAGAGTCGCAAATTTTATGTTGACCTGTTAGGGATGAAAGAAGTCTCTCGCCCTCATTTTGATTTTGAAGGAAGTTGGTTTCAAGCAGGAGAAACGTTTCTTCATACCATTCTCGAATACGAAGAAACCGGACCTGCTGGCAATACGGTTTCCCAAGAACTGACCATCAGCCGCACGCAACACTTTGCTTTCATTTTGAATGACCCGCAAGGTGCTGTTGCTCATTTGCAAAAAGAGGGAGTTCCGATTGTTTCCGGTCCGAAGCAACGACCCGATGGCGCAATACAAGTTTTTATTCAAGACCCTGACGGGTATGTCATCGAATTGAGTCACCTCCCCTGATAAGCCATCATGGTATTGTGTAAACTCAAATAAGAATCTGTATTGTCCGCTATAACCGGCACGATCGGTTTCAAGAAGGAAGGAAAGTTGTAAGATACCATTTTACTTGTAGTGAAAGATGTCCAAAAGAATGTATGATTTGTCTATTCTGACTGGAAAGGGAAGGTAGATATCTATTATACTGCCCCCTTTCAAGGTGATACTGATATTCTATAAAAAAGAATGAAAACTGATTTTTATGGCAAATTTTTCGTCGAGTACATCAAAGAAAATGATTTATGGCTCATGGGGTGTTGCAGGAGTCGTTGCAATTGCTTCGCTGATCGATATTTTTGCTGGTCTCCCTTTTGGAGGACAAATGATGATGGATATCTTCTTTATGCTGGGAGCAGGGCTCATTGGATACCTAGGCTATGACGCTTACAACGACCTGCGTTAAAATTTCGCTTGGCAACTAAAGTCGCAAACGTTTGTTGCTATTGAACGTTTTTGCATATGAATCTTGCTGCTTCACATTCCATCTTCTGCACCCTGAAAACAGGGGGTGCAAGAATTCCCCCTTGCTCAAATTGGCTTTTCCTGCTATTGGAGATTCTCTGTAAATTCTGTTTTGATTATTTATTGCAGAAAGTATTGATGTGAAAAAAAATCGCTTAGCTTTATTGAGTTTGTTCTGTTTAACGACAGCCTGCACTTCTTTTGTCACAGTTGTGTGTGCAAGCAAACCGGCTGCAATCTCACAAATAAAACCGCCGCGAAATCAATGGAAAAAGGGAGAAGGCAAATCAATTTCTGTGAAAGAAATTAAACCTCATATTGAATACCTGGCAAGCAAAGAATTACGCGGACGTTCTGGGGAATCTGCAAAGGTTGCAGCGAAGTATCTTGTTGGTCATTTCAAGAAATGGAATTTGCAACCGTTGTTTGCTGACGGAAGCTACTATCAGAAACTATCTCGTAAAAAAGAAGATGGCACCACCGTTGTCATAGGGCGCAATGTGGGGTGTTGGCTGAAAGGGTCTGACCCGCAACTGTGTAAAGAATTTATTATTATCTCTGCACACTACGACCATTTGGGTGTGATTGATGGGAGGATTTATCGCGGTGCAGATGATAATGCAAGTGGTGTTTCGATGATGCTTGAAGTTGCTCACAAATTTTCAAAAGCAAAAGTGAAACCCAAGCGAAGCCTTGTTTTTATCGGCTTCGATTTAGAAGAAGAAATGCTTTGGGGGTCGCGTTGGTTTGCAGCACATCCTCCTTGGGAACTGAATCGCGTCAAACTTTTTATTACCGCAGATATGATTGGTCGCTCTTTAGGAGGGTTGCCCATTGAGACACTTTTTGTCTTAGGAAGTGAACATTCTCCTTTGCTCAAAAAGCAGATGGACAAAGTAGGAACTCCTGACGGGCTGGAAGTTGCACGACTTGGAATTGACCTCGTTGGTTCGCGAAGTGATTTCGCACCGTTTCGAGATCGTAAAATCCCTTTCCTCTTTTTTTCATCGGGGATACATCCAGACTATCATAGTCCAGGAGATATCCCAGAAAAAATCAAATACACAAGAGTTGCGAAGACATCGGAACTCGTCTTTCGACTTTCTGCGCATGTTGCGAACGCAAAAAATACTCCTCAATGGCAAGAGGTGAATCAGCCTGATATTGACGAAGCACGAGCATTGTACCGCATCAGCACACTGTTGCTTCAAAGTCAACGAGGCAAAACATTAACAGACCCGCAAAGGTTTGTCGTTTCACAAACACAACTGAAAGCCAAGCAAATTATCGAGCGGGGTAAGATGACTTCTTCTGAACGTAAATGGCTGGCTCGACTTTCACAATTTATGCTGATCTCCATTTTTTAATGGCTGTACCCAAACATCTCTTGGGGTGAAAAATCGAATATTCAAAAACAGTAATATGCCAATAGATGCACCAATAACGTCTGCAATCCAATCATAAATATCACAATTTCGTCCAACGGGAATTTGTAATAATTCATCCATTGCTCCAAAAAGCATACAGGCGAAAAGAGCCAATAAAATTTCCCTTAAACTGCGCACCCTTTTGGCAGAAACCCAAACCAACAACAAAAAAGAAAGCCCTGCATACGCCACAAAATGGGCGATTTTGTCTGTCCCACCAGGAAGAGAATCATCTGGAAGCGTGACATGCGTACTGATGAATAACGCTGTAACATAAAAAGAAAAAAGGATTGCGAAAAATCTTCGGAACCGAGGAATTATGTATCTTTTTGTAAAGTTTATCATCGCACGAACTCTACTTTTGGGGTTGTAACATTCTGGATTACGTTATTATCGATTCAATGGCAATTTGTAGTTGTTAAACGAGTTTTCTGGAAGAGGGATTCCACGACTTTGACTCTTTTAGCAAATTCCGTTAAAGCAAGATACCCCAATGCGCCTCCATCTAACGTGTCTCTTGACTGTGTCTCTTAAAAGAGTGAAGCATGACTCTGGTACCATCTACTTGGGAAGAGCAATCGGGAAGAAATCTCAAAAAACTCAAATCGTTTGAGAATGCAATTCACAAAATCATAGCCTGGCGCGTCAGCGAGAGATGGATACTGATGATAAAATGGTGGTGACGAAGTTCGTAACCGTTGTGTTTGCTCCGCAATTTTCCTCAGCAATAGAAAAGTAATTTATTCAAATTACTGCTTGCCATTTTTTTGTTGTCTCGGTAGAATAAAGATGTAGCTACGTGAGTGGCTGTTTCAGCCACTTCGACCTCTACCAGCCCAACAGGCTTTGATTGTCGACCCTACAAGAATCATTACCCAAGGGAACCTTGTCTTATCTCGGCTGCGTGTAAATCCGGCTTGTACCGGCTCACACAACCCGGGTGCAGGGTACCCACCTAATTCGTCTGGGTGCCGCACAATCGATTGTCTTTTTCTGACTGGTAGGGGTTTTTTATTATTTGGGTGAAAGTATGAACCTGTTTGCACAGCAGGAAGAAGAAAATCTGTCGCAGGCAATGCCATTGGCTGCCCGTATGCGACCGCGCACGCTTGATGATTTTGTGGGGCAAGAACATTTTTTAGGTGAAGGGAAACTGCTGCGGCGCATGTTGATTGCTGACCGCATTAACTCGGTCATTTTTTATGGTCCTCCCGGATCTGGGAAAACATCGCTGGCAGAAATTATTGCTCAGCAAACAAAAAGTCATTTTTCACGTATCAATGCAGCGGCATCGGGAGTTAAAGAATTACGAGCACTGTTAGAAATTGCGCGTGATCGATTAGCAACAGGAGGAGAAAAGTCTGTCCTGTTTATCGATGAACTGCATCGCTTTAATAAAGCTCAGCAAGATGTTTTACTCCCCGATGTCGAAGCAGGCATCATTAGTTTAGTGGGAGCAACAACAGCCAATCCTTTTTTTTCACTGGTCTCACCATTGGTCAGTCGAAGTCAAATTTTTGAATTTCGAGCGCTTGCCAAAAATGATATCCTCACATTACTTCATAATGCCTTACAAGATACACCACGAGGAGTCGCAAGATACCGAACAAAAGTTGATGAAGATGCTCTCCTTTTTTTGGCAGAGATATGCGATGGCGATGCACGGCGTGCTCTTTCTGCGTTAGAGATTGCGGTTCTTTCTGTAGCAGATTCGCAGGAGAAACAAGTTGATCTTTCTGTGGCACAAGAATCGATTCAAAAAAAAGCGATTTCATATGATGGAACAGGAGACGAGCATTACGATGCTGCCAGCGCATTGATTAAAAGCATGCGCGGCAGTGACCCTGACGCTGCGATTTATTGGTTGGCACGGATGATTGAGGCAGGTGAAGACCCTCGTTTTTTGGCACGCCGTATTGTGATTGCTGCTGCGGAAGATGTTGGAAATGCAGACCCACAAGCACTTATCATCGCACAGGCAGCAGCCAATGCAACAGAGTTTGTCGGATTGCCGGAGTGCCGAAT